>Ga0137412_10001756_pt1 | contig 16964 bp, 12 predicted proteins | sample CZODoug2_1_16fun_FD_122160 | JGI IMG/M metagenome (GOLD analysis project Ga0137412, IMG submission 122160) | Vadose zone soil fungal communities from Angelo Coast Range Reserve, California, USA - CZODoug2_1_16fungal (Hybrid Assembly) | ecosystem: Environmental > Terrestrial > Soil > Vadose zone...
TCGACCTCGCCGGCCCAGACCCCGGTGGCGTTGACGACGGCCTTCGCGCGGACGGCCAGCGATTCGCCGGTGAGCGTGTCGGTGAGCGTCGCCGACGTGCCGGTGACGTCGCTCGCCTTGACGCGGGTCAACACGATCGCCCCGTGCTCGGCGGCGGTACGCGCGATGGTGACGACCAGCCGGGCGTCGTCGACGAGCTGGCCGTCGTGCGCCACGAGCCCGCCGTCCAAGCCGTTCGCCGAGACCGCCGGGGTGAGCGCGCGGGTCGCGGCGGCGTCGACCCGGCGGGCGCGCGGCAGCAGCGATGCCGGCGTGCGCGCGGTGGCCCGCAGGGCGTCCCCGGCGATGAATCCGGCCCGGATCAGGGCTCGATGCTTCACGGACGGCAGCAACGGCACGACCTGCGGCAACGCGCGGATCAGGTGCGGCGCCGTGCGGGTCATCAGGATGTGGCGCTCGACGGCGCTCTCGCGGGCGACGCCGACCCGCCCGGACGCCAGGTAGCGCAGCCCGCCGTGGACGAGCTTCGAGCTCCACCGGCTGGTGCCGAACGCCAGATCGTGCGCCTCGACGAGTGCCACCCGCAGGCCCCGGGTCGCGGCGTCCAGCGCGGTGCCGACGCCGGTGATGCCGCCGCCGATGACCAGGACGTCCACGTCGGTGAGCGCCTCGAGCTCGGCGCGCCGCCGTCCAGCGTTCAGAGCCGCAGTCATCGGGCCTCCTCCCCGATCGTGCAACTCTCGGCCGCCTGACGCGGCCCAAAGTTGCACGATCGCTGACGAGGCCGGGTCATGGGGCGAGGTAGCCGTTCAGGGCGGTGGCCAGTTCGCGGCGCCAGGCCCGGTCGGGCAGCTCCTGCGCGACCAGGCGATGGGACTGCACCGTCGACTGCGCGATGAGCAACACCATCGCCGCCATCTCCTTCGCCCTACCCCGGCGTATGGTGCCGCTCTTCTGGCCCCGCGTGATGGCGACTCGCAGCGCTTCGAGCAGCCCCCGCTGACTCGTGCCGAGGCGCTGCACCGTGTACTCGGCGAGCACGTCCGGGTCGGAGAGCAGCAGCCCGCCGAGCAGCTCGTCGTCGCGGATGCGCACCGCCGTCGCGACGATGGCGGCCACCAAAGCCGAACGGTCGGCCCCGTCGAGTGGCACCGAGGCCTGGATCGCCTGGATCTGCCGGGTGAGCAGGGCGGCAATCACGGCGTGCACGTCGGGCCACCGGCGATACACGGTGGGACGGCTGACGCCGGCGTGCCGGGCGATCTCGCTGAGCTGCACCCGCCGTACTCCACGCTGCCGGATGAGGTCCGCGGCGGCGTCCAGGATGTCGTTACTACTTGACATTATGTGTAAAACTGTAACGCATGCTGCCGAGGCCGCCAATGCGGTGGGACGGTTGGGGCGACCCCGCGCTCGCGAAGCCGCTGCCCGACGACGTCAAGGCGTTGCTGAAGACGGCCCTCGGCGTCTCGGCCGACGATGTCGACGCCCCGACGATCGACGACGTGCGCGTGCGCCCGTCGGCGCTGACCGAGGAGGATCGCGCCGCGCTCGCGGCCGTGACCCAGATCAGCACCGATGACGCCGACCGGCTGGCTCGCGCGGGCGGCAAGTCCACGCCGGACCTGCTGCGCCGCAAGAGCCGTGACCCGCAGGACGCACCGGATGCCGTGGTCGGGCCGGGCAGCGAGGACGAGATCGCGGCGATCCTGGCCGTCTGCGCCCAGCGGCGCATTGCGGTGGTGCCGTTCGGCGGCGGCACGAGCGTGGTCGGCGGCGTCGACCCCGACCGGGGCGGGTTCACCGCCGTCATCTCGCTCGACCTGCGCCGCTTCGACGAGATGGCGCTGGACGAGGTGTCCGGCGAGGCGACGCTCGGCGCCGGGCTTACCGGGCCGCGGGCCGAGGAATTGCTCGCTGAGCGGGGCTACGAGCTCGGCCACTACCCGCAGAGCTTCCGGTTCGCGACCGTCGGCGGGTTCGCCGCCACCCGATCGTCCGGGCAGGATTCCGCGGGGTACGGCCGATTCGACGAGATGGTGCAGGGGCTGCGCGTGGTCACACCGGCCGGCGTCCTCGACCTCGGCCGCGCCCCCGCGTCGGCGGCCGGCCCCGATCTACGCGAGCTGTTCCTCGGTTCCGAGGGCTCGTTCGGGGTGATCACCGCGGTGCGGGTGCGCGTGCATCCGCTGCCCGAGGCAAAGGCCTACGAGGCCTGGACGTTCCCCAACTTCGCCACCGGCGCCGGCGCGCTGCGGGCGGTGGAGCAGCAGGGAACCGGCCCTACCGTCGTCCGCCTCTCCGACGAGGCCGAGACCGGCGTCAACCTCGCCCTGGCGGACAAGATCGGCGCGGCACCGCCGGCCGGCGGCTGCCTGGCCATCACGGTTTTCGAGGGCACCGCCGCGCACGTCACGACGAGCCACGAGGCAACGAGCGCGGTTCTGGCCGCCGCCGGGGGCACGTCGCTCGGTGAGGACGCGGCCCGCGCCTGGGAGAATGGCCGCTTCGACGCGCCCTACCTGCGCGACGCCCTGCTGGCCAACGGCGCCCTGTGCGAGACGCTCGAGACGGCGACGTCCTGGTCTCAGCTCGCGAGTCTGAAGACGGCCGTGACCGATGCCCTGCAGACAGCACTCGGCGCGTCGCTCGTCATGTGCCACATCTCCCACGTCTACCCGACGGGCGCCTCGCTGTACTTCACCGTGGTTGCCGCCCAGCACGACGACCCGATCGCTCAATGGACGGCGGCCAAGCGCGCCGCCGGCGACGCCATCATGGCCAACGGAGGCACCATTACCCACCACCATGCCGTCGGCATCGACCACCGTCCCTGGATGGCGCAGGAGGTCGGCGAGCTCGGCGTGCGGATCCTGCGGGCGGTCAAGGCGACGGTCGATCCGGCCGGAATCCTCAACCCGGGCAAGCTGATCCCGTGACGACGGCGGCGGTACTGACCAACCCGACGGCCGGCGCCGGACGGGGAGCCAAGGCGGGACGGCGCGCGATCGCCCGACTGCGTGAGCGGGGCGTCGAGGTCCGCGACCTGGTCGGTGCCGATGCCGACGATGCCGCCGCGCTGGCCCGCCGAGCAGTCGAGGACGGTGTCGACGCGTTCGTCGTCGTCGGGGGCGACGGCATGATCGCGCTCGCGCTGCAGGTGCTGGTCGGCACCGACGTGCCGCTCGGCGTCATCCCGGCCGGAACCGGCAACGACCATGCGCGTGAGTACGGACTGCCGCGGGGCAACCCGGAAGCGGCGGCCGACGTGGTCGCCGACGGCCACGTGCGCACCGTCGACGTGGGGCGCATCGCGGCCGACGACGGCCCGGCGAAGTACTTCGGTCTGGTCATGGCCGCCGGCTTCGACTCCCTGGTGAACGATCGGGCGAACCGGATGCGCTGGCCCCGGGGACAGCTGCGCTACAACGTCGCCACTTTGTTTGAGCTGGTCCACCTGCGGCCGCTGCCGTTTCGGCTCGTGCTGGACGACGGCACGATCGTCGAGCGCGACTTGCTGCACACCGCGATCGGCAACACCCGCAGCTACGGCGGCGGCATGCTCGTCTGCCCGGGCGCCGACCCGACCGACGGGCTGCTCGACATCACCGTCGTGCGGGCGATGCCCCGCCGTCGCGTGCTGCGGTTCTTCCCGACGATCTTCAAGGGCACCCACGTCGAGCAAGACGAGGTCGAGACGTACCGGACGGCGTCGGTGCGCGTCGAGTCGCCCGGCATCCTCGCCTACGCCGACGGCGAGTACGTGGCTCCGCTGCCGGTGACGGTGAGCGCCGTCCCGAACGCGCTGCGCATCCTCGTCCCCCGCTGAACGGACTTTGCCCGGTTTGCCGGGCTACAAGTCGCGCGTACCGGGTGACTGGGGTCACACTGCGGCAGTCGCCGCGAAAGGGGTCCGTCATGAGCAGCCTGCCCGTCGAACCCGAAGAGCTCGAAACCCCCGAACCATCGGGCATCAAGCGTCGCCGTTTCCTCGGCTACGTGCTGGCGGCGCCGACGCTGGTCGTCGCGGCCAAGCTCGGCAAGGACGCCTTCGAGCCGAAGCCCGCAGGCGCGGCCGTGCCGTCGCTCCCCGAGCCGTCCGACCTCATGGACCTCGGCGACGTGCTCACCCTCGCCGCGGTGCCGACGTCCGGGCTCATCACCATCCGGATGAACGCCAATGGCACCGCGTCGTTCGCGCTGCCCCGGGCCGAGGTGGGCCAGGGCATCACGACGGCCGTGGCCATGCTCATCGCCGACGAGCTGGACCTGCCGCTCGACCAGGTCGAGATGTCACTCGCCGATGCCCGGCCCGAGCTGCTGTTCAACCAGCTGACCGGCGGCTCCAACACGATCCGCTCGCTCTACACGCCGGTGCGTACCGCCGCCGCGCTCGCCCGGCAGCGCCTCGTCCAGACCGCGGCGGCGCAGTGGAACGTCGACCCCGCGAGCCTGACCACAAAGGACGGCGTCGTCCGCGGTACACGCCATACTGCAGCGTACGGTTCGCTGGCCAAGGCGGCGGCCGCGAGCAAACCCGCGGCGGCCAGCGTGCAGCTGAAGGAGCAATCCACCCTCGTCGGAACGCCGCAGAACCGCATCGACGCGCGGGATGCCGTGACCGGCCGCAAGCAGTTCGCCATGGACCTGCAGGTGCCGGGCGCGCTGCCGACGATGGTCTGCCGGCCGCCGACTATCAACGGCACGGTCAAGGCGGTGAACAACCGGGCCGCCGTCCAGGCCATGCCCGGCGTCACCGATGTCGTCCCCGTCTCGAGCGGCGTCGCCGTCCGGGCGCAGACGTTCGGCCAGTGCATCGACGCCGTCCGCGCCCTGGACGTGACCTGGGGTCCCGGCACCGCCGAGGGGAAGTCCGACGCCTCCGTGCTGCGCGAGGTGCGCAACGCCGAACTGCCGATGGTGGTGCCGGTCGTCCCGATCCTGACCAAGACCATCGACGCGTCGTTCACGTTCGCCTTCGCCAGCAACAGCCCGCTCGAGACGAACTGCGCGATCGCCGACGTCCGCGCCGACCGGGCCGAGATCTGGTCGTGCCTGAAGTCGCCGATCGTGGCCCAGCAGACCATCGCCGGGCAGCTCGGCCTGCCGCTGGACAAGGTCACGGTGCACGTCACGCAGGGCGGCGGCTCGTTCGGGCGGCACCTGTTCTTCGACGCGGCGCAGGAGGCCGCCGAGATCTCGAAGGCGATGGGCAAGCCGGTCAAGCTCATGTGGCACCGCACCGACGACTTCCGGCACGGGCGCACGCACCCGATGTGCACGTCGCGGATCCGCGCCACCTACCTGGCCGGAAACGTGCTCACCTTCGAGCAGCGGCACACCAGCGTGTCGACGGACTTCACCCACGGCCTCGGCGAGATCCTGACCGCCCTGTCGGCCAGCCTGCCGGTCGGCAACCTCGGCTTCTCCGAGACGGTGTTCGAGCTGACCCAGAACGTCCCGTACAACTTCGGCGTCACGACGCAGCTGCTGAACGAGGTCGACACCGGCTTCCACACCGGCAGCATGCGCAACATCTACTCGCCGAACGTCACCGTGGCCAAGGAACTGGTCGTCGACCGCTTGGCGAAGGCGATGGGCAAGGACCCCTACCGGTTCCGCCAGGCGTTCCTCAAGGACGACCGCTCGCGGGCCGTCGTGGACAAGGCGGCCGAGGTGGGCAACTGGGGCCGGACGATGCCCGCCGGCACCGCCCAGGGCATCGCGTTTCACCAGGAATACAAGGGGGTCTGCGCCGCCCTCGTCGAGATCGACTGCCGGCCGGCGACCGTCAACCGGCCCATCGAGGACGGCGTCGCCGGGCCGCGCGTGACCAAGGCCGTCTTCGTCGTGGACGTCGGCCTGCCCATCAACCCGCGCGGCCTCGAGGCGCAGATGCTGGGCGGCGTCATGGACGGCATCGCGCTCGCGCTGACGTCCAGCCTGCATCTCAAGGACGGCTTGCCGCTCGAGGGCAGCTGGGACCACTACTTCTACACGCGGCAGTGGAACGTCCCGCCCGACGTGCAGATCGTGGTCATGCCGCCGACCACGGGCCAGCCCGGCGGCGCCGGCGAGTTCGGGGTGGCCGCGGCGTTCGCCGCCGTCGCCTGCGCCTACGCCCGGGCGACCGGGACGATGCCGACGACGTTCCCGATCAACCACGCCACGCTGGGCTTCGAGCCGCTGCCCACCGTCCCGCCGATCCCGCAGAGCCCCACCGACGGGCTCGCGCACACGTTCTGAGGAGCGCTCATGCAAACGTTCAAGGTCAACGGCGCGCAGGTCTCGGTCGACTGCCCCGACGACGTGCGCGTGCTCTGGGTGCTGCGCGACCTGCTCGGCATCACCGGTCCCAAGTACGGCTGCGGGCTCGAGGTGTGCAAGGCCTGCACCTGCCACATCAACGGCAAGGCGTTCAACCCGTGTGCCGTGCCGGTGGGCGACATCAAGCCGACCGACGACATCACCACCATCGAGGGACTGCCCGCCACCGTCGGCCAGGACCTGCACCCGATGCAGCAGGCCTGGCTCGACCACGACGTGGCCCAGTGCGGCTACTGCCAGCCCGGGCAGATCATGGCCGCGGTGGCCAAGGTGCGCCAGGCCCGCGCGGCCGGCCACGAGATCACCGACGCCGACCTGGACGAGATCCGCAACGTGTGCCGCTGCGGCACGTACTTCCGCATCCGCGAAGCGATCAAGGCCGGCGCCGCGGCGATGTAGCTCAGCCGCGTGGCACCCGGAACGTGATCAGCTGGCCGGACGGCGCCTGCGCCCAGTCGTCCAGCTCGAAGATCGCCGTGGCGCTCGTCGGGTAGTCGGTGAGCTGGCGGTCGATGGTGTTCGCCAGTTCGGCCATGGACGGGTTGTGGCCGACGAGCACGAGCGTCTGCGTCTCGGGTGGTGTCTCGCGGATGATCTCCACCAGGTCGTCCAGGGTGTTCTCGTAGATCCGCTCGTCGATCTCCGGGGCCGGCGCGTCGGGCGGCGCGGCCAGCTCCCAGGTCTGCCGGGTGCGCCGCGACGGCGAGATCACCACCCGGTCGGGCGCGACCTTCTCCGCGGCGAGCCACCGCCCGAGCGCCGACGCATCTCTCATGCCCCGGGGCGCGAGGGCCCGTTCCGCATCGGTAGGTCCGCCTTGCACCGCCTTCGCGTGCCGCACGAGCACGAGTCGTCGAGGCATGCCCGTAGCCTAGGCGGGTGCCCGCAACCAACTGGGCTCGCAACGTCACCTTCGGCGCGCAAGCGTACGAGCGGCCGGCCTCCCTCGACGAGGTGCGCGCACTCGTCGGGCGCAGTGACCGGATCCGGGTGCTCGGCAGCGGGCACTCGTTCAATCGCATCGCCGACACGACCGGCGCGCAGCTGAGCCTCGCCGGGCTGCCCGCGGAGATCGACATCGACACGGCGGCGAGCCGGGTCCGGATCAGCGCCGGGCTGACCTATGCCGAGGTCGCGCCCCGGCTGCACGAGGCCGGCCTCGCCCTGCACAATCTCGCGTCGCTGCCACACATCTCGGTCGTCGGCGCCTGCGCGACCGGCACGCACGGTTCGGGCGACGGCAACGGCGGTCTGGCTACGGCGGTGTCGTCGATCGAGCTGGTCGTCGCGTCCGGCGATGTCGTGACGGTCGAGCGCGGCGACGCCGACTTCGACGGGATGCCGGTGGGGCTCGGCCGGCTCGGCGTCGTCACGGCACTGACCCTCGACCTCGTGCCGTCCTACGACATCGCCCAGTACGTCTACGACAGCCTGCCGGACGAGCGGCTCGACGCCGACTTCGACGCGATCTTCGCCAGCGGCTACAGCGTCAGCGCGTTCATCGACTTCGACGATCACAACCGGCTGTGGTGCAAGCTGCTGGCGGCCGATCCGCCGCCCGGCCCGATCGCGTTCGATGCCCTGGCGGCCCTCGAACCGCGCAACCCGGTGCCCGGCATGTCGCCGGACAACTGCACTCCGCAGCTGGGCATCCCGGGACCGTGGCACGAGCGGCTGCCGCACTTCCGGGCCGAGTTCGCGCCGAGCAACGGCGACGAGCGGCAGAGCGAGTACCTGCTGCCGCGCGAGCACGCGGTGGCCGGGCTCAACGCCCTCCGTGGCCTGCGTGAGCAGATCACACCGGTGCTGCAGATCGCCGAGATCCGGACGATCGCGGCCGACGAGCTGTGGCTCAGCCCGACGTACCGCCGTCCGACGGTCGGCTTCCACTTCACCTGGGTGCCCGACGACGCGGCGCTCGCCCCGGTGATCGAGGCGCTCGAACGCGAGCTGGCGCCGTTCGACCCGCGCCCGCACTGGGGCAAGGTGTTCAGCCAGGCTGCGGAGTACGAGCGGATGCCCGACTTCGTCCGCCTGGTCGAGAAGTACGACCCGGACGGCAAGTTCGGCAACGAGTTCCTTGACCGGTATCTCGCCTGACCGTTGAGATCTTCCTGCGCTAGCGGCCGCATAGGGCTGTACGCGCAGGAAGGTCGCGTTCGGGCGCCGATCTTCCTGCGCTCAGCTAGAGCTCGTCCAGGAAGTCGGCGGTGGGGACGAAGAGCAGGGTGCCGGTAACGGCGCGGGAGAAGTCGAGGAGGCGGTCGGTGGTGCCGGGCGGATCACCGATGAACATGTTGCGCAGCATCTGCTCGATCACGGCGGGCGTCGACGCGTAGCCGATGAAGTAGGTGCCGTACTCGTCCGCGCCCACCCGGCCGAACGGCATGTTGTCGCGGACGATCTTGAGCTCCTCGCCGTCCGCACCGGTGATCACGTTCAGCGCGACGTGCGAGTTCGCCGGCTTGACGTCGTCGGGCAGCTCGATGTTGGTGAGCTTGGTTCGGCCGACGGCTTGCTCCTGATCCTCGACGGCCAGCGCGTTCCACGACGGCATGTCGTGCAGGTACTTCTGCACGATGACGTAGCTACTGCCGCGAAACGCCGGGTCTTCGTCGCCGACCGTGACGGCGGTCTCGGCGGTGGACCCGGCCGGGTTCTCCGTCCCGTCGACGAAGCCGAGCAGATCGCGATCGTCGAAGTACCGGAATCCCGGCACCTCGTCCACCACCGTGGCCGCGCCGGCGAGGCGTCCCACGATGTGGGTGGCCAGCTCGAAGCACAGGTCCATCCGCACCGCCCGGATGTGGAACATCAGGTCGCCCGGCGTGGACGGCGCGTGGTGCCGGTCGCCGGTGAGCTCGCGGAACGGGTGCAGACTCGCCGGGCGAGGCGACCCGAAGAGGCGATCCCAGGCCGGCGAGCCGATGCCGGCCACGCAGGTCAGGCCGCCGTCCAGCGCCCGGAAGCCGACCGAACGCTGCAGGCCGGACAGGTCGGCGAGCAGGTCGCGGGTGGCCGCCTCGCCGCCGCCGTCGATGGTCAGCACGAGGAAGATCGCCGCGCCGGTGAGCGGCGCCAGCACCGGCTGGGGCGTCGGTCCGGGCTGCGGCATTGGTCCTGGCTGCGGCCTCGGTCCGGGCTCGGTCACGTCCGGCATCCTCGCATGCGACGGCGAGGGGCGACACTGTCTGCATGAACGCGCGCCCACCGGCTGAGACCCCGCTGCTCCGTCGCATCCGCGAAGCCGTGATCGGCGACGACCAGGTGATGCCCGGGCCATACGGGCCTCGCCGCGTCACGTATGCCGACTACACCGCGTCCGGCCGGTCGCTGACCTTCATCGAGGACTTCATCCGGGACGAAGTGCTGCCCCGTTACGCCAACACGCACACCGAGTCGAGCGGCACCGGCCTGCAGACGACGCGACTGCGCGAGGACGCCCGGCGCATCATCCGCGACAGCGTGGGCGGCGACGACGACACCGTGGTGATCTTCTGCGGCTCGGGTTCGACCGGCGCCATCGACAAGCTGATCGGCATCCTCGGCCTGCGCATCCCGGCCGGGTTGGACGACGAGTACGGCCTGTCGGCGCACATTCCGCACAAGCCCGTGGTGTTCATCGGACCGTACGAGCACCACTCGAACGAGCTGCCCTGGCGCGAATCCATCGCCGACGTTGTCGTCATCCCGCAAGATCCCGACGGCTACATCGACCTGGACGAGCTGGGGAAACGGCTGGTCGAATATGCAGATCGCCCTGTGAAGATCGGGTCGTTCTCGGCGGCGAGCAACGTGACCGGGATCGTCAGCAACAAGGATCGGGTCTCGGCGCTGCTGCACGAGCACGGCGCCCTGTCGTTCTGGGACTTCGCCGCCGCCGCGCCCTACGTCGACATCCACATGGCGGGCAAGGACGCGATCTTCCTCAGCCCGCACAAGTTCATCGGCGGACCGGGGACGCCGGGCGTGCTCGTCGTGCGACGCGAGCTGCTGCGCAACCGGGTGCCGGACGTTCCGGGCGGCGGCACCGTCGCCTACGTCAACCCGTCCGAGCACCGTTACGTCGACGACCCGGTGCAGCGCGAGGAGGGCGGGACGCCGGCGATCATCGAATCGATCCGGGCCGGGCTGGTGTTCCAGCTCAAGCAGGCCGTCGGGGTGGACGTCATCCGCGAGCACGAGGAGTACTACCTGCGTCGCGCGGTCACGGCCTGGGCGCAGGAGCCGGCCATCGAGATCCTCGGCAACCTCGACGCCGAACGCCTCTCGATCGTGTCGTTCGTGGTGCGCGCGCCGAGCGGGCGCTACCTGCACCACAACTTCGTGGTGGCCCTGCTCAACGACCTGTTCGGGATCCAGTCGCGGGGCGGCTGCTCGTGTGCCGGGCCGTACGGGCACCAACTGCTCGGCATCGACCTGGATCGGTCCAACGCGTTCGCCCGCGAGATCGAGCACGGCTGCGAGGGCATCAAGCCGGGCTGGGTGCGGGTGAACTTCAACTACTTCATCTCCGACGTGGTCTGCGACTACATCATCGAGGCGGTGCGCATCGTCGCCCACGAGGGTTGGCGGCTGCTGCCCGACTACCGCTTCGACCCCGACCACGGGCTGTGGCGGCACCGATTGGGTCCGGTGGAGCCGCCGCTGCGGCTGACCCAAGTGGCGTACGCCGACGACGGTGCGATGACCTCTCCCCGCTTCGACGACCGGGCGCCCGAGTCGGAGCTGGCGGCCTATCTGGACGAGGCTCGCGCCGTCCTCCGCGCCGAGCATCCCGATCACGCCGGCGAGGCGTCGGTCATGTCGGACGACTTCGAGCAGCTGCGCTGGTTCGAGCTGCCGCCGGCCTGCCTCGTCGCGCCCTAGAACCTCCTAGAACTTCCGCGGCCCTCCGAGGCCGTCTTGCCTGATTTGTGGGGTCGACCTTGGAGGCCTTGGCGTTGCGCTGGAAGATCCCGCCGTAGCCGGCCAGAGCGGTCACGCCCTCCTGGATGCGCGCCCCGGCCTCGTCGCTCAGGCTCACCAGCGGGGCGCCGGCGGCCTCCAGCCCGAACCCCGATGCCCGGTGCCGGCGCAGCGGCTCGATCTCGGTGAAGGAGCCCTCGTCGAACAGGATGTCCAGCCGCTCGTGGACGGTCAGCTTGCCCTTGGCGTGCTGTCGCTCGGTGGCGGCGGGTCCGGGGCCGAGCCGCGCTTGCTCGTGGCGTTCGCGCAGCGGCTGAACAGGGTTGTCATATCCGAAGCCCCCGTCGTGTCGGTGCAGTACGACCAGGCTGGACGAAAGCGCTTGCGCCGCTCTAAAGCCGGGGGCGGGCTCAGCCGGCCGTGACGAACGTGGCCACCGCCGGCGCGAGCGCGGCCGCCTCGACGTTGTGCTGCTGGCCGGCCAACGTCTGCCGCTGCGCGTTCGGCAGCTTGGCCGCGACAGCGTCCGCCGACGTCGTCAGCCACGGCGTGGTGCCGCCGTCCAGCACCACCGTCGGGACGTCGATGCTCGAGACCTCGTCCGGGATGGAGAAGTCGCCGGCCACGATCGCGTCGTACACCAGGGCGGGCGCGGTCGGTTCCATGTACGGCCAGAACGGGGCCTGCCGCATGCCGGCCACCACCTCGGCGGGCATTCCCACCGCTTTGGTCAGGAACAGCTCGACCATGTCGCCGTGCCGGCCCTCGGCGAGCAGCTTCTCCTGCTGTTCGCGGTAGTCGGCCGGTACCGCGGGACGGGTGCCCTCGATGATGTACGGCGGTTCCCAGAACGCGAGCTTGGTGATCGGCAGCCCCGTCGCGACGGCCTGCACTGCGAGGAAGGCGCCGCCGGAGTTACCGAAGACGGCCGCGGATCCGCCGGCCGCCGTGATGACGGCGTCCAGATCCTCGATCTCGCGCTGGACGCTGTACGGGGCGGTGTCGCCGCTCTGACCGCGTCCGCGCCGGTCGTAGTTCAACACGGTGCAACTCGCGGCGAGCAGTCCGGCGAGCTCACCGTTCGAGTTCCGGTCGGTGGGCCCGGCGCAGATGAGGACGACGGCGGGCCCGTCACCGAGCTGGTCGAAGTCGATGACAGTGCCGTCGGCCGAAGTGGTGCTGGGCATGGTGGATTCCTCCTGTGCTGCGCGTTGGTGAACGGAACTACACGGAGTAGTTTCCTAGCTGCCAGCTCAGTAAGCTACCGGCCCCCTAGACTCAGCGGAACCCCCAAGTTCGTCGGGAGCTGGTGACGTCTCGAGTGGAACTCCCACCACCGGAGGAGAGCCGATCGGCCCGCAAGCACCGGGCAATCGTGGACGCCGCCACCACCGTGTTCCTCAACAAGGGCTATCTCGGCGCCAGCATGGACGAGATCGCCGCCCTTGCCGCGGTGTCGAAGAAGACCGTCTACAACCACTTCGCGGACAAGGAGCGGTTGTTCAGCGAGATCGTCGTCGCCGCCACCGACGAGGTCGACGCCATCGTCCGCCAGGTGGCCGACACCCTCGGTGGCAGCACTGACCTCCGCCGGGCCCTCAACGCCCTCGCCCGCGGGCTGCTCGCTGCCGTCACCCAGCCGCGGTTGCTGCGGATGCGTCGGCTGATCATCGCGAGCGCCGACCGTTTCCCCGACCTCGGCCGGATCTGGTACGAACGCGGCTTCGAGCGCGTCCTCGTCACCCTGGCCACGAGCTTCCGGCAGCACGCCGACAACGGCGACCTGCACCTGGATGACCCGTTGCGGGCCGCGCACCACTTCGCCGGCCTGTTGCTGTGGATCCCGATGAACAAAGTCATGTTCTGCGGCGACGCCGAGGTCGACAGCAAGGCTGAGCTCGACCGCAATGCCCGGGCCGCAGTCGATGCGTTCTTGCTGGCCTACGCCCCGCGGCCCAGCTAGGAGACCGCTGAATTAGTCGTGGTTTGAGGCGGGCGCGTTGAGGCGCTCGTGGCGCAGTTGGAGTCAGAGACGAGGTCGACGTGGGGGTCGTCTCGCGGGGGTTGATGCTGGGATTGGATTGGTCCGGTCGCCAGGGCGGAGTGGGTCAGGTGAGTACCCATCCGTTGTGGTCGGCGGTGAGGCCGAGGGTGAGCATGCGGCGCAAGTTGAGGGCGGCGGCGCGGTGGTGCAGCCAGTGGTCGTTCTTGGCGATGCCGCGGTAGCGCAGCTTGCGGTTGCCGCGGACCAGCCAGGCGATCGACCGTTCGACCATGGGGCGGTGCTTGCGGTAGACGCTTTGGAAGTCGGCGGTTTCGGCTTGGCGGCGTGCTGCGCGCAGCAGCTGGTCATGTTCGGTGAGTACGAGCGCGCGCCCGTCGGCGCGGGTCGTGCAGCGGGTGCGTAGCGGGCATCCGTGGCAGGCTTTGCCGAAGGTCACGGTGCGTCGCGCCGTGATGGGTCGGGTGACGCCGTTCGGGCAGGTGGCGGTGCCAGCGGTGTAGTCGATGGCGAAGTCGTCAAGGGTGAACCCGCCGGCCACTGCCGCACGGAGCGGGATTGGTTTGATGATCGTGCGGTGTCCGGCCTCGGCGAGTTCGGCCCGGGCATCTCCAGAGCCGTAGGCGGAGTCGGCGAGCACCTCGACCGGCTCGGATTCCTCGGCAAGCAGGCCTGGCCCGACAGCGGCATCTGAGCTGTCGGCGCCGCTGGCCTTGGTCAGCGTGCACTGGGTGATCAGGCCGGTGTCCGGCTCGATGGCGAGGTGGGCCTTGAACCCGTCCTGGCGCCGCTGCACGGTCTTGTGCGCGTGCCGCGCCTCGGGGTCGACCACGCTGATGACCCGGTCTGGCGCCACCCGCTGGGCGATGCGCCACCGCGGCGGGTCGCTGCCCTCGTCGACCAGTTCGACGTCCTGCCCAGCGATCAAGGCCAGCAGCGCCAACGCCTCGGCCGCCTTCGGGTCCGGCTGTTCGCCCGGCAGCCCGGCGAGCACCGCGAGGGCGTCGCGGACCAGCGCGTCGACCAACTGTTCGCGGGCGGCCTGATCGTTCCAGGCGATCGCCGGCTTGCCCGGGTCGTCATAGTCATGCGCCGAGCACCGCTGCGCGACCACCTCGGCCGCGCCCGGCACGACCCGGCGGACCTGGCGGATCGCGGCGATCAACTGGATCACCGTGTCCTGAGTGGCCACCGCATCATCAAGCACCGTGGAGTCCAATGCCCGGCGGGTCTTGCCGGTCAGCGCCCCGGTCTCGGCCACCACCGCCTTGACCACGTCGAAGATCCGATTCGGCCGATCGCTCGCGGCCAACCGGCGCCGCCAGTGGGTCAGCGTGGTCGGGTGAAAACCGGCCGCCGTCACCGGCAGCCCGCAGGCCGCCTTCCACCGCAGATCGAAGGTCAGCTCGTCGACGGTGTCGCCGTCGGACAGGCCGTGCAGCGCCTGCAACACGATCACCGCAGCCATCACGTCGCCCGGCACGCTCGGCCGGCCCCGCCCGGACGCGAACAGGTCGGCGAACAGCTCGTCCGGGAACAGCTCGCGCCGATGCGCGGCCAGAAACGCGAACACACTGCCCGGCTTCAACAAATGCCCAGCAACCGACTCAACATCCAGCAGATCGCGTTGCCCATCCGATCGACCCTGCACGCCAAAACCATCCCGACAAGACAAGATCAACAGGTCGAGGCGTGCCGATTATTCAGCGGTCTCCTAGCGGCCCTTGTTCGTTCCTGTTAGTTGGCTGCGCTAGAAGCGGGGTGCTCCCCATGCATCGCCAGCTTGGTCTGCACGTCGTCGGCGAGAGGAATCCCGATCTCTAGGCAGATCTGCTGCGCCTCCCTCCACCGCGAGATTGCCTCCCCGGAGCGGCCGTCGACGCTCGCCAGGTCACCGAGCCCGTCGAGCGCTCGCGCATGCTCGATCCGGTCGCCGAGCCGGCGGGCCAAGATCACCGCGGCTTCGTACTGATGCGTTGCCTCGTCGTCGCGGCCCGAGGCGCTCAGCGCGCGCGCCAGACCGTTCAGTGCACCAAGCTCTGCGTCCGCACATAGCGTCTCGGTCTTTCGGGCAATCTGGAGCGCGCGGATGTGGTGTTGCACCGCCTCGGCCGGGCGCCCGAGCCGGACGTACACGCTGCCGATGCTGTCGAGGACCTCGCCCTCACCTCGATGGCAACCGGCCGCGCGATGCAGGGCAGTTGCTTTCGCATACAGCTCGAGGGCTTTGTCGTACTGGTGACGCTCCTCGTAGCAGATTCCCAGATTTCCGTAGGCGCTACCGCCCCACCAGGACACCTGCCACTCGTCGGCCATAGCGGCGGCCTCACTGAGGAGATCGGATGCGACCTCGTAGTCGCTCAGGTCCCGATGGACATTGCCGAGGCAGTTCAGCGCGGTGAACACGGTCGGGCCGTCCCCGGTCTCAGCACCGATCTTCCTGGCCGCGCTGAGGGTAGTGATGGCGTCTGCGTATTGAGCCGTCTGGGCAAGCACACGTCCTAGAAAGGCCAACGCCCAACCTTCGGCTACGCGGTCCCCGACTGCCCGCGAGGTCGTCAACGCGGCCTCGAGAATCTCAGTGTCCTCTGGATAGTGCCCGCCGACGTTCAGGTAGCGGTCCAGGGCTGCGGCCAGCGCAGTGACGTGGGGCGACGAGACTGCAGCACGCACCGCAGCGAGGAGGTTCGGTCGTTCGGTGTCGAGCCACGCGAGCGCCGGCTCTGATCTGTTTAGCGGAGGTGCCGGGGTGGATGGCACGTCAGAAACGGAAGCCAGCCATCGCCGGTCGTAGGGGTGGAGCGTGCGGTGGGCGTTCGTGGCGCACCATACGTAGTGATCGAGCAAGCGGGACCGAGCCGCCGGCCGTTCGGGGTCATGCTGGACCAGATCGACTGCGTACGTGTGGAGCAGGTCGTGCATCGTGTAGCGACCTGGCACGGGCTCCTCGAGCAGATGCGCTCGCCGCAGCGATCGGACAAGCTTCCGAACACTACCTACCGAGGCGTCAAGCAGCGCCGCCATCGCGTAAACGTCGTAGTCGCGTCCTGGGTGGGCACCGAGCAGGCGGAATGCACGGGCGGCGTCAGCGGGCAAGCGTTGGTAGGACCAGGAGAACACAGCCCGAAGCGACGTCTGCTCGTCGCCGCCGGCGTCGAGTTCGTCCAGTACCTCGGTGCCGCCGAGGTTAGCGACGTGCTCGGCGAGCGAGGTATGGGGCTGGCTGGCAACCATCTCGCCGGCAAGCCGAAGTCCCAGCGGCAGGTTCGCGCACTTACGTGCGAGCTCGTGGGCGGCAGGTGACTCGAACTGTGCCCGATCACCTACGCACTCTGCCAACAACCGATACGACTCCTCAACGGAGAGAACGTCGAGCGCGATCCGGCGCGCGCCATCGCGGGCGACCAGGCCAGACAGCGTGTCACGACTCGTGATCACAACCAGGCAGTTGGTACCGGCGGCAATCAGCGGTCGTACCTGATCCGACGACGAGGCGTTGTCCAGGAGGATCAGCAGCCGCCGATCAGCCGTCAGGCTGCGATAGAGGTTGAGGCGAGCCCGCTCGTCCGACGGAATCGTCGCGCCATTCGGAAGGAGGCTTCGCACCAGCACCCCGGCCGCCTCTACCGGCCCCACCGGCGCACCCGGGTCATAGCCACGCAGGTTGAGGTAGAGCTGCCCATCAGGGAAACGTCTCGCGTGCTGGTGCGCCCAGTGGACCGCCAGT
>Ga0137412_10001757_pt1 | contig 16957 bp, 15 predicted proteins | sample CZODoug2_1_16fun_FD_122160 | JGI IMG/M metagenome (GOLD analysis project Ga0137412, IMG submission 122160) | Vadose zone soil fungal communities from Angelo Coast Range Reserve, California, USA - CZODoug2_1_16fungal (Hybrid Assembly) | ecosystem: Environmental > Terrestrial > Soil > Vadose zone...
ATCCACTCCCTCGTTGACCACATCGATTGAGTAGCGTACTGCGAGCGGTGCATTCGCAAGGATTTGCTTGAGAATGGCCTCACAGCGCGGTATCAGCTCGGTTGCGGGGACGACTTCATTCACTAACCCGATGCGATGGGCTTCGTGAGCATCGATCAGATCGCCGGTCAGGATCAATTGAAGCGCACGGCCTTTGCCAACAAGACGCGGTAGCCTCTGGGTGCCGCCATACCCGGGAATGATCCCAAGCTTAACTTCAGGCTGCCCGAACTTCGCATTTTCCGCGGCGATACGAAAGGTGCAAGCCATCGCCGTTTCACAACCGCCTCCCAGGGCGAAGCCATTCACGGCTGCGATCACAGGCTTGCCAAGTGTTTCGATGAAGGAGAGAGTCTCTTGGCCCTTCTCGGAGAACTCACCCGCCTTCTCGCCGTCAATGGTCGCGAGCTCTGCAATATCGGCACCAGCAATGAACGCTTTCTCTCCAGATCCAGTCAGGATTACGCCTTTGATTGTGGCATCCTCTTTCGCCGCATGAAACGCCGCGTTGAGTTCCTCAATGGTTTTCCGGTTGAGCGCGTTCATCACCTTCGGGCGATTCATGGTGATGTAAGCCGTCGATCCTTTAACCTCATACGTGATGTTTTCGAAGCTGGTGGATGCTTCTGTAGCGCTCATGGAACTTCTCCTCTCTCTACTAAATGGGTTTCCCTGGAGCATGGGTTGGTACTGCAGCATGCGCCGCCTGTGGTGCTGCTCCACTAACGCGCAAGGCCTCTACCTTCTCAGCAGAAAAGCCGAGTTCGAGCAATACTTCTGCGGTGTGCTCCCCAACTTTCGGGGCGCGGCGCGGCGATACCTTCTCTGCGCCGATGACCTGCATAGGGCTATTGACGGTACGAACTTCTGGTTCCGCTCCCTGGACGGGCACCAGGATGTTGTTGGCAAGCAGCTGCTCGTCGTGGACAACTTCTTCGAGGGTCTGGACCACACCCACCGTGATGCGCGTCTTTCCGAACGCTTCTTTCCAGTGGGAAAGCGGTTGGCTTTTGAAGGCCTCATCGAGGATCGCGGCAAGTGCGCCGGCATGTGCGCTGCGCTTCTTCACATCCGAGAACCTCCCGTCGCTCAATAGCTCTGGACGGCCGATCACATTGATGAGTTCTGGCCAGTCACGGTCCTGCTGCGCGAGCACAAGAAGGATCCAGCGATCATCGCTGGTTGGGTAAGGATTCAGGAGCGCATTTGGTGGATCCTTCCTGTCGTGCAACCCGAAGAACTTAGCATGGTTGAGCGCGCCTTCGATCCAGGTCGCTGCTGCCCATGCTCCTTCAGCGATGAGGGAGGTCGTGACCCTTGTACCTTTGCCCGTCTTCTCTCGCTGATAGAGGCCGGTGGCGATTGCAGAGTAAAGAGAGATCGCAGTAGCGTGATCTCCAATACCAGGGATCGGCAACGTTGGGTCGCCGCCGGCATCGCGCGTCATTGCCATCAGACCGCTGCGCGCCCAATACGCTGTAAAGTCGTAACCAGGCTCATCCGCAGCTGGGCCAAAGTCGCCATAGCCCGTGATGTCGGCATAGATCAGCCGCTCGTTGAGAGGAGCGATGTCTTCATACGTGAGCTTCAGCGACTTGCGAACACGCGGCGGCGAGTTGGTAACGAAGACATCGGCCCACTTGACCAATGCTTCCAGTACCTCGCGAGACTCCGGATTCTTGAGGTCGAGCGCAAGACCCCGCTTATTGCGATTGGTTAACTGCCAGGCATAGTCGAAATCGGATGCCGGATTTGGTGGAGTGCGGTGAAGGATGCGATAAGGATCGCCGAATCCTGGCGGTTCTACCTTGACCACATCAGCTCCGAAGTCGGAGAGCACCGTCGTTGCTGCTGGCCCAGCGATGAAACTCGCAATGTCAACTACCCTAAGTCCTGAAAAGATTTTGTTTTCGCTCATAAGACCTCAACATCTCCATTTGTGCGCCAGCTTGAATAGCGAAGTTCGTCATACCCTTGTGGATCTGCTTCTTGTGGCGGCCAGCCATCACACACAAGGTCCGATTAAATGAACGCGCTGAAGCCCGAGATGGCGCGGCCAACAATGAGGGTATTCATCTCCCGCGTTCCCTCGTAGGAGTAGATAGCTTCGGCATCAGCAACGAAACGGCCAATGTTGTAGTCAAGAAGGATTCCGTTGGCTCCCAGAAGCTCTCGTGCATAGCCGACGGTCTCGCGCATCTTTACAGTGCAGAAGGCCTTGGCGAGAGAAGCATGTTCGTCCGCCAAATGGCCCTGATCCTGTAGTTGGGAAAGTCTCACCACCATGCACTGACAGGCAGTAATGTTGCCGACCATCTTCACGAGGAGGTCTTGAATGAGTTGGAAGGAAGCAATTGGTTTCCCGAACTGTTCGCGAGTTTGTGCGTATACCAATGCATTCTCATAGGCTCCCATCTGGCACCCGACAGCCTCCCATGCAACGAAGCCGCGTGTCATGCGAAGTACGCGGGCGGTATCGCGGAATGAGGAATCGTTTTGCAAGCGGTTCTCTTCGGACACCTTGCAGTCCTCGAGCGTGATCAATCCGTTCTGGACAACCCGCAGCGCCATCTTGTGGCGGATCTTCTCAACCTTGAAGCCAGGAGTCTTGTTCTCGACGATGAAGCCCTTCACCTGGCCATCAGCCACGTCGCGCGCCCAGATGATGGTGAGATCACCCCACGTCGAGTTACCGATCCACTTCTTTTGACCGTTCAGAATCCACGAGTCACCCTCCCGCCGCGCGGTAGTCAAGAGACCACCGGAAGCGCCGGAACCCACCAGGGGCTCCGTCAGACCGAACGAACCGATCTTCTCGAGGCGTGCCATTTGGGGCAGCCACTTCTTCTTCTGCTCTTCCGACCCACACAGGTAAATGGATCCCATCGCGAGGCCGCTGTGAACACCATAGAAGGTGGCTACTGAGCAATCGACCTTGGCGATCTCCATCGCAACGTAGCAGCCGAGCAAGTTGCTACCGCCCGGACATCCATAGCCCTCAAAACCAAGCCCTGCAATCTGCAGCTGCCGGATACCTGGGACGAGGTCGAACGGGAATTCGTCCCTCTCCCAGAAATCGTTGATAATCGGCGCAACCGCGGTCTGCATGAACTCGCGGACTTTGGTGACCGTTGCTTGGTCGGCTTCTGGCAGCATCTGGAAGGTCTGGTAGAAATCGCTGTTCGGCTTCGGTAGTACTTTCGGCTTCTTTACTTCCTGAATGTGTGTGTCTGACATCGGATTCTCCTGTGCCTTTCTCTTTGGCGGTGTCAAGCAGAACTGTTATGAAATCGGTGACCGCAGTAAGCTCAGTCCGCGTACGCTACGCCAGTCAGGTTCCCCTGAGCAGCGAGCAGGACCTTATGGGTCGCGCCATCCAGACTCGAGGTGTAGAGGGAACCCCCTAGATCCGCCATGAACATGCGGTTCCCAGGCACATCGAGTGCGAGTCCGATACCTTCCATCAGGTGGGTGAAAACGATCTCGGGTTCAACCGAAAGAGGGGTGGCGCCCATCGGAGCCCGGCTCACGGTATTGCCGCGCGGGGGATCGCCGCGATCCGTCCAATAGAGGACCCGGTTTTCCAGGTCGAGATCGAGATCGATGGGCTCCGGCAAATCTTCAAACAACAGTTCGACATCACTGCGTGAGGCGCTGCTCTCCCCCTTGGGAATATCGAGCCCGGCCCGGAAGATTCTTCCGGCGCCGCCATTATCCGGGCCTTTCTGGGTCCAATAGAGCTTGCCACCTTCCACATCGATGGCAATACCAACGCACCAACGAGTGAGATCAGCTCTGTCCGCTTCGCCCTCGCCGGTTCGAATCAGGGTCTCTATATTGGAGCCGTCAAGGTTTGAGCGCATCACACGCATTCCCTCGCGATCGCACCAGTAAAGCCTGCTGTTGCGCTTATCAAGTTGCAACTGTTTCGGAGTGAAAGTCTTTCCGTTCGGAACGATGGTGATGTGGTTGCTGCCGTCTAGATTGGCTCGTTCAATCGAGCCATCTTCCTTGCTTGGAATGCCCATCTCCGTCCAGTAGATGTGCCCGTTGTCTACATCAATAACGATCCCGTCTGGGATGCGATGACGGTCGGTGACAAGTACCTTGAGGTCGCTTCCATCGGGCTGGACGGAGAGCAGGCGACCGCCGCTTGCGTCGATGAAGTACACGCGACCGCCCTTATTGGCAGACGCCTTGATGTCGTTTGGTGTCGATGGCATAAGAGTTGTCTCGCTTCCATTCATCCAGTCAAGTGAGGTTGAATCACACAGGTTGCTACTTCGCTTCGTTCCTAAGGGCGAGCAGTCCGAGCAAAAGCCTGTCGCGCAGCCCGGCTAGGTCATCGATCGACTGATTGCCCGCTTCCTCCAGGACCCCTTGGGAGATCTTCGCTTTCAGTTCGGGCGTGAACTCAGGATTGCCGAGGTCTTTCCACCACGTGGCAATCGGTCCCGAGAGGTGCTCCATGAAGTGCTTGATCCCACCCTGGCCTCCGCCGAGATGGAAGAGCAGATTCGGTCCCATGAGGCCCCAACGAAGCCCCGGCCCCCAACTCACTGCGGTATCCGCGTCCGAGACACTGAGTACACCCTGCTCGATCAGGTACACAACTTCGCGATAGAGGGCCGCCTGCAGACGGTTAGCGACATGGCCGACCACTTCCTTCTTCACGTGAATCGGTCGCTTACCGATCGAGGCATAGAACGCAATCGAACGCTCGATTGTCTCTGCCGATGTCTTTTCGCCGCCGACAATCTCAACCAACGGAATGAGGTGCGGAGGATTGAATGGATGTCCGATCACACAGCGCTCGGGATGTTTGCACTGCGATTGGCTAACGCCAATCGGGATGCCCGACGAGCTGGAGGCAAGAATGGTAGTCGCAGGGGTAAGCGCATCCATATCCGCAAACAACTTGATCTTGAAGTCCGGTTTTTCTGGCCCGTTCTCCTGGACTAAGTCGACGCCCTCCAGCGCTTCATTCAACCTGGGGGTAAACGAGAGTCTCTCCTTTGAGGCCCCGGCCGACAACCCCAACTGCTCAAGGGCAGGCCACGCATTGTCGACATATTCGCGCAGGTTCCCTTCCGCGTTTGGGGCTGGATCGGTGGCAACCACATCGAAACCATGCGCCAGGAACAAGGCCGCCCAGCTGGCACCGATAACTCCGGTTCCAACGATCGCGATACGACGGATAGCATTCTCTGAGGACATCGGTGTTTCTCCTTTTCTTAGACACCTGCCAGGATGACGCCTGACTACGTCTCGTGTGGACGATAAACTCCGTCACAAGCTCGTTGGAACCCAACGAGCGGAGCTGTTGAAATTTCCGGCTACTACGCAAACGTCATAAAGAACTCAGCCACCTCGATGGTTCACGATGAGGCGCGAACCGCGCTGGCCCGTGAAGTAGGTCCAGACCCATTGCACGAATACGCTGACGCGAAGACTTGACTGAGCGAGAAACTGCAGATGAATCGCAGCCCAGACGAGCCATGCGGTAAATCCGCTCATATGAACCTTGCCGCTCTCCAAGACAGCAAAGCCTTTCCCGACGACGGCGAGATTTCCCTTATTGAAGTAACGGAACGGGCTGAGTGAAGTCTTGCGAGTGGTTCGTCGTTCGATAAGCTTGCCAGCGTAGCAACCTTGCTGCATGGCAACCTGGGCCACGCCTGGGAGCGGCTTTCCGTCTTGTTCCAGGCTTGCTGTATCTCCCACGACAAATACTTCCGGGTGGTCTGGTACGGATAAATCGTGTCTGACTTTGACACGTCCAGCGCGATCCGTTTCAACATTCAACCACTTTCCTGCCGGCGATGGGGCTACCCCCGCCGTCCAAATCACGGTCTTGCTCGCGATGCGCTCCCCCGCGACGATCACACCCTCGCCGTCGATCAACTCAACAGCCTTTCCGAGCATCACTTCTACGCCCAGCTTCCTGAGCCGATTCAGGGCGGCGCGAGAGAGCTCCGGCGCAAATGTGCCGAGCGGACGTTGGCCCGCATCGACAAGAATGATTCGCGCCGATCTCGGATCGACTCGGCGAAAGTCCCGCTTCAGCGTGCTGTCAATCATGATCGCGATTGCGCTGGCCATTTCGACTCCCGTCGGTCCGGCGCCTACCAGGACAAACGTCAACAGTTCCCGATGATTTGTGGGGTCTTCTTCCGCCTCCGCCATTTCAAAGGCAGTGAGTATCTTGTTTCTAATCGCTACCGCGTCCGCCAGGCTTTTCAAGCCGGGAGCATACTTCTCGTATTCATTGTGGCCAAAGTAACTGTGGGTTTGTCCCGTTGCCAGAATGAGGTAGTCGTAAGAGAGCGGGACGCCTGTACGGTCCTGCGTTTCGACAATCACCCGCTTGGATGCAGCATCAACGGCTGTGACTGTCCCGAGCACAACAGTCGTGTTGCGGCTCTTTCGTAAAATGCTGCGGATGGGGGAAGCGATTTGCCCCGGCGCAAGTACCGAGGTAGCGACCTGATAAAGCAGAGGCTGGAAGAGATGGTGATTGACACGATCAATCAGGACTACGTTGACCGGAGCGTGTTTCAGGGCGCGCGCGGCAGCCAGGCCCCCAAAGCCTCCGCCTACGATCACCACTACGCTTCTCTTGTCGGACATAATAGTCTCACCAGCCGCCGAGGACCGATCATCGGTTCGTGTGTTATCGAGAATTCCAGAAGTGGGGTCCGGATGATAGGTGTGCAGGTGTCATCTAACAGTGAGGATGGGTAACAGTGAGGATCGGCTCTCGATACACGAAACTGCTGTCTATGGATTCGTACAGCTCTCAGCCGCGCTTTTCGCCGGACTCCAACAGAGCAGCCTTCCATGAGGAGGCCCGCTGAAGTCAAGCTAACAGCTATCATTTGTCCTGGAGGCTGAAATGGCAAAAGATGTCGATGCGCTGGTGAAAGAACTGGCCGATGGTCGCACTGACCTTGTGTTTGAGCTGATCGACGCAGGCGTCGAACCAGGCGAACTGGATAAGGGCGGGGTTTCGCTCCTGCGCTGGTGTGTCTATTTCGGAGATGTCAGCGCGATAAAGTTCCTGATTTCGAAAGGTGTTCAGCTGGCTTCTCTCGGTGCGAATCTCGACCTGAACGGAGCTTGCTTTCATGGCCATTGGCGGCTATGCAAGTTTCTTCTCGAACAAGGCGCTGATGCCAATGCTGCCGATAGCCAGACTGGCGAGACTCCTCTTCACAGCGCGCTGTGCACTAACGATCGTGTTCAGCACGACATGGTTCTTCGAGTGCTTCTCTCTTTTGGAGCGAACCCCAACGCGGTCACCAAGAACGGCGCAGAGACTGGAGGGTTTATGCGCGATTCAAGAACCAAGGGTGAAGCACCTCTGCATCGTGCCGCCGCATTCGGGAATGAGGCCACGATCGAGCTGCTTCTTAAGCACGGGGCCAAATTGGACACGCGGGACGCGTATGGAGACTCGCCGCTTAGCTGGGCAAGTTGGCACCTCCGTTCTGATTCGATCTTGCGACTGCTCTGTTTCGGCGACTTTAAAGTCCGTCCCGGCCGCCAATCCATGCGAGCGTATCTGGTGGGAAGCCCGTAGGATCCTCCCTCGGCGATATAGAGTGTGCACGCTCTACTCGCGGCGCAGGTGCAGACTTGACTGTTGCTCTGGTGAGCCGTGCTACACGGCACGCGGATCCATCAGGGGTCTGCGCGGGCGAAACGGCATGTCGACGGACACCGTCATCACCGTGAGATCACAGGCACTCACGTTTCATGCCCAGGATCGGGATGGGATACTCACAATGCTGCTTCTCAGAGTTGAGCGCGATCATTCATCACAATTGCAGTCGCTTCGACCAGAAAGGGGCAGCCAAGAGAGGCCTGGGCGTGGAACGAACGTGAGTTACTATTTGGTCCACACAACCTATCCAATTCTGTTCGTCGCGGTTCTCGCGCGTCAGCTCTGCCTTCCGATTCCGGCCACGCTATTTCTTCTATCGGGCGGAGCGTTGGTGGGCTCTGGGAAGCTCAGTTATACGGGGATCATACTGGCCGCCGTGCTTGGATGCGTGCTGGCTGATCTGGTGTGGTTTGAGGCAGGCCGCTTGCGTGGCAAGCGTGTATTGAGGTTGCTTTGTGCCCTGGCGCCCGATCCGAGCCGATGCATCCGCAACGCGAAAGCCACCTTTGCGAAGAAGGGGGTGCGCGCCTTGATGATTGCCAAGTTCATTCCCGGGTTAGACGGAATCTGTCCTCCGCTGGCTGGGATGATGGGAGCATCGCATGTCGATTTCATCTTCTACGATACCGTGGGATCCGCACTCTGGGCCGGTGCATACATCACATGCGGGTTTCTCTTTGCAACAGAACTGGACAAGGTGATCCGATACACATCGGTTTTTGCAAATGTGCTCATCCTGGCGCTGGGCGTTCCCTTGCTGGTTCTGTTCATATGGAAGCTGATTCAACTGGCGCGCATGATCAGGCTGATTCTTCCCTTGCAGATCACGCCAGAAGAACTGAAATCTCGTTTGGATTCCGGCGAAGCGATAGGGATTGTCGATCTGCTTCGATTCGAGGACGACTCACATGGGGTGGCGGTCATTCCCGGCGCCGTTCGCCTCGATCCGTTGCAGGTTCGGCGCAAGAAGCGAATCTCAATGCCAGACAATCTCGATTTGGTGATCTATTGCGGATCGAAAAACAGTTTCGTCAGTGCGCGGGTGGCGGCGGCAATGCGAAAGCATGGAATTGTCCGCATCCGTGTTCTGACAGGGGGATTGGCTGCATGGAGAGCGCTACAATTCCCACTGAGCCTTGAGTCTCTCGATCCCGAAGTTGAAATGACGCGACTAGGTATTGAGATGTCCCCGCCTTGGCATAGCACCAGATCTTAGCTGCCATCGGGAAGGTCCTCATCGCTGCCCAAATCGCGCTTCTGATCGAAGCTCCAGGCGGCGCGCAACACGGCCTCTCTCAGCGTTTCGCGGGTAAAAGGCTCCGCAATGACGTCGTAGCCACCAGCATCCAGGACTTCTGCCCACAAGTGAAAATTCGCGGACTGGGCATACACCAGGATTGCAGGTCTCCGGGTGAGGTGAGCCAGCTCCCCCCAGATCGACCACCAATCAATGCCTTCCGGAAGGACCGCCGGCAGGAGAGCCACTTCATAAACCTCGCCATTCCTGACCAAATCTCCAAGTTCCTCGGGGCGCCTGACGAAGACCGGAGACATATCCGACGAACTCAAATGCCGCTGTATCTGCCCCTCAAAATCCGAGGACACGACCGCAAGTATCCGGACGTTGTCGTGATTTTCCGCCACGTTGCCTCTCCGACTTCGTTTCAGCGAGAGTGACAGAAGTTTGCAGAAACCGAAGCGTTAGCAACGGTGAGCTAACAGTTGCGACGGGGAAGCGCTGGTTGAACCGGATAAGATAGCGATTGCAAGTATGGAACTCGCATCGCCCCTGGGAGGCGCATTCCGGAAATGGCACTGCTGCCGCGACTTCTCACGGTCCAGGCCATTGCCCCCGGATGCGATAATAGTGTTGTCATCCCGTGTCTGGAGCTGATCGAAGAATGAACGACGCGAATGGAAGCGCATTTTCGGAGGATTTGGTTCGCGCGGAGCTTGCGCGCGTGTTGGAGAGCCCAATCTTTGCGCAATCGGAAAGGCTGGGCCGATTTCTCCGGTTCGCGGTGGAACACGCGATCAGCGGTTCGGAAGACGGACTCAAGGAATATGTCATCGGCACAGAGGTGTATGATCGCAAGCCTCCTTACCATCCCACCCAGGACTCGATCGTTCGCACCGAGGCACGCCGTCTGCGGATCAAGCTGAAGGAATACTACGAGTCCGCGGGCAAGGACAACCCACTTTGCATTTATTTTCGACCTGGCAATTACATCCCCGTGTTCCGGCCGAAGGCCGCCGCCCCCGGCCAGGACGCATCCGGCAGCGCAGAAGAACAGGTTTTCGTCGAAGGGGCGGGGATCCCCGTGGCGGTCATTCCCTTTCTCGATGCATCGGGACAGCCGCTTTCCTCTGAATTCGCCCGCGGCGTTACAGATGAGCTGGTTCACGACCTCATGCACTGTGAAGGGGTCCGTGTTGTCGCGACAAGCTCGATTGCGCAACTGGTTTCACAGGCTCAAGATATTTCATCATTGGCGCAGAGGCTCGGAGTTCAAATTATCTTCGAGGGGTCCGTACGCCTTGAGGGGGCCCGGGTTCGCGTTACTTCGAGAATGGTGAGTGCGGATGGTTTTCAACTCTGGTCGCAGCGCTTCGATGCCGAGGCCGTTCCTTCGACCTTCTTCGACGTGCAGGAACAATTTGCTTCCGCGCTCGTGAACCGCGTGCGTCCTCGGCAATCCATTATTCGAAATGGGGAGGCATCGGCCGGATCTATCGTGCTTTCGCTACATCCTTCCCTGTTGAAGGCCGAGGTGTGGCTCGAGGAAGGCAATGAGTCCGAGGTTCAGTGTGCCCTTGCGAAGTTTCACGAAATCGCGCAAGCAGCAAAGGGCTACGCGCGCCCCATTTATGGCGTCGCGCAGTGCTATTGTTGGATGACTCTTTCCGGCGCACCGCCTTCGGCCGGCATGGTCTCCCTTGCCAGAAGCGCCGCGGAGCAGGCAGTGGAACTCGATCCGGAATCGAGCGAAGCCCTCGCGACAAAAGGCAGCATCTTGGCTCTTGAATGGGATTGGACTGGAGCGGAAGAAGCTTTCCGGCAGGCTGCGAAACTGGGCTTTTATGCAAGCGACGCCCGCCAGTTCGCCATGTTTCTGACTCTCCTGGGGCGCTTCGATGACGCTTGGCCATACCTTGATAAGGCGCAGTTGACGGATCCATTTTCTCATTTGCAGAAAGTGGCTTGCGCGAAGTTCCTCTATATGAGCGGCCGCCACCAGGAGGCTTTCGAAGTATTCTCGGAGCCGCTCAAGTATGGACCCTTGCCTCTCGAAGTCCAACTGTACCTAGCTTTGATCCATGCGAATCTGGGACAGTTTGACCAAGCGCGAAGGCTCGCTCAACTGATTCTTCGCAATGCAGGCTCTCAAATACCGCTGAGGGCAGGGGCGACCGAAATCCTCGCCCGATGCGGCGACGATGCAGCGCCAATGGCCCACGAACACAAGCTCCTGTCCTCGGACGCGCCCCTAAGCCGATATAGGCAGGCATTGCTCTCGATCGCCCTCGGCGATTCGGAAGGCGCATTGTCATTGTTATCTTCCGCCCTTGAGGGCAAGGAGGCCGAGCTTCCGTGGCTCGCCGTCGATCCTAGGTTCGTTCCTATCCGGCTAAATGCCAGGTTCGCTGAAATCGTCAGTAAGGTGAGGTCATAAATCCTCTCCTCAGCCATCGAGCGCTCCCTCCTCACCGTTAGCTAGCCTCTCCTCACTGCATTCTCCGCCAGCCCTCCCAATAGCATCGGTGAAAGTGAAACCTTCCACAACGCCTGTGCCCATGCCGACGGCGTGAGGATGGCTTTCCGGCGCGGAGTGCGTCGCTGCGAGCCGAACGCCGTTCCGGCGTGATTCTCAACCTCCTCGTGATGAAAATGCTGTGGTGTGATGTTTGGGTTTGGCCCAACCGAGCACATGAAAGGTGTATCGATTGATCAAACTGATCGAATTTGTCGGGAAGGTCAGCCAGTTTGGATTCCGAGTGGTTTTGGATTTTTTTCATCCCCCGTTTGAGGCCGGCCAAATCGGGCGCCAGCTTGCTGAGATCGGCGCGAGATCTCTCCCTCTGGTGCTTGCGTCCGGGTTTGCTCTCGGAACCGTGATGACTTTTCACACTCGAAGCACCATGGTCATGTTTGGGGCTGGAGCGATGATCCCCACCGTTCAGGCAATCGCGTTCTTTATCGAGATCGGTCCATTGGTCGCGGCCCTGCTGCTCGCCGGCCGCGTCGGCTCGGGAATCGGCGCTGTGCTCGCCAACATGCGGGCTGCGGAACAGATCGACGCGATCGAGTCGCTCTCCATCGACTCCTTCAAATTCCTCGTTGTTCCGCGTGTCGTCGCGTGCGTCATTGCACTGCCAATCCTCACGGTGTTCATGGATTTCTCCGGTCTCCTCGGCGGATTTTTCTCCGAGTACGCCGCGTCCAGAATTTCACCTCAGCTCTACCTCGTGCGTGCATTCGCCGAAATGGCCTGGTCCAACTTCATCCCTCCCACGCTCAAGACCGCCGTCTTCGGCTTCATCATCGGAACTGTTTCGGCCTTCTTCGGTTACACCACAAACAAGGGCGCCAAAGGCGTTGGCGAAGCTGCGACCAACAGCGTGGTGGTATCGTCCCTGCTGATTATCCTGGCCGACGTCGTGCTGATCAAATTCATCTTCTTCGTATTCCCAGAGAACGCCCTATGAGCGCTGAAACCAAGGGGGCGGTGGTCTTCGAACATGTATCGAAGTCGTTCGGCCCAAAGCAAGTGCTGCGCGATGTTTCCTTTGAAATCCCCTACGGGCAGGCGCTTTGCATTCTCGGCCGCAGCGGAACCGGCAAGAGCGTTACGCTCAAGCTCCTGATTTCGCTTCTCAAGCCGGACCACGGACAGATCTGGGTAGATCAACAGGAAGTCACCCGGATGAAAGAGGTTGATCTTTCCAAAGTACGCCGCAAGATGGGATTTCTCTTCCAAGATGCGGCACTCTTCGATTCCTTGACGCTCTACGAGAATCTGGCCCTGCCCTTGCAACGGCTAAGCAAGAAAACGCAGGAAGAGATTGACTCGATTGTCGACAGGGTTCTGGGCCAGGTGGGACTGGGTAACGATAAAAAGAAGATGCCCTCAACGCTTTCAGGAGGGATGCGCAAGCGCGCCGGACTTGCCCGCGCCCTCGTGCTTGAGCCGAAGATCCTGCTGGCAGATGAACCGAGCAGTGGGCTCGATCGCATTACCGCCTCCGAGATCGACGAACTTCTGATCCAGCAGAAGTCCGAGTACCAGACGACAGTCATTGTTGTCACTCATGACGTGCATGGCGCGAGACGTGTTGGAGACCTATTTGCCGTCTTCGATAAAGGCGATTTGGTGGCTTTTGGGACCGCCGCTGAAGTTGAGCAAAGTGAACATGAAACCGCGCGCAAGTTGATTTCGGAGAGTTAGAAGATGCAGAACAAGAGTTTGACGGTTGGAACCTTCGTGTTGGCTGGACTTGCGCTCTTCATGGCCGGTCTGATTCTCATCGGCAATCGCCATGAGGCCTTCGCCCGCCACATTGACTATTATGCCGATTTCACCAACCTTGCTGGACTCTCCAAGGGGTCCAAAGTTCAGGTGGCGGGCATGGATGCCGGTCAGGTGCTCGATATAGCCGTGCCTGCTTCGCCGCAAGCTCGCTTTCGCGTGAAACTGCGCGTCAGCGAGAACCTCCAGGGACTCGTCCGCGCAGATTCACTGGCTACCATTGGCACGCAGGGAGTCGTCGGGGAGACCTTTCTTCTCGTTCATCCGGGAAGCTCCCACGCACCCGCCGCAACCCCGCTTTTCGTGCTTCCCAGCAAGGAGCCGATGGATCTCTCCAACCTGCTCGATCAAGGGCAGGGCCTGATCACTGATGTGGATGGCGCCGTCAAGGACGCGGATGGGCTTCTTAAACAGACCGGCGGCCAGCTCGGCACGACTCTGGCCAACGCCAATACCACGCTCACCAATGTCAGCGATGTTGTCGTGGGTCTCAAACAGGGGCGTGGCGCCGCGGGAATGCTTCTCCAGGATCCGGCTCTGGCCACCCAAATCCGCCAGACAATGACCAACGTTCAGCAGGCAAGCGCGGACTTGGGACAAGTTACGAACAAGGCCGATGGATTGATCACCGATGTTCAGTCTCGTAATTTCCCACAGAAGTTCGATGAGACCATCGCAGTGGTCAAGAGCGCGGCATCGAATGTCGATGCAGGCACGCGGCAAATCCGCCAGACCATTGAGGAAGCGTCCGTCCCCGACGAAAACGGCGCGACGCCGGGGATGAATATCAGGGAGTCCCTTTCGAATGCGAGTACAGCGACTGCCAATGTAGCGGACGGAACGGAAGCGCTGAAGCATAACTTCCTCTTGCGCGGATTTTTTCTTCACCGCGGTTACTACGACCTGACTGGCATACCCGCGGACAAATACCGGCAAGATCGTCTTTTTACGAACCAGGCGAACTACCGCGCATGGCTTCCCGGCGCCGAACTCTTTCAGCAAAATTCAAACGGCGAAGAAGTGCTCTCCGCGCATGGCAAAACGCTATTGGCAAATGCCCTTGCGCAATACGGCGAGTCAGTTGTCGGGAGACCCATCGTCCTTGAGGGATATTCGGATGTCGACGGCCCCGCGAATCAACTCGCACTCTCGCGTGGCCGCGCAGTTGCGGCCCGCCAATATCTCCTCAATCACTTTCAGCTCAACTCCAGCAACCTGGGCGCGGTACCCCTTATGAACCTTCCACCAAGCGGCTTTGGTCACCCGACGTGGGATGGAATCTGCATTGTGGTCTTAAAGCCGAAGGGCTAGGAATGGCTTGCAGAGAGCAACCCGACGCTCCTCCATGCGCGGATGGAGCGTTGACGGTCCGGCAGGATCGGGTCGCGTCTGGCCCTGAGAGGGCGGGTGCTCACCATTGTGGTTGTCGACCATCATGCGCTACTACATCCAGCCGGTGGTCAAGAGACTCGGCATCAAGAAACGAGTGACGTGGCGCACCTTCCGGCGCACCTATACGACCCTTCTTCATGCCAACGGGGAAGACGTCGAAGGTGGTGCAGGAGTTATTGCGACACAGCTCGTCACGCATCACGATGGACCTGTACGCGCAAGCGCAGATGCCCGCGAAACGGGCAGCACATCAGAAAGTGGTGGAGATGGTGCGGTCGGAGAAACCCGCGCTGGAGGCCAAAATGATGGCTTAGCTGCTCCACAAAATGCTCCACGGGTAAAACTGCGGATTTTCCGGTAACTCTTTTAATTTGTTGGCGTCCCCGACGGGATTTGAACCGTGTTATCGCCGTGGAAGAACAGCATCAACTCGCAACATTAAGGCACGGCTGAGAATCAGAATGTATCGGAACGAATCATAGCAACCTTAACGAACAGCTTAAGCGCTCCGCAGCTCCGCAAATGTCCGCGAAGAATCTGGAACGGAAGTGGCGGCCGAAGCCGCCGAGATAGGCGGTCTTCGCGCCTCGTTGGCAGGAAGCAAATCAGAAAACGGGCCGACATACGCCGCGAGCACACGGAGCTGGCAAGTTCTTTGTTTCACGAAGGTGCTCAAATGCTACCCGAAGGTGATCAAAGTTGGCGGCTAAGTCCTTTGTTTCACGAAGATGATCAAGATGCTCAAACTAATTAATTTGAGCATCTTGGTAAATGCCGGGAACAGATGACCTTGTTACGAACGCGGTAATACCCTACGCCCCGCCTGCTCGTCCGTGCGTCCGTGTAGTCCGGCGCCGCACCGGCTTGCGATGGTGGTTTCCAAGTTGTCAAAACTGCTCAATCAAGAGGACGCACTGAGCGCACCCTGGTTACGCGGTGATTTGTGCTCTCCGCAGGCGCCCCCAAGGGACGCGGTAATTCTGCGGAAAGGCGTAATCCGTCGCTTTCGACGTCACATTCTCGTTTGCTACACCCAAGTCATCATGCCGGCAGGGGCTGATGCTTTCGCGGTGGTTGGCGGCGGATGCACGGGCAGAGTAGACCGGTGCAAAGCCAGGCAGGACCGTCACGTAAGACGGCGCTGATGGTGTTGGCTACTCCCACAGTAGTACGGTTTTTGGGCTTCGTCGAGAGGGTTAGAGGATTTCTTTGGTAACCAGGGTAGTGCTCTGTTGCTTGTCATCGGGGCGGCAGGGATACGTTGATTGGCGTACACGCTTAGGCATGTGTTGCGGGCCCCCGTGCATGCGGCTCAGTTCCAAATTGGCCCAGGATTGCGCACGAAGAAGATGTAGGAAATAGGCATCGTGTCGCCGCATTTGTGCCACGGGCGCACTCGCCACATTTGCCGTCAAGTTGCCGAGTAACCAAGCCAAAAATCAAGCTCGATCCTCCCGAAAAGTCTCGTTTTCGGTAAGTTGCCGTGGTTCTCGATGGGCTCCAGGGGATGGACAAGTCAGTCAAGCTTCTTGCCTGTGTAGAGGGTGATGCACCAAGCAATGACAGCCCAGATGCCGGGCAACGCCGTCAGCACCAATGAAAAGATCAGCCCTGCTTTCCAGAGGCGGTTCCGTGGGCGACCGGTATAAAGAGACGTATCGACGATCCAACCGAGTGTAAAGCACAGGTTCGCACAGACGGCGTAAATCATCGGTCCGATAATCATCATGATCGGCTCCTCGAAGTCAACGCCAGGCTTTACCGCCAGCGAGCCAACGCACAGAACGAGAAGCCATGTGACTATGCCCACCGAGCCGACTAGCACGTTGTATCGGAGCCGATGTGCTTCCCACCATCTGACGATCTGCGCACGCGAGTAGGGCGCCGAGAGCGCATTGAAGGTCTCCGAAGACATGGAGCAAGTATCCGGTCTTGTGAGGGCTCGAGTCCATCTTGCTTCCGGGGAACCGCCTGCAAAGTCGCATTTCGGTAATTTCACCGCGTCCGGTGGGTGTCACGGCAGGCAAGTTACTAAAAACCCCGTTTTGCGGGCAATTGCGTTCCACCTCCATTACGCTGGAGGCTGACGGGTTCATGACTGTGTTCGTCTTGCCAATGAGAAAGGTCACCTAATGGAAAAGGCTATCGTGCTATTCCTGGCTTCGATTGGAGTGCTCTTTCTGGTAATCTCAGGGGCTTACTGGTGGTCAAATACTCCTCCTGGGCGGCCCTCTGACGTTTCTGCGAATGGGGTTTTCTTGTGGGCCGGGCATCTAGGACTCCCCGCTCCAAAACATGGAACGTGGATCGAATGCTGGACCGACTCTACGGC
>Ga0137412_10001758_pt1 | contig 16955 bp, 11 predicted proteins | sample CZODoug2_1_16fun_FD_122160 | JGI IMG/M metagenome (GOLD analysis project Ga0137412, IMG submission 122160) | Vadose zone soil fungal communities from Angelo Coast Range Reserve, California, USA - CZODoug2_1_16fungal (Hybrid Assembly) | ecosystem: Environmental > Terrestrial > Soil > Vadose zone...
TTGATAAATGCTTGGTCAAGCAAACAGACACTACCGAAAAACTTGTCTAGTTTTCCCTCCACGATCTTGTCGACCACATTGGCCGGTTTGCCTTGAACCTGTGCTCGATAAATTTCTCGTTCGCGCTCGATAACATCGGAAGACACTTGATCACGGCTCACGTATATCGGATGAGCCGCCGCGATGTGCAGAGTAATATCCTTTACGAACTCTCGGAAAATTTCGTTCTTAGCGACAAAATCAGTCTCGCAGTTGACCTCTACCAACACTCCCACCTTTCCCTGCAGATGGATGTAGGAAGCCACGACTCCTTCTTTCGCAGAACGAGACGCCTTTTTCGAGGCACTGGCGATTCCTTTTTTTCGTAACAGATCTTCCGCCTTTTCCAGGTCACCGTCGGTCTCGACCAGTGCCTTCTTACAGTCCATCATGCCGGCGTTGGTTTTTTCGCGTAGCTGTTTGACAAGCGCAGGATTTACGTCAGCCATAGATCAAAAAGAAGGCGTTTCCGACCTGATTAGCCAGAAACGAGAGGTTGAATTTATTCAGCGACTGCGGCTAACCCAACGGTGGTTTCTTTGTTCGCTTCGTGGGTAGCCGTGTAAATAGCGTCGACAAGCTTTTGCAGAATCACGCGGATCGCCCGAATCGCATCATCGTTGCCAGCGATCGGATAAGTTACCAAATCAGGATCCGCATTGGTATCAACAATAGCTACAGTGGGAATATTTAATCGCCGAGCCTCGGCCACAGCGATCGACTCGCGCGTCGTATCAATCACTACCAGAGCGTCTGGAAGCCGCTCCATGGTTCGGATGCCTTCCAGGTTACGCCGAAGTTTCTCGGCCTCCCGGCGAAGCGCGGAGAGTTCTTGCTTTCCCATCTGAGAATATTCGGGCGACTTCTCGATCTGTTCGAGATAGCTCAGTCGACCGACGCTCTTTCGAATCGTCGTTAAATTCGTCAAAGTCCCGCCCAGCCATCGCTGGTTCACATAGAGTTGTCCACAGGCTTGCGCAGCTTCTTTTACCGCTTCTTGCGCCTGCTTTTTGCATCCAATGAAAAGGACCTTCCCGCCGTTGCGCGCCACATTGGCCAGAAAATCCGTTGCCGCCTGCAGTTGCTTTACGGTCTCCGACAAATTGATGATATAGATGGAATTACGTTGCTCGAAAATGAAGGGTTTCATTTTCGGATTCCACCGTTTTGTTTGGTGCCCAAAATGAACTCCTGCTTCCAGGAGTTCGGTCATTAATTCTATCGAAGACATATCTATTATTTAGACAACCCTTTTTGCGTTCCGGCTAGAGTCGGTGACTATGCTGCAGCCTCCCCGGATGCGCAAGCGAAGAATTTTCCGTTCCGCCCACCTAATTTGAGTGTCCATGCCGCCTCTAAACCTACATTCATCGTGCCCGAAATTCGATGCTAATGAGTATCTTCCTTGGCGTTCTCTGCGTACCGCGCAAACAACCAGAGAACGTCGGAAAGCCTGTTCAAATACCGGATGCTTTCCGGGTTAACATATTCTGCACTATCGGCCAGGGCCACCACTCTGCGTTCCGCTCGACGACAGATCGTACGAGCAACATCTAACGAAGCCGATTCCAAGTTTTGGCCGGGAGTTGCCCAATGCTTGTAGGAGACATGGTGATTTCTCTCAAAATCTTCGACGATCGCAGTCAGCCGATCAACCATAGCTGAATCCACGAGCTCAAATCCATCTTTCTGATATCGCTCACGGTCTTCGTCCGCCACTGCCAACTCACCCATCAAAACAACCAATTCCTTCTGAACCGCATAAACCTTCTCCTGAATGATAGCGTGGTCTGCGGTCGCGCGAAATAACCCCAGCGCGGCGTTTAACTCGTCGACCGCGCCGTAAGCCTCGACTCGACGATGCATCTTAGGCACCCGTCGCCCGTACATCAGCGCCGTCTCACCGGCGTCTCCAGTTTTGGTGGCAATCGACATTCGAGTTACAGATTCACAGTTTTGGATTCACTGTTAACTGTTCTCTGCTTACGGTTTCTTGGCGGACGCGCAGGAGCGCGTCCCTACCGCGCGAGCAATTCGGCAATTGCGTTCCCAGCGGAGCCACAACTACGGGCGCGGGCGTGCAGCTCGTGGAGATGCTGAACTCCACGGTCGTCGGATGGAATTACGATCTGAGGTCGAATTGCCTCAATTGCGCGCTCTAATGAATCCAGGGGGTGAATGCTGCTGTAAGGAAAGAGTTCGTGCACGACGCTCGTGGAGTTTAGCGGGTGGCCTTGCTTGGGGCAGACACCGGAAACGCGACAACCTTCTTTTGCCAGGCCGATAGCGATTCTCGCGGTACTGGGCCACCTGTTCGTAGCCGTCAGCAAAACCTTCGGACCGGCTGCTCCGGAGGCCTCCGAGTTCGAATCGCTTTGTTTCATCCCTTGTCCGACTCCAATCGAAATCAGAGAACGTTTTTCAGCGCCAAGGTACTTGTCCAATCAGGAATAGCGGGCGGCGTGGCTCGCAATCCCGCATTCGGCCGGCTCTGGCTTTGGCCGGGTTATCGAACGGCCACTTCGTCCTGCTCCCTGCTTTCGACCCGCTTCTTCTGTTCGTTCGTTACCGCTTTGTGATCCGCCGATCTCGCGCGGTGCTTGGATAGTCTTCCCGCCGTGAATCCGGCTCCGAAAGCAAATCGCAGAAGCGGTCCAAACGTGTTCGCCGCGGAGGTGCCGACGAAATACAAACCGCGGACGGAAGACTCAAAGTTCGAAGACAAGACGGGAGTTTGTTCAGCGGACTTCACCGCAGATTGGAGATCGGAATCCATGAAAGTTAGCCGTCGGAGATCAACCTTGTAACCGGTGGCGGCAATAACGTGATCCGTCACCAGTGTGCTTTTCATGCCCCGGCTATCGGTTAGTTGAAGATTCACGCGGCCGTTCTCGATCTTCGCCTCGGTCACACTCACGTCCACATTCAGGGGTACCTTGCCTACGACCTGCTCCCTGATAAACCAGCACGGCGCCGGGCCAAGAATTCTCTTCACCTTATCGAATCGAAATTCCTGCGGCATCTGACGGAAAATGATGGGCGCGTTGGCACACCAGAATAATTTCCAGCCGGGTCCGATACCCGTTATCGGAGTGCGCAGCCGGTCGATCAACGAAGGTTTCAGGTTGTCCGGAGGATCGTGGAAGCGTATGGCTGGTTTTCGCGCAACAACTTGAACTTTAGCCCCGGCCTGGTGCAACAGAGCGGCCAAATCAAGGGCAGAAGCCCCAGCGCCCACCACGGCGACTTCGCGTCCTTTGAATTGATCAACCGTATTGTGTCTTGCACTATGCGTGGCGAAGTCTTCTGGAAGCGCCGCAAGAATGGAGGGCATATTTTCATAGTGAGTTAAGCCGACCGCCATCACCACTCTGCGCGCGGAAAGGCGTCGTCCATCATCCAGCCCGATTTGAAACCCTTCAGCGGATCTGCAAAGAGAAGTGACGAGATTGGTCTCCAATTCCGGCACGAATCTGCGTTGAAATTCCAGGCCGTAAGATGCGAAAACCTCGAGCGGAACCGGAAGACCAATGTCTGAGTAGGAAATCCCCTTCTCTTTGCAGTAGGCCTGAAGGGTGAAAGTGGATCCAGGATCATACAAGCAGGAGGCAAATCCTTCTGACTTCAGCCGCATCCCTTTTGGCATATGCGCCAACCAGGTATGCATGGGGTGACCGAAAATACGATAGTCCACTCCGAGCGCCTTGAGATGGGCCGCAATCGACAATCCGTAAGGACCTGCACCAATGATTGCCACGTCACACTTTGCCATTTGCGCTTAAGCCTTTCCTTCTGTTGTGGTGTCCGAAAAACTGCGGGGCCCGAAATCAGGACAGGGAGGCTCGCATCGGCCCTGTTCCATCAAAATCATGCGCGAACTCACAGGAGGCGCGAGCGCACCATCGAGGCTCGAAAATCCAACAAGCACCCTGGAGATAGTTCAGAATTGAGTGCAAGCACGCGACTACCGGATGAGCATACCCGAAAGTACCAAGTCTCCCACGGCACGGCAATACACAAGCCCGCTGGACGTCGCCGAAATAGCACGTCCAGAATCCAATACAGAGGGGGTATTCTCCGACGTTGTTAGTTGCCTAGAACTATCCGAATAAGAGGACTCCGACAAAGCAGCACACCGAGTCCTGTACCGAGCGTGTTTGTTATGAGGTCATTGATCCCGGAGTTCCGGGTAGGCAGCCAGGCTTGCAGCACTTCGATGGTAAGGCTGGTGAAAAATCCCAATAGGACGGCGATCAAAGCTGCCTTTTTTGAGACTCGCACTGTCGAGAAGTAGGCAAAAAAGGAGAAGCCGAAGGGAACAAACCCGATGATATTTATCGCCACGTCTTTCCAGTAGCCCGGTGTAGAACGAAAATGACGCCAGGGTGCGGAGAGAAACTGGGGGTGCAGGACCAGGTATCGCTCGGGGATGAGCAGATTATTATGCGAACCGAGTTGGTCATGAACAGTCCGGCCCGCACGCTCAGTAAATGAATAGAGTGCCACCGGCCGCTCCTGTTGGGTCACCGTTGGCTGGTGAGAATTGTTCCACTCCTCGTAATGCGAAGTCACTTCTTCCGGCGCCAGCTGGCGGCCGTAAATCGCGAGGCCGTAAACCTGTCCGGGCCAGGTGCCCCCGACATTCAGAAAATTCCCGAGCACGAGCCGGCCTGCAAAAACAGGTGTCGGGTTCCCTATGAGTAGCGAGGTTGTGGCCAAGACACCGTTACGATAAACCCTTGTATCGTGGGGCCCCATTGTAACTGTCAATTCGGTGCGCGAGTCCCCAACAAGTGCTTCCCTGAATACGAACTCTGCCGTGTGGAGAACACCGTTCACGTCGGTATTCTTGCGTTGAATGATGAGTGTGTTTCCATTTTGCTGAAGAGAGAAAGCGGTCGCATCATCGCCCGGCCCCTCGAACGCCAGGATCGTCCTTCGCCCTTTGGTTGCGAATGCCGGCTTGATCCATAACTCAAGGCTGCCCGAACTATTGTCCTTGGAATCGTAAGCCCGTAATGGACCCGAGCTAACGAGACAACCGTGATTGCCGATGCGGATTCCATTTCCTCCGGCGAGCCAGGTCACGTCATTCTTTGGCGAATGAAACGGCCAAAGCCCTGCCACCAAAATAATTGCGAGCGTAGCAACACATGACCCGATGATGGCCCAAGAATGGGCATTAGGCTCGATTTTGAATAGCATTGCTTGAAATCTTGTTTCCAGAGCGAAATCGCGGCAAAGTCACTTGAAGCCGTACGGCATCTGGCCCCCTGACACGATATTTTTTTAAGCTTAGGAGCATTGGGGTTGAGATCAGTGGATCGCCGATCACCGGTCATCGTGAAGCATGGTTGAAGCCCCGCTGATAAGCAGCCAACAAATTTTCCACGCTGTATTCCCAGGCAAGTTCCTTTTCAACTCTGGTGCGCCCAAACTCCCCCATCCTTTTCCTCTCGTCGGGATGATCAAGCAACCATAGGATTTTGTCGGCAAAATCTGCCACCTGGTTTCCGTTGTCGGCGTATAGAGACGCCTGCTGAGCGCTGAATCTGCCTTCCTTCAGATCAAATTGCACAATCGGTTTGCCCAAAGCCATGTATTCCATGATCTTAATCATGGTGGAAATGTCATTCATTTCGCACGGTTTGTCAGGATTAACGCAGACATCGGCGGTCGAGAGGATATCCAGCAATTGTTCTTCCGGAATCCTTCCCGTGAAATTAACCATATCCATCAGGCCCATGTCCTGCACCATCTTTCGAAGTCCGGCTAATCCCGGTCCGCCCCCAACGCATGTGAAGTGAACGTCGTGACGAGCCATTTTCTTGATGTGCAGTGCGACCTCCAAAAGGATATCCAGTCCTTCCTGGATGCTCATGGTTCCGACGTAACCGACGAGGTAGGGTTTGTTGTACTTGAGGGCTGGTTTCGGAGCGACGGCTTTGAACTTTTTGGAATCTGGTCCGTTGCGGACGACAAACACGTCTCGCGGGTCAAGCCCGCCTCTGTTCACGGCCAAGTCGGCGTAACTGTGATTTGTGGAGATGACGACATCACTGAAACGGAAAGTTAGTTTTTCGGATCGGACCAGCACCTTATAGAGGAATCCCTGCTTACCATATTTCGAAAAGTAGAGTTCCGGATTCACGTCATGGTGGTCAAAAATATACTTGACCCCCAGAAGCTTAAACGGCAGGGCAACCAAGAAAATATCATCAGGGGGATTGCAGCCTTGAATGATATGAAATCCATGCCGGAAATAAATCCACCAGGTGTACAAGAACTCCCAAAACAACGCGCAACTGTACTCTCGGATATATCCAAAGGGGCTATTACCTTCTTCCGGCATCGGATGCCGGTAAATATGAATACCGTCGATTACCTCGTGCCCTCGCTCGAACCCTTTGTCTCGCGGACACAAAACGGTCACTTCATAACCGTTTTCGTGCAATGAGGATGCTTCTTTCCATACACGTGGGTCGAAGGGAACGGCGGCATTTTCGACGATAATCAGGACCTTTTTTTTCACGTCCCGGGCCTCTTTGCTCTAGAGAAGTTTGTAGAGACCGGCGAGGGCAGAAAGCATGGTCGCCTGTCCCCAGTGCAGCGTGGGTGTCTTATTTACGAGCCATTTTGAATAACGACGGTAAAAGAAATAGCCGGATGCGTCTTGCATGTTCTCGATCGTCCAACGAGCAACGCGAAGGGCCAGTGGCAAGCTTTCGGGATCGCGATCGTTGAAAAATGTAAGTGTATCGATGGCTTGTGAGGAACACTGAATGTCGATTGGCAACGTCTTATGATCGTAATAGCGAGGGCACCCGTCCCCGAGAAAAAAAGTCTTCTTCCAGTAGTCGTAGCCCACTTGAAGATTCCCTTCGAACCGGTGGTCACCCGTAGCCGCCATATAATACTTGAAGCAATCCAGCACATAAGCCGTATGGAAATTATCAACCCAATGTAGGTTTGCAGCCTCCCCGTAAAACCAGGAGGCGTCGGCCCGTTGGTACTTGGCCGTATATTTGATCGCTTTTTCGGCGAGCGCGCGATAAGTCTCGTTGCGGGTATGGGAATAGGTCCTGGCCAAAAAACTGGCGCCGAGCGTATTCGAATTGTGCACCTGTTTGTTTTGGCCCGGAATGTAGCTAATGCAAACGGAATCACCTTCGGCATGCGTATCCAAATCGTTTAGGATATGTTCGCATGCGCTCACCGCTGTTTTCAGATATGTCTCCTTCCGGAAGTGTTCATAGCCATCAAGGAAGGCGTGCCCAATCAACGACGTCCAGACTATGGTCGGTACGCCCTTTGGCAGATAAAAACTGCGCGATTGATAATCGAAGTGATTTCCCCAACATGCTCCCGAATAACCTTTTGATTGGTTTTCGATCAACCATTGCAAAGCAAATTCCGCTCTATCAGCCCAGATTTTCTGGTGCGTGACTTGTTCAAGCCGGATGAACCCTCTGGCAAGAAAACCCATGGCCTTGGTGGAATAATTCTTGGGGATACCCAGGATAGGGCGCAGGTTTATAGGAATGCGGCGGACGCCTTGCTGGAGCACGGTTCGCAGAAAATTGGTCTCAAAGGTCAACGGGCGAGCGTATTTTGCATTCAAGCCGTCAAACGTGTCGTAACCGCGGTACTCGTTCTTTTCCAGCCAACCCGATAGCCGGCCGATGGAATCAGCTATCTGATCCTTGGAAGCGCCGTCGTTGATTCGCACATTCGGCTCTCTACCAGCAGATGCCGTCATACTTGTCATTTTCGCTCCTGCGATTCGTGATGCGAACAAAATCGACAAGGCATTGGCCGTCCTGAATACGCGCGGGCACACTCTCGAATTCGGGATCCTTGTTTCCGATGACCACGGTTTGCGCGTGCTTCAAAACTGAATCAATGTCCTCCACCATGAGCTTGGAAATGTGTGGAATTCGATTGAGGATAAAGTCCCTGTTTGCCCCCACGAGACTTGCCAAATGCACGTTTTTGTCATAGATACGCACATCGTAGCCCTTACCCAGGAGGCGCTCGATGACCTCAATCACGGGGCTCTCGCGCAAATCGTCGGTGCCAGCTTTGAAGCTGAAACCCAGGATTCCGATTTTGGTGTGGCCTTTTTCCATTATGAGCTGCAGTCCCCGGTTTATCTGCATTTCGTTGCTTGGCAAAATCGCGGTAAGGATTGGCAACTGCAAATCGTTTGTCTTGGCCTTATAGGAGAGAGCGCGCAAATCCTTAGGCAAACAGGAACCTCCAAAGGCGAAACCGGGAGAGAGATAGGCGGAGGAAATGTTCAGCTTTTTATCCTGGCAGAAGATATTCATCACTTGATGTGCATCAATTGAGAAGGATTTGCAGAGATTGCCAATCTCATTGGCATAGCCAATCTTAAGAGCGTGCCAACAGTTGTCCACGTACTTCACCATCTCGGCGGTTTCGATGTCAGTCCGGATGAGCGGCGCATTGAGCTTTGCATACAGCGAAGCCAATAGGTCGCCGCTGGCGGAATCAAGTTCTCCAATAACAGTTTTTGGTGGAGCGTTGAAATCCTTGACCGCAGAACCCTCTCGTAAAAACTCCGGATTATTGCACAGGCCGAAGTCCACTCCAACTTTCTTTCCTGAGTATTCCTCCAGTACAGGAATCACGACTTGACGCATTGTGCCGGGCAGAATGGTGCTGCGTATCACAACCGTGTGACGCGCCGGTTTGTTTTTGAGGGCCAGGCCGATCAACTCGCAAACTCGTCGGATGAAGCTCAGATCGAGATTGCCATTCGTTTGGCTCGGAGTGCCGACGCAGACAAAAGATAACTCCGTTTCCCTGATGGCGAGGTCTTGGTCATCGGTACCTCGCAGTCGACCCTGCTTGGTAGTCTTATGAATGAGTTCGCCAATCTCAGCCTCTATGATAGGGGATTGTCCGCTGTTAATAAGGTTGACCTTCGTGCGAACCGGATCGACTCCAATAACCTCGTGACCATCGGAAGCCAAACACCCTGCTGTGACCGTCCCGACATAACCTAAACCAAAAACACTTATCTTCAAAGTACTTTCCTTTCGCCTCTAGTTTAAGGCTCCACCAGCGTGTACTAGTTGGCACTCCGGTCACTCCAGTAAGATGAGGTTTAGATTCTGCAGTCAAGCGCCGGATTTCTTGAATAGTGAACTGAGTGTATTCATTTCCCTGTTCGGAGCGCAAGAAGTTGCCTGCGCCCCTGTGTCTTTATGCCTGAATAAATCAACAAGCCGGACGATTTGGCACTTGAATTGGTGGGGCTTCATCTGAGGTGCCCGGCATTCACATTATTGCAGGGACTCAATGAAACGGTGCGTAGCTGACCTCTAATGGGTTTTGGAGTCTTGGCCAGAGACCGATGTTGACGCGGAATCCGCTGCTATTGACCGTTTCTTTTGACCTCTAATGTGGAGCTCCATTCTGTCCAACGATTCCTCAAGCGACCAGCGAATCTTCCGCATCTCCAAGGCTGTGTTCTTCGCTGCCCTCCACCCAAAAGCTGTCCTGATCCATGAATACTTCCATGAGAGATGGGGAGGCCGCAACTTCCCACCAAGCTCTGCTGCTATCCCTTCAGCTTCTTTCACGATATCCGCCCGTTCCGGATAGAAATTGATCAAATTCCGCTGCAAGTAGGTGAGTGCGGCCTCTCTGGTCCTGGGAGAATCCTCCAGTGACCGCAGATAGCCGATATGAAGTTTCATCGAAATCCACAGCGCATCGCGTTTCCTGTTTGACTTGCCCACGTAGGCCAGGCTATTGGAGCGAAAGCCACGATAATACACTTTTGCACCAGGCACGAACCGCGTCCTGTCGCTGTTAAGAAGCACGCGGCAGAAATATTCGCCATCGTCATCGGAGAGCATCCGTGTGTCCCAGGGACCGGAAGCCTCGGTCAGTTCACGGCTGACCAGCCATGTGGCGGTCTGCATGTAGAGGTTGTCACCCATCTTGCGGAGGAGCCACTCCGTGGGAGATAAATCGTTCCACAACCCGCTGGGAACAAATTCCGCCCGGTGCGAGTGGTGGAGGAACTTTCCGAACTCGGAAGAAACGAGGACCCGATTGTTCCCCATGCCTTCAAATACCGCCATTTGCCGGGCAATTTTGTCTGGAGCGAGAAGGTCGTCCGCATCCAGCCATTGAATATAGTCCCCACGGCAGAGCGAGAGAGCGGTGTTGCGGGCGGAGGCAGCACCCTGGTTTTTCTGGGAGACAACGCGGACGGTACCAGATTCAAATTTCCTTGCAATCGCCAAAGTCTGGTCCGAGGAGCCATCGTCAACTACGATGATCTCTTTCGTTTCCCAGGTCTGAGCAACCGCGGAACGTAACGTATCGGCAATCCAATCTTGCGAATTGTAGGCGGGAATGAGAATCGAGACCAAAGGCTTCGCTGGGGAAGCCTGGGCCGACACTTGAACCACAGGGTGCGGACGAGATCGAGTGGATTGGCGAACGTCGCAACCCGGGACGCCAAGTATTTTCAGGGCCTCGGCGACCGGAACAATCTCCGCGCCAGAGCTAACCGCGTATTGCACGACGTTTTGAAAAAATTCAGGCGTGCAGCCAAAGGGAGTGTGATTTTTAGCGATATCGTGTGTTGCAAAAATGAGCCAACCACAGGCTCGCCGGTTTTCGTCGATGATATCCTTGATCGCCTGGATATTGTCGCGGGTCTTTTCCAGAAAATAAGCGGACAACTGATTGAGATCTATTTGCCCGACATTGAACCTTTGGCCGCCGCCTCGGCAGGACACGAAATATTCAGATGTACGGGCCTTGGTTTTCGGCTTGGGCAAGCTAATTGGATAGGCAAAAGTCCTGAAGTCGATATCAGGAAAGTGTCGATGAAGGGCCTCGCGGTTGTCTACGAGCGATTGCTCGAACACTTCTGTTGGAGTCCCCCACGAATCGCAGTGGGCAAAAGTGTGGCATCCCAGTTCGTGTCCCTGGTCGAACAAGGCCGGCAAGTCGTCAACGGAGAATATTTTGCCGCTTGGCGTCAACTTATCTACCAGGCCAAGCGCTGCGTAATACGTTCCTGCAACTCCAAACCGATTCAGTATGGCTCCGCCCGTGTGAATTGCGGATCGTGGAAAGTCGTCAAACGTAAATGAAATCAAGGGACGTTGCAGATGGATCGAAAAAAGCTTCCTGTGGGCGAGACTCGCAACTTTCCTCTGGTAAAATCCGGTCAATCTGGACCAGGGATCCGCAAATGCCATCTAAATCCTCCTGCTACCTTCTGACGCCTGGGAAACTAGGGACTACGCCGACTTCAGTTCAATTTTCGCAGAGAGCTTATGGAATTTCTTCGGACCGGTGCCCAACATTTTCAGGTATTGCAACATTCGCCGCGACACCGCTCCCGGAGTCTGGTTCGCCTGTTCGGGGCGAAAAATCTTCAGTTCGATTTCTGGCTGAAGGAAGAACGTCAAGTGCGAGCCTCGCGAAACCGTATAGCTCGCCAGGTCCGCCATGCAATATTATGACCGCAACAAGGTAGAAAGCTAAAAACATCAGCGAGATCGTAACAATTCGGGACAGAGCTCCCGAAATGCCTGGAGCCATGGCCAATGAGGACATTTGGTGGACAATTTCAACCGTGGCAACTGCTGCAGTCAAGGACGCAAGCACGTACTTCCAGACGGTGGCGAGCATGGGGGCAACTCCGAAGCATATCGGCTTTCCCGCGTACCAGAACGCCGGGATAAAAAGAATCCAGAAAGAGACCGTCCAGGCCGCGGCAACTCCCGCTGGACCCCATCGCAATCCAAGTAGGAAGAGTAAGCCGGTTACCGTAAACTCTACCAGCACCCAGCGAAACCAGCGATCTGCCTTTCCGAGAGAAAGGTGGAGAAGGCCGATAGTTTGGTAAACGAGCATGATGCCGATACCCGGCCCAAAGAAAATGAAGATCCGGGCTGACGCATCCCATCGTGGGCCCAGCAGCAACCGGATCAGATCTCTTCCTTCCAGGGTGAGAATCGCGCCCATCGCCATGCCGATAAACGCCAGAATAGACAACCCGCTTAAGAAGTAGTGCCGATACTGGCTGGACTCGCGGTCTAATCTGCTCAAAGTGGAAAGCGCCACTTCTTGAACAGGCATAAGGAGCTGGTTGGCGGGTAAAACGAAAAGGTCGTAGGCTTTTTTGTACAGCCCCAGCGAATCCGATCCAAATCGCCATCCGACAAGTAGATTGTCCATATTGCGATCGCAATAGTTGACAGCAAAACGACCATAGACGTGCATGGCGAAATTCACGACGCCAGTCGTTCCATTCACGCGACCTGGCAGGCTAGGCATCCATTTGCATAAGTAGAATGCGCCGGTGGATTGAAAAAGCGGCTTCGCCACCGCCCCCGCGACCAGAGACCAGTATCCGTAACCAACCCAGGCGAACGGAATCATCACGACGACCGATAAAATACCAGCAAGAATTTCATTGGCGGAAGTAACAGAAAAAAGTAGTGCCCGTTTCAGAAGCGCAAGGTGGATCACGGAGAAATTCGTAAAGAAGATTGTCAAAGAGATGCCGACGGCCGCGTGTGCTACACGCGGATCGTTGTAAAACTTCGCCAAAGCCGAACCTCCAGCAGAAAACGCGACGGCAAACAAAATACCCACACCCACATTGATCCAGAAGAGGTTGCTGGCCAAGCGATGATTCAGGTCTTCCCGTTGAATTACGGCTTCTGTGTACCCATTCAGACCAAAGCTCATTAGCAACAGACTGAAAGTCGTGACCATGGTGACCACGCCAAAATCCGATGGGGCCAACAGTCGAGCAAGAACAATAGCCCCTCCGACTTGGATTACAAATACAACCCCCTGGGAAAAAATAGTGATTCCTGCTCCCCGCACCGCCCGGCGGCGCAATTCCCCTCCCATTTCTGTGGGCAGGAATTTTCCATGTTGGTCGAATGGTCTCAAACGTTCTCCAGACGCTCAGTTAGGCCGGGGCTGATGTCTGGTCGACCCGCGGCCGTCCTTACCCGTGTCCAACCGTTCCGACTTCTGCCCATCATCAGTAGAAGCAACAGGTCATGCCTTGAACTGGTTTCATCCCAAAATCTGAGGCATGGGCCATGGGAATCGAATGGTGTCTTTTACCATTATGCTCTCGCGTTGTCCTCATTATCACCGAGAAGTAGTGTCCAGAAAAGGCAACGAAGCTGGCGAAAGTTCCCGGAAGAGAGCAGCCGACCACGCAAGGGCAGATAATCGTTAATGCTGGGCGAGTGCTTCTAAGTCGTTGGATCCAGGGTCCCAAAAGGCAGTTGTTCTCTCTTACTGGCCTGAAACTGTACATCAGGACAGTGGATTTCATTGAATTCGAGCGCTAGCCTAGATAGGACGCATGGGGGCGAGTTGGTTATGTTTACACAGCAACTTTAAGCCAGCCATAATTATAATTTAGAGGGGCTTTGTAAAAGCGTGAAGGAACAAAAAATGAAAAGCGGCGTGGCTGTTTTTACCTTTCTTATTACGTTATTTATCTTACCGGGGTTGACCAAGGCACAGCAACTTTGGTCAGGTGTGCTTAGTCCGGCTCGGGCTACGGACTGGACGACCGCAGGAGTGACAGGCGGCATTCGCTCAAGCTCCTGGACTCAATGCGGGTCCACGGTTCCAACAGGTTCTTCGGCAGCCGCAATTAACGCTGCGATTGCTGCCTGTGGACAGAACCAATATGTGTTGTTAGCTCCGGGCACCTACAACCTGTCTGCGGCAATTACCTTCGCCGGGAAGAGTAATGTCGTGTTGCGCGGCTCAGGAGCCAATTCGACCTTTCTTGTCTTCGCATCAGGTGTTAGAAATGCGTGCGGGGGTTTCGGCACAAACATTTGCGTAGGTAATGCAGGCAGCCAGTATTGGGGATCCTATACGAATATTGGCTGGACAGCGGGATTTTCCCAGGGCGCGACCAGTATAACGCTTGGCAGCACCTCGGGGATTTCCACGAACTCAACGATTGTTGTTGTCAACCAGTGTGACGACGGGCGTACGGGGAGCTCCTGCACGGGAACCTCAATAGACACCGCTGGTTTCTATAATTGCAGTGATACATATACAACAGTGCCCTCGGGCTGTTCGTTCAATGGACCAGATACCGGGAACGGAACGGCGTTTCGTTACCAGCAAGAGATGTTCCAGGTTACATCGGTTAATTCCAGCACGGGAGTTGTCACGCTGTCTCATCCGTTGAGGAATCCAAACTGGAGATCGGGGCAATCTCCACAAGCGTGGATTATTCAGCCTTCGCAATACGATGGCGTTGAGGATTTGTCCATCGATACCACGTCAAATACAACTGCCGGCTCAGCGATCATGTTTTGGAGCACCGCGAACTCTTGGGTCAAGGGCGTTCGTTTTGTCCGTTCTCCTTCGGCAGCGGTTTATGTTTTAAATTCCGTCCACGACCAAATAGAATCGAGCTATTTTGGGCTTACCAATCAGCCGCCATCAGCGGATTCCGTTGCTTTTCGATTTACGGCCGCATCAGATAATCTCGTGCAAAACAATATCGTCCATCAAGTGAGGGATCCCTATTTTTGCGAAGGTCCCTGTAACGGCAACGTGGCAGCGTATAACTACATTCTGAACGACTCCTGGGCAACGCAAAATTCTCTCTTTCAAAGTTTCCGTCCACATGCGGGAGGAAATAGCTACGAACTGGACGAAGGCAACGTCGCCATGAACATCTACTGGGAAAACTATCATGGCACGCAGAATATGGAGACCGCCTACCGCAATTTCCTTCAGGGCTGGTATTCGAACCCCACTTCTCCGAAGAATTATCAGGCGAATCCGCTGATGATTGATGCCTTCAACCGTTATCACAATTTGGTTGCGAACGTATTAGGCACTCCGGGTGTTCACACGGGATATCAGCAGATTTCGGGAACGCCCGCTACCAATCCGCTGGTGATTTATGCCATCGGCTTAGGCAACAGTGCGGTCTCTCCGATTGTACCGAGCGACCCTTTGGGGGCAACAACCCTCCTTCGTTGGGGAAACTACGACGTTGTCACTAACGGGGTACATTGGTGCGGAGACGTAACCAGCACAGGATTTGTTACCATGTGCAGTGGCATCTCGGAAGTCCCCGCTGCATTGCCTCTATATCCAAATAGTATGCCAACCAAGGGCGATACTGGTGGAGGGCAAGCAGCGCTTCCTCCATCCTTCTACCTCAAGTCCGCTCCTTCATGGTGGGGATCTCAGCCATTCCCGGCTATTGGCCCGGAAGTAAGCGGGGGAAACGTTGGAATTTGCAGCGGTACGTTAAACGTCGCGGGACATTATGCAGGTGAGGCTGCTCTGTCAGGTTCTCAATGCACCGGAACCTTATTATCCCCTTCGGCTTGGGGCGGCCATGTCAACGCTATTCCGGCAATGGCCTGTGCGTTGAACATCATGGGCATGCCACCCGATGGTTCCGGAGGCGTACTAGCCTTCGACGCAAAGAATTGTTACGGCTCCTCCACTGTTTCGCAAGGTCCAGCGCCTCCAACCAACCTCGTTCTCACGGTCATTACTAATTGAGAATTGCCAGGTAATTTGGATTTTTTCGCCTATCGATTGGGGGCATCCAACAACGCGAGTCGCTCGACGCGCGGACGTTAAGAAGCCTCCAGTCTTAGGTTGTTAGCCTGGGCCGTTGCCTACAAGCAGTGTTCTCATGATTCACGGCGCCATTGTGGAAATTCGAGAGAGGATCGACGTACAAGGTCCTTCTCAAGCTTAAATTGGCGATTCGGCCTGTTCAGATTTGCCCGATTTATCGTTAGAGGAGGTGAATCCTCTGGCCGAAATCCATCTGGGGTCGCCATTGCCATCAAGAGAAATGTAATCCAGACGGGATGCATCATTTTAAAACCAGCCTCTGTGAAGTTGTACGCGCTCGCGACAACGAAATATGCTAGCCACAGACTTCCCAACGGCGTTCTTAGGCGCAATCCGCTCATCACGCGGCGATAGGCAGCAATTAGCACGATCGCCAGAAGTGCGATCCCAACCCAACCCAGATTCAAGTAGATTTCAATGTAGCCGTTGTGCGCCTGGTTAATAGTTTGGTCGATCGACCTCTCCACCCTTTCGAGCCGCGACCCGATCCAGAAGCTTTCGTAGCCGGTTCCAATTACAGGGTTCTGGACCATTGGCAGGACACTCCGCCAGATGTCGGTACGCCCAGTGAGAGTCGGATTCCTCCCCAAATCTTTCACCATTCCGGAACCGACGTTCAGGAAAAGTGCGGAAGCGGATATCCCGAGAGCCCCGATTACCATAAGGTGCACGAACGCCGGTCTTCGAGCCCATGGAAATAGATAGGTCAACACCATCGGGACACCTGCTAAAAAGAAACACGCAAACGCCGTAGCGGAATTCGCCTCCCAGAGCAGGTATATAGTCATAACAATCAGGGTGCCGAGGGCAATGAATTGACGCTTCTTAACAGTGTCTTTTTCCTGCCGATAGAGTTGTAAAAAACGAAATATGGACGCCAGTCCCACTAGTAAGCCAAGCATTCCCAGGGCGTTTTTGTCTGTCGCCACCCCGGTCCACGTCGGGGCCCCGCCGCGACTGAATCCGCGTCCCAACTGTGGGAAATACCTGATAAACAGAATCGAAAGTGGCGCCGCCACGAAGCCGACTCGTGTGAAAAGTCGTCTGACGGCAGCAAGCCAATCCAGATCGGACAATACAATCAGGACCATGACTACATCCCCAATGGCCCTGAACCACCGCTTGAATGACACGTCGGGAAAGTCAGACCAGATGACACTTATTCCGCAGTAGAAAAAATAGAGTAGGATCGGAAAATTTGACCTTAAGAAATACGCAATTTGCTGCGTCCTACCAAGTAGGACGATTACTCCGAG
>Ga0137412_10001759_pt1 | contig 16954 bp, 13 predicted proteins | sample CZODoug2_1_16fun_FD_122160 | JGI IMG/M metagenome (GOLD analysis project Ga0137412, IMG submission 122160) | Vadose zone soil fungal communities from Angelo Coast Range Reserve, California, USA - CZODoug2_1_16fungal (Hybrid Assembly) | ecosystem: Environmental > Terrestrial > Soil > Vadose zone...
GCGCGAATATCCCACTCAACCACCCCAGCGAACAAGTTCGCCGGGGACCCCGGTTCATCCGCCGATAAAGCTGGCGTATGAATGGGGCACCCCGCAGTTGTGGCCGAACAATCTTAAGGCATCTACTGATTTACGCCGCTCGCCAGGAAACCACCGTCTACCACTAGAATCTCTCCGGTGACAAACGTAGCAGCATCTGAAGCCAGAAAGATTGCTGCACCGATCAGCTCTTCTGTCTGACCGAAGCGACCCATCGGGGTTCGCATGCGCAGTTCCTTGCCGCGCTCCGACTTGTCCAGCAGGTCTGCGTTCAGCGCTGTACGAAAGACACCGGGAGCTATTGCATTCACCGTAACCCCTTGTGAGGACCACTCCACAGCCAACGACTTCGTGAGTGCGCCCACAGCGGCCTTGCTCGCTGCGTAGGCCGTTACTTCCTTCAGGGATACAAACGTATTCAACGACGCGATGTTGATGATGCGGCCCGATCCCCGCTCCAGCATGTGCTTGCCAAAGATCTGGCATGCGCGCAGAGTGCCAGTCACGTTGGTGTCCATAATGTCGTTCCAGTTCTCTTCACTTACTGTCAGCGTCGGTTCGCGTTTGATTATGCCCGCGCAGTTGATGAGCACATCCACCTTTCCGAATGCCTTCAACGTGCCATCCAGCAGTGTCTGCAACGATGCACGGTCGCCCACATCCGATGTCAACGGTAGCGATCGAACGCCCTTTGCCTCAATCGCTTTTACTGCTTCGTTCACCTGTTCCTGCCGTCGAGAAGTTGCGACTACATCCGCGCCTGCTTCAGCCAATCCAGTTGCCATTGCGAGCCCAATGCCCGAAGTCCCACCAACCACAACTGCAGTTCTGCCCTTCAAATCGAACAGCGGATGTCCCATCGTAAAACTCTCCCTCAGGGGCTAAAGCCCTTATTGTGGTGACTCTTTCGGCACGGCTGAAGCCGTGCCCTTAACAAAACGAATTTATGAAACACGCTCTACTTCGTCTTTGGATCTCCAGCGGAAGCAACTCTGCGTTCGATCTCCTCGACTACTTCGTTGGGAGAACGGTCGTTCACCACACGGATGATGTCTTCCGATATCTCAAGCGTCTTGAACTGACTATCGAGCAGATCCGGATTCATGAATTCATGATTTCGGTGCGACATCCGTTCCGAGATCAACTCCTTCGATCCCTCAAGCAACACAAAGTGCATCGCACCTGCTGGAATCTCTTTACACAGCGTCTCGCGATACTTCACCTTCAGGGCCGAACACGCCAGTACTCCTCCACTACCCAATGCAAACCACTCTCGCAGCAGCTCGTTCAGACGTTCCAGCCACGGCTCACGATCCTCATCGTTCAAGGCGCTCCCGGCGCGCATCTTTTCCTTATTTGCGAGTGGATGATAGTCATCCGCATCTGCAAACGGACACTCCTCCCGCTCTGCCAGCAGCGTACCGATCGTCGTCTTACCCGATCCACTCACACCCATCAAAATCAGGATCATATACGCAAAACTCCATTGGGGTTTGTCATCGCAACAGAGCTGAGATGAGATGCCTTATCTTACTTCGTACCAAGAAATACAGGCTTTATATGCCTGTCAAAGAGGTTCGTCGTTACATTGCGTGCGACGACATCTTCGTTCGCCTCCAGCATCTTCAGGTAACGGTCACCCATCTTCGCAGCCACTTTGAAGCCGACGTGCAGTAACTGACGGAAGTTCTGATTGAAGGCCGGATTGCTCTGCTCATGCCTGAGCGCCGAGACGTACTGTTCACTTGTCCAGCCATCTACCTCATCCGGCTTAGGCAACTTCGTTGCATCGATATCGATCACGGAAGCATAGGGCACACAGAGTTCTTCAGAGTGCCCATACGCCTCGCGGTAGATCTCCTTTGCCAGCGCCAGCGCATCGCCATCAGCCTCTGCCAGACCGATCAACTCTTCAAGCCATGTTGTTCCCGCAGTCTTCAGATGAACGCCAGCGTTGAACTCCGTTACTGCATCATGGATCGCCGCATAGATTGAGAACTTGTCGGAGCCGGAGTGTACGCTCAGCTTCAGGTTTGCAGGCAGTCCGTATCTCTCGATCGCAAACGCTATCGTAGCCAGATCGTCGCGGAACTCCTTGGTAAACTGCGGCACATCTCCTACGTAGTCCACGCCTTTGTTGAAGCGGCCGGTGAACTTTGGCGCAATCGTCTGAATCGGGATCTTCTCATCTGCAATCGCAGCCAGGATAATCAGCAGCTCAACCGGAGTCTGCGGAGTATCCGTCTCATCCATGCTGATCTCAGGGACGAAGTTACCTTCTCCCTTCTTCTCCATCAGATGACGATAGATCTGCCCTGCATCCTTCACGGCTGCCAGAAACTTTGCAGCCACACCTCGTACGAAACTCTCGTCTATCTGAAAAGGCGTATCTATCCGAGGAATCGAAACAGTCCCGATCAGCTCCGGGTGTCGGATTACAAATGCATCTATCTCGCCCGCGCTCGCAGACTTCCCTATCAGATCTGCTACGTCCATCGTGAAAAAATCGCACGGTGTCAGAAAGCGTTCGACTGTCTTCAGGTTGATGTGATCGGCATCGAGAAAATATGCGTGCTTCCAACCGAGCTCTCTCACCGCAGCGTCCGCCGAGCTTCGCGTCTGCGATGGTTCCGAACCGATGATCACATGTTCCCGGTTCGACTTGTTCCAGACCGGGGCGACAACGACACCTGCCTCTTCGGCAAGAATGCACGCTTGCAGTTGCGCCTTCGCCTGATGCGCGAAACGATCACCGGTACCGACTGAGAATCTTGGAAGCTGGAGTGGAGTAGACATACTTTGGGCGGAACCTGTCCTTTGCCCTCGTCGTTTAGCCGAGGTGGTCATACCAATTCGAAGTACGGCTCAAGCATATCCACTTTGGGCCGTCCTCCGCAACTCATAGGAAAATGTGGACTTTGGATGCATACCCTCAGGGGCTGAAGCCCCCCTTATAACTCTGCTCTTACGGCACGGCTAAAGCCGTGCCCTTAACAAGACGCCTCTACACCGTGAGAGAAAAGTGCTCTAACTGCGGGTTTCTCCACTTCGGCTGCGCCTTCGGTCGAAATGACGAAGTTGTGGTGGACTACAAAGGCACAAGAGAAGGCGTTTTTTCTTGACAGCCAATCGAGCGCCACGCAACAATGCTCCCCGTCATAACTATCTTTGGACACTCGTTTGTCTAACTTTCATCAGGTTTGTGTGCGATTACGCGGTAGAGAATATGGAGCGATCACTAAAGCCCCAAGCGGCGATCAATTCCGCCTTTGCCAGCAACTCAATCCCCCAATATGCACATGCGACATCGAAAGGAACACCTGATGAAAACCATGACTTCTCAAGCGCCTCTCTGGCGACGCTTGTTTCTACGTACCCTCATGACGGCGGGAGCGGTCGGAATGCTGCTCGCAACCGGCACGGTTCGCCTGCAGGCTCAGACCTGGAGCCTCTCCTGGAGCGATGAGTTCAATGCCTCCTCGGGCACAGCTCCCAGCTCCTCCAACTGGACCTTCGATACCGGTGGTGGTGGATGGGGCAACGGCGAACTCGAGGTCTACTGTTCACCCTACTCCGGAGCATCGCCTTGTAACTCGAGTAACTCGAACCTGTACGAGGATGGCGGCGGCAATCTGGTGATCAAGGCGATCAACAGCAACGGCACATGGACATCGGGCCGCATGAACACCTCCGGCAAGCATGCCTTTCAGTATGGCCGCATCGAAGCGCGTATGAAGCTGCAGGTAGGCGACGGATTCTGGCCGGCCTTCTGGATGCTGGGTAATAACAGCCAGCAGTGGCCCGCTGACGGCGAGCAAGACATCATGGAGTGGGTACAGAGCTATGGTGCAAGTAAGACCTCTTCCACGATTCATGGGCCCGGCTACTCAGGTGGAAACGGAATTGGAAGTCAGTTCACCTTCCCCAACGGAGGCCGTATCGACGACGGCGACTACCACACCTATGGCGTCGTATGGACTCAGAACCAGATGCAGTACTATCGCGATAACCCCTCGCAACCATACTTCACCGTCACCCCTGCCAACATCCCCAGCGGCGATCAGTGGGTCTACAACCAGGCCTTCTTCTTGATCCTGAACCTAGCTATCGGCGGTGGTGGATTCCCAGGGAACACCGATGGAAGCACTCCAAACCCAGGTACTGCGTTGGTTGACTACGTCCGTGTCTACACGTCTTCCAGCTCCATCAACTCCGGCTCCTGGTATACCGTGGCGAATGGAAACAGCGGCGCTTGTGCGGATGATGCGAACCTTTCCACTGCGAACGGAGCTATTCTGCAACAGTGGAAGTGCGTAGGCGGCCCGAACAATCAGCAGTGGCAGTTTACCCCGACCGATAGCGGTTATTACAAGGTTACAAGCCGGAACGCTGCGTTGGTTTGGGAGGTCGTTGGTGGCGCAGGAGCCACCGGCTCAGGTGCGTTGCTCGACCTCTGGGCATACGGTAGTGGAACAAACCAACAGTGGATGCCCGTCTCTCTTGGGAATGGCACCTACAAGTTCGTTGCGCGGAATAGTGGTCTCTGCATGGATGTACCCTCTGCCTCAACGGCGAATGGTGTGCAGTTGCAGCAGTACACATGCAATGGCACTACGGCACAGGCGTTTGTGCTTACACAGCAACCGTAATAGTGGTCTATGTATACAAAGTGGGAGCAGCTAAAGCTGCTCCCACTTTTGTATGTAGAACGCTTCTAAAAGCTTCTTGCTGATCATACTCAAATGCAGGTTTCTCCACTTCGCTACGCTTCGGTCGAAATGACGGAGTTTTGGTGGATGCGAAGAAAGAGCGGTTCGCGCATGCGCGCGAATATCCCACTCATCACGAAAAAACTGTGATGAATGGGGCACCCCGCCGTTGTGGCGATACATGTGATGACACCCATTACAACTTGTAAGCCTTCTTCACCAGATTTGTCGTCAGGTCGTGGATAAGCTCAAAGGCTTCGTCTTCATCGATGCGATGTTCGACGACGAGTCTTCCCAGAAAGGCACAGTCGACACGTCTTGCAACATCATGCCGTGCCGGAATCGATAGCAGAGCGCGTGTGTCGTCGTTGAAGCCGACTGTATTGTAGAAGCCAGCCGTCTCCGTTACCTGCTCGCGGTAGCGCATCATTCCTTCGGGTGAGTCATGGAACCACCACGCTGGTCCCAGACGCAGACAGGGATAGTGGCCTGCCAGCGGAGCCAGTTCACGTGAGTATGCCGTCTCGTCGAGAGTAAAGAGGATGAAGGTGAATCCTGTCTCGTTGCCATACTTAGAGAGCAGTGGGCGAAGTGCTCGTACATACTCGGTTGGAGAGGGGATATCGGCTCCCTTATCGCGCCCGAAGCTCTCATACAACTTTGTATTGTGATTGCGCACAGAGCCCGGATGCAGTTGCATTACCAGACCATCCTCTACGCTCATGCCCGCAAGCTCGGTCAGCATCTGTGCCTGAAAGAGTTCGATGTCCGCAGCATCCGCCGCTCCTTTGTAGATGCGACCGTAGAGCTCTGCTGCGGCGGCAGGGACAAGGTCTGCCGTTCGCGCTGTCAGATGACCGTGGTCGGTCGCCGTTGCACCCATCTGCTTGAAGTAGGCACGACGCTTACGCAGAGCGTTCAGGTATCCCTTGTAGTCGCTGATATCTTCGCCGGTCAGCTCGCCGAGCTTCTCCAGATTCCCTTTGAAGCCGGCGAACTCTGCATCGATCACAGCATCGGGACGAAAGGTAGGGATCACTCTCCCCTTCCATCCAGACTCCTTGATCTTCTTGTGGTACTCCAACGAGTCCAGTGGCGAGTCGGTCGTGGCCAGCACCTGCAGATTGAACTGGTCAAAGAGCGCACGGGGACGGAAGGAGGGCTCATTCAGCTTCGTTTGAATCGTGTCGTAGTAGGCGTCGGCGTTCTTCTCGCTTAGCCGCTCGGTGAATCCGAAGAGCTTCGCAAACGAGTAGTCGATCCACATCCGGGTCGGAGTTCCACGAAAGAGGTAGTAGTTCTTTGCGAAGATGCGCCAGACCTCGCGTGGATCGGCCTGATGGTCTCCGATTCCCAGGGACTCGAGTGAGATTCCCTGGCTGTAGAGCATGCGGAAGATGTAGTGATCCGGTTGAATGAAGAGCGCCGCCGGGTTGGGAAATGCCTCGTCCTCTGCAAACCACTTCGGGTCGGTATGACCGTGGGGGCTGATGATTGGGAGGTCTTTCACCTCTGCATACAGCTTGCGTGCTACTGAGCGTGAGGCTGTTTCGGCGGGAAAGAGTCTATCTTCGTGCAGCATTCCTATCTATCTCCGTTGCTTCGTTTCGGTCGAACATTCAAGCGAATCTGGATCTCCACCGGCGTTGACAGCCTATCAAATTGGTCGCACCACTGGCAGGACACCGGGGTTGCTTATTGTGGCAGTACGAACCGGAAGCTGGTGTAGATCATGTTGTTTGTTGCCTTTGGAGCGCCACCGATGCCTGCCCATCCGTCGCGTTGCAGATAGGTGTAGACGATGCTGTGTTGTAGCGACCCTGCAGGGCCTGAGTAGAAACGGTACTGGTATCCCAGGCTTGCGGCGCGTACGACACGAGTTGTTCCTGCACACTTCGAGCTCGTTCCCGGAGTCCAGCCTGTGCCTGCCGGGGGCACGGATTCGGTGAAGCAGCCTGTGTTCACCATCGATGGTGGAGCGTATCCGACGAGCGTTCCGTCGCCTGAGCGGAAGTAGGTGCGTTGCGCGTACTCCACACCGGCGTAGGAGACTAGGTCGAGCTTTGGCGTTGCGTGCACGATCAGCGATGCTATGCCATGCGCTCCCTGTATGGGCGCGAGTGTCCCATTCGGACGCACCGTTGTGTCTGCCAGAGTAGAGGCTCCGTAGCGTCCTACACCGCGGCCCATCAGTGTCTTCGCTCCTACTTCGATGTACCGGCCGACCGAGGTGCGTCCACTTACGAAGAACGAGGCTCCTATGCGTGTATCGTTCTGCGCTGCGGTCGAGGATGCGTTTGGATAGTAGCGGTCGCGGAAGAACCGTGTGAGTCCGCCAAGCTCAAAGTGTCCTCGCTTTGTATCCAGCGCCAACTTTCCTACGAGGTCGGGAGAGACGTTTGCGCTGTAGTTGGCACCGGGGTTGTAGGTCCCGAGGATCTGTCCACCGCTGCCGAGGAAGAAGTTCTGCGGAGCGTTTGTGGCGTTGAAGAGCGTCTGTGACTGTTCAATTGCGAATGCTGCCGAGAGATTCTTTCCGATTGACTGCTGCAGACGTATGCCGACCTGACGATTCCAGGTGAAACCGACATGCTGGGCTGCGTCGATCACCATTGGAGCGTTCTCGGTGCGGGTATCGGTGCCGCGACGGCACGACTTTTCGCCCGCCACGGCGCTTTTGACCTGAAACTGAAAGCCACCGGAGACCTCGACGTCGATCGCGGGCGGCAGCTCACCCGGATCGTTCGCGAGCATCGCGACCAGGACGTCCGCCTCGCCGGAGGAGAAGGAGCCCATCGCTCGCGCCTTCTGCTCCGAGGTCATCTGCCCGTGAAGCAATGCCACCTTGAAGTCGCGGAGCTCCGTCTTTGCGAGCCGCTTCGCCTCCGCCTCGACCGCCTTCGCCTCGATCGCCTCGGAGTCGCTGACGAGCGGGCAGACGACGTAGGCCTGGCGCCCCTCGCGGAGCCGCTCGCGGATGAACTCATAGGCCTGGGAGCGCCGGTCCTCCCCGACGACCCGCGTGCGGACCGCTTGGCGGCCCCTCGGCAGCTCGCGCAGCGCGGTCGTGTCCAGGTCTCCGTAGGCGGTCAGCGAGAGCGTCCGCGGGATCGGCGTCGCGGTCATGTGGAGGACGTGCGGGGCCATCCCCTCGACCCCCTTCGAGTCGAGCGCGCGCCGCTGCTCGACCCCGAAGCGGTGCTGCTCGTCGACCACGACCACCCCGAGCCGGGCGAACTCGACGGTCGGCTCGATCAGCGCGTGCGTCCCCAAGATCAGTCCCAACTCGCCGCTGGCGAGTTGGTTCAGGGCTTTCCGGCGCATCGGTGCCGAGCTGGCGCCCGTCAGCAGCGCAAACGGAATCGCTTCCGCAGCGAGCAATTTCCCCAGCGTGATCGCGTGCTGCTCGGCGAGCGTCTCGGTCGGCGCCATCAGCGCCGCCTGGTAGCCGGCTTCGAGCGCCCGCAGCATCGCGTAGACGGCGACCACGGTCTTGCCCGAGCCGACCTCCCCCATCAGCAGGCGCTGCATCGGCTCGCCCGAGTCGAGGTCCTTGTCGATGTCGGCGAAGGCGGCGCGCTGGTCGGCGGTGGGGGCGAAGGGCAGGGACGCGAGCCAGCGCTCTACGGTCGGGCCCGGCTTGCCGAAGCGGGGCGCCGGGCGCGACCGACGGTGGCTGCGCTTGCGGGTCGCCAGCAGGGCCTGGTGGAGAAAGAGCTCTTCGAACCCAAGCCGACGGCGGGCCGCTTCAAGTTCCTCGGCCGACTCCGGGAAGTGGGCGGCCTTGATCGCGGCGCCGACGCTTCCCAGTCCGCGCTTCGCCTGCAGCGACGCCGGCAGTCCCTCGATCGCGTTGGGTGCCAGCTTCACCGCCTGCCCCGCCCATTCGCGGATCTTCTTCGGAGCCAAGTCCTCGGATGCCGGGTGGACGGGCACGAAGGAGCCGGATCTCTCCTCCACGGGCTCATCGGATTCAGAAGCCGGCGCCAGCAACTCCCATTCCTGAACCGCCAGTCCTTTCGGGCTGCGTTTGCCGGTGATCAGGATCTGGGAGCCCTTTTCGAGCTTCCCTGAGACCCAGGGCTGGTTGAACCAGGTGGCCCTCACGAAGTCGGTCTGGTCGCCTACTTTGACGCCGACCATGGTGAGTTTCCCGCGGCGGAAGGGGCGCGGAGGGTTCCCCATCACCGTCACCAGGACGGTGCCGGTTTCGCCCGGCTCGAGCGAATCGAGCGGGCGGATCTGGCGGTCCCGGTGGCCCCGCGGGAAGCGGTAGAGGAGGTCGCCGACGGTCGCGATGCCCGCCCGACGGGCGGCGTCGGCGAGTTTGGGGCCGACCCCATCCAAGGCCTCGAGGCCGGTCTCGAGCACGCTCGGGCGCGGCCAGTGGACCGGGGCATCGCGCAGCTCGGGTCGGGTCGGCTCGCCGACGCCGGCGAAGCCGCGCACCTCTACTGCGCCGCGAGCAGCCACCACCAGCTGGGCTGGCCTCCCTCGTGCTTCTCCAGCTCGACCCCGTCGGGCACGTGGGCGTCGACCTGGTCGAGGGGGATCGGGGCGTCGGCGCCGCCGATCACGGTGACGATCTCGGCCTCGGCGGCGAGCACCTCGACCGTCGCCAGGAGGGTCGAGCCGGCCCCGCCCCAGGCGACGATCTCACCGCCGGAGAAACCGACCGCGTCGCCGCGCTTGAACCGCCCCTGCGCATCGTCGCGGGCCGCCGGGGCGACACCGCCGGTGGCGACGTTCTCGAGCGCCAGCTCGAGCCGCTGCGCGTTCTCGTCGAGCCCGGCCGCCGGGTCGAGCTCGACCAGCGCCAGGAGGCTCGCCTGCTGCGAGGTCGCCGGGACCACCCGGGCGGGCTTCTCGGAGAGCCCGCAGGCGCGCTCCGCCGCCATGATCACGTTCGAGGAGCTGGGCAGCACCAACACTTCCTCCGCTTCCGTCCCGTGGATCCCGGCAAGCAGCTCCGAGGTCGAGGGGTTCAAGGTCTCGCCGCCGGGGACGACGTCGGCGCCGAGCCCGGCGAAGAGGCGTTCAAGCCCCTCCCCCGCCGCCACCGCGACCACCCCGGTCCGCCCGGTGCTCGTCAGCCGCGCGTCGCGTTCGGCCACCTGCTGGCGCATGTCGGCGACGTCGACGTTGGTGACGCTCCCCAGCCCCTCGAAGAGCGCCATCGCCGACTCCGGCCGGTCGGTGTGGACGTGGACCTTCAGCGTCGCTTCGTCGCCGACCACCAAGACCGAGTCGCCGAGCGCCTCCAGCCGCGGCAGCACCCCGCGGTCGTCGAGGCCCGAGCCGGAGACGATGAAGTTCGTGCAGTAGCGGTAGCGGCTGTCCTCGTGGTGGGGCCGGGTCAGTTTCGGCGGCTCGCGGTGCGGGACCTCCGGCAGCGGCGCCCCGTCGCCGCGCAGCCCGGCGACGATCCCGGCCATGATCAGCACCAGGCCGTGGCCGCCGGCGTCGACGACGCCCGATTCGCGCAGGATCTCGAGCTGCTCCGGCGTCCGCGCCACCGCCCGCTCGCCGTCGGCGATCGCCCGCTCCAGCACCTCGGCGAGGATCGCGTCCTGCTGGTCTTCGGAGATGTCGGCGGCGAGCCGTTGTTTGTCGGCGGAGAGGTGGGCGAGCTGGCGGGTGAGCGAGTGGGCCATCTCGCGGAAGACGGTCAGCATCGTCCCCTCGGCGGGCTCGCGGACCGAGTCGTAGGCGGCGTCGGCAGCGGAGGCGAAGGCGGCGGCGACCAGGAGCGGGTCGACCAGCTCCCCCGGCCGCGAGGCGAGCTCCTCGGCGGCGCCGCGGACGATCTGGGAGAGGATCACGCCGGAGTTGCCGCGCGCGCCCATCAGCGCCGCCCGCGCCAGCGTCTGCACCAGGACCGTGCGGCCGACCTCGTCGTCGCCCTGTCCGTCGACGCCCTCGCTGTCGACTCGATCGAGCTCCTCCAGCACGGCGCGCAGCGTCATCGCCATGTTGTCGCCGGTATCGCCGTCGGCGACCGGGAAGACGTTGAGGTCGTTCACCTCCTGCCGCCGCGCCTCCAAAGAGGCCAACGCAGAGCTGACGACCCGCCTGAAGCGAGCAATCGATGGATCGGGCATTCGACGTAAAACCTAGTGGGCAGGCGCGACGTCAGCGCTCGGCGACGAATACAGCCGCATTTATCGGTACCTTCATTGCCTCCACCCACGGGTGGATGAACGTCCCGCCACGAATTCCCCCCTGGGGCCGATGAAAGGCCTCGCTGATCGTCGTAGTTTCGTCCCGCGTTTCCGACGATCTCGCGCACCAGTCACGGAAGGAGAACGATGCGCCGCTTTGCCACCTGGATCACCGGTCACCGAAAGACGGTGATCTTCGGCTGGTTGATCGCCCTGATCGCGATGGTGTTTATCGCCGGAGCGAAGGGCGCCGACTACTCCGAAGAATTCAAACTTCCGAGCTCGGACTCGACCGACGCCTACGAACTGCTCGAAGACAACTTCCCGCAGCAGTCAGGCAGCACCGCGACGATCGTCTTCAAAGCCAAAGAAGGCGTCGAATCGCCTGCGGTCAAGAAGAAGATGGAAGGCGTCTTCAAAGAGGTCGAAGAACAGCCTCACGTGAGCGAACTCGCCAGCCCGTACGGGGGCGGCGGCGGCGCCGGGGCGATCTCCGAAGACGGCAAGATCGCCTACGCGACGATCCAATACGACGTCCAGGGCAACAAGCTCGACAAGTCGAACACCGAAAAGATCATCCACACCGCCCAGGGGGTGAGCGGCAACGGGCTCGAAGTCCAGCTCGGCGGCCAGCCGATCGAAGAAGCCAAAGAAGAAAGCGGCGACGCCTCGTTCGGGATCGGCCTCTTGGCGGCGATCATCATCCTGCTGATCGCCTTCGGCTCGGTGGTGGCGATGGGGCTGCCGATCATCACCGCGCTGTTCTCGCTCGGGATCGGGCTCAGCCTCGTCACCCTGGCGACCTACGTGCTGAAGACGGCGAACTTCGCCCCGGTGCTGGCGGCGATGATCGGGCTCGGCGTCGGGATCGACTACGCGCTCTTCATCCTCACCCGCTTCCGCAACAACCTCGACGAGGGCATGGAGCCGCGGGAAGCGGCGATCCGCGCGGTCGACACCGCCGGGCGCGCCGTCCTCTTCGCCGGCACCACGGTGATCATCGCCCTGATGGGGATGTTCCTGCTGAACATCACCTTCCTCTACGGCGTCGCCGTGGCCGCCGCACTCTCGGTGCTCTTTACCATGATCGGAGCGCTGACCCTGCTGCCGGCGCTGCTCACCTGGGTCGGCCATCGGGTCAACAAGTGGAAGATCCCGGGCCTCGCCGGTGGTCGGAACACGATGCGCGAAGACACCCACTGGTACGCCTGGAGCCGCTGGATCCAGAAGCGACCGTGGACCGCCGCGATCCTCTCGGGGGCCCTCCTCCTGCTCCTCTGCGTCCCTGCCCTCTCGCTGCGCCTGGGCGTCAACGACGCCGGCACCAACCCGAAGGGGCAGACGACGCGCGAAGCGTACGACCTGCTCGCCGAAGGTTTCGGGCCCGGCTTCAACGGGCCGCTGACGATGGTCGCGAAGCTGCCGCAGAAGGGGGACGGCGCCGGGCTCGAACAACTCTGCTCGACGCTTGAAAAGGAAGAAGGCGTCGCCTCGGTCACCACCGCGACCTTCAACTCGGCGAAGACCGTCGGCCTCTGCCAGGTCTACCCGACGACCTCGCCGCAGAGCGAAGACACGACCGACCTCCTCAACCACATCCGCAGCGACGTGATCCCGCCGATCGAAGCGAAAACGGGCGCCGTGCTCCATGTGGGCGGCATCACCGCCGTCTTCGAGGACTTCGGCAACGCGATCTCGGAAAAGCTGCCGCTCTTCATCGGCGTGGTGATCCTGCTCTCGGCGCTCCTGCTGATGGCGGTGTTCCGCTCGGTGCTGGTGCCGCTGAAGGCGATCCTGATGAACCTGCTCTCGATCGGCGCCGCCTTCGGCATCGTCGTCGCCGTGTTCCAGAACGGCTGGGGGGCGAGCATCATCGGCGTCGACAACACCGGCCCGATCATCGCCTTCTTCCCGATATTCCTGTTCTCGATCGTCTTCGGGCTGTCGATGGACTACGAGGTGTTCTTGATGTCCCGGATGCATGAGGAGTGGGAGGACAAGAAGGACGCCCACGAAGCCGTCACCCGCGGCCTCGCCCTGACCGGGCGGGTGATCACCGCGGCGGCGGCGATCATGATCACCGTGTTCGCCTCCTTCATGCTGACTGAAGAACGAATCACGAAACTGTTCGGCCTCGGGCTCGCTTCGGCGGTCCTGGTCGACGCGCTGATCATCCGCTCGGTGCTGGTCCCGGCGATCATGCACCTGTTCGGCAAGAAAGCCTGGTGGATGCCCGAGTGGCTGTCGAAGATCCTGCCGAACCTGGCCGTCGACCCACCCGACACCCCCCACGACGACGGCACCAAACCGACCGTCGTCACCGAGAGCGAGTAAGCCGGCACACAGCGTCTGCATTTACCCCTCAGAAATGGGGGGTAAATGCAGCTCTAAGTCGGCCTGAGGCGGCGTGGGCCAGCCTCGCAAGGACGCAGGAAGCGAGACAAGGGGAGCGCACTCAAGTGCGTGACCCGAAGGCGAGCGACCGAGGAACTCGCGCTACGCGCTCGCACCGCTCCCTTCGGTCGCTGGAGGCGCCCCCACGCCGCCTCAGGCGGCCTTGGTGACCTTGTTGCTCTTCAGGCAGCGGGTGCAGACGTAGGTGCGGAGCGGGCGACCGTTCTCCTGGATCCGGACCTTCTGCAGGTTCGGATCGAAGCGGCGCTTCGTCGCGACCATCGAGTGGCTGCGGGACTGACCGAAGGCCGGCTTCTTGCCGCAGCTGTGACATACCTTTGCCATGGGACGCGAGATGGTACCGAGTCAGGCGACTCGGTGCTTCAGCAGCGCCATCCGCGCAACGGTGAGCGCCGCGTTGCGGCCCTGGTCGCGTTTGTCGCCGCCGGCCCGGGCCAGCGCCTGCTCCATCGTGTCGCAGGTGATCACGCCGAAGGCGCAGGGCACGCCGGTCTGCAACTGGACCTCCTGGATCCCCCGCGCCGACTCGCCGCAGACGAAGTCGAAGTGAGCGGTCTCGCCGCGGATCACCACGCCAAGGCAGGCGACCCCGGCGAATTTGCCGGTCTCGGCGAGGTACTTCGCCGCCAATGGCAGCTCGTAGGCGCCGGGCACCGAGTGGTGCTCGACCTGGCCCGGCTGCACGCCGGCGAGCTCGAAGCCCCCGCGGGCCCCGGCCTCGAGCCGCTGCGCCAGATCCTCGTAGAAGCGCCCCACCACGGTCACGAAGCGCAGCGACGCCAGTTCGGAGCGATCGGTCCCGTCGAGCTGCTCGAGAAAGGCGCCGTCCGCTTCAGCCATTGCCGTCGGCCGCCTCGCGCCCGGCACCGTCGTGCCCGCGCTGCTCGTCCCGTTCCTCCTCTTCGTGGAGCATTTCCTCGTCGAGGTCGAGCCCCTGGTGGTGGAGGATGTGGCCCATCTTGTCGCGCTTCGTGCGCAGGTAGGCCTCGTTGTGGATGTTGGGCTGGGACTCGATCGGCACCTGCTCGGTGACCGAGAGCCCGTAGCCCTCCATGCCGACGATCTTTTTCGGGTTGTTGGTGATGATCCGGATGCTGCTGAGCCCCAGGTCGCCGAGGATCTGGGCGCCGATCCCGTAGTCGCGCAGGTCGGCGGGCAAGCCCAACTTGAGGTTCGCTTCGACCGTGTCGGCGCCCTCCTCCTGCAGTTTGTAGGCGCGCAGCTTGTTCAGCAGGCCGATCCCCCGCCCCTCCTGGGAGAGGTAGAGGAGGACGCCGCGGCCCTCGTTCTCGATCATCGCCAGCGAGGCCTCGAGCTGCTCGCCGCAGTCGCAGCGCATGCTGTGGAAGACGTCGCCGGTGAGGCACTCGCTGTGCACGCGGACGAGCACGTCCTCGACCCCGTCGACCTCGCCTTTGACCATCGCCACGTGGTGTTTGTCGTCGACCAGCGAGCGGTAGCCGACCGCGGTGAAGTCGCCGAAGGCGGTCGGCAGCGCCGTCGCCACCACCCGTTCGACCAGCTTCTCGGTGCGCCGCCGGTAGGCGATCAAGTCGGCGACCGTGATCATCTTCAGCTCGTGCTTCTCGCAGTAGGGGATCAGGTCGGGGACGCGGGCCATCGAGCCGTCGTCGTTCATCACCTCGCAGATCACCCCGGCCGGGATCAGCCCGGCGAGGCGGGCCAGATCGACGCTCGCCTCGGTGTGGCCGGTGCGCTCCAGCACGCCGCCCTCTTTCGCCTGCAGCGGGAACATGTGGCCGGGGACGACGAGGTCGCGCGGCCCCGAGTCGGGGTCGATCGCCACCTGGATCGTGTGGGCGCGGTCGTGGGCGGAGATCCCGGTGCTGACGCCACCGGCGGCCTCGATCGTCACCGTGAAGGCGGTCTGCAGCGGCGCCTCGTTCTTCGCCGCCATCAGGTTGAGGCCGAGCTTGCGGCAGCGCTCCGGGGTCAGCGCCAGGCAGATCAGCCCGCGCGCCTCCTTGGCCATGAAGTTGACCGCCTCCGGCGTCGCGAACTGCGCCGCCATCACCAGGTCGCCCTCGTTCTCGCGGTCTTCGCCGTCGCAGACGACGACCATCTTGCCGCGGCGGATGTCTTCGATCGCTTCCTCGATCGTCGCGAAAGCGGTATCGGTCTCGGTCTCAGGGGGGGTCACGCGTTCTCCTTTCCAGCAAATGGTGACAGCAGCCGCTCCACGTACTTGGCGATCACGTCGACCTCGACGTTCCAGGCGTCGCCGGGGACGGCGTCGCCGAGGTTGGTGCGCTCCAAGGTCTCCGGGATCAGCGAGACCTCTACCCAGCCCTCGCCGAGGGCGGCGACGGTGAGGCTGACGCCGTTGAGGGCGACGGAGCCCTTGTCGACCACGTAGCGCTGCAGCTCGGCCGGGAGCTCGACCCGGATGCGGCGGGCGAAGCCGTCCTCGGTGACCTCGACCACCCGGCCGGAGCCGTCGGCGTGACCCTGGACGATGTGGCCGCCGAGGCGCTCGTCGGCGCGCGTGGCCAACTCCAGGTTGACCTGGGCGCCGGGGACGAGGGCGCCGATCACGGTCACCTCGAGCGTCTGGTTCATCGCCTCGGTGGCGAAGCCATTCGCGTCGGCCTCGGTCGCGGTGAGGCAGACGCCGTTGACGGCGATCGAGTCACCGACGCCGATCTCCGGACCGAGCCGGGTCGCGATCCGCAGGCGCGCGCCCTCGGCGCCGCCCGCGACGCTCTCGACACTGCCGATGTCCTGCACCAGTCCGGTGAACATCACCACTCCTTGAATCGGGTTCGGATCAAAGTGTCCTCTCCCACGGTCTCCGCCTCGGTCGGGCCGCCCTGAAGTGCCGCAACGGGTACGTCGGGGGCGGGGCCGCCGAGCAGGAGCGGGGCGACGAAGACGCGTGCCTCGTCGATCTGACCGGCGGCGGCGAAGCCGGCGGCGAGCGTCGCGCCGCCCTCCAGCAGCAGGCTGGTGAGGCCGCGGCGGCCGAGCTCGGCGAGCGCCGCGCCGATCCGCTCGGCGGGAGTCGGGCCGGCGGCGAGGATCGTCTCGGCGCCGGCGGCGAGAAGGGCTTCGAGCCGGTGCGGGTCAGCCTCGGGGCCGTGGACGACGGTCAGCGGAGCTTCGTCGAGCGTCGCCAGGAGCTGGCCGTCGAGCGGCAGGCGGGCGGTCGAGTCGAAGACGACGCGGACCGGCTGGCGCGCTTCGCCCAGCCGGGCGGTGAGCAGCGGGTCATCGGCGAGGACGGTGCCGATGCCGACCGCGATCGCATCGCATTCGCCGCGCCAGACGTGGACCAGCTGGCGGCTCTCGGCGCCGGAGATCCAGGGCGAGGCGCCCTCGGGAGTGGCGGTGCGGCCATCCAGCGACATCGCCGTCTTCAACACGACGAGCGGCAGGCCGGTGATCCCGTGCTTGCGGAACGGCTGGTTGAGGAGCCGGGCCTCGGTCGCGACCGCGCTCTCGGACGGGAGGGTCTCGACCTCGATCCCGGCAGCGTGCATCTGGGAGATGCCGAGACCCGACGCCTTGGCGGTCGGGTCGTCGGAGGCGAGCACGACACGGCCGATGTCGGCCTCGATGATCGCCTCCGAGCAGGGCGGCTGGCGGCCTTGGTGGGCGCAGGGCTCGAGG
>Ga0137412_10001760_pt1 | contig 16953 bp, 26 predicted proteins | sample CZODoug2_1_16fun_FD_122160 | JGI IMG/M metagenome (GOLD analysis project Ga0137412, IMG submission 122160) | Vadose zone soil fungal communities from Angelo Coast Range Reserve, California, USA - CZODoug2_1_16fungal (Hybrid Assembly) | ecosystem: Environmental > Terrestrial > Soil > Vadose zone...
CCGCTTGCCTTTATCGACTCTGCCCATCGGTGGATCACATCCATGCTCAGCGGCTGATCCGTGTAGGCATCACAGTTGCCGAAACCGGTTCCCTTCGCGTTGTTATACGAAAAACTGATCATATAGGTTTTCATCTGCTTATGATATCAGTTCTCATCTGAACTGCCTAGCCCCTCCGGCTCGCCATCCCGCATCCAATCGCTCAAGTCCTTTTCGTTATAGATTGAGGCATTTCCTACGCCTACGCCAACCGACTGAGGGAAGCCCGGATACCGGTCGCGCCACTTCCGGATACTCGTCAACACAAGATCATTGGCCTCAGCGAATTGACGGAGAGTGACGAATTCTTCTGTCTTAGCTTCTGCTGTCACAGGGCTTGCGCTGGGGAATGTCGGTGTGTGTGCCTGTGACAAGAGATCTTTCATGTTCAACAGAGGGTCACCGGAGCACGCCCAGTCCGCCAGCTGAGCAGGCTTGTGCTTGACGTCGGGGAAGGCAGCCTGAAACACCGTGGTCTGCCCTCCCACCACCCAGCCGAAGCGACCGGGCAGGGAGGACATGGCAGGCTTGCGGCTCCCCGACCCTTGCACCAACCTCCACACGTTCTGCGGTAGGCGGCCGGCGAGAGCGAACGCGCCGAAGGAGGTGCGACTACCGATGTCCACCTTTGCTCCCTCCTGTGCGGCGAGGATGACGTTGATGTTCAGGCTCCTGCCCTGCGCGGCAAGACGGTCCAGCGCCGCGATGGCAGGTGACAGCATGGGCATACCGGGGCTCTTGATCTCCCGCCAGTGATCGCGGAGCAGGCTTTGCATACTGTTGCGCTCCTCCAGCGCCACCACGATGCGCGGTTCCGGTACGTCGCTGTGCTGGCTCAGCCTCCCGCGGCGCCGCAGTTCCTCGTCCAGCCACAGCACGGTGTCGTGCACCATGGACGGCTCTGTGCAGTACAGAACCTCCGGGATGCTCATCAGCCACTTGTGAGAGGAGTACTTCGGATCAAGTACCACCACTCCTGCTCCTCCACGCATGAACTGAGCAATGATCCACGCCATCAGCTCGCTCTTGCCGCTGCCTGCTCCTCCCAGCAACCCCACGTGTGGAGAATCATCTCCCAAGTCCCAGTGAATGCTCCTTCCACTTGTCTCCCCCACGTATGGAGCATGAGCACTCCACCTCCCCATCATCTGTTCCCACGTCACCAGTCGGGGAGGCTGCGAAGGAACGAATAGCTCCAAGTGCGGCCGACTTCCCTCCAAGTTGAAACGCCCATCGATCTCCGATGCTCCCAACCGCTCCTGAGCGGCTTGAAGGAGATTGCTCCTATCTCCCTCCGTCAGAGCATGCCCTCCGGGGAGATAAATCCTCCCAATGGCGGAGGGATCCTTTGCCCTCACCAGTTGCCGAGGGATGGCCAGCTTCACTCCGTCGCGCGTGCGCAAGGTGGCCACCACTGCCCGCTCTAGTGGGCGGAGATAGTTCTTGTTGAAGGAGTAGTTCACTCCCGCGCTCCACGCCTTCCACCCCCCGTAAATTCCGAATGGAATCCACGGCAGGGTTGCTCCCGGCCATTGAATCCACCACGGCCCCTTGTCCAGAAGGACCTCGTTCAGCGTGGCTACGGCAGTATACGGAGCAACGAAGAACGCGGGCAGTCGCGTGAGGAGCAGGCCCCTCTTCCACGCCGGCCAGAACTGATAGGGCATGACGTGGCCGCTTATGGTGCGGCTCTTCGTGCCCGCGTGCCAGAACGTGGCGTCCGTGCGGCTGTGTCCGTCCAGCGGTCGACCGGACAGGAACCGGTACGCGAACGCGGTTACCGGGTACCGTCCGAGAAGAAAGGGAATAGGGTCTTCGCTCCCCGGACGCCAACTAGTGTTGGGCGCATCGACGTCTCTGAAACTGAACATATTCGTTCCTCTGTGTATCAGTTGTTATCCGAACTAGTAACCTATCACACAATGCATCGTGCCACCCAGCATGATCGCTGGGTGGCACGTTTTACTGCAAGTGCATTTAGTTACTACTCGCCGCCGTCCCAATCCGGATCGTAATGCTGTGCGTAAGCTTCACCCAGATCTGAGATCGGAAGTCCGGTGGGGCGAGATATTGCCGTGTTGACCTTCTTGCCGCAGAAGTTGCACTTGCCTGCCCGGTCTCCGGCATCGTGCCCGCTCACACTCTCCGGGCATTCCTTGTTCCTCGGCTTCCTGCTCATCGGTTCACCAATCTCCGCATCATCTCAACGTGCTCCGCAGGAACCTTCTCGCCAGCCGGCACTTCGGCGGCCGGATCGGCTTTCAGAATGTTCGCCACCTTCTTGTACCGGCCGAACGTGCTCTCGCCGATACCCGCCTTCTCTCGTGCCTCGCTGTTCTTCACGCCGTCTACCGCTAGTTCGCACACCAGCGCCACATCCCACTGTGCCCGAGGTGCACGAGTGCGCGCCGGAGGAACACTGATCGGAGCAATGGATTCCATTCCGCCACCGCGCTTGATGCTGAAATCGGGCATCATCGCCGCCAACGAGAACTCTCGATCGGCATCCGCCAACCCTGCATCGGCGATCTGATCTTCGGTCGGCTGCACGTTCACCTGTGCGATCATGCTCGCGGCCAGAAGGAAGACGGTGCAACCGAGCATCATGCCGTCGATGCCTACCGGGCCTGCGTAGGTGGCGATGAACGGTTCGTTGGTTTTCTGCATGAACGCGTGCAGGTTCACGTAGCTGGTGATGAAGGTGGTGACGCTCACGCTCATCAGCAGCATCCGGCCGAGGTATCCCAACCGATGGGTGCGGTGCCGGTTGCGCACCATCACCTCGATGGCAAGGAACAGGAAGGAAGGCCACACCACCGCGCCGGGGATACGCCACCCGAGATGAACGGAGGTCTCCGTGAGGTACACGTTCGCCACGTTGCCCGCAACGCTGACGATCACGCCCGCAGCCAACCCCATGCGTGCGAAACGGATGCCGGCTTCCGGGTCATCCATCACGTTCTTCATCGCAACTGCCCCAGCTTCTTGATCTCGATGCGGACGGCTTCGACCTGCTCACGCCAGTCCGCATCGCGCGGCGCGCGCATGATCGCAGCAGCCTTGTTCGCGAGAGCGGTCAGCTCGGCTAGCTTCATTCCTACCTCCAAGTTGGTAGCCCGGCGCCAGTGGCTGATTCGCCCCGCTAGCGCCGGGTACTTCTCCAATCTAGCAGTGCATTTCCGCACTGGCAAGTCCCTAGTCCAGCTTTTCCAACTTCTTTTGCAGACTTTCGAGGTACGCATCAAGATCGGTACGCCCGTGCTTGATCATTCCTTTGACGACCTTGATCTCTGCGGACGTCTCCTTCTTCATCTCCCTACGAAACTTCTCTGCGGCCCTCGCGCGGTCGCGCAACACTTCATCAAACGTTCCCCGCATGATTGCCCTCCTTCTGGCCGGGTGGAACCGAATGAAAAAGCGGCACACAGTGCGCCCGTGGAAGTCTGCTTCCCGCACTGTGTGCCGCTCGCTAGTAGTGATAGATGCGCCGGACGTCAGTTCTCATTTACAGCCACACGATGCCGTTGCGCTTCTCCAATGTCACCACCTCCCCTGTCTTCCTTATTGGATACCTCGGTCTGCGTGATCCTGCGCGTACTCCGCAGCGTCATTCAGATCATCGTATTGCTCACTCCATGCGCAATACGTACTAATGCCCATTGTTCGAAGGTGGCGCGCGTCGTGCAAAATGCACTTCGCCTTCACGCCATCCTCGTGATGGAACAGTTCCACCTGGGCAACCTTGCCAGTCAACGTCAGCTTCGCCATGCGCTTACATTACCAGTGCGGAAGCGAACTGGCAACTTATGCCTAGTTCGGAATGATGATCGACTGCGCCATTGGCTTCAACGCCGAGAACAGCGCGGACGGCATAACATCTTGCGGAAGACGTCCATCACTGAACACGTGGAAGTCGGCGCGCCGAAGGCACTCGTCTGCCAACTGAGAACAAATCATGTGGTGCGTCGATGACACGTAGCGCTCCAACATGCTGCGCTCCGGCAACGGCACGTATCCACGGTTACCGCCGAACGCGTGCGCGCTCAGTGCCACGTAATCGAGGAACGAGTACGGCGTGTCGATCAGCGAGCGTGCAGCTTCCGCCACCCGTCCCGCTTGATCCTGCACGAAGTCGTACGCGGGCAGCACGTACCGGTACGCAGATGTCCAGTGATCCGCAGTCAGCTCGATCTCTTCCGCACCGTCCGGCATGGCCTGCACGGCCCACGGTCCATGACCTGGCTCCGCAGCCTGCGTACACACCAGCACATGCCGAATCTTCCACGTCTCGGTCGTTGCCGCCTTCAACAGCAGCTCGCCGGCACCCACCGGAAACACGCCGGGAATGAATCCGCCGATGGGACCGAAGATGATGGTGCCCGGTTGCACTTCGGCCAGAGAGGGGGGCTGCATTACCGCCTCACTTTCAGTACCGCGTGATCACGATTCGGGTTGTAACTCTTGTGCCTCCACACCACTGGGGCACTGATGCATTCCGGCTGGAGCCACACGATGGGCTCATCGCAGAAGTTGCATCGATCACCGGGCGCGGCTTCATTGAACTCATTCCACCCGATCAGATTGTCTTGCCCATCCTCCAAGTATCGAACAGTTTTGCCGTGCGCCCTTGCGTAGACGATCTCGCCGCGAGTGCTCTCGCCAATGTATCCGCCAACGTTGACCACGAAGATCTCATCGGCGAGATCAATCTTGCGCTTGTGCAGCTCGTCCAGCATCAATTTGTCTGCGTTGCCGCCAGTCGTCCAGTCGTTATCTGGTATGTCCACGTGGCCGAACCCTCCGAGACTGATGACAAGATCTCCAGCCATGGTCAATTCGGCGTTGACCGCGTTGATCTCGTTTTTGAAGCGCGTTGAGCCGCACAGGGTAATGATCTTCATTACACACCCACGTTCTTGCCACAGTGCACGCGTTTACCACACTCATCCGCAGAATGTCCGACCTTGGAGCAGATAGGCTCTGCTGAACCCGGTAGGGCCTTCATGATCCCGCTTCCTCTTCTGTAGAGATGAAGAACGGCGCGGCTGCCACGTCTGCCCGTGGAACCGCGCCGTTCTCTGCGCTGCTGTTACTCGGCCGCCGCCGGAACCGCGAGAGCCTTCTTCTCCGACCGGATGCGCGCCTTGAGCACGGTCAGCACGGTCTCGCCGTCCGCTTCGAGCGAGACGACCTTGCGGTGCGCCTCGGCGCCGATCTGCTCCGCCTCGTTCAGCAGAACGCCGTATTCGTTCTGCCCGTCCAGCGCCAGCTTCTTGACGTGGTAAGCGATGGTCTCCAGGTCGCCGTTGGCCTGCGCGAGAATCTCGCTGGTGGCCTTGTTGACAACCTCAATGAAATACGACATGTGTTTTCCCATCCCTGAGTTGTGGTTGCTTTTGTGAGAGAACTGATCTAGCTCTCTGAGTCCTGCTCCGGCTTCATCTGAGAAGCAGCACTTAGGATCTTTAATCCGTCGCTGAAGAAGTCGGAGCAGGAGTGCAGGGAGTTAGAGCGTCTTGCGGTATTCGCTCCACCACTGGCCGGCCAGTGCGCGCCGCTCCGGCGTGAGCACGGTGGCCCGATCGTCCAGCGCCCACGTGTACTGCGGTTTGGTGCCCTTGCGACCCTTCTCGATCCACGCCTGCACGATGCGCCGCGTGCTGTCGATGGTGGCACCCTTCTTGCTGTCCGCCACGTACGGGGCGTAGGACATGACACCCATGAACAGGCGACCATCCTCGAAGATGGGCTTCAACTTGCCCACCAGTCCACCCTGAGCGATGCTCTGCGACAGCGCCGTGAACGGGAAGGAGTCGAAGCGCATTTCCTTCTCCAACCTCGGCCCGGTCGGGTCTTCCGTGTTGCGCTCCGTGTACTCGTACGTGAACGGCTCTCCGTCCAGCACAACGAGATCCACGCGGAACTCCTCGCGGGTGGTGCCCTCCTGGCCGGGGAACGGGTTGCGCGCTTCCGGGTTGAAGGACTTCGGCACGATCACCACCATGCGACCCTCGATGTCCTCGAACGGCACGCGCGGAGTCCACACCCCACCGGTCTGAATCTCGCTGGACGTGGCGAACGGGTCATCCACGTCCGACCGCTTACCGGCTGGAATGCCGGCACTGGTCGCAGTCTGCGTGGTGTTGGCAGCTGCTTGCGCTGCCTGCTGGAATGCGTCGGTCATTCTGTACTCTTCTCTGTGCTGTGTGAACTGTGTGAACTTGTGGTAGCGAGCAAGTTTCGGTGGTGGCCATTCGCCTTAGCGACATCCCCGTTTTCAGCTTGTTCGCTCCGTGAACGGGGAAGGACTCGAACCTCCGCACGGGATGCAGCCGGATCTCTCCGCCTAGGCGCTGTCCCTGCTCTGCCGCTGAGCTACCCGATCTTCACGCACCTTGCGATGCGCTTCCGTACTGTACTACTTCTTGCGGGTCTCGGTGGTCTTCACTGCGCCGTGCTTGGTGTGCACGATTTTCGTGCGGCTCTCCGAGGTGGCCGGTGTCATCGGCACATCGTGCCTCGCGACCCATGCCGCATCCGACCGCTTGCGCTCCGGAGTGCGCTTGTCCTCTGCCATGTTGCTCCTTCGTCGGAAGCTCTTGCTTGCTGAGATGAACTGTAGTGCATTTCCGTACTGCTGTCTAGCTAGCCGCGCCGTCTCCGCCCCAGCGCTCCGGCGACAGCTTCTCGATCACCTTGTGCTCGCGGGTCTTCAAGTAGTCGTCAACACGGGCTTCCACCATCGGCTGATACTCGATCCACACCTTCTGGCCGGCGACCCACGTGAACGTGCTCTGTAGTGCCTTCACCGGAGGTACCCGTGCTGCTTCGCTTCCTCGCGAAGTCGGATCTGAGCAGCACGGTCACCGGAGCGGATGGCTGCGTGGATCTCCTTGTTCAGCGCTTCACGGTGGCGGGAGGGGTGCACGCGGTCACGAACCGGGATGTTCTTGTGATTCTGGTTGTTCGTTCCACCACCCTGAAGTCCGGCCAGAAGGGCGGACATGCCCTTCTCACCCTCTAGGCGGCGGCGCCCGTCCGCTGCTGCCTTGCGCAGCTCCTTGACGTTCTTAAAGGGAACATCTTTGTTCTTGCTGAGCAATTTCTTGATGTCCCCGTCCTCCATGGCTAGCAACTCCTTCACGGAGTGACTCTGTACCTTCCCGCTGAACAATCCCATCTATCTGCCACCATCCTGCCGTGTCGGAATGTAACCGGTTCCGCGACCGCTACGCACCATCTCCATGCGCACTTGCCGCTCCGTCTTGCCCGTGCTCCGGGCCGGAGGAGTGTGGGCGATGACAGCCGCGCACTCCTCCGGCGTACGATTCCTGCTCATCAGCGCCCGTTCCACTTACCATCGTCCTTTTCGAACGTCTTTTTGAAGTAGATCCCTGCCTCGTGCGAGTAAATGATTACGCCTTCCGGATTACCGAAGGGCGCGATCATCGATCCGGACTCCTGGAGCTGAGCCATCGTGGCATTGATCGCTGCGCCAAGACGGTCGCCTGTCGCAATGGCTAGCGTCGGCACCACGTCGCAACATGCCGGCTTGGTATCGTCATTCCACTTGTGGGTGTTGAAGAGCGCGAACCGCTTTTCTTTCAGCCCGTAGGTCCGTTGAATTCCGGCCCCGTACCATTCCCCATAGTGGTATCCGGAACCGAGCGCAGACAGCTCGTCATGGTTATCCATGACCCACTTGTGGAAACCGAAGTTGTCGCTGTCTGCGCTCAGCCAACGGTTCCGGCTTCCGACTTGAATCAGCCCATCGTCGGAAATGTGAATAAGCCCGTTCGTGCCGTCGATCTTCTCGGAGATCGTAAACGTCCTGTTCCATCGCGGAATGGAGCGAAACTTCGGATAGTCCGTCATATCAACGCCCGAGGTTCCGGGGCCGGACGGCGTTGAGCTTGCCGCCGTGCTGAACGATCTTCCGCAGCATCGTCCAGTACCGCTCTGCGTCCGAACGCTCCACCTTCGAAACGATCCGCTGCTGCGGCATGTTCGCGGGAGTGATCATGTCTTCCCCTAACATCGGAAACATTGCGTGCCCCCGGCCCGACTTGAACGGGCAGGGCGGGGGCTTGAGTGCGATGCGCGGAGCGGCCCTCTGTGAAGACTGCGACCGCTCCGCGCATCGTTCCGTACTGTACCGCTGGTGTTCTCAGAACTGCCTCCAGCGGGAGCCACTGTCTCCGTATCGCTCCCTATCCGTAGCCGAATCGGGCGGGCGTCTTCGAGCTACCCGGTACACGTTACTTCCCGGACTCTCCGATTTGCTGGGCAGGGATGCTGCATCCCGGATGCTCTATGCATTGCAGAGAGCTGCCGGCAGCACTGACCATCCCATACCCTTTGCGCTCAGTCCTAGCAGGCTTTCCGATGCCGTTCCGGTAGTGTCCGCTACTTCCTTGCGTTCCGTTCGTAAGGTTCAGTAGCGCCTGTCTCCGGCATGATCCTTGCGGTCTACCGGCGCTCTCACTGCCTTGCCTTACGAGAGAAACACTACCCTGCGGTCAGTTCAGATGTCAACTGCTTCGGGGAAGAATCTTGCAGCCGGTTTACGGTGGTCCGAACCGCCTGCCGGAACTCCTGCTCAGACAGCGGGCCGCTGCCCGAGAAACCGGCCACCACCTCGCTACCTTCCTCGTAGCTCTGCACGAGTGAGAGCCGGCGGAGCACAGCCTCCCGCGTGTCCAGCGGCGCCGGGGGGATGGACAGCCCGCGGAGCATGGGCGCGGACTTCGCTTCCGCACGGTCGTCCACCACCTCCCGCGCGCGCAGAGCAGTAGCCCAACCCTTCACGAGATCCATGGCCAGCAGAGCTATCGGCTCCTCCGTGATACTTCTGCCTTGCGGCAAGTGCAGCAGCACCCCCCAATCCAGCCGGAACGGTGGCATGGGCACGTAGCAACACAGTCGCTCGTCCCACATGCCGTCCGCGTTGGCGTACACGGCAAGCTGTGCCCGCTGCTCCAACACAGACCAGAACTGTTTCCGCTTCGTCTTCAGGTCCGCCATGCGCAGCACCTTCGGCCCCGCCCGGTAGTCCCACACCGGAACATCGAAGCGGCCGGCGCACCGCACCTTGCTGTTGACCACGATGCGTTCGGCCAGAGAGGAGTCGGGCACGAGCAAGGCATCCCGCATCCTCGCTTCCAACGCTAGGATGCCGTCACGGATCTCCGCGGTGCCCACCAGTTGACCGGTGGTTAGCCGTACCTCAAGCGCCTTGTGATAGGCGGTGCCGATGATGGCCCACCGGTCGCTCTTCGCCGCCTGTAGTGCTTGCTCCGCGATGTTGCGCGCGTCCCTGTACGCCAGCCGCCCCTCCTCATCCCGCGGCATGACGGACAGCTGAGCAAGGATGTCCGGCCGGGCATCGAATCCCAGCATGATCATTTCTTGTTCCCAGTGCATGAGCGCCCGAAGCTCGCTGTACGCGCCGATGAGATTGGAGGTGCGCATATACCCCCGCGGCATGTGAGCGGATCCATACGACCCCGGAGTCCACGCTAGTGGATCGGTGACGTCCGGTAGCCAGTACCGGCCGTTGTAGATCCGGCCGAACACCTTCGTTTCAGCGATGCTCTGCACTTCACTGGCCGTAGCGAAGATCTCGTCTGCGTTCACTGAACGCTCCATTTCGGATAGTAGGGAACGCGGGCGCCGCGCGGGTAGGCGCGGCCCGCGAACATCAGATCTTCATGCGCCTTAGCGTGTCCCGCGTGATTGGTGCGAGCTGTCCGGCTACCCGTCTTCGAGACATACCGGCACCACTTCATGTATCGACGTTTCGCCTTTGCCGCATTCATTTCTGCCATCCCGCGTGTCCGTGCTTGTCGGCATCGAGCATGGAGTACACGCGCTCTCCGAATCGCTCAATCTCCCACCGATTGACGGGATCACTCTCGTTGAAGCGGTACTGCTCCATTAGCTTTCGTGTCTCATCCCGCGTAGGCAGGCGATTTTCATTCCGCGCCCATCGCAGTGCATTTTCTTGAATGAATTCCTCCTGATCACGAATGCTATCTAATGTGATCACTTTTCCCCATCTCTTGCGTTGAGCATGAAGGCAACCACCGGATCAATCCTCCGCGTGGCCACCACTGTACTGATGGCGTCTGACAGTTCTCCCTTACGCCAATCCTCCTGCACTTCGATGCCCATTCCCCGCGCCATGTTCTGTTGCGGGATGCTCATCTCCGTGCGGCGCCATGCGGCCTTCTTCTTGCCGATGCCGTCCCCTGCCCCCATATCCTCCATGACCTCTTCCGCCCAACTACATGCCATCTCCACGGAGAGGGCGCGGTGCTCCGTCAGCGCTCCCGCCGCTCCGGCGTGTGCTCCTCCGCAACGGCAGGTGCGGGTAGCGGAGAAGTACGGTGCCATGCCGGAGCAGTCGGAGAAGAAGAACAGGGAGGCTTTGACGGTCAGCCATGCCACATCCCACTGAGCGGGCTCCTCCGAAGGAACGAGGAGCACGTAGGCCTCCTTGCCGGCGGGGAGGAAGTAATAGCCTGCGGAGGTTTGCAACCATGCTCCGATGGTTGTTCTCCCCAGCGGATCGAAGTCCACATGCTCCGTAACGCCTGCGTACAGCTCCTCCTCTGCTGCCGGCAGATCATTCTCTTCTAGCCGTGCCTCTTCCTCCTCCATGTCAAGGAGGGAGAGGATCTCGTCCTCCGCGATCTCCTCACGGATCTCCTTCTCGGACAGATCCACCAGCGATCGGAGATCATGATTGCGGGACGCTCCGACAACGTCCAGTACGAGACAATCACCGCGCTGATCGAGTGGCAGCGATAGGTTCGGGCGTAGTCCTCTGCCCACCATCTGCTGGTAGAGCGGCGCGCTCTGAGTGGGGCGCGCAATGACAATGCATGAGATTGTTGGATCATCGAAACCCTCCGTAAGTACGGCCACTCCGTGAACAACCTGTGTTGCTCCAGAGGCAAGACGGCGGAGCATGGCGCGGCGAGGTTCGGGGAGCAGTTCTCCGTGAATGGTCTCGGAGGGAATGCCTGCTGCGTTGAAGGCCGCTGCTCCGAGATGAGCCACCTCCACGGTTGGCCAGAAGGCGATGCCCTTGCGGTCGGCGGCATTCTTGACGTACGCCTCTGCCACGATCTCCGGGGCAAGCGAGCGCTCCAGCTCGCGGGCGAGATCTCCGTCCGCGTAGTCGCCAGCGCTCTTCTTGACGTTGGAGATGTCGAAGTCCGGCACCACCACGCGCTTACCGCGCACGTCCAGCAGGTACCCGCGGCGGATGCCGAAGGAGATACCGCGCGTGAACGTGCAGGCCTCCCACACCTCGCTGAGCTTCTTCTTGTCGCCGCGGGCAAGGGTGGCCGTGAAGCCGGCGACCTTGACGGAGCACTCTCCACCGTTGTACAGGCCGGTACCGCGACAATCCCAACATCCACCATTCGGCACGGCGCTGTCTCCACTGACACCGGTGCCGTTGCATTCGGAGCACGGAGACGGAAAAGCACCGAAGTGCTCCAACACGGAGAGATACGTCTTGCTCACGCTGTGATGACATTCATCTACGATGATGAGACCCACGTTGCGGATCTGCTCCCGGCGCTTCGCAGACCGCAGGCTCTGCACGCTCGCCACGATCACGTGCGCGCTAACCTCGTTGCGCTCCGCCTTCACGATGCCCACGGTGCGATGCGGCGCGGCTTGCTTCATCTTTCTGGCCGCCTGCAACACCAGTTCATCGGTGTGCGCCAGAATGAGCACGCGCTTGCCAGGCGTGTCTTTCAGAAAGCGCTCCGCCAGCTCCGAAAAGATGACAGTCTTTCCGAGACCGGTCGCCAGCACGGACGGTACGCGCCATGAACCGGTATCCCATCGGGAGTGCAGATCCTTGATGCACTCTAGTTGATAATCCCTGAGGGCCACGGTCTCATGCATTATGACTCCTTCCACGAAAGAACGGCGCGCGCGACCGCGCCACTGCCGGCGAACATGTCCGTCACGGAATCTTCGTTTGGCTCGAAGAGAAACGCATCAAGAATCCAATGTGTCCAACTCTCTGGCTTCTCGCCGATGAAGCCGCGCGGCGCGTTGGCGGTATGAACATCAGAGATGGAGCCACGACCGGAACGGTTGCTGCGCCTGCCCTGCGGAGGATAGAAGATCACCGGCTCCCAGTTGGAGCGGAGCCGATGCGATCCCGGAATGGCATTCGGCTTGATCCATGCCAGAATGCGCGCGCCTACCGGAAGCAGCCCGTAGGCAGCGATACCGTCCGGCGATGTGGCAATAGCCCAACCGTCATGACAATCCATGAGTTCTTCGAGAAGCTGCCTATGACGCTCCGGCTGATCCCAGTTGGCAGCCTCCGGATGGTTGTCCGCAGGCCTGTCCTTCAGCGAACGCTGACCTGTTCCGTACCAACGCGAGGCACGATTCTTGCGTCCGCCGGAACCAATAAACGGCGGGTAGGGCGGATCGGCAATAGCCAACTTCATTACGTGATCTCTCCGTTTCGGATGGCCTGCGCTACCGCTTGTGTTTTGTTCTTCGCGTTCAACTTGCCACCAGTTTACTTCTGAACTGATGTTGCGTCAAGCTGTGTTTGCAGCAGGAAGACTGCCTGTCGTTCGCGGTTCATCAGGATCTCCACAGGACCGCCCGGCGGGAACGTGAGACGGCCGGTCAGATGAGTGAGCTTGATGGTCACCGTCTTGTGATCCCAGCGCTTCGGCCGGTACTCGTCCGTGTTGTCCACGTGCCACATGCCCACGTTGGAGTCGGCAACGTCCGCCTCCTGCTGGCCGATGCGCACGTGATCACCGGTGAGCACGTACTCCCACTCCGCAGGAATCCACTCCGGTGCCGGCTCAACCGGCTCGATCTCGGTGTCAACACTCGGCCAGAAAGAACCGGTTGAAGAGGGGAAGAGGTGCGGGTATCCCCACGGCTCCTGCGTCACTACTAGTACGGCACCGTCACCGATGCGCCGGAAGCTCGGAGAACGTTCCATATCGAACGGGCCGATGGCGCCATCGGGAACAATCCACTCCTCTTCCGTGTAGTACTTGCCGCTCTCCTTGAAGAGAATCACCTTCGCCTTCATGCGCTTGCCTCCATTCTCTTGATGAACTGCTCCAGCTGATCACGGGTCCGGCCCCGGAAGAGCACGAACGCCAACGCGTGCGTGCGGCGCTCCACCTCCGGAATGTCCTTGCACAACCGCAAGGCCGTGTCTCGCAGAGACTTCGGCACCACCGAATTGGCCAAACTCTCACGGAGATTCTCTCGCGCCTCCCGCCGTGCGGGAGTGTCGGCGTACATCATCGCTTCACGCTGAACGGGAAGGCGATGGCGGACAGCGCCACAGCAGCACCCAGAAAGTAGATGCCGTCAACCGGATTGCCCACCAGTCCGCAGTACACGCCGAGCACGATGCACGTGCCGGCCGCCAGCATGAGCAGGCTCACCAGCAACGCCCGCCATGCAGGATGATGCCGGGGTTCGTCATTTCGATGCGTCATGCCTACCAATCTAGCGGGTATCAGTTCAGATGTCAACTGAACTTCCCCTGTAGCACATAGTCAGTTGCCATTACAACTGACTCATGACATGATCGCAGGTAGGCGCGGCCAGAAGCGGCGCACGAGAGGGAAGAGAGAGGAGTCGAGATGGCGAAGGTCAGTACTCAGCTACTAGTAGACCCTGCGGTGAAGCAGCGTATCGAGGCTCTCGCGCTCGTGCGCGGGCAGCTACAGGCGGACGTGCTGCGGCGCATGGTGGAGAGCCGTCTACCGGCCGAGGAGAAGGTGGCGAAGGACGACTTGACAGAGCTGATGACGCTGCTGGACGGCCTGGGGGTAGACCGCGGTCGGGCAGTGGAGGCTATGCTCAAAGCCAAGCTGCCCGTGGCCGCGCTTAAGGGGCGCAAGCGCTTCCCGTTGCCGCTGGGCTGAACGGACGACTGATGTAGATCTCTATCGGATGTACGATCGCAGCCCGGCCCCTTGACAGAGGGGCCGGGCTTCTTCATACCCTTGATGCAGTATGCAGTTGTGATCTATGCATGGTAGGGTGAGCCTCATGCCACAAAACCGAGACACCAGCGCCGCGCGCGCCGCTCGCACACGCGCGAAACATGAACGATGGGCGGCCGAGATGGTAGGGGCGGGGGTCAGTATGCCCATCATCTTCACGTGCTCCATCTGCAAGACGCGGTTGAGTGCTCTACGCGCTGGAGCGCTGCACGTATCCGTGGACAAGGCCATGGCCTATCCGGGGCAACTTGCCGCACTGTATGCCGAACGCTCAGCGGAATACGGAATTCCGGTGCTCTCTGCGTCAGATCTTACCGACGGTCCACAGTTGACCGGTTGGCACGTCCGGTGCGATGAGCATATGCCGGAGACAGATACTTACTGGATCGGCATCGATGGTTCAGAGACAGAGAAGTGGCTGCTCCTACTGACCGCACACCTTTGCGAGAAGGAGTGGTTTCAGTGGACCGATTGGAGCCAGTTCCTGTACTCCACCATGAAATGAGAGCCGGACCCGCGTGAAGGTCCGGCTCTCAACTCTCTTTTCATCGCAATGCTCAGAGAAGAGTAACACGTGAATAACGAAACGTTAGATGCTCTGGAATACCTGTTCGGCAAAACCCCCGACGGAGAGCTTTGGGTCGGAGGTTTCTGGCCCACCACGCGCGGAGAACGTTTCACCGACCTTTCGGCGGCGGCGGTATACGCCGAGAACATGGGCAAGGCCGGAGTGCAGGGCATATACGTCCGCAACACAGCACTGCCGATAGGCTGGCGCTCGAGCAACAGTGGCGGTAGGGGTGCCAGCACGGACAGCAGCATGTTGTACTTCCTGGCTGCCGATGTGGACATCAGGGGTCCGGGGCACGTCAGCAACGAATATCCGCCGGATGAGATCACAGCACGGGCCATGGTCGCGTGTGCGGGTCTACCGCCAACCAGTGGATACATTCACTCCGGCGGAGGGCTGTACCCGCTGTGGAAGCTGGCGAAACCGTTCGCGCTCGCCGGCAAGGAAGAGTTGGAGCGCGCGGCCAGACTGACACAGGGATGGTACGCGCGGCTGAAAGAGGTGGCCGGATTCGATGGCTACAAGATCGACAACACGTCGGACCTTTCCCGCGTATACCGCCTTCCCGGCACATACAACCGCAAACCGGATTGGGGGGATTGCCCTCCGGTGGCGCGGCTGGTGGAGCGTGACGGGCCGGAGTACACCATCGAAGAGTTGGAGCAGGCTCTTGCCGCCGTAACCACAGACACCCCCACCGACGTCTTCGCCACCTCATCGGAGATCATCTCCGCTCCGCCGGCCAGAAACACACAGTGGGACCGGTCCTTCACCTCCGCGGAAGCACAGAGATTCTGCGAGACCAAGCTCGAAGCACTGGAGAACGCGGGAGACGGTGGTATCCGTGCGGCGCTCGTAGCCGCCGCGCTCACCGTGGCGCACTTCGGTGAAGAGTTCTGGCCGCGGGACCGCGGGGAGTTCATGCTGCACTACTCGCTGGGGAAGACCCTGTATGACGGTGCTACCTGGCGGGCGGAGCAGGCCATCTCCAGCGCCTACAGCGACATGGACACCAAGGCTGCCTCTCCGCTGTACTGGCACGCACGAAAAGCCCCTGACCTGCAAGAACAGCCGATTCCCGCCGATTCCCCAGCCCCAGAATCGCGCCGAATCGCTCTCGGGCCATATCTTGACGGCTCGTACGCACCACCTCTTCCCTGTGTCGGAGGGGAGCGGCTGGACGCGGTTCCCCTGCTGTATGCCGGACGGTGGCACACGTGCATCGCGCTGACGGCTAGCGGGAAGAGCTGGCTGGCGCTGTGGCATTCGGTAGCGGAGATCCGTAAGGGCAACAATGTTGTATATGCCCACTTTGAGGAGACCGATCCCGGCGGAACGGTGGACAGGCTACGGAAGATGGCACCCGACGTCTCCGTGCAGGAGATCGAAGAGCGCCTGTTCTGGCTGGACTGCTCCCGATCGTGGCCCTCCCCCGATGCCTTTCTGGCCGAGGTGCCGGCCGATGCCAGCCTGGTCATCCTGGACGGCATCAACTCAGCCTGCTCCCAGCACGGCTGGGAGGTGAGCCTCCCCCAGGGGGTAGGCGACTACCGGAAATTCTTCGTAGATCGGGTGAAAGCGCGCGGCGCGGCGGTGTTCAGTCTCGGGCATCCCCCTAAGGCCAAGGACAGGCAGAACGAACGGCACGGTTTCGGCAGTACGGCATGGCTGGACGAAGTGGACGGCGTGGGATTCCGCCTGGTCAGAGCCAAGACCACACCCATCGAACGGATGCGGGAGGGATACAGCACGCTCTACAGCGTCAAGGACCGCTACGGCCAGGTAGAGGTACATGGCCGGCGTGAGGATGATCAGGAAAAAGACGGTTGGTACTACATGGGTGCCTTCTGGGTGGACGGACGTGACCCGGCAGGTGCCACCGTACGGCTCACCGTGCCCGAAGAGGTGAAGAACGGGGTGGCGCTGAGCGCGGAACACCACGTTGCCAAGGCCGTTCTGGAGTATCTGCTGGTGGAGGAGTGCCCCCTGCCCTCCCGTACGGATCTCGGAGCGGCTCTGCGTGCCCGTCAGATCAAGCACAAGCGGAAGTTTCTCCATGATGTCGCTTTCCGGCTTCAGACGAATGCTTTGATCGCTGCGACGTCGGTCGGTATCCTCATGCCGGCAACCAGGTGCGGGTCGGTGTGCTCCTCGCGCTGGCCATCTGGCTCATCTCGCGGCGTAACCCGGTGACGGCCGAGACCATCAACGAGCCGGAGGCCACCGAGGCCGCTCCGGTCCCGGTCTGAGGGAGCGAGTTTGAACATCGACTGGGGTGCGCTCGGCACCGTCTTCGTGGTCGCGCTGGTCGCCGCCGTG
>Ga0137412_10001761_pt1 | contig 16946 bp, 21 predicted proteins | sample CZODoug2_1_16fun_FD_122160 | JGI IMG/M metagenome (GOLD analysis project Ga0137412, IMG submission 122160) | Vadose zone soil fungal communities from Angelo Coast Range Reserve, California, USA - CZODoug2_1_16fungal (Hybrid Assembly) | ecosystem: Environmental > Terrestrial > Soil > Vadose zone...
ATGTACCCTGAGGGACGGGCCATCCGACGTGGGCCGATGGTAATAATTGTAGCATTATATAGGAGTGGGCCGAGTGTGTGGTGTGTACCCGATGGAAAGGGCTGGGCCAGGGGTATGGAGTATAGAAGGTAATATAGATTATATTCAATGTAACAGTAGTAATTAATAGTGGATAGAGTGTAAGATAGAGACGGATGGGCCCAGGAATAGGGTAAAACGGAGACGGATGGGCCGATATAATTGTAGTGTTAGATATGGGTGGGCCGAGTGTAGGTGTACCCGATAGAAAGGGGTGGGCCGGAGGGATATAGCATAGAAGGTAGTATAGGGATATATTATCAGTAGTGAATAGAGGAAGCGATGTAGACGGATGGGCCGAGGTAATGTGTCACATTGATATGGCTGGGCCGATGTACTATATACAATGGAGATGGGTAGGCCGAGGAATGTGTTACATTGGAGACGGGTGGGCCGAGGGACTGTGTAAAGTGGAGACGGCTGGGCTGATGTAATATATACAATGGAGATGGGTGGGCCGAGGAATGAGTTACAATAGAGACGGGTGGGCCGATGTACTATATACAATGGAGATGGGTGGGCCAAGGAATGTGTTACAATAGAGACGACTGGGCCGAGTGACGGTGTAAAGTGAAGACGGCTGGGCCGAGACATTGGTTGCAATGGAGACGGGTGGGCCGAGGTACGGTGTACATTGGAGACGGCTGGGCTGAGACATTGGTTGCAATAGAGACGGGTGGGCCGAGGTACTGTGTACATTAGAGACGGCTGGGCCGAGGCATTAGTTGCAATGGAGACGGGTGGGCCAAGGGACTGTGTAAAGTGGAGATGGCTGGGCCGACATACTATATACAATGTAGACTGGTGGGCCGAGAAATGAGTTACAATAGAGATGGGTGGACCGAGGTACTGTGTAAAGTGGAGGAGGCATTAGTTGCAATAGAGACGAGTGGGCCAGAGGAATATACTATAGAAGGTGGTATAGGACTATATTATTAGTGGGTGGGCTGTATCAGTCCATCGGTTGAATGGCGGGTCGGTTGAATGGTGCCACGGCATCCTGGTTGATATGATTAGCCGTAAATATATCATCACCGATAAGCTCAAACTCTATACAACCGACCACTGCGATGTGCTATTTAACATGACTATATATACCCTGGAGCATTATTACCTGGCTCAAGGGACCATGCTTCATATACACCACCTAACCACCCTCGTGTTCTAATACAGGGCTATAGACAGTCCGGTTAAATGGCCCATTCAACCGACATGTCACTGGACTGACATGCCATTGGACCGACAACCGTCATACCATTGGACCGACATGGCATTCAACCACCATGTCATTTAACCGACATACAGGGCTATAGGTAGTCTGGTTTAATGGCACATTCAACCGACATGTCATTCGACCGACAACTGACATGCCATTCAACCAACATGACATTGGACCGACAACCGGCATGTCATGCAGCCAACAACCATGGCGGTTGAATGGCAAGTCGGTTGTCGGTCCAAATGCCATGCCGTTGAATGTGCCATTTAACCGGACTATCTATAGCCCTGTATGTCGGTCCAATGGCATGTTGGTTGATCGGTCCAATGCCATGGTTGGTCCAATGGGATGTCAGTCCAGTGACATGCCGGTTGAATGGGCCATTTAACCGGAATATCTATACCCCTGTATTTGAGCACGAGGGTGGTTTGGTGGTGTATATGAAGCATGGTCCCTTGAGCCAGGTAATAATGCTCCAGGGTATATATAGTCCGGTTAAATGGCATGGTGCTTGAATGCCATGTCGGTTGTCGGTTCAATAGGATCTCGGTTGACTAGGCGAGCCGGTGAAATAATGCGACTGTTGAAAGGCAAATTGGTTGAATGGGGGTGCATCTACTGTCTACATATCAATATTCTCTTCTCATATCTACATTGTATTTTGCATAGTCAGTCCTCGGAGTCCCTACAAAGTTGTGGATACTATCTCTCATGTACCATGCGGTCACGATCCGGTTGCCCTCCTCTACATCAATCCTATGTCTCATTAGCCTGCATGAGGAAGCTATCATTGAACCGGAGTCGTATTTGAACTTCATTCCAAGGTTCATGAATTCCATAATTACCGGTTGATATTTACCGGCCGTGGTCATCAGATCGAAAGCCTCCGGCCGACATTTCGGATCTCTATGGGGTGGTGTCCGGCGGTTGCATATCACCGCCAAGACATTGAATACCGATGTCCAGCATTTGAGATGATCGTACATGTCGTTCATCTCATATTCGCTGGCCCATTCACCTAGCCTCACTTGGGTCTCCATTCCTGCCCAATAAAGATCTGGGTGCATGATCCGTAGGGCAGCCGATACAAGGACGCCAGACCTTTGAAGCGATCCAGTGATCATGTGACCAGCAACACCTTTCAGTGCAGCCGAGACCTCTGGGGAAAAACCATCTTCAGGGTCGAGATTGGGAAAGCCATGTTTCTGCGATTTTCATGTCATACCAGCCAATTCACCATGTCTCGGTCACATACCTCTCGGCCTTGCTGAAACCATGCTGGAGAGATATTGATGCAACCGGGTGTGACCTGGCCATCAATGCTGGGATGGAAGTTTGACCGGTCGGTCCTCCAAAGAGTGGTTTTGCCAGTGGTGACGCTGCGTTTCAACAAGTCGGTCATCGAATGAGTGGCCTGATGCATGTCATGCTGCAAGTGAAGGTGGATTCAGAATCGCCGATGAAAAGATTACAAGAGACGACCGACCATGATCATACTTGATATTGCTCCCGGCAAATACCAGACAATGATTCTACCACCGGAGTCCAAGATAACGGCCGGATCGGTCAACAAGATGTCGTGTTCAGGGTGGAATTTCTGCAGAAGACTTGCTTCGTGTTTCTCATTACGACCGGACTCAAATTTGTCCAGGGATTCGTTGTATCGGACCATGTCGATTTTGAGCCGAACTCAAAGCAATGCCGGTCAGCCTATCGGTAGTGATGAGGTGAGGGCCCATGGAGAAGACCTACTTGGATTTTGATATGCTTTGGCCATGACATTTGCCAGCTGCTCCAAAGCAATACACGTATCGACATCCAATCCACCGAGCGGCAACTTCTTGACCGGTCGGCAATGGATTGCAGACATGTAAGAGTCATGGACCAATTCACCGGCGAGGTATGTTTGGTACAGGGCCCAGTTGGTTGGAATTGTGGTCATGGTTTGGGATTTTCAAAAAAAAAAAATCCAGTTTACCGATGACCAGAAATAGATTTACTGAATCTGGTTAAAATGAAATCATGTCAGCTTCACATTTACATGGAACATTTGAATATTCTATATTATGTACATTGTATGTCAAAGTGCTCCGGTCAAAGTCCATTGAGATTCAACCGGTCGATCAATGCCTGAGATGATGTCACAGCATTTGTGATTTCCTCCACTGGTCCAATGAATCCTGCCAACCGATCAGTGGAGGATCTAAGGTTCACCATCCTGCCTCGCAACATCTCCAATAATTCTTTCCCAATAGGAGTCTCATAGGATGGGGGAAGAGCGGTTGAACCGGCGGCATTGGGCAGATCTGGGGTCTTCATCATATATGGGAGAATGCTGGTCTTAATGTGGTCATCCTATTGGGAATGGCTTGAGATCTGGTATATAACAAGACTTGCAATCACTCACTAGGTCCGAAAAGAAATGTTTAACTATATCCATCACGTCTTGGACCGATGATTTCGGCAACATGGCAGAAACACTGCAACCGGCAAGGTTTTCCTTCCACCAGTCATTGAAGTGTTGGGTCCGAACGATGTCGTACCGGTCCCAACCTGTGGAGGAAGCCTTGTGATCCAATGACTTGATGTCCTTGAGAAATGAAACGACGTCCGGTTGCCGGTGGACCAAATCATGGGAGGTCATGATTGCCAGGACATCCCTGACAAGATCAGGAATCATGGCCGATGACCTGACTAGAAAGCATATGTTGATGAAAGGGGTCATAAAGGTCTATATTTCCGGTGAGTAAGAAATAAACATGAGCGAGAACATATCTATATGACCAGTAGATGATTACCTCAATCTCCCATTTCATGAGGGCGTAAAATGCAACCGCATAGCCAGAATCACCGGTGGCGAAACTCTTCTGAAGGTAGAGAAGGATGGCGGACAATCTGGCATCGGCATAGAAAAGAGCTCTAGAGATATCACCAGCCGTGATGGGAGGAGCATTGGGAGCGGCGATCATGACCTGTTCAGGGGGGATGTGAGTTGAAGCGTTGTTCATGGCGAATGAATGTATGTGATGGGGTGGATGACACCAGGACTTTATGCATTTGGACGTTCAAGTCGATATTACCTAAGACCGGTTAGGGTATTGAGCGGTTGAATGCAATGGCCGGTCACGAGGCGATGGCGGTTTATGCAATGGCCACAACCGGTGGTGGCATTCTGGCAAACACATTCTACCGGTGATGGTATGACGACAGTATCGAACTGGTCATGTCATTCGACCGAGCATCGGGTTCAACACCTGCAGGGTTCATTACATGCCCGGTTGAATATCGGTTGAATGACACCATCGGTTCATGAGACAACAAGGTGTTGAACCGATCATGGACTGACCTCAAACCGACCATGGCATCCAAACCGACGGTAGCTGTGAACTGATGCCGATGGTAAAGGAATGCGACCGACCTTTGCATGGACAAACTGTGCCATTCAACCGATGGATATAACAAATGCCACAATCGGTTGCATACCATCGGCATCGATTCACAGCTATTGTCGGTACAATCACAGCATACCATCATAAACCGATGACTGAGCACATTCGACCAATGATGTTTAAACCAGTCATGGAATGAACTGGGAGGGTGTTCAACCGTCCCTTGGACCTGATGCTCGGTTGAATACCATGGTTGAGTGATCGGTCGGTCGGATGCATGGATGGAATGGTGACCATGGTAGCTTCAAGTGAAAGCTTGGTCGAATGCCATCACCGGTTGACGGTTGCAATAATACAGTGGCTGGTTGAATCACATCATACCACGGTCGGTCGAATGCCGTGGCTGTTTGTGTGGTCGGGTGAATACCACAATCCCATGGTAGTTTCAATGCCACTGTCAGTTTATGCAACAATGGCATTCAACCGATATATATCATGGATGCCACGGTCGGTTGAATACATTGGATGTCATACAACTGATGGATGACATGAATGCCACGGTCGGTTGAATATCATTGACGCTTGAATCTCGTCGGTTGCATACCATCGGTTGAATGATCAATGTCCTGGTCAGTTGAGAGCTAATCTTGGCTTGAATGCCGTGGACAGTTGAATGGTATCATCGGCTGCATGACATGGTCGGAGATGCCACCATCGGTTTATGCAACAGTCGGTCCAAGACCATTGCTGGTTGGTCGGTTCAAGAGTGAACGTTGGTGAACATGAGCAACCGTTGTACAATTTACAGATGGAACTAAGGACTATGCAAGTGGTACTTCCAGTCGCCGTATAGTGATCACTTTTCCAAATGAATCCTCTGCGTGAGCTGCTAGCTGATGATATATTTGCGATTGCCTCGCAGCATAACACTCATGACCGGTCTTCCCTGCTGATGCTGCGGTCTCCGTGTGGCACAGCCATTCCTTGGCCTTGTGGTAAAAGAAATCAATGCACCACTGCATTTCGTGTTTGACGATGATGTTCTCCTCTTTCCAACGATCACAAAGGGATTTGGTCCGAAGCCAATTTACCCGATAAACTCCTTGCAACGTCAGATCGGCCGGCCAATATCAATTGCCGATGAGACTCACATTCTGTCATCCAGTCGTTTCCCAAAGTATCCCCTTGAACATCCAATGACCAGAACCATGGGAGAGTGGAGTCTCTTTGACCTCTTGCATTCGGATCGGCCACTGCAGAGCTCGCTTTCAAGTCTTCCTTCCGCAAAGGAAGGTATTTGGACAACAGGTCGTGACTGGGGAGCTTGGCCAGCTGAGACCGGCATTTTGAATAGACGCTTGCATTGACATTGACCGCGGTTTCCACAGAGCGAACTTGAGTCCATGCCCTGGTGGATGAAGCTTGGGACTTGGCCGACCGAACGGTGTTCCGGAATATGACGGCCTTATCTCCTAAATGAACCCGAATGGAATGGAGCGCATCATTGGCCTGACCCTCCCTCAGAGCGGTTTCTTCTCGCATGAGATGAGCGAGACCCAACTCCTCACACCTGACCCGACCGAGGTTCGACGGCAGAGGTATGACAGTGAGCTCAGGTTGAAATTTGAAGGCCCCGTGCACATCCGGATCATGATCCCGATCATCATCTGCATCAGAGTAGTCTTCATACTCATCATGGTCTACCGGCACATCTCGGTCCACAGCATCAACTGGAACGCCGAGATAAGTAGGAGCCAACTCGAGAAAGCTTGCGATATGAGTTTGAAGCTTGTCCCGCAGCCGGGCCACTCGCAATAACTGAGTGTCGGTGGGGCGCTTTCTGAGCCTTTTCACATCCAATGAGAGAGCGATCTGGGATTCCTCTATGGTGATGCCGGTGGCAAGCCAAGTGGCGGCTCCACGCCGAGCATGGTTGGAGGAGTCGGCAACTGGTGTGTTGGAATGATTTTGAGCCTGCAGCAGGCGTAACTCTTGCTGCTTTCTGGTAGGAGCTGAATGGATAAGGATAAGAATCAGAATGATATACCAGGGCCGGACGATCGGTAAAATTGGACACTTGCCCTTTTCCAGTCGGACCTCGTAAATGTCCATGGCGGCCGGATCATGGAGTCTGTTGGCCTGAGCGAGGGCCTCCTCTGCCTCCCAAAGGGCAACCATTTCAGGGGGGGCTGTCTTTGTGATGTCTTCAAATGCAAGTTTGCTCTCTGCAGCACCCCTGATGGCCTCCTTCAACTTTCTGCAGAGGAACCTGGCTGCCGGTTGAAAATTGGCCGAGGATGAGCTAAGATCAGAAGAAATGAAGGGTGCCACTCACTCATGCGGATCATTTTCATGAAGTTGCAGTCGTTCATTTGATAATCCAAGACCTCTTTGCGATGAGGAGTTCCCATGCCCCTGGCCGAGGGGGAGATGATGTTCAAAGGGGCCCAGAGGGTCTCCATGATCTCTCCATCTATTCTGCCAGTTCCAGGGATAAAATTGGATGCGTACCTGACGTAGCAGCTGTCTTGATGGCCGTGGACATGCCACAAACCTATGGCAGGAATGATATCCATGCCGATGGGGATGGAAAGGTACATGCTGGCGGCGACGCGGTCCTGTAAATATTTGTTATACTGACAGTTTATGTCGTAGAAGGTGATGGCGTGAGAGAAACCGTCGGTCTTGTAGTTGAGAGCTTGACTTAAGGCATAGTCCATATTCATTTGCCTGGAGGGAAGATGGGTTAGACTGGCGACCGATCGCCAGTCAAAGACGACCGGGATAACCGATAATGAATATGAGAAATGATATGAACTAGCCTTTCTCCCTTCTGAAAATCCACCATGGAATGTGGAACAAAACAACCGTGCCTTGCACATGCACACCCTCCTATGCCGGTGGCCTCCAGTCTTTGCCGGGAAGCATTTGCTTGGTTGACTGCGCGGTGATTGTTGCAGTCTGACCTTTCAACATTGTCTTTGGCAATTGACAAATGAGTCTTGTATCTCTCATCGGCGACCATGAAAGCAAGACCATCCATCAATGACACCTCGTCGGATGGGTTTACCGGGTGCAAATGCTCAGCTTTAAAATTGCCATCCATGACCAAATACCTGGTGAAGACCCAGGAAGGCGTATCGTCTGTGTCGGTCTCTGACCGACTGCAGGGGGACAAAGCCGATGGGTCCACATTGATGCCGGGTTGAGGACATGCTGGGCAGAATAGAGCGAGATCACCGGCCTTTGGCTCCTCATCTTTGTGAGCGAAACCATGCCATTTGTACAGCTTGCATTGCCGCCACTGCCTGGCAGTTCTCATGAGCTCTCTGTACCGATCCTGTGGAGATGTTTATATGGGATTATTAGAGACCGAGAGCAAAAGACCGACTGGCACCATAAGGGGAAAGACGCTTGAAGTAAGCCGGCGAATTTTGCTGTAGTAATTCATTGCGGATGTGCCGCACTCAAGGTTGTCCAGCAGGAAGTCGTCCAAGACAGAGAATGTGAAGGCAGTCTTGGGTTTGGTGAAAGAGGCTGGGAATAGACCAGCCTGAAAGAGCTGCATATCCTTGGGAAGAGCGGCCGGGCACTGGCAATACCATATGGACAGGGAATGGAGGCCGGACTTGTCTATGACGGTTATGGGAGGATGAACCGAGGCGGAGTCCATGACCAGTGGAATGGAAGCGCCGTCTGGATAGTCGGCACGGTCTATAATGTCCTCGGTATCTGACCATTCAAAGAAGTCAGATGCATAGTCAGCGCTGGATGGACATGGAGTGCCGCCATGACCGAGATGAACTTGCAGGCCGACTTTGGCGAGGGAAGTTTCTTGAAAAAAGGAACCGGTCCATTGACTGATGCGATGGAATGGAAGTCTTTGATGCTGGGCCCGGCAGCAGTCTGTGCAAAAGAGGGGCTCATGGAAACAGCCATGGCATTTATACACTCCGTCCTTGTTGCAGACCGAGCAAAGCCTATCAGGAGGGGGGGCTTCTCTCACCATCAACAAGTCGATGTAGTCCTTGAATTTGGACTTCCATTGCCGAAGGTAATCATTTTGACCCTGTATGAACTGGTCTAAATGCAGACTCCAGAAATGAGGATGCCTTGCTGCTCACCAGAGATTTGGGTAATTTCGGCTGGGGGATGTCTCCTTGATCGAAGTCGAAGTCAGCAGCCTCATGGAGCATCCTAGAGGGACCAGATTTTTGCTTCAAGGGAGATTTCGTTGGTGATGATGCTGCAGAATTGGACTTTGTTTTCGGAGACCATGGATCTTTCACCCAATAAGATTTGGTTCCTCTAGTGGTAGTTTTCTCGAGGAGCTTATAGATCTGAGGGATTTTTCTTGTTGCCGGAGGAGTGCATATGATTCCTTTGAGTTTTTTTTTCCCCATGATTGATAGCAAGGTGAAAGGTAAATTGGGATATAAGATGGTTTGGCAAGGATGACCATGAAAGGTGAATTGGGATATAAGATAGTTTGGCAGGGATGATCACGTCATGGGCTTTGGAACCGACTTGGATCCCAATGGCGTTCTGGGCATGCCAATAGTCAGGCATATGCATGTTTTATTGGAGCATTCAATTTCTTTGCAACTATCTGACCGGGAGTTGCATTTGCCTCCCTGGCATGGCTTGTTATCACCGGTAGTACAATGACAGGAATGTTTTAAAAAGCACCAGGCAAACATTGGCAGACCAAAAACACTAGGGGAGCCAAGTCGGGTTCACAGGTCATAATGCAATCATGCCTGTCAAACTGCATCGTATTTCAAGTCGCCAATGATATCCATGGATACTTCTACCCGATAATCAAACAGTCGTACAATGCATCCTGCATACGGTCGCCTAATACAAGTCTGAGAAGTCTGCATGTTTTCAAAGGTCTACATAGCTAAGGACATCAAACCAAAGGACTCAGATAAATGTCGAGTTATCGCAATGGACAATGCAATCTTCGGTTCAAGTGTGTCATCGGGTGACACACTAGGGACCAGTGCGATGATCGGGCATGTAAGCTGAGACCGTTCTTCGGTTGAAGTTTGTCATCGGGTGATATCCAAGGAACCAGCATGCTGATCTGGGACGTAACCTCATCTTCGACTCAAATTTATTGTCGGGTGACATAATATATGTGTATTGCTTCCACCTGGCAAACAGATCCTTTGTGCAGGCATGAGCATGTGTTGAAATTACGTGGTCGTTTTATCACTCACTTGTTTGCTTGTTCTTGGTACCCTCCCTCTTCCTCTAGTTCTGAAGTTAAACCGCTTCGGTTGAATGCTCATCGGTAATGATGTCATTGGTGAGTTTAACTTGAGAATTAGAGGAAGGAGGGTATCAGGGACAAGGAAACAAGTGAGTGATGAATCGGCCATCAAATCTCATCTTCGGTTCAAATTTGTCATTGGGGGACCAGTTTGGTGATCGGCCATGTAACCTAACACATTTCTTCGGTTCAAAATTGTGTTATCGGGTGATATACTAGGGACCAGGGTGGTGATGGGCTATGTAAAATAATATTGTGTGAGACTATACGTTCATCCATCCATCCATCCATCCATCCATCCATCCTCTTCTAAGTAAGGCTCCAACTTTCAATGTCCCACTCCGACGCATCAGTAGACATTCCGGTCAACATGAAGCAAAAATTGACCGAAGATGAACTGCTGGTATTAAATTCCCACCTGGAGGATTGGAAAGCAGCTGCAGGTAAAGAAAAAAAGGAACTTCAGAGGAGCATTATAAAAGAGGCCAAGAAGCATGCCCCTAAGATGGATGCTAGGGCATTGAAGAACAGGAAATCGGTGAGCACCCTGTCATCTGACTTTATAAACTGATGCTAACTATCGGGATGATGGATGAAGATGTACAGGGACTGGTTGTACAACCGGAGAGCCAAGAAGACCGCCGACAAACCAACCAAGTTCGGTAAGAAATGGACCGCCCGGTTGGTGATAGAACACCAGCACAAGAAGGAGATCCTTGAGAAGACTGGTGCAAGGCCAGGAGACAAGGAGATGATCAGGAAGTATCAGGGAGCGGTAAATTCCTTCATGGCCGGCCTGTCTGAGGAGCAGCTGGAGCAGGCCAAGAAGACTGCGGTTGAGTGGTCTACCACAGCTCCACCACCAGATATCCAGGCCAGCTTTGCAGAGAGCAAGGCAACTGACCTTATGAAGGATCTCGCTACTCAACTCTGGAGGCAGGGAGGCATGAGGGTCTTCATATTATCCGCTTGGAAAACAGAGGCCGGTGAGATTAAGATCAATGGGTAAGTCCTATTTGATCACTCTATCAGCAATGCTCAATCATTGGCCGGTCACCAGATTTGATTTCAATGAGAACTTGGATGGCACCAGCTTTACAAAGACTAAGGACTGGAAACCCATCGCACCAGAGTGGAATAAATATGCATGGGAACAGTTTGGTGAGCTCTCTTTCACCCCCCTCTTGCAATGGCACCCGGTTCAGTACTTACACTCGGCTGGTCATATCAGGAGACAACCGCCAGCAGCCTGAGGATGAGGATGAGGATGAGGATGAAGAGGGAAGCGGCAGTAGAAAGCAAAGGAGAAAGAAGGATGAGTATCCTATGGATCTGGATAACCGCGGTCTTCCTATTATACCAGCAGTAGACAACCTCAGCCTAGAGAACAAGAAGTCTCTCATCCGCACATTCCTCACCAAATATTACAGTAAGCTTCATATATCGGCCATCCTGCAATCAAGCACCACAGCTCAATTGTCCATCAGGGTTTTGCTGCCAACGGCCAAAGGCATCGGTTCCTTGGTCAGCTATCAGAGACACGCAAGATGACTTTATTGAATCTCAGTTTTTACCGGCCAGCCAGAAAATCAAGGATCCATCCAAGCTTCAATCAGTAGAGGCCGACCAGCTATTGGATTTTTGGTATCAGAGGCAGAAGAACAACAATCGGCCCACCTTCGCATTCAAAGCATGGCAAAACCATGAGAGAGAGATGAAAGAGCCAGTAGAGATTATGGATTATGCAGGGGACTCAGAGGATTCCAACACCGGTGAAGACACACAGGCAAACAGGGCGACCACCAAACCAACCGCCAGGCCTACCACCAAGCCAACCGCTAGGCCCACCAGCAAGCCAACTGGTAAGCCGAGCGGCAAACCAACCGGCAAGGGATCTCGCAAGCGCACCACAAGGATTGAGGATTCAAGCAGCGAGGATGAGTATGAGGATGAGGACCAGGCTGCCGCTCCAGCAGAAGAAGTCGCATGCCCCCCAAAGCCAAAACACAATAGAAAGAGGGCCAGGGTCGGTCCAGTTGAATCAGAGCCAGAGGATCATTCACCGCTCAAGAAATCCAAGACAACCATCAGCCATCCACAACCGATAGACAAGCCTGCCACAGATTCAGGACAATCTTCTGGTCACACTCATAAATCTCCACGTCGCTCATTTGGTCCCATGTCAGGCATCCGGACCCGGGCTCAGCAACAAAAACAGATCATCACCGAGGCTGCACCTGCAGCAACCGGTTCTGGAGTACAGGTGACCGCTGCCAAGGAAAAGCGCGTTATCAAACCGTCTTTGAAGAATTCAGTCAACAAGTACACTTACCGGTAGTAACAGATCTCCCATGTACACGGTCTATGATCTTGGATGCGTCGGTTGAATATGGTTGAATCATGTATAGCTTGAAGGGCCTCGGTTGGATGGTGGCCATATGCCATCGGTTCAATAATGTAGTGGTTTAATACAGTCAGCTGGATGCCATCTCGGTTGAATCGCATATCTTGCGCCTCGGTTGCATACTCTACCGGAAGTCATAGATTGCATCGGTTCAATGGTGTATCGGTTGGATTCCATGCCGGTTGAATGACGTATCAGTTGAAGGTCGAATACTACATCGGTTCAATGATGAATCGGTTAGACTCGCTGTCGGTAATCGAACACCACGTCGGTTCATCGTCTGCTCTGTCGGTAGTTGTGGATTGTACCGGTTCGAAGATGTCGGTTGAACCATTTCGGTTCGACAGTGTCGGTTGACAGGTGTATCGGTTGGATTCCATGTCGGTTGAATTGTCTCGGTGGGATGGGTATCAGTCGGTCAAAAATACACCGGTTCCATGATAAATCGGTTAAATTCGCTTTGTCGGTCATTGAACACCGCATCGGTTGGATTATGTATCAGTTCAATGCCATGTCGGTAGAATCTGGCTCAAGGGAACATACTTCATTTACATCATCCATATGTATGACTACAGATTGTGTTCAACAAAGTTACTGACCGTCATCTAGACAACCGTGGTATTGCAATCAGTTCACACGCAAGCAGTAACTCTTGCATAGAGTCATGGACACGCCGTCTCTCCAACACTTCCTCTGGTGACATTGTGAGTCTGACACCGTCGATTTCCAACCAATGCAATGCAATCCTCAAATCGCATACAGCTCGATGAGTCAGAAATTCGATAGACGGCATTGCAGGTTGATTATAACCAACTGAATTGACAATTAGCAAGGGCCGAATCTGATGAAAACAAGCTTACATTGCTGATCGGTCGGTAAACCGTGAACCGATTGTCCAGGGCTATACACCGATTGGGGTTCTAAACCGAAACCGAAATCCATTCGATTATCTACCGAGTCGGTTGGAAAACCCAGATCCAAGGGGCTATGCACGACGGCTTCTTCAAATCCCGTCATCGGTTCGGCATTAAAGCCCAAATCCAACGGACTATGGACCGGTTCATCGGTTTCTTCTGGAAAGCCGAAGTTTAAGGGGCTATCGGCCGGGAAGCCCATGTCTAATGGACTGTCAACTCGGTCGGGCTCAGCCGGTTCGGCCTCAAAGCCCAGGTCTAATGGACTGTCAACTTGGTCGGCCTCAAAACCGAAGTCCAAAGGACTCTCCTCAGTTTCAGTACCGTTTGCTGAATTGACCGACGGACTTAGACAAATTTCAATCTCATCTAGCTGGAGACTTACCATCATGGGGACTGGGGTCCAGTGGAAATCCCAAGTCTAGGTCAATAGCAGACTCAGGAGTGGGTGGAAACTGCATCTCAATGTCTTGATGAACCTCAGGTGTCGGCGGTTCATCATCTGAAAGAGGGAAGCCGAGGTCCAGTGATTCGGCATCTTCATTGACCGGTTGATCATCGTCCGAAAATGGGAAACCGAGATCCAACTCGCTGCACTCGGTTGCCGCAGGGTTCAATGTTTTTCCATCTTCCCATCGCTTATAAGCTGAAAGAACATCCACATCTTTCATCGGTTCAATTTCAATGACTGATTGCCAAAACATGGAACTTACATTTGCTCATGGTTGAATTGTCCATCCAAGGGTCGCCGAATATGTGTTCCACGCCTGTTGGCTCTATGAACCGAAACACTGAGCCGGTCACTGTGTGAGTGGGGGGATTATTCCAACGGCCTTAAAAAAAATTACCGTCAGAGTCACTTGATAGTTGTAAAGCGTCGAGGGCTTTGACCGATGCTGGAATCCGGCGTGGTTTTCATTTGAAAGCGTTGTCTAAATCTATCATCGTCAAATGAAACAAAAGCTAAGGAACCACGGCTCAGTAACCGACGAGATGTGAAAGGATTTAATTTTACAACAATGTGTCGAGGAACCGAGATGCATCGGACAATGATGCCGAGGAACCGATACACGTCATTGGAAATTGATTCACACGCCACAATGAGAATCAACAATGGCATCGGACTTATGTGAACCGCACGACCATATCGGTTCGGACTGGTTGTTTGTTTTCAAAATCAACAATGGCATCGGACTTAGGCGAACCGCACGACCCTATCGGTTCGGTTCTTCGGACCGGTTGTTTGATTTCAAAATCAACAATGGCATCGGACTTAGGCGAACCGCACGACCCTATTGGTTCGGTTCTTCGGACCGATTGTTTGTTTTAAAAATTTACTAAGTACGTTTGTTGCTGCCGATTGCTCCCTCACCCATACCTCCTTGACTCCATCTACCACTGCTCAACTCAACAATGTCTTCCAACAACAACTCTTCTGCGTCTGCCTCGGTTGCAGCCAACCAGGCCCTCATTTCTCTTCTGGCGAGGCTTGAAGTCCTCATCCAGCAGGTTCTCCAGGCGTCCTCGGAGGAAGAGAAAATGGCCTTGAGTAGGACCATTGCCAGGGAGGTGGTGAGCATTTTATTTTTACCTTTCAATCCTGTATCTTGCTTCTACTAATGTTTATAGAATAATGGCATTCGTGCTCACGGCACGGCTGCCACCTTTGTTCCCCCTCGGCTTCTGTCCATCGCGGCCGAGCTCTTCAGCGCTCAGAGGCGCACCTCGGCATTAGTTGTAGTGCCGGATTGGAATATGGTGGGGAGGAACGATGACATGTGTAGGAGGCATCCCCTCTACAGTAAGACCTTCGGTCAAGGTGAGTATTTTTTCTCACTGATTTACAACCCACTACATTCTAACAGAGGTATTTACAGCTGCATCGGTATCCGTTGGTGCTGGTGCCGGTGTTGCGCCTGCGCCTGCCACTGCTCCTGCTCCTGCCCAGGTTCCAGGTCCAGCCTCAGCCACCTCCCCAGTCCCAGCCATCGCTGCAGCCACAGCCGTAGCCGCAGTACCTCAGAGTGCCAAACCATCTGGCCGGTCAGCCCCCATCCCCCACCCTGGTCCCACAGTCACAGCACCTCAGCGTGCCAAACCGTCTGGCCCATCAGCCCCCATCCCCCACCCTGGTCCCACTGCCGGACCTTCTAGGCCTCGCAAACGGCCTCACAGTCAAAGCCCCCAGAAAGTCAAGAGGCCGAGGCTGAGGCCGAGGTCCCACAAGTCCAAGGAGATCCTATCAGATACCGATACCGAGACCGAGACCGAGACCGTCGGCAAGGGCAAGGGTAAGGCCCCCACACCGGCAACTGACGAGGAAGATGAACTGGAGGAGGACACAGAGGTGGAGGTGATCAGAAAAAAGGTAAGCGACTTGCTTGTTCCCATTTTCAGTGCTAACTAGTATTCACAGAGATTACCACCGATAATCACTATTCCCGCTCGACGATGGCAGCCACATGTAACTCGGTCAGGCAAGGTAGGTCGTTTTTTTCTCTTTGCCGGTTCAGCAAGGATGGCATTAACTTATCACACTTAGGGACACGGCCCAGGTCGCAACCGCACCACTGCTCCCAGACCGGTAAGTCTACCCATCGGTTACTCACACATCACTAATTCCTTCTCAGTCTCGTGCAGGCGACATTGACCCACCTTGCAGCAGGTGTCGGTCAAAAAATATTCGCTGTAGGACCTGGACCGACAAGACTGGCAAACTTAGCTTCACCTGCGCTGAATGCCATAAGTACAAGACGGCATGCGTAAGGGGCGACGGCTCCACCACGGTCACCACACCACCAGCAACACCAGTTCCCTCTGGATCCAGGACCAAGCAGAAGATGCCCAAGTCAAAGAGTAAGTTTTTTTTTTCATGCTCTGATGTCTCACTCCACTAACTTCTTTTCATAGAGCAGTTACCAAGTCCAGTACCGGAAGAGGACGTCGATATGGCCGATGGAACGTCGCCAGCCCCTGCCCAACCCCCATTGGCATCGGCCGATGATTTCCCCGCCGACCATTGGGAGGAGCCTGGCAGCGACAATGTCGCTCCGGCTCTGGCTCCAGCACCAGTACATTTGGCATCGGCTGCCGATTTCCCAGCCGACCAGTGGGATGAACCTGGCACGGACCTCATCAGAGACTCCCCACTCCCCCTCCCGCCCAACATCTCAGTCAGGTCGCCCACTCCTCCCATCCAGGCCAGGCCAGGCCAAACCGACCACTTGGACACCACGATGGCCCAACTCCGGTCTGAGATGGCGGCCCTCCGGCTTCGTGATCGGCAAGAGTTCCAGGATCGCCACGACGAACTCCAACGGCGTATGGATCTCGGTGAATCAGTTGACGCGTCCCTCGCACGCGACATGCAACTTGTGGAGGAGCGGTTGACGGAGGAGATGCAGAGGATGCAGGAACAGATGGCTGAGGAGATGAGGCAGCAGAGGACTGTGATTCAGGCATGTGCGACAGAATTCAATGGAGTGGTAAGGTATCTCCGCCAGGAGAGGACCGGTGACCCCACCACATCCACGCTACCCGCCTTCAATCCCCCACACATCCTCCTCCCTGCCACCTCCATGTTCCCAGAGATCGGCTCGTCCATCAGCGCTTTCGGTCGGACGCTAACCAACAACGTCTTCACGCCAGACAACTCCCTTTTGTT
>Ga0137412_10001762_pt1 | contig 16946 bp, 19 predicted proteins | sample CZODoug2_1_16fun_FD_122160 | JGI IMG/M metagenome (GOLD analysis project Ga0137412, IMG submission 122160) | Vadose zone soil fungal communities from Angelo Coast Range Reserve, California, USA - CZODoug2_1_16fungal (Hybrid Assembly) | ecosystem: Environmental > Terrestrial > Soil > Vadose zone...
GCACCGGCACATCGGTGTAATGCATCCAATGATGGGACGGTGTGGTATCACTAGCATCCGGGTTCGGCGGATTCGCTTTCCAAAAATCGTGCAGCTGTTGCTCGATCTCTGGATGCGCGAGAAAATGAATTCCGCGCCGATCATCGGGGCCGTTCTTGTCCCAACTCTTGATATCGTCCGCAATCAAGGAAGCCCGCTCCAGCGGAATACCATCGAGAAGCGTTTTGATTTTTTCCGCCGTCGGCGTTCCGGCTAGCTTGCGATCAGCAATCGCGCCGACAATTTCGTGACCGAGCGGGCCGTAGCCCAACGAACTACTGACGACGGCAAAGAAAATCAGAATCGCGAGTTGTAGCGGTGCTTGTAGCAAGCGCCGAATAACGCACAACGCGACCTTGGCACAAGCGCCGTGCAGTGCAACTGTCCTTTAGCGTTTCGCGGTCACCTCCACCTCAAACGCGTATTCCATCCAAGTCCCGCGCGGACGCGCACGTTGCCGCCCGATCGCCCCGCGCGGTTCATCTTCGCCCCAATACAAATCGATTTGCAGTGGATGCACGGCCGCTCCGGTATCGCATACGAACCACTCATCACTGCCGGTCTCCTCATTTACGGTTTGCGATTTGATTTTAAGCAGAGCGTGTTGACGAAGAAACTTATTACGTGACGAAATCGCGCAGGACCGGCGTGGCACCAGCACTTCGCCGCGACGTCCGACCGGCTCATCGGCGAACGCGTATCGGCGATCGCCCATCCAGCGGATATAGTTTCGGCCGTCAACTGCTTCGTTGATTCGGCCGAAACCTTCTTTTTTTACCGCCAAAAGAAAAGCGCGCGGGTACTTCCGGCCATGCAACCCCGGCACAGTGATCGGTGTCGCGTCGAATCCGCGCTCGGCGGTAAAGCCCGATTCCTTTGGAGTGTAATAGACGGTACAGAAAAAAATGCGGGGATAAATCGCGCCGTCCGCCACTTGCTCGGAGCGAACTTCATATGCGCGATGTTTTAGCTCGGCTACCTTCTGCTCCCGAAAGGCACGCAGTTCGTCATCGGTCATTTTATCCATCGCCATCTCCGGATTTTCGGCGAAAGCCGAAAAGGCAAAGGCCGTCAGCGCCCAAAAGATCAATCGGGGAAAAAATCGCCAATCGGTCCGCCAAGCAACACCTCGATCGGCAATTTTTTGAATTCGTATTCGTAAGGCGGTTGCTTCCACTGAAAATGATTCGCGTACATCCGCCGCATGCAGCGTATGACTTGGAGACCGGTTTCGAATGAACGAAAAGAATTACGATCAGTCACGTGCAATTGTGCGCCGCCGCAGAGTTGACCGGCAAATTTCTGAAATGTCGGTTGAAAGAACATCTCTCGGAAATGCGTCCCGGGAATTTTCAGCGCGTTCAATTCACGACAAAATTTTTCGGGATCGATCCAGGGTGCGCCGAAAATTTCAAATGGTCGGGTAGTGCCGCGGCCTTCGGAGACATTTGTCCCTTCGAGCAAGCACATCCCGGGATAGACCGTTGCGGTATCGAGGGTGGGCATGTTGGGCGATGGCATCACCCATGGGAGGCCAGTTTGATCAAACCACATTGCGCGTTCCGAATTTTTCATTGGCAAAATAGTGAGTGCACATTTGGGAAACGATTCGTCACGAAATTGGGTCGCGAGCTCGCCGATAGTTTTGCCGTGACGAACTCGAATCGGATGCATCCCCACGAACGAGCGGTAGTCCGGATTCAGTCGTGGACCTTCAACCGTTATACCGTTGATCGGGTTTGGTCGGTCCAGCACGATAACTTGAACGTTCTCACGTTCGCAGGCGCGTATTGCCAAATACAGCGTCCAAATAAAAGTGTAGTAGCGCGCGCCGATATCTTGCAGGTCAATCAAGAAGAGATCGAGATCCTGCAACATCTCGCGCGTCGGCTCGCGATATTCGCCGTACAAACTGTAAACCGGTATCCCGAGTCGCGGATGCTCGAAACTTCGCCATTCGATCATGTTGTCCTGGGTCTCGCCGCGATAGCCGTGTTGCGGACCAAAGAGCGCGCGCAGTTGAAACAGTTTCCCATTTTCGCGCTCGAGAATTTTGGAAGTGTGCTCCAGTTTCGAATTGACCGACGCGGGATGCAGGAGCGCAGCAATGCGCCGGCCGCGCAGTTCGTGTGGCCAAAGGTCGGCCAGATGATCTATGGGAAGCTCGACTGCCATTTGTTCTGTTGTAGCCGCGGTCGTCGGCCGCGGCAATTTGGCATCGATTGAGTGAACAAGATTAATTCTCGTTAATCCGCGCGGCAGAGCGATTCACAATGCCTGTCATTCCGAGCCACACGAGACGGCGAGGAACCTCACGAGTGTCCGCAGATGCGCTCAGCACATGAGAGGTCCCTTGCTTCGCTCGGGATGACGGAAGACAGCGCGGTACCTGTAGCGAAGGCGCCGCTATCGCGCGCCTCGAAAAGAAGTAACTAACCGGATTAGTAGAATCGCCAATGCAAAAGCTGTGCAAATCTTGGCGAAGAGTTCACCATGTTGCGCGTAAAAGGTCAGCGTCGGTTCCGTTGCGATGTTCACGTCGCCGATAAGCGTTCCTTCTTCGAAAACGCTGCCTTGATCGTCGCGCAAGATTTGAGTGACGCGACCGAATTCATTAACGAAACATGTGACTCCGGTGTTGGCAGCACGCACCATCGGGCGCCGATTTTCTACGCATCGAAAAACGGCGTTGGCCAGATGCTGACGCGACCCGGCTGAGCGTAGAAACCAGCCGTCGTTGGTGACGTTGGCAAAAAAATCTGCGCCGCGCAGAACAAATTGCCGGGTCAGTTCGCCGATAGTGTCCTCGAAGCAAATCAGCGGCGCGACCTTCCCGTGATTATTCGAGAGCTGAAAAACGGTGAAATCTGTGCCGGCGTCGAAATCTTCCGGAACCTGGTCACCCACAATTTTCGCGAAGAGTGGAAAAGAATGACGAAACGGCACAAATTCGCCAAACGGCACCAGGTGAACTTTGCGGTAAAGTTGCGGTTCGTTTTCGGGCGAAACCAGCAGAGCGGCGTTGTAGACCTGATCCCGTCCTTCCTCGATCGTGCCGAGCAATAGATCAACCTGATTCGAACTGGCAATCTGGCTGACAAAATCAAATGTTTCCTGATCTTCGAGAACCGGCGCCGGCATTGCGCTCTCGGGCCAGACCAGCAGGTCGACATTGGAGGTGTAGTAAAGAGCTATTGTGCTCAACCGTGCAAATTTATCGAAGATTGTCTGCTTATAGCGGAGATCGAATTTTTCTGCGCGCGGGACGTTCGCTTGTACTAACGCGACGTGCAATGAGCGCGAGACTGGACGCGTTTGCACCGCGCTGACGCCCACGACAAACACTGCTACCAGCCCAACCAACGTGAGAGTTAAATCAAAATGTGGTCGCATTGCGCGACTACGTGTTTCCTCCCAAATCCGACGCGCTGTTGTGGTAAGGATGGCGTTGCAAAATACGACCAGGAAAGTTACCCCCGCGACTCCGGTAAATTCCGCGATCTGAATCAGTGGCCACGTTCCATGCAGTGCGATGCCGAGCCCATTCCAACCGAAGCCAGACATCAACCAACCGCGTGTCCATTCCAGGGCGACCCATGCTGCAGTCAGACAAAGCGCGAGAAACAAGTTGTGGCCAGACCTCAGCCACGGTGAACTCGCCGGCAATGGTTCCGGTTTCGCGCGCGCAAGCATTTCGCTCCATTTATCGCGCGGGACAATTTTGCGAGGCCGCGGCCGAATCAATCCGCAGAACCAACCCCAGACTGCGAAATAAATGGCCAGATAAAATTGCAGGGCGAACCAGCCGAGTGCTGTCACGGTCGTCATCCAAAAAAAGCAGCTCCAGAAGAATGCCAGGCCAGCGACGTATCCGAGGAGGAGATCACGCAACCAGCGGTGCCTGGTATTTTCGCCGGAAAATAAAATCGTCGCGCATAAAGGCACGAGTGCGATCCAGACCAGCCACGTTTGATCGAGCGGCGGCAAAGCTGCCGCGCCAAGCAAACCACTGCTGATCGCCGCCAGCCACGGCCAGAGCCGCAGCAATCGCTTGCTCACCTCAACTGCGACGGCGCCGTCGCTGTTTTGCCGCTTCGCGCCGCCGGTTCGGATCAAGCGCACCTTTCAGATCATGCGCGTAAGATGGATTCACGCGAAAAGAAGTGCGCTCTATATCCTCCAACGTCCGAATATTCACCTTGGTTGCGAGGAGGTAGCCCATCGCCACCAACCCGCCGAGCGTATCAATAAATTCGCCGGCCTCGACTTCTTCTTTTCGGTCGAGCAAGAATTTTCCTGCCATGGCAGCGCCGCTCAGGCCGATCGCTTTCAGAATCGTAATTTCACCGCCACTTAACTGGATTTCGTGTCCCACGTCGCAATTCTTACCGCGAATCGCGCGGTGTCGAGTGAGTTATTTGGCAAGGCGCTGATTCGCGTCTTTTTCCAGCCAACCCCATAGCGCATCCAGCCGGTTGCCGATTTCCGTTTTCGCTCGCGTCAATTCCTCGGGCGATAATTTTCCATTAGCCGGCAATCGCGCACCAAAGAGGTAATACTTGATTTTGGGTTCGGTTCCGGAGCCTCGGACCGCAATTCGAGTCTTGGCCGCCAATTCGAAAATCAACATCTTCTCCTTTGGAATCTCGTCACCGTCACTGTCGAGGATCGTGTCCTTCTCAAAATTCTGGATGCGCGTTACCGCACGATCCGATACCTGGCGCGGTGGATTTTCGTCGTAGGAAATGAGCAGCCGGCGAATCTTTTCCGCGCCATCCGCGCCCTCGAAATAGACGGAGTGGTTCCTTTCCTCGAAGTAACCGAATTCGCAAAAAACTTGGTCGAGGAGTTCGTCTAGCGTCAGCTCGCGCGATTTAGCGTAGGCCGCCACCTCGCAAAACATGATCACCGCGGCGTTGCCATCCTTGTCCCGCACGAAATCGGCAGCGCTGTAACCATAGCTTTCTTCGCCGCCAAAAATGTAGAATGAAGATTTCTCCAAACGCAACCGGCGCGTTTCCTCCTCTGATAGCTCGCGATAATTTTGCGCCCGGGTCAGCTCCTCGTACTTTCTTAGTTTCGCGCCGTTATATTTGAAACCGGTAAGCGTTTCCACGCAGCGCAATCCAAACTTTTCCGCGATCGCTTTCTGCAGATCGCTTGTGACAAAGGTCTTGATGATTACCCCGCGGCCCGCATTCTCCTTGTTCAAAATGCCTCGGTCGAAAAATGTTTTCGTCCGATACCACGCCAGCAACGAGCCGATTTGATTTCCGCTCAGTAATTTCATTTCGCCAGATGACGTCCGCACTGCCACTCCCATGCGGTCGCAATCCGGATCGGTCGCAATGACAAGATCGGCATTTTGTTTTTGGGCGAGCGAAATCCCGAGGTTCAGCGCTTCTGCATTTTCCGGGTTCGGTGATTTGACCGTTGGGAAACGGCCATCGAATTGGTCCTGCTCGGGAACGACGGAAAAATTCAGGCCGATCTTCCTTAGCATCGGCTTGACGATAACGCCGCCGGTCCCGTGAATGGGCGTGTAAACAATTTTCAAATCGCGCGTTCGCTCGATTAATCCGCGATCGAGGATCAAGGTTTCGAGCCGCTCCATGTAGGCGCGATCGATCTCGTCACCGGTAAAGATGATTTCACCTTTTGGAGGGACGACCTCCGTGTCGTCACTAACCTTCTGGGACGGGACGGAGCCCGTCCCTCCATTCGGCTCATTGACCTCCGCGATGATGCCACTGGCGTGCGGTTCGACCACTTGCGCGCCATCGTTGAAATAAACTTTGTAGCCGTTGTCGTGGGGTGGGTTGTGACTGGCGGTGATGACGATTCCGGCATCTGCGTTCAAATATCGAACCGCGAAGGAAAGTTCCGGGGTTGAGCGTGGATCGTCGAAAACAACAGCATCGCATCCGTTAGCCGATGCCGTCTTGGCCGCGAGGCGGGTAAACTCTTGTGAAAAGTGCCGTGTATCATGCGCGATGACAATTTTCGGCCGGCCTTCCATCCGTTGCCCCGATCGCCATTTCTGGATGTAAATAACCAGTCCACGCGTGGCGCGACCAACATTGAAGTAATTCATCGCATTTGTCCCCACGCAGGGGAATTCGGGGCGGCCGAGCGCAGTCGGAGTGCCGCGCTCTGACGGGGTCACGATTTTGCCAATGGTGCGCCCACGCAGTCCGCCAGTGCCAAATGCGAGCGTTTTATAAAAGCGATCATTTAGTTCTTCCCATTCGTTCGCCTGACTGAGCTCGCCGATCACGCGTGCCGCGAAAACGCTCTCCTCGCCGGACAAAATTCTGCGAATATTTTCTGCGGCGTCAGCGCGCAGCTTCCCATCAGAGAGTGCGCGATCGATTTGTTCAGTGAGACTGGGCATTCGTGTCCGCTATCATTTCGCTACGGAATGGCTTTGCAAGCGTGACAACTTAGCGTGTGGCGAAAACCCTGCTCGAAATCGAACGATTCGGCAATAGACCTCGCGCGGCCGGAATGAAGTGGCCGGCGCGAGTGATGACTTCATCGCACGATGACCGAGACGGTGGGATTCAATTTATCGCGCTATTTACAGGGTCCTGGCACCGGAATGACAAATTTGCCGTCTTTCTCAGCGATAAAATTCTCGGTCGTATTGGTTGAGCTGCCGTTCTCATCTTTTTTCTCAATCACAATTACGAGCTTCTTCGTCGGTTTAAGGTTGAGGCAAACTTTTCCGCCATTGGGGGAATCCTGCGGCGCAGTCGCCTTTTTTACGTCGTCCGGAGTCAGATCCACCAGCTCGATTTTGGAAACCTTGTCGCCCGCTCCACCCGACTGCATCATTTTGTAAAAGCCAACGATCATCGGGTCGGCGCCGGTCGTATAAAGGACCGATTGCAATGTGGCGCTATCATTGGCCTCAAGAGCGTCTTTGTATTTCGCGACGAACGCTTTCTCTTGTTCCGCACTGGCGGCACGTGCAAAAAGCCCCGGAATGATCAAAAGCGTTGTGATTAAGAGTAGTAGTGATTTCATGAAAGAATCTGAGAATGTTTCGGATGAAGGAGCTAGCCGCAATCGTGAAGATACGGAAAGACATTTTTCTTTTCGCCGCCGCATTTATCCGCGTGCCGTTCGGCAGTATGACTTATGACAATGCCCGCCTCGAATAATACTGCGGCGCGTCGCTATTTGGATCTGTTGCGACTCGTGCTCTGCCGCGACCGCTTTCCCAATGCCCGTTATGACATCAGCAGCGGCTCGTTGCAAGTGAGGACCGGTTATTCCTGCTCCCGGCGCGGGGAAGAAATTCGATTGAATGCGCGAAAGTTCCGCGCTTAGTCGTGCTTCGCCTGCGATGAACATTCACGAATATCAAGCCCAAGAGTTGCTGCAGAAATTCGGGGTAGCGACACCGCGCGGCAAAGTGGCCTCCTCCCCAGAGGAAGCAGAACAAATCGCGCGCGAAATCGCACCTGCCGAGATTGTGGTGAAAGCGCAGATTCACGCAGGCGGGCGAGGGAAAGGGACGTTCGCCAATGGATTCAAGGGCGGCGTCCACCTCTGCAAAACGCCGGAAGAAGCGCGTGAGATCGCGCGCAAGATGCTTGGGCAGACACTAGTCACACATCAAACCGGTCCCGCCGGCCGCATCGTCAACAAAGTGCTGGTGGCAGAGGCCGCGCAGATCGCGCGTGAAGTTTATTTTGCCATTCTCCTCGATCGCGCTACGGCCGCGCCATTGATTGTCGCAAGCACGGAAGGTGGAGTTGAAATCGAAAGCGTGGCGGCGAAATCGCCAGAAAAAATAATTAGAGAATCGATCGACCCACTGGCCGGTCTGCAGCCGTTTCAAACCCGCAAACTGGCGAAGCAACTTCAGTTTGAATCATCCCAGCTGAAAGCCGCCTCGAAATTATTCGACGGATTGTACCGGACCTTCATTGGGCTCGATTGTTCGATGGTGGAAGTTAATCCGCTGGTAGTTACCCCAAAAGGAGAGGTGCTGGCGCTCGATGCGAAATTCAATTTCGATGACAACGCCTTGTTTCGGCACCCGGAAGTAGCAGCCATGCGTGATATTGCAGAGGAAGATCCGCGCGAGGTCGAGGCCTCCAAACACGGACTCAATTACGTCGGCCTGGACGGAAATATCGCCTGTCTCGTTAATGGCGCCGGCCTGGCCATGGCCACGATGGACATCATCAAATTTTACGGCGGCAATCCCGCGAATTTTCTCGATGTCGGTGGCGGTGCGACGGAGGAGCAAGTGACGGAAGCGTTCAAGATTTTGATCACGGACAAAAAAGTGCAGGCGATTCTGGTGAACATTTTCGGTGGCATCATGAAATGCGACGTGATCGCGCAAGGGATTATTAATGCCGCGAAAACGGTGCACCTCTCGGTGCCACTGGTGGTGCGACTCGAAGGAACGAATGTCGAAAAGGGCAAACGCTTGCTGAAGGAAAGCGGAGTCGCCTTGATCACGGCAGATGATCTGGCGGATGCAGCACAGAAAGCGGTCGAAGCCGCAAGTTCCAATTCCCAAGGCGGAAATCCCAAATCCCAGGCTCCAAATCCCAAATAAATCTCAAGTCCCAATTCTAAATGTATCACCATGGATGGCGCGAGCGCTTGTTAGATGGAATTGCAGCGGCGCTGATTATGCGAGAGAGAATTGGTTTTTCGAGATCCTGACCTTTGGAACTTCGAAAATGAAAATCAGCGCCCTTGCCTTCGTCGGAATCCCCGTCACAGACATGAAACGCGCACGCGCGTTTTATGAAGGCGTGCTTGGTCTGAAAGTTTCAGAGGAAATGATGAGTGGAAAGTGGGTCGAATATTCACTGGGCAACAACACGCTCGCCATCGCCAGCGTTGGTCCGCAGTGGCTGCCCTCCGATCAAGGGACCGGCGCGGCATTGGAAGTGGAGAATTTCGGCGAAGCGGTGGAGTCGTTAAAAGATCGACACGTTCCTTTCACAACCGAGCCGTTTGAAAGTCCCTGTTGTTGGATGGCAATTATCAAGGACCCTGACGGGAACAACATCGTCATTCACAAATTGAAACCAGAAAATGAGAAAGAACCCTGTTTATGATTAAAGAAGTCGCATTTGTTGCCATCGCTGTTTCGGACAAGGAACGCGCACGAAAGTTTTATCAGGAAACACTCGAGTTGAAACCCACGACGACCGCCATGGAGGGCGCGTGGGTTGAGTACGATCTTGGGCCGACGACAATCGGCGTTGGTTGTCATCCGGCGTGGAAACCTTCTCGCGACGGAACGACGGTCGCTTTTGAAGTTGAAGACATCGACGCGAGCATTACGAAACTAAAAGAGCGCGGTGTTTCGTTCGACATCGAGAAAATGGAGACGCCGGTTTGTTGGATGGCGCAGTTTCGTGACCCGGACGGCAATAAGCTTGTTGTCCATAAGAGAAAAGCTAAATGACGAAGCACGAAAATAACATCGGCATTATAGGATCGCCCCTCGTCATTGGAGTTTCGTTATTCCTTCGAGCTTCGTCATTCGTCATTCGTCATTCCCCACATGTCCGTTCTCGTTGATAAAAACACTCGCCTCGTCGTTCAGGGAATCACCGGCAGCGCCGGTGCCTTTCACACCCGTCAATGCATGGAGTACGGGACGAATGTGGTCGCGGGCGTGACGCCGGGAAAAGGTGGACAAAAATTCGACGATGAAGTCCCCGTGTTCGATACCGTGGCGGAGGCACGACGCGAAACCGGCTGCAATGTCTCAATGATTTTCGTGCCTGCGGCGGGCGCAGCCGACTCCATTCTCGAAGCCGTTGATGCGGGGGTTGAACTAGTGGTGTGCATTACCGAAGGAATTCCGGTGATGGATATGATGCGGGTGAAAGCGCAAATGGCCGGGAAAAAATCGCGCCTGATCGGTCCTAACTGTCCGGGGATTATCACGCCCGGCGCCGCCAAGATCGGCATCATGCCGGGTTACATCCATAAGGAGGGCAATGTCGGCGTTATTTCGCGCTCCGGAACCCTGACCTACGAAGCAGTCTGGCAGCTAACGAGTCGTGGATACGGACAATCAACCTGTATCGGAATTGGGGGCGACCCGATCAATGGCATGTCGCATCTCGATGCCGTCAAAATTTTTAACGATGATCCCGGAACCGAGGCGATGATTTTGATCGGCGAAATCGGCGGCTCAGCCGAAGAAGAAGCGGCATCCTGGATCAAAGATAATTGCCAGAAACCCGTCGCCGCTTTCATCGCAGGCGTGACCGCGCCACCCGGACGCCGAATGGGCCACGCCGGCGCCATCGTTTCCGGTGGCAAAGGGACGGCGGCCGGAAAAATCGAGGCCCTCAAGGCCGGCGGCATAGCGGTCGCCGAAACGCCAGCAACCATGGCGGACACGCTCATTGCGCGAATGAAGCGCTGAGTTAGGTTCGCTGAAATGACCGTGGCCGAATTACGCAAGACTGACTCCACTCCAGCGCCCAAGGCGACGAACATCGCCCGCGGATTGGAAGGCATCGTCGCGAATACGACGCGATTGAGCGATGTCATCGGCGATAAGGGTCAGCTCATTTACGCCGGCTACGACATCAACGATCTCGCCGGCAAAGTCAGTTACAAGGAAGTGGTTTACCTGTTGTGGAAGGGGAAACTGCCAAATCGGCGCGAGCTCGACGAATTCACTCATGCGCTGCGAGCCGAACGGCAGTTACCAGATCCAGTGATCGATTTCATCAAGTCGGCGCCAAAAACTGCCGATCCAATGGATGTGATGCGAACGGCCATTTCCATGCTTGGCCTTTACGACCCCGACATCGACAAGGAAGCGACCCGGGAAATAAATGAGCGACGTGCGCGAAGTATTACCGCTAAAATCGGCGTCATCGCCGCTTATTTCCATCGCGCCCGCCAGGGTAAGTCACTGCCGCCGGTGCGGGATGACCTGACGGAAGCCGAGCATTTCCTGTATTTAATATGTGGCGAACCGCAGGCTAAGGAAGCGAGCGACGCGCTCGATGTCGCGTTTGTTTTGCACGCCGATCATGGGATGAACGCATCGACCTTTAGTGCGCGGGTGACGATTTCGACGCTGAGCGATTTTTACTCCGCCATTACCTCGGCCATCGGCACGCTTAAAGGGCCATTGCACGGCGGTGCGAACGAAGGTGTCATTCAGATGCTTCAGCAAATTGGCGAAGAGAAGAACGTCGATGCCTACATCGAAAAGCAATTAGCCCAGAAAAAGAAAATCATGGGCATCGGTCATCGCGTCTACAAAACGCTGGATCCACGGGCGCCGCATTTGCGCGCGATGGCGGTTAAACTGAGTGAAAAGATCGGCGAACCGAAATGGATCCGGATGTCGGAGCGCATCGCCCAGTTGATGAAGGAAAAGAAGAACCTGAATGCGAACGTCGACTTTTACTCTGCCACTGTCTATTACTCGTTAGGTATTCCGACGGATCTCTTCACCCCGATTTTTGCCATTGCCCGTTGTTCCGGATGGTGCGCACACGTCCTCGAACAATTGGAAGACAATCGGCTTTACCGCCCGCTCAGCGAGTACACCGGCGAGCCGCCTGGTAAGAAAGTCATTCCCATCGATCAACGGCCGTAAGTTGGCGTGCGGACTCGGTGCGACACGAAACGTTAGCTCGCGAAGACCTCCTCTTAGTGGTTCGACGTGCCCGATGAATTGACACCCTACCTTCCACCGCCGCACGGCAACTGTGCTGCTTTCCAATCCATCGCCATGCGAATGCGTGACCGACCACTGGGATGATCGAAAAAGATGAACTCCTCCAGCGGTGTAGGCTCCATTTTACGATACTTCCCGAGTTTGAGCGCGACCATCGCTGCCGCGTCCGGCTCACGCGCGGCATTCAATCCGAAGATATCCGCTTCACGCTCGATCGTGCGGATCATTGTGTTCACGATCGGCGTCAGCAGGAAGGCGTAAGTGGCGAAAATCAACATCAGCAACGGGAATCCGGCCGGATCCGCAATTCCGTTCACACCCCAGCGCGGGCCACGTTTCTTAATGGCGCGATTGAATGTTGCCGCAGCGAGACTAAACCCGACGAAAATAAAAATAGCGAGGGACATCGTCATCTTGGCGCCATGATTGAGAACGTAATGGCCCATCTCGTGCGCCATCACTTCACGAATTTCCGGCAGGGTGCATTGATTGAGAAGATTGTCGTTAAGAGCAATCCGCGTCGTTCCAGCTAATCCCGACACGTTGGCGCTGACCCGTTTCGTTTGTCGCGATTGATCCACGACAAAAACTTGCTGGACCGGGATTTCATTGGCGCGTGCCAGCGCCAGAATTGGATCGCGAACCTTCGGATCGGTCAACGGGGTGTACTTATTAAAAAGCGGTTCGATGAAAACCGGTGCCGCCATGCTGAGAAACGTAGTAAGGATAATTCCGAAGATGGTTCCCCAGATCCACCAGGTGCGTTGGGCTACTCGAAAGATTGAATAAAGAATGGCGAAAACGATTGCCAGAATGACGAGCGCGATAGCGAGCGCTTTGAGCGACTCGCCAAACCAGGCGCCGAAGGTTTGGTTCGACATTCCATATTGATGTTCGCGCACGAAACCTTCGTAACAATTTAACGGCAAATCCAACGCCCACGTGATAGCAGCGAAACCGATTGCGTAAATGCCGGCTTGGACCGGTCTAAAGCTCGTTAGTGCTGCGGCCAGATCGCGGATGCGGGCGGAAAGTTTTGTCGTTAGAAGGAAGAGTGCAATTGCGACGGTCAGAAGAAAATTCCATAGAATGAGCCAATAAGTGCCCTCGAAGTACGCGTCCGACCGCGCCTTCTCATTTGGCGGCATGGTGTCGAGCCAGGCACGGGTGGCTGTCTCCGGATCGGTGATACCGGTGGGTGTTGCAGCAGGTATCGGTGAAGGGGTTGCCGTTTCCTGCGCTGGCAAAGAGCTCGAGAAAGTGGCAAGGGCGACGACAAGAACGACAAAACGAAGAGTCATTCCCGATTCTTACGTGATCGGACTCGCCTGAAAAGTTTGTTCCGCGCGGGAATTAAAGATACAAAGCGCGCTTTTTTATCGACGATTGCTGCGATTTTGCTTTTCTTGGATTGTGAAGCTGGGGTTGGCCCTAATCTGCCTTTTCGCGCTCAGCGCCTTCGCGCAAAATGTGGATCCGGCACTCTGCGGACCATATCCCAAGAATTACAAAGAAATTGTTTGGAACTGGATGCAAGGGGTATTGCTCGATGCCGACAGCGCCAAAATCGAATGGCAGGGCGAGCCCAAGCCGGCCGATTTGGGAAAAGACGGGAAGCATCTTTACGGCTGGCTGGTCGAGTTTCGCGTCAACTCTCGCAATCGCTTTGGCCAATACACCGGCAAACAATCACACGGCGTGCTAATTCGCGATGATCGTGTGATTAAAGGAATAGGATTTGGTTACGGAGAGTGATTCGTGCTGTTGCCGGGTACCGAGCGTGCGTTTGCGTGCGGCGAAATAATTTTCAACGGGCAAGATGCCCGTTGACCCCACAGCCAAGATGCCTGTGCTACAGAGAAAGCTTTTCAACGGTTAAAAGTGATCTCATAATGGCTTCTCATAGTCAGTTTCGGCGCTCTGTTCGCCGTGATGTTGAAGCCGGAACGTCCCGACAGAGCGGGGCGACGACAACGCCGACCAATCATCCCGAAAAATGACTAATTCTTCATCACTCAAACACACTAAGAGCAAGAACCGCCCGCCGCGATCAGGGCAGCGTGGGCAAGCCCTGGTTTTCCTTATTATCGTCATTGCCGTCATCGCAGGCGGCCTGTTCTTCCTTAGCAGCATGCGAAAGGATGCCAAAGCGGAGGGCGAACGTTTCGCCAGACAGGTGATCGAACGTTGCGCTTTTCAGCATGACGTGAAGTTTCTGCATGCCAGTGTCGCCAGCGACCGTCGTCTGGCGGTACCACCGGCGATGGACGATCAGTTTATCTACTTCCTTACAAAGTTAGGAGTGCCCGATCGCAACTACAATCTCACCGGTCAGTTGGATTTTGATCATTACTTCGGGTCACCGCACGGCACCTATCAGGCGATTCTTACTTACCCCGATCAGCATGCCACCGTTTCGCTTACTGTCGCCCGCCCGAGCGGTATCTGGCTGGTGACCGATTTCGGCGTTACCTACGAACGGCCGCCGCAATAAGGCTCAGTCACCCCGAGCGTAGTCGAGGGATCCCGTAAAGTTATCTGAAAGGTTTCGCAAAGGGATCCCTCGACTCGCGCTTGGGATAACAAACGATTATCCCAGCAATCTATCCAGCTGATCGACGCACAATTGGGACCACGTCTCCAGCGTGTCGCGACGCTTGAGTAACTCTTCGCGGGAAAGAAACTCGAGATTCGTGATCATTGCTTCGCGTTTTTCGACATTGGGTTCGTCGAGTTTGAAAACATGCACCACCCCGAGATGGACCCGACCCACCTCGGTGCTGTCATCATTCAAAAGCGCAACGATGTGATCGTCGAAAGTCGTCTCGATCCGAATCTCTTCATTCACTTCGCGTTCAACACCGGCGCGATAAGCCTCTTCATCCCAGGCAAACAATGATTCGTCGCTATCGTTCATGTGCCCGCCGATGCCGATCGATCCCTTGGCGATGAGGCGTTGTTCGCCCGACTTTTTTCCGCGGACGTAATAGAGCACGCGATCGTGATGAGCGATGATGGCGTAAGGTATGATTTGTTTGTGGGTCGGATCATGCTCGGCCGCGGCGCGGGGGAGAAAGAAATTGTTCCCACGAGATAAAAGTGCACCGAGGTAGCGCTGCGGCTCAAAGTTCAATCCCTGGAAGGCGCCCAGCTCATCGAGAAGGCTGCGTCTGACTACCAGAATATTTTCGCTCGGTAAATTCACGGTCGCTGGCACGTCTTTTAAAATGAAAATGTAAATCCGACCTGTGGTCCAAAGAGGTTCAGACTCGGGTTTGGATCAGTTTGGCCGGCGTTAGAAAAGTGTTGATAAAGGACACCGACCTGCCCGCTAAAGCGGTCGCTAAAATGATAGGAAACGCCCGCGGCGCTGAGAATGTTGAAAGTGAAATCCTGTCCTTGCCCCCCGAATTGCTCGGATTGGCTGTCGATCGCCCCAAGGCCAACGCCACCGGAAAAATAGGGGACAAATCGGCTACCGTGGCGGACAAAGTTGTAGCGCAATCCCAGGTTCATCCCGAAGTAATGGTTCTCGATCCCGCGAATGATCGGCTCAGCTAAAAAGCTGAAGTAAACCTGATTGTAACCGCGAAAGAATCCTTCGCGGTCGAGGTAATTTCCCCACCGCATCCGCGCGGTCAGAAAATCGGCGCTGATCTCATAATTGCGTGGCGGATTAAAAGCGCCAAAAAGGTATGCGCTTTCAATGGCGAAATCGAAACGTGGAGGTTCGTCTGAAATTGCGATGCTGGAACCTGCGCCGCGATCGTTCCCGCCGAACGCGAAGGGCGCACTCACCAAGGCCAAGACAATTATCGTTGCTGCTCGCGATTTCATTGAGTCGGTCACGATAAAAAGGACGACATCGTTTGCAATCGGAGCCTGGCGCAGCCAACTCTGTCATCCCGAGCCGCGCAGTCGGCGAGGGACCTCACAACGTTTCGAAGGGGTTAATGAACTTTGTGAGATCCTTCGCTGCGCTCAGGACGACAGCGTGCGGGAAATATCGGCGATATCGTTAGTTTGATTAAATCGCGATTACACCGGCCGCGGCCGACGACCGCGGCTACAGGGACAGCCAGCCGCACAAATCCTCAGGCAGCGAACTCGACCAATCGCGCTCGTCGTCGATGCGCAAGCGCGATGCGTGCAAGGCGTGTCGTTCCAGCAACAATCTCCGGGCCAATTCGTCGGTCCAACCGGTATCGATGAATCGAAGATAAAGATTCTCGTCAGGGCCGTAGATTTTATCACCGACAATTGGATGCCCGAGCGAAGCGAGATGCACACGAATCTGATGGGTGCGCCCGGTCAAAGGATGCGCCTTTATCAACGAAAATAATTCGCCGTTTGGCGTTTGTTTTTGGAAGCGTTTTACCAAGTGAAATTTTGTCACCGCTTCTGCGCCACAGGGATCAATCATCTGCTTCAAATAGACTTTGGACGTCCCAATCGCTCCCTGACGCACAAGTGGCGCATCGACGCTTGTGGTTTCCCAATCCGGCCAGCCCCACACAATCGCGTGATACTCCTTGCTCACGCGACGCGATTGCATCAACAGTCCGAATTCCCGGGCCGCAGTTGTTGTTTTCGCAGCCAGGACAATGCCGCTCGTTTCACGATCCAGTCGATTGACGATGGAAACTTGCCCACCGCTCGCAATTTCAAACGCAAGTAATTGCCGCAATTCCGCCCAAAGCGTTGTTGCGCCATTTGGCTTGGTGGGATGGATGAGAAGTAACGGCGGTTTATCGACAACGATATAATCGTCCGTCTCGTCGATAATTTTGAAATCACGTCGTTCCCGTGTGCGAGTGTCGGATACAGCAACGTTGGTCATTAAAGCGCGGGACTACTATACTGTTTAGCGTTCGGCGTCGCGAACCGTCGCACAGCCATCTTGGCTGTGGGGACAACGAAATCTTGCCTGTTGATCGCGCTCGTTAATGAACAAGAGGGCGACAAGCAAGGCACGTGTTTTTAGCGTTGCCGGACGATATCCCATTTCATTAACACCTCGCTTCAGCGAGGTGCATGGCCGAGTCTACTACTACGACCGCTTTACGGGTTTACTTGTTCACTAACAAAAAACCGCTGAAGCGGTTCAGGCTCCCTCAAACGTCGTTAGCACCCAGCTAAAGCAGGGTGTTAATGAGAGGTCAGCCGATGCTAAACGCATCGCAATCTGGAAGCATGTCGCCCGAGTCCGGCT
>Ga0137412_10001763_pt1 | contig 16932 bp, 16 predicted proteins | sample CZODoug2_1_16fun_FD_122160 | JGI IMG/M metagenome (GOLD analysis project Ga0137412, IMG submission 122160) | Vadose zone soil fungal communities from Angelo Coast Range Reserve, California, USA - CZODoug2_1_16fungal (Hybrid Assembly) | ecosystem: Environmental > Terrestrial > Soil > Vadose zone...
CTCGTCCGGGAAGGAATTGTTCATCGTCATCGGGACCGGTTTGCGTTCTGCGCACCCTTACATAGCACAACTTAGATGGGTACAGCTCATTCCGGATTTTCATCAGAGATGAGGAGGTCTGAAATAGAACACATGGGCTCCAGCCCCGCGAAAGGAGCAACTATGACAGGCCAACAAGGCAAGTACACTTTTCATTGCGGCGATGTGATGAAAGGCTGTTCATGGCAAGCCAGCGCTGAGAGTAAAGAAGAACTGGTTTCGAAGGTTGAAGAACACGGCAAGAGGGACCATCACATCACCAACATCGATCCCGAAACCCGCCATCGATTTCGCCGGCAGGGTGTGCGGCTGGTCGATCAGGACGAGATCCAGCGAGAATTCGGCAAGTTGGAAATCAGCGTGGCGGCCAAGATCATCGCAGTGGCACGCAATCGCTCCAGGTTGCGCGAAGCGCGCAAGTAAGACGGATCGGCGCTAGCGACGCGCCTCGAGCTGCGCCACCCGCAACTCGAGCGCTTCGAGCTTCTCGCGGGTGCGCGCGAGCACCTGGCGCTGCAGTTCGAATTCCTCCTGGGTGACCAGTTCCAGCCGGGCGAACTGCTGCATCAACAGCGCCTTCAGATTCTTCTGCAGGTCCGCGGCCGGGCTGGCCGACAACAGCGCCGCGATGCGCTGTTGCAGATCTTCCAGTAGGTGGGCCTTGTCCATCGCCGAATCGCCTCTTCAATCCGGGCGCCCCGCACGACGCCGGTCGGTTGCTGGCAGTTTAGCCGCCGTTCGTGGATCAATCAGCGCACCAACTTGGTGCTTCCGGCACCAGAGCGGCTGCGCTCGGATCGACGCGCCATATTGGTGCGTCTGGCACCTCGCGGCCGACGGCAACGGGCGACCGGTCGGCGCCGCTCCCAGGCGCGCCCTGGAGACGATGGATCACCGGTAACCGCCTGTTTTGTAAAATTTTTCTCGGTTCCCCGTGGTTCGATGCGGGGACCGCGCCGGCGCCGAATTCGGCGTCCTTGGCACACAAGTTGCCTAGAGTCATTGGCGGCTCGATGAAGCCGTCCGAATCACCAGGTACGGGAGGGGGAAATCCTCATGAGGGAGTGCAACGCCGCAACCGGCGGGGTCGGCTTCGACGTCATTTTCGTCGCCGATCGTCGCCGGGTGGCCCTAGTTCAACCCAACGCATGCACGCAGGGAACGCCATGAAACTCATCACTGCGATTATCAAGCCGTTCAAGCTCGACGAGGTTCGCGAAGCACTGTCCGCTGTTGGCGTGCAGGGCGTCACCGTGACCGAAGTCAAGGGTTTCGGCCGGCAAAAGGGACACACCGAGCTGTATCGAGGCGCCGAGTACGTCGTCGATTTTCTGCCAAAGGTCAAGGTCGAGGCCGCCGTCGCTGACGACATCGTCGAGCGCGCGATCGAGGCGATCGAGGGATCAGCCCGTACCGGCAAGATCGGCGACGGCAAAGTATTCGTCTACGACCTCGAACAGGTCGTGCGCATTCGCACCGGCGAGACCGGAAAAGAAGCGCTTTAACCCGATGATGAGGAGAGGAAATCAATGAAGAAGTGGATCGTTGTGCTGGCGTCGCTTGCGGCGTTGGCCCTGGGCGCGGTCGCGCCCTCCGTGTCCCTGGCGCAGGCGCCGGCGGCCGAGCAGAAGAAGGACGCTGCGCCCGCGCCGGCCGTCGATGCTGCCAAGGCGCCGGAGGCGGCTGCCGCGGCTCCAGCCGCTGCTGCTGCAGCACCAGCCCCGACCCCGAACAAGGGCGACGTGGCCTGGATGCTGACCTCGACCGCCTTGGTGTTGTGCATGTCCGTGCCAGCGCTCGCTTTGTTCTACGGTGGCCTGGTGCGCACCAAGAACATGCTGTCGGTCCTGATGCAGGTGTTCGTCGTGTTCTCGCTGATCGTGGTGCTGTGGTCCGTGTACGGCTACAGCCTGGCGTTCACCGAGGGCAGCGGCGCCTTGGGTCCCTTCGTCGGCGGACTGGACCGGCTGTTCCTCGCCGGCACCTTCACGCCGGCCACCGGGGACTTTTCGATGGCCTCGACTTTCGACAAGGCCACCCCGCTGCCGGAACTGGTGTACGTCGCGTTTCAGGCGACCTTCGCCGCCATTACCTGCTGCCTGATCTTCGGCTCCACCGTGGAGCGGATCAAGTTCTCCGCAGTGCTGATCGCCGTCACGATCTGGTTCACGCTGAGCTACCTGCCGGTGGCCCACATGGTGTGGTTCTGGGAAGGCCCGGACGCGTACACCGCGGCCAACGTGGTCGATGCGACCAATGCGAAAGCGGGCCTGATCTGGCAATGGGGCGCGCTGGACTACGCCGGGGGCACGGTGGTTCACATCAATTCCGGGGTCGCCGGTCTGGTGGGGGCGATCCTGCTGGGCAAGCGCATCGGGCTGGGCAAGGAGCAGATGCAGCCACACAGCCTGACCATGACGATGATCGGCGCCTCGCTCCTGTGGTTTGGATGGTTCGGTTTCAACGCCGGCTCGGCACTGGAAGCCAACGGCATGGCCAGCCTGGCATTCATGAACACGTTCCTGGCCACCGCCCTTGCGGTGCTGTCCTGGTCCTTCACCGAGTGGATGGTCAAGGGCAAGCCCTCGATGCTGGGTGCAGCCTCCGGTGCCGTGGCCGGCCTGGTTGCGATCACGCCCGCAGCCGGTAACGTCGGCATCCCTGGTGCCTTCGTCATCGGATTGGTGGTGGGCCCGATCTGTCTGTGGGGCGTCACCGGCCTGAAGAAGATGATTGGCAAGGACGATGCGCTGGACGTATTCGGCGTGCACGCGGTCGGTGGCATCTCCGGAGCGCTGCTGACGGGAATTTTCAACGCGCCCAGCCTCGGCGGGCCGGGAATTACCAACTGGGTGACGATGAAGCCCACCGAGTATCCCGGGATCCTGGAGCAGTTCATCATCCAGGCCAAGGCCGTTGGCCTGGTGTTCGTGTGGACCGCGGTCGTTGCGTTCATCGCGTTCAAGGTTGCCGATCTGATCGTGGGTCTGCGCGTGACCGAGGACGAGGAACGCGAAGGCCTGGACACGACCTACCACGGCGAGACCGCCTATCACTATTGATCCTGAGCCGACCCTGAGTTGATCGTGAGCGCGGGCGGCGTACCCGACGACGCCGCCCTGTTTCCTCAAGGCCCCGATCTGGGGCCTTTTTTTGCGCGAAGCAAGGACCGTACTTTTTACACGGCCTTTGCGCACCGTATAGGTGATGTTTGCACAAAAGATGTGCGCTACTCGATAACGTGCGAGCGAGCGTGGGGCGACGAGGTGTCGGTCTTCAGGCGCGGCGCTCGGCTCGGCGCCACTGGCTACCAGTGGCATGGCACTTGCTTATTAAGATCCGGCAGTTTCTAAAGGGACCGAGGTTGCACCCGTTGGTGAAGGATCGCGCTGGCTTTCCCTGATCAGGTGCGACCGAGGCAGAGGCAGGAATCGAAAATAAAGGGGGGATCCTTTACATGAAGAGCACCGTTATTTGGGCTGCAGCCCTGACCATGGCGTTGCTGGAAGCAGCCAGCGCGCCAGCGTGGGCGCAGGCGACCAGCCCACAGCCTCCGGCGCCCGCCCCGGCCGCGACACCCGCCGCTCCGGAAGCGGCACCCACCTCTCCGGTGTCAACGCCGGCCATGAGCGGGACGCTCGCCGCCAACGTGAAGCCCTTAAAGGTCGATGCCGGTCCGTTGGGCAACGTCTACGTGACCGGAGTCGCAAGTGGCATCGCGCAATGGGAGAACAATGCTTTTCCCGGCGACCGACTCGACCAGCTCGATGTAACCAACGGTCAGGTTTTTGTCCAGAAGGTCGACGGACTGGTGCAGTTTTTCGCCGAGCTCGGCGCGTACTCGTTGCCGGACCTTGGCAGTCCGTACATTCGCTCCGGTAAGGCCACGGGAAATTTCTACGGCACCTTTCCACAATGGTTCGTCAAACTGGCTCCAAACGATTCGTTCTCAGTTGAGGCTGGGAATCTTCCGACCTTGATCGGGGCCGAATACACGTTCACTTTTGAGAACGTAAACGTCGAGCGCGGGTTGCTGTGGAATCAGGAAAACGCCGTCAACCGCGGCATTCAGGTGAACTACACGTCCGGGCCGCTCGCCATGTCCTTTTCCTGGAATGATGGCTTCTTTTCGAATCGATACAGCTGGCTCTGGGGATCGGCCGTGTACACGATCAACCCTTCCAACACGGTTGCGTTCATCGGTGGCGGCACCCTGAACACGGAAACGGTATCCAGCGCGGTTACCCCGCTCTACCAAAACAACGAGCAGATCTACAACCTGATCTACACGCACACCTCCGGGCCGTGGACCCTTGTGCCGTACATTCAATACACGAGGGTTCCTTCCGATTCGCAGTTGGGCACGTCGCAGGGTGCGTCGACCTTCGGGGCCGCTTTGCTTGCCACTTACGCGCTTGACGGCGGATACAGCGTGGCGAGCCGCGTCGAGTACATCAGCTCCAGTGGCGACGCTGCAGCTGGCGCGCCCAGCCTGATTTACGGGCCGGGGAGCAACGCCTGGTCGTTCACGATTACCCCGACCTATCAGAAGGGGGTTTTCTTCGCGCGCGGTGAACTGTCGTACGTGAAGGCCACCAGTACCACGGCCGGTTTTGCGTTTGGCCCCACCGGCACCAATACCAGCCAAACTCGGCTGCTCGTCGAAACCGGCGTGCTCTTCTGATGGCGCCGCCGATTTCAGATTTACTGACGTAACTCATGAGCGCGAGGCGTCGTACCCGACGACGACGCCTTCTTACTTCAGGGCCCCGCTTGGGGCCCTTTTTTTGCCCTTAAATGCTGCGGCGCAGCATCAACAGACGAACGGATAGAATGAGGCGCAACATCGCCAAAGGGACCTCTCATGCAGCCGGGCACTTTCATGCAGACGTCCAGCGTCCCGGTTCTTGCCGCATCGGCGGGGCCGATCCTGGAATTCGAGCGGCGCATCCTGGACTCGATGGTCGACATCGAGCACTGGTTTCGCCAGAGCTGGCAGGAGCACACGCCGCCGTTTTACGGGTCGGTCGACCTGAGAAACGCCGGTTTCAAGCTGGCGCCGGTCGACATGAACCTTTTCCCGGGGGGGTTCAACAACCTGGCCGAGGACACGCTGCCGTGCACGGTGCAGGCCGCGCACATTGCGATCGAGCGCTTCTGCCCGGATGCGCGCAAGCTGCTCCTGATTCCAGAACGGCACACGCGCAACGTCTTCTACCTGCAGAACGTGGCGCGCCTGGTGCGAGTGCTGACGACCCCCGGCCTGGACGTGCGGGTCGGGAGCCTGTCGCCCGAAGTCACGGCTCCAACCGTGATCACGCTGCCCGGTGAGGAGCGATTGACGGTGGAGCCAGTCCGGCGCCACGGCAACCGGGTCGGTCTGGTCGATTTCGACCCGTGCATCGTACTGCTGAACAACGATCTTTCCGCTGGCATTCCCTCGCAGCTGCGCGATCTGGACCCGACCCAGACTCTGCTGCCGCCGCTGCATGCGGGCTGGGCCGTGCGCCGCAAGTCGAATTATTTCCAGTGTTATGACGAGGTCGCGCAGCAGTTCGCCCAGCTGATCGGCGTGGACCCGTGGACCATCAATCCGCTGTTTGCGCGCTGCGGAATGGTCGATTTCCGGGAAAAGGTCGGCGAAGAGTGCCTGGCGAACAGTGTGGACCGGCTGCTCGCCGAGATCCGGGAGCGCTACCGCGAGCACGAGATCCGCGAACGGCCGTTCGTGATCGTGAAGGCCGATGCCGGGACCTACGGCATGGGGATCATGACGGTGCGCGATGCCTCCGAGGTGGTCGGCCTGAACCGCAAACAGCGCAACAAGATGGCAGTGGTCAAGGAAGGCCTGGAGGTCAGCGAGGTCATCATCCAGGAAGGTGTTCCCACGTACGAAACCATCGAGCAGGCGGTCGCCGAACCGGTCGTGTACATGATCGACCGTTACGTGGTGGGCGGCTTTTACCGCGTGCATCGCGAGCGCGGAATCGACGAGAACTTGAACGCGCCGGGCATGGAATTCGTGCCGCTGGCGTTCGCCAACCCCTGCAACCTGCCCAACGTGCAGGCCAAACCAGGCTCCAGTGCCCAGAATCGCTTCTATTGCTACGGGGTGATCGGGCGGCTGGCGCTGCTGGCGGCATCGATCGAGCTTGAGCGAACCGAGCTTGCCGCCCTGGCCCCCGACGCTGCTCGCACGCTGACCCCCGACCCGGCTGCCGCTCGCGCGGCAGAGGGCAAGCAAAGGCACCCTGTCCCGCTCGCGGGACAGGGCGGGGTCAGGGCCGCGCCGTGACGAGCCGACGGCTGACATGACGCAGGACGTTGCGACCCTGTTCGTGGTCGATCCGCTGGACGAGCTCAAGGAGTACAAGGACTCGAGCATTGCGATGATGCGCGAGATGTCCCGGCGCGGCCACCGCGTGTGGGCCTGCCAGATCGGGGATCTGTCCTGGCGCGACGGTTCGGTGCGAGCCGTGGCAAGCCGCCTGGACATCGCACAGCAAGGTGCCAGCTGGTTTGCAAGGGGTGAGCGCGCGCAGCGTACGCTGGACTCCTTCGACGGTGTGCTGATGCGCAAGGATCCGCCCTTTGACAGCGAATATCTGTATGCGACCTACCTTCTGGAAGCCGCGGTGCGGCGCGGGGCGCGTGTCTTCAACGATCCACGCGCACTGCGCGACCACAACGAGAAGTTCGCGATCGCGGAATTCGCGCATTACGCGCCGCCGACGCTGGTGACCCGCGACATGGAGTCGATTCGCGAATTCCACCGCGAGCACCGCGAAATCATCGTCAAGCCGCTCGATGGCATGGGCGGCCGGGGCGTGTTCCGGCTGACGCACGAGGACCCGAATTCGGGCGTGATCCTGGAGACCGCCACAGCCAGCGGACAGCGAACCGTGATGGCGCAGCGTTTCATTGCCGAGATCGCCGCGGGCGACAAGCGCATCTTGCTGGTGGCGGGCCGGCCGGTCCCGTACGCGCTGGCTCGCACGCCGCGCCCCGGCGAGTCGCGTGGCAACCTCGCCGCCGGCGGAATAGGCCGCGCTCAGCCGCTGTCAGAGCGCGACCGCACGATTGCGACGGCGCTCGGACCGGCCCTGGCGGATCGGGGACTGCTGCTGGTCGGGCTGGATGTGATCGGCGACTATCTGACCGAGATCAACGTGACCAGCCCCACCTGCTTTGTCGAGATCAAGCGCGAGACCGGATTTAACGTCGCCGTGATGTTTGTCGAAGCGCTGGAAAAGCAGATCCTGCAGTGATCGCGTCATGGCTGGCCTCCTCCTGATCGCGCATCAGCCGCTTGCGTCTGCGCTGGCGCAGTCGGCGCTGCACGTGTTCAGCCGGGATCCGCGCTGCGGCAGTTACCGATTGCGGGCCTTCGATGTGGAGCCCGATGCCGATCTGGCGCTGCTCGAGCAGCGGGCGCGCGTGCTGCTGGCCGAGGCGGACGACGGGCACGGAGTGCTGGTCCTGACCGATTGCCTGGGGGCGACGCCGGCCAATGTTGCGGCGCGCTTGGCCGATCCGGGCAAGGTCGAGGTGGTGGCGGGGGTCAATCTGCCGATGTTGCTGCGGGCGCTGTGCTATTGCGACGCGCCGGTGCAGGCGCTCGCGGAAAAAGCGATCGCGGGGGGTACTCGCGGCGTGGCGCCGATTTCGCGCGCGCCGGTCCCAAGTCAACAACACGGCGGAAAGGACGATGATCTCGCGCGAGTTCAGGATCAGCAATAAACTTGGGCTGCACGCTCGGCCGTCGGCGCAATTGACGCAGGTCGCAACACGCTTCCAGAGCGAGGTGTTCATTGCCCGGGATGAGCGCCGGGTCAACGCCAAGTCAATCATGGGTGTGATGATGCTGGCGGCCGGCCCCGGGTCGACCGTGTTGGTTGAAGCGGAAGGGCCGGACGAGGAGTCGGCGGTGGCGGCGATCGGAGCGCTGATCGACTCTCGCTTCGGAGAGGATCACTGAATTGAGCAGATTGCTTGAAGGGGTGACACCTTCTTCCCGTTTGGGTGTCACTCGATTTGGGAAGCGTCAACGATGACGGTAGAACTTCGGGGTCTCGGCGTGGCGCGCGGCATCGCGATCGGGCGCGCGCATCTGCTGGCCCCCAGCGAGCTGGACGTCAAGCAGTACCACGTCCAGCGTGGCGACGTGCTGCACGAGGTGGCTCGCCTGAACAACGCGTTTTCGCTGGTGCGGGCTGAACTCGAGGAGCTGCGCGCTGCGGTGTCGTCCGAAGCGCCGGGGGAGGTCAAAGCCTTCCTGGATCTGCACCGGATGATCCTGGATGACTCGCTGCTGTGCGATGCGCCGCGCGACCTGGTGCGCAGCCGGCTGATCAACTCCGAATGGGCGCTGACGATCCAGCTCGAAGAGCTGTGCCGGCAATTCGACGCGATCGACGACGAGTACTTCCGCAGCCGCTCGCAGGACGTGCGGCAGGTGGTCGAGCGGGTGCTGCGGCGCCTGGCCGGAGCACGTCCGGCCGTCTCGATGCTGCCGCGCCAGCTCGAGGAGGGCGAACGCCTGGTGCTGGTCGCGCACGACATGGCGCCGGCCGACGTGCTGGCGCTGAAGGAGCGGGCCGGCGTGAACCTGGCCGGTCTGGTGCTCGAGGCCGGCGGCATGACGTCCCATACGACGATCCTCGCGCGCAGCCTGGGGCTGCCGGCAGTGGTCGGAGCCAGCGAGGCGCGCGAAATGATCGCCGAGGGCGACCTGGTGGTGCTGGATTCCGACAGCGGCCGCCTGATCGTGAATCCGGATGCCGCGCTGCTGGAGACCTACCGGCAACGGATCCAGGAAGAAGGCGTGCGGCATGCCGAGCTGCGCAAGCTCAAGGGCAGGATGGCGCGCACCAGCGATGGCATCGCCGTGCAGCTGCTGGCCAACATCGAGATGCCGGACGATGCGCGCGACGCGCTGGAGGCGGGCGCGGACGGCATTGGCCTGTTCCGCTCCGAGTTTCTGTTCATGAACCGTGACCAGCTGCCGTCCGAGGACGAGCAGTTCGAGGCCTACGCCCGCGTGGCCCGCGCGATGAAGGGCAAGCCGGTCGTGATTCGTACGCTCGATATCGGCGCCGACAAGGTGCTGACCGCATCGGCGCGCGACAGCCTGGGGATCATGCCTGGCAACGGCATCGAGGAGCCCAACCCGGCGCTCGGCCTGCGCGCAATCCGCTATTGCCTGGCGTATCCGGAATTGTTCCTGACCCAGCTGCGCGCGATCCTGCGGGCTTCCAGCCAGGGTACGGTGCGCATCCTGGTGCCGATGCTGGCGCACGTGCACGAGATCGAGGAAGCCACGGCATTCGTGGCGCGCGCCAAGGAACAGCTGAAGGACAAACGCCAGAAGTTCGACGCTCGCATTGCAGTGGGCGGAATGATCGAGGTGCCGGCGGCTGCATTGACACTGCCGGCCTTCGTGTCGCGCCTGAAGTTCCTGTCGCTCGGCACCAATGACCTGATCCAGTACACGCTGGCAATCGACCGCAACGATTCGGCCGTGGCGCATCTGTACGACCACCTGCACCCAGCCGTGCTGCAGCTGGTGCACAAGACGATCCGCACCGGGGAAAAAGCCCGCATCCCGGTGTCGGTATGCGGCGAGATGGCCGGTGATCTGGCGCTGACCGAATTGCTGCTGGGCATGGGGTTGCGCCAGTTCTCGATGAACCCTTCGCAGCTGCTGGCGGTCAAGCAGAACATGTTCGAACTGTCGACGCGCACCGCGGCGCGCCTTTCGGCGCGCGTGCTGCGTTCGCACGATCCGATCGAGATCCGGCGTGCGATCGAACGCAGCAGTGCCGGTGCGCGGGCTGCGGCGCGAGCGTCGCCGCCGGGGGCTGCGGCCTCGGCCCAGGTGAGTGCCTGAGCGCCGTGCAGTCTGGGTCAGTCGGTTTCGTCACCTCCCAGGTTATGCGGTTCGAGCAGCCGCTCGAGCTGGCCAGCGGTGCCCGCTTGGCCGGGTACGAACTGCGTTACGAGACGTACGGAACGCTGAACGCGGCGCGCGACGATGCGGTGCTGATCTGTCATGCGCTGAACGCATCGCATCACGTGGCCGGCCGTTACACCGGGCAGCCCGAGCAGGTTGGCTGGTGGGACAACATGGTCGGACCCGGTCGGCCGGTCGATACCCGCCGCTTTTTCGTGATCGGCGTGAACAACCTGGGCTCCTGCTTCGGCTCGACCGGACCGATGTCGATCGATCCGGCCACGGGCCGCCATTACGGGGCGTCGTTTCCGGTCGTGACCGTCGAGGACTGGGTCAACGCCCAGGCCGGGCTGGCCGACCGGCTCGGCATCGAACGGTTTGCCGCAGTGATGGGCGGCTCGCTGGGCGCGATGCAGGCACTGTCCTGGACTATCCAGTATCCGCGACGGATCGCGCACTGCGTGGCGATCGCGACCACGCCGCGCCTGTCGGCACAGAACATCGCGTTCAACGAGGTGGCTCGCACGGCGATCCGCAGCGACCCGGATTTCCATGGCGGTGATTACTACTCCAGGGGTGTGGTGCCCAAGAGCGGCCTGCGTGTGGCCCGCATGATCGGACACATCACCTACCTGTCGGACGACGACATGGCGGAGAAGTTCGGACGCAGCCTGCGCACACCCGACTACGCGTTCGGCTTCGGCGCCGAGTTCGAGGTCGAGTCCTACCTGCGTCACCAGGGAGACAAGTTCTCCGAGTACTTCGATGCCAACACGTATCTGCTGATCACGCGTGCGCTGGACTACTTCGATCCGGCCCGCGCGTACGGCGGCGACCTGGTGCAGGCGCTGGCTCCGGCGCAGGCGCATTTCCTGCTGGTGTCCTTCACCACCGACTGGCGGTTTTCGCCGGCGCGTGCGCGCGAGATCGTCGAGGCGCTGGTGGTCAATGGACGCCAGGTGGTTTACGCCGAGATCGACGCCCCCCACGGCCACGACGCGTTCCTGCTCAACGAGCCGCGCTACCACCGCGCGGTGGCGGCGTATTTTGACAACATTGCGGCGGAGCTTGCCGGATGAGCGCCGGGTCGCGCGGCGCGCCGGCCGCCGCCGGCACCGCCCCTCGGGCGCCGACCCCGGTGCTGCGCGACGACCTGCGGCAGATTGCCGAGTGGGTCGTCGACGGCGCCCGCGTGCTGGACCTGGGCTGCGGCGACGGCACCCTGATGGCGAATCTGCGCGATTCGCGCGGGGCACGCGTCTACGGAGTGGAAATTGCGGACGGATCGGTGCTCGAATGCGTGCGGCGTGGCCTGAGCGTGATTCAGGCCGACCTGGAGTCCGGACTGCGCATGTTTCCGGACCGCATGTTCGACACCGTCGTGCTCTCGCAGACCTTGCAGGCGATGCACCAGACCGAAGCGGTGCTGCGCGAGATGGCACGCGTCGGCCGCCAGGGCATCGTCAGCTTTCCGAATTTCGGTCACTGGCGGCACCTGCTGTCTTTGCTCGGCGGTCGCATGCCGGTTTCCCCGCAGATGCCGTACCAGTGGTACGACACCCCCAACGTGCATTTGTGTACGCCCAAGGACTTTGAAGTTCTGGCGGCCCGCCTCGGACTGGTGATCACCGGGCGCGCGCTGCTGTCGGCCGGCCGACCGGTGAAGCTGTGGCCGAACCTGCGCGCCAAGCTGGCGGTTTACCGGTTCGAGCCCGCCTGAGGCGGTCACTCGGCGACCCGCACCTGAACATGCCGAAGATCCTTCGCGAGACCATTCTTGTGACTCGGTGAGTCAACCAGCCTGTCGCTCGAACATGCGGGCGACCAGGGCGGCCAGTGCCACCACCGGAACGCCCAGAAGCGCGGCGCCGACGAAAAAGCGCGGATAGCCGAATGCATTGACCAGCATTCCCGATGTGCCCGCGAGCAGCTTCGGCACCAGCACCGTCAGCGAACTGAGCAGCGCGTACTGGGTTGCGGTGAAACGCGCACTGGTGAGGCCGGATAGATAGGCGATGAAGGTGGTTCCGGCTACTCCGCTGGCGAAGTTATCGGCGGTCACCGCGACCACCAGCATCGGCAGATCGTGGCCGCGGGTGGCGAGCCAGGCGAACAGCAGGATCGAGGCCGAAGACGCAGCCGCCGTCGCCGGCAGGATCCGCCGCGCCCCGAAGCGGGCCACCAGCCAGCCGCCGGCGAACCCGCCGGCCAGCGTCATCACGAGTCCGTAGGCCTTGGAGACTTCGGCCACCTCGTCCTTGCTGAATCCGGCGTCGACGTAGAACGCATTGGCCATCACGCCCATCACGATGTCCGAGATCCGGTAACAGGACACCAGCGCCAGGATCAGCACGGCCTGCCATCCGTGGCGAGAAAAAAAATCGGCGAACGGGTCGACCACCGTGCGGCGCAGCTGGGCCAGCCAGCGCCGCGGTGGCTCAGACGACACCGTGAAGGGCTGCTCGGCGGCCCGCAGCACCGCGATGAACCCGATCAGCATCGAGGCCGCCATCGCCAGGTAAGCGACGGTCCAGGCGTGCGGCTGGTACGCGGCCGAGCCATGCGCGCTGCGCGCCGCGATCCACAGTGCACCGGCCCCGGCCCAGATCATCGCGATCCGGTAACCGGTCTGGTAGGCCGCCGCCAGCGCGGCCTGGCGCTCGATTGCGGCCGACTCGATCCGATAGGCGTCCAGCGCGATGTCCTGCGTGGCCGAGGCGAAGGCGGTGAACAGCGCCAAACCGATCAGCCGTGTCAATTCGAGCGCGGGGTCGGCCAGCGCCATGCCGGTCAAGCCGATCATCACGCCGCATTGCGCCAGCAGCAGCCAGGCACGGCGCCGGCCGAGGCGGCGGCTCAACCAAGGAATCGAGACGCGGTCGACCAGCGGCGCCCAGACAAACTTCAGCGCGTACGCCAGTGCCACCCAGCTGGCGAACCCGATCGTTCAGCGCCTGCAACTGGGCCTCGTGAGCGGCGTCGGCGGCCGCCTTGGCGCGGGCCAGCGTGGCCGGATCAGGCGGTGGCTCTTCCTGGATGATTTCGATGACGCGCGCGTTTTTGGGCGGGGGCAGATTGCTGTAGGTAAAGCTGCCCGAAGGATCGACCCATCCGTAGATCTCGGCGCCCGCTGGCGCAGGCAACAGCGCACTGAAGACACCCAGCAACACCGCCGATGAGCCAAGCAGGCGATTCATCGCATCGCACCCCGCACCAAGCATCGTTTTCAGTATATCCCCGCACGGCCGCAACGGCCTGCCGGACGCCTCTTTGCGCGATCCATGACCCCGGTCCGCATCCGCAGGTCGCATCGGCTTCAACGGTTAGAGGGCTCATGCGTGCCAGAGGTTCCACGCTCGGCCCCTCGGCTAGCGCATGTTGCCGGTGTGCCCCAGCGAATAGCGTCCTGGTTGGGGCCACACCGTCAGGCCGTGCGGCTCCTTGTCGACCGGGATTGTCGTGACTGCACCGGACTGGGTGTCGAACACGTAGACCACGTCATCGAATCGGCCCGACAGCCACAGCTGGCGCCCGTCCGCGCTGACATTGCCCATATCCGGGCTGCCGCCGCCCGGGACGGGCCAGTTCTGGACCACCGTGAGCGTATCGAAGTCGATCACCGACACGCTGCCCTTTCCGCGGCGGCTGCCATGAATGTGGTTCGACCCCCGATTGGCGGCGTACAGGCGCCTGCCGTCCCGGCTCGGGTACAGGCCGTGCGTGCCAACGCCGGTGGCGATGAAGCCGACCTCCTTGAAGATAGCGCCGTCGATCACGAAGGCGCCGTCCGCCATCATGTCGGCCACCAGGAATCGCTTGCCGTCGGGCGTGACGCGGATGTCCTGCGGCATGCCCCCCTTCGAGAGTTTCAGGATCCCGAGCACGCGCCGCTGAACCAGATCGATCTTGGCCAGGGAGCCGGTGAATTCGCAGGTGAAGATCGCGTAGCGGCCGTCGATCGAGAAGTCGCCGTGATTGATCCCTTTGCAGCCGGCGACTTTCAAAGACGAGTGCAAGGCCATCGAGTGCGGATCGCGGAAGTCGAGCCGCTGGAACGCCTCGGCCACCACGATCGCCTCGCGGCCGTCGGGCGTGAAGTACATGTTGTACGGATCGTCGACCTTGATCGGCTGGCCGGGCAGACCGGTCCTGGGGTCGATCGGCGTCAAGCTGCCGTCGGTGCGTCCCTCCGCATTATTGGTGACCCACAGTGTCTGCAGATCCCATGCCGGCACGATGTGCTGTGGATTGGTGCCGACCTTAAAACGTGCGACCACCTTCAGCGTCGCCGGGTCGATCACGACCACGTCGTTCGAGCGCAAGTTGGGCACGTACACCCGCGACAGCGCGCCCGCCACGGCCGCACTCATCTGACCGGCTCCAGCCGCCCCGTACAGATTGCTGGGGTCGAGCACCGGCGGCATCCCGGCCACCACGTCCACCGAGGCCGTTGCGGGCGCGGGCTGCGCGCCCCATGCGGCCGTCGCTGCCCAGCAAAGCGGGATACTGACCGCAAGGATCCGCACGATTCCGGACGTGTGCTGCATCGATGAAGCTCCGTTGGGCGTCACGGGGATCGGTGGACCACACGGTCCCGGATCGCCGCCACGGTCTTGGAGACGATCTGATCCACGCCAAGCTGACCGAGCTGCGCGCTGGCGCGCCGGGGGTCTCCGCCATAGACACCCTCGGCGGCACCGAGCGGCTTGCCCGCTTTCAGCACGTCGGTTCGCACCGCCCCCGGGTCGACGGCCAGCATGAGCGAGGTGTCGGCCAGCGCGGCATGGGTGCCGATCTCGTTATCGCCATAACCGCGCTCGCGCAGCAACCGGGCGAAGCCTTCGTCGCTGGCGCGGTAGTACTCGTCCATCGCATGCACCCGCACCGCCGACGCTGCCCACTCGCGGTTCAGGCGCTCGGCCACGCGCTTGAGGTCGCGCTGGTAGCCGCCGTGATCGCCCAGCAGCACGATGTCCCGGAATCCGTGCGCGCGCAGGCTGCGGGCGGCATATTCCAGCGTGCGTTCGAACAGCTCGTCCGGGATCGAGAGCGTTCCGGCAAAACGCATGTGCGAGGAAGGCGGATCGACCCGCCCCTCGGGCACGTAGGCGATCACCGGCGCGACGATGGCATTGCCCAGGGCCTGGGCGATTTTCCCGGAAAGGAACTTGACCCGCTGGTTGTGCTTGCCGAGCACGATGGCCGGGCCGCTTTGTTCGGTGCCCCCGATCGGAACGATCGCCGTGGTCTGGCCCGCGGCAATTGCGTCGCGCACCTCGGTCCACGTCAGTTCCTCCAGGAACACGGTGGCCGGCGCGTGCGCGCGCGCCCCCAGCGGCAGTGCCAGCACCAGCACGAGCGCGCACCAGCCGAGGTGCTGAATCGGTCGGACCATCGTCCGATGTTAGCCGGTTCTGAATGGCGAAGGATCTTACCCCGGCGGACGGTCCGCCAAGACGCCTCGCCGTTCGAAGTTGCAGCGACGACGCTTGCCAATTCAGTCGCGACCGTTGACCATCCAGCATGAGCACGATGCTGGAAGCGCCTGCCGAAGCCGACCACTCCTTCCTGGGCCATCCGCGCGGGCTGGCCTATCTCGCGTTCACCGAAGCGTGGGAGCGGTTCTCTTACTACGGCATGCAGACGCTGCTGGTGCTGTACATGGTGCGCCAGCTGCTGCATGCAGGGCACATCGAGCGTATCGTCGGCTTCACGGCGTTCCGCGCCACCCTCGAGCGCGCCTACGGCGGACCGCTCTCGACGGTCGCGCTCGCCTCGGCGATCTTCGGGCTCTACACCGGCCTTGTCTATTTGACCCCGATCGCCGGCGGCAGCGCTTCTGCGGCGATCACGGCGGATCCCCCCGAGGCCACCCTCAAGGCGGCGGTCGAGGTCGACCACACCGATCATGAGGCGCTGGTCGCCGTCCCGCTGCTGTCCTACCGCAAGCACCGCTTCGAGGTCCTCGGGGTGAAGCCGGAGGGACCCGGGGTCATCTCGGTCTACATCGGCGGCAGGCGGTTCGAGGAGCTGGACGCCGAGCCCGGCCAGTTCTTCCGCTGGCGGTTCCTGACCAGGTCGCTGTGGTGGTCCTCGCACCCGTTCTCGCTGTCCGCCGCGCCGGGCGCCGACATGATGCGGATCACCGTGAAGAACCTGGGCGACCACAGCCAGGCGCTGGCCCGGCTGCAGCCCGGGACCCGCATCTTCGCCGAAGGGCCCTACGGCGCGCTGACCGCGGGCGATTCCGATCGCGGCGTGCTCCTGCTGGCCGGAGGGGTCGGCATCACCCCGCTGCGGGCCATCTTCGCGACGCTGCCCGGGCGCGTCACGCTGATCTACCGGGCCAGCAGCGAGCGCGACATCGTGGTGTCATGACAAAGCACGCGGATCGTCGTCGCGCCCTCCACGACGGGGAACACGTTCGCCGTGACCAATTACAGCGGCGACTGCTGCGAACCGACGCTCGGACACGTGTTTCAGGGAGCAGGCTCGCCGCTGATTCCGGTGTCGGCGCTTCAGATCGCCACGAGAAACGGCGCGATGTCGAGTTGAGGAAGATCTCGAGCGGCAATCGAGAACACAACTCGGATACCAACTTCTGCATATGCTGCCAGGATCGTGTCCAGCGCGGCCTCGTCCTGCGGGACCAAGGTGTTCATATCTTGGATCGTGGTAATGCCGTGTTGCAGACACTCGACAGCACCAAGCAGAGTTCGGACCCGTAGTTCCTGCCGGCTCCTTGCGCCCCAATAGCCGGGTTGGGCGTGAAGGGCCCAAACGTCAGGGACTATCGCGAGGCGGAGGTTCAGATGGCGGTCGGTACGCCCTCGAGCTCGGGCTCCGGCTCGGCGGGCTGGCCGCCCATCGGCTGGGGGCGGAGCAGGGCGCCACCGATGACGGCGGCCAGGGCGGCCATCACGGCGCCGGCGGCAAAGGCC
>Ga0137412_10001764_pt1 | contig 16932 bp, 12 predicted proteins | sample CZODoug2_1_16fun_FD_122160 | JGI IMG/M metagenome (GOLD analysis project Ga0137412, IMG submission 122160) | Vadose zone soil fungal communities from Angelo Coast Range Reserve, California, USA - CZODoug2_1_16fungal (Hybrid Assembly) | ecosystem: Environmental > Terrestrial > Soil > Vadose zone...
TCGGGCGGTCTTGTCCACGACCGCGATCGCGCCGCCGGAGGTCATCGGCGGGTCGAACTGTCCGGCCCGCAGCGGGACCGTGATCGGCTTGGCGGCCGGCTTGTCGAGACCGACCGTACTGGTGTCCAGCAGCACGAGGGCGGAGTGCTGCTGGCCGTTCTCTGGGATCAGGATGGGCAGCCGGCCGCCGGCGTCGGAGCTGGAAACCTGCGCGTCGGCGGGGATCGCGATGCCGAGCGGCTGGGACCGACCCAAGCCGCTGGCGGTGATCGGCCGTACCGTATCGGCGGATGTATCGATGAATGCCGCCCGGTCATCCAGCGCGGTCAGCGCGCCGTGGTGCCCGGCCGGGATCGTGGCAACGCAATGGAGCGTGGTGCTTTTGGGCGCCAGTCGGCAGAGCGCGCCGGTGTCGGACCGCTGCACCCAGACGGTGCCGTCGGTGGTGGTGATCGGGGTGCTGAGGTGGCCGCCGGCCACGATGGTGGACGGTGGTTGGCCGAGCCGGATGATCCGGCCGCCGTGCTCGTAGACGAGGTACGGTCCGCCGGTCACCTCGAGGCTGACCGGCTCCTCGTCGGTGCCCACCGAGAGCGTGGAATCGACTGACAGGGTGGACTTTCCGAATACGAGAACGCGGCCGTTGCGGCGGTCGATGACATACCCGTGCTGATCGTCCTGCACCACCTGGTTGGCCGGGCTGAGACCGGGGAGCGCCAACTTGGCGTCGACGTTCTTGCTGCCGCCGTTGATGTGGAAGACCGCACCGACCGTGCTGTTGTAGACCCAGTGGCCGGCCTGCCGGAACGCCAGCGCCGGGACGGATCCGCCCAGGCCGGTGATCGCTACGACGATGCAGAGCACCAGAGCGCCCGCGGCCCACGTGGTGACCGAGCGGCGTCCGGAACGAGCGGTCAATGTGGGCTCACTCTCTCGCGGGTCCTCCGCTCCGGGAAAATCGTAAGAGAGCTCGATCCAACCGCCGTCCAATGGCGGTACATCGACGAGCGCGCTCGATATTCGCGCCGTCCGGGCGAAATCGTGACCACTGGGCGATGTTAGGGCGAATCCGCGGGACCGGTCCCCGCGCCGGACTTATCCGATAAATACCGGGTCCGTCGCGCCGTTTTGCCCGGGCCGACCATGATCATGAGTGGATTTCGTCTCGAAAACCGACACAAATGGCCTCACGATCATGAAATCGGGCGGCCGGACCAAGATCGGGATCGGTTGTGTACGCGTTTCGTTGACATAACCCATCCCGATCAAGGTCGGGTGCGACAGATCCGATCGAAGTGCGCCCTACCTCGTGCTGCGCTCGAATTTCCGCGGTCAAGCGCACTTCGATCGGGTCGGACGGTCAGGCCATGAGTTGCTTGGCGGGCAGGGCGCACTCTGCCCGGCGATGGGGGCTCGGTTGGCGGGCAGAGCGCACTCTGCCCGGTGAGCCCGGCCCGGTCACACGGTGAAGCGCACTTCGATCGATGCGGCGGTACCTTCCCACCGACCATGATCATGAGTGAATTTCGTCTCGAAAACCGACACAAATGGCCTCACGATCATGAAATCCGGCCGCCGGACCAAGATCGGGATCGGTTTCGTACGCAATATGTTGACGAAATCCATCCCGATCAAGGTCCGGCGCCCCGCCGAGGGGGGCAAAGCGCACTCTGCCCGGTGATGGGGGCTCAGTTGGCGGGCAGGGCGCACTCTGCCCGGTGAATTTGTTCGGTCACACGGTAAGGCGCACTTCACCCAGTGATCGCCGCGGGCTGGTGCGGGCAAGGCGCACTCTGCCCGGTGATAGGGGCTCGGTTGGCGGGCAAAGCGCACTTCACCTCGTGAATCCGGCCCGGTCACACGGTAAAGCGCACTTCATCGGGTGGATCGAGGTCGTCGAGCAGAGCCAAATCCGGCGGTACGAGGGTCGTCGACAGCAGCAGCTCCCGCATCAGGTTGTCGTTGAGCGCATTGCCGACCGGCTCGCCGATCTCCTTGCGGGTCAGGCCACTTACCCCGTTCTGCGACAGCTTCGTCCGGACGCCGACCACGACGTGCTCGACCCGCCGCGCGGTCCAGCCGGCGTAGGGCTGCAGCTCGGCCAGCTCGTCCGCGGCATCCTTCCAGGACAGCGGCTGCGGGCGCAGCTCGTGCAGCAGGTACCGCTGGCCCAGCACGATCAGCGCGATGCGTTCGTCCGCGCCCAGCAGCCAGGTCTTCGGCGGTTGGGTGAGATCCCGGTGCCGCGGCCGCGGTTGGGCGGCGCTGTGCCCGGTCACGTGCACCTCGAGCAGGTGCTCCCGGCGACTGGATCCGCGGACGAAGAGCGGCGTGTAGCCCTCGTCCAGCGGCACCGGCTCCTCGTCCCGGAACAGCAGTCGCGCGGCCGGCAGGCGCATCGGCAGCTGCCCGGTATTGGCCAACCACCACCGACCCTGATCGTGGTGGAGAGTCCCGTGTTGCCGGCTCACCCGGGCGTCGTCCTCGCCCAGGCACACGTGCACCTCGGGCCGGTTGCGCCCGAACGTGACCGTGCGGCCGTCCTTCGGGCCGAACGTGATACCGCCGGTGAGGCTGAGCACGTGAATCGTGCCCGGCGGCGAGGGCGTCACGCCGCGGGCCAGGCTGCCGTGCGTTGCGGACAGGAGTGTCATTGCATTACGCCTTGGGCAGCCGGGTTATGGCGGTCGCGGCCAGCGTGCGGGCGTCGGCGCACAGCTTGGTGACCGGCCGGTTGCCGGCGATTTCGAGCTCGACGATTTCCTCCTGGTCCTCGCCATTCGGGTCCTGGTATGGCCGGTAGACGACCTGCGCGACGCAGGTGCCCGGCCCGTCGTCATTCGGCGTGATGAATGCCTGCCGGCCGTTAATGCGCACCGGCTGGCCGTCGTCCGCGGTCAATGGTGAATTCCGGTCGAATATTAGCTCGACCGAGTCGCCCCAATCGCATTCCCAGTTACCGAATGTTGGTGTGGGCGACGGCCGCCCGACATCCGGTGTTTGCGCGAACGCCTTTTGGTTGAGCAGGTCGCAGGCGTCGGCGTTCGCCAGGGACGCGTGCGGCCACGGATTGGTCCGCCGGGGAATGGGGCCGCGGTTGAATACGGTGGCCGCATAATTGGCTGCGGCGGTGGCGGCGCCGCAGATATTCATCGACCTGGATCCGGTGAGTTTCGCGCTGGCGACGGCGAAATGGCCGCCCCGCAATGATAGAAATCGATCGCATTCACCGTCGGCGGCCGGCTGCGACACGACAGTGACAGCGCCGCGGCGTTCGGTGTGGTCCTGTTTCCTGGCTGCCGGTGGCGACCCGTTTTCCAGCGTTACGGTGACGTCGGCGAGGTCGTCGCCGTTTTTAGTGATTAGTACGTCGCATCGATCGAAGTTGCCGTAGTCGGTCGACAACGTGGCGGTGCCGAATCGGCTGACCGTGCTGGGTTTCACCAATGCGCAGAGGTCCGCTGTATGAGGATCGCCTACCGTGGCGACCGCTTTAGTCGGCGTAGCGGAATGATCCGGTCGGGTAATGAAAACCATGCTGGCGGCCACGATAATCGCCACTACCGCGGCAGCCGCGATTATCAGATTCCGCTTTCGGTGTCCGGGCGGGGTTTGGTTATCGATGTTTGTCAATAACTCCTTGGCCGCGATCGCGTCGGGTCGGTCCGCCGGATTCCGTTGCAGCATTTTCGCCAACGCCTCGCCGAGTGGGCCGGCGGTCGGCGCGGAAATGTGGCCGGACGCGGCGCGCCATACCACGGTCAGCGGATTTTCTCCCTTACCGAGCGGGGAAACCCCTTCCACGGCGGCGAATAGCGTAGCGCCGAGCGAGAAGATGTCAGAGGCTGGCGTGCGGTCGCCGCCGCGGGCGACCTCTGGCGCGAGATACGCCGGCGTGCCCGGCACCAGGCCACCGGCCGTCACCGTTGCGTCGCTCCAGATCGCTCGGGAAACGCCGAAGTCGGTGAGCTTGGCATCGCCGCTCTTGGTAATGAGAACATTTCCCGGTGATACGTCACCGTGGATGATTCCCTTGCTATGCAGCGCTTCTAAGGCATCGGCGACCTGGTATCCAATACGCGCCACGTCCGCCGGCGGCAGCACGCCATCGGCGTCAATAATCCCGGCGAGATCGCGCGACGGCACATATTCCAGCACAAGCCAGCTTGCCCCGCCCTCGGTGACAACATCCAATAACGCGACGATTCGCGGGTGACGAATGTCGCGAACGATGTCCGCCTCGCGGCTGACCTGATGGTCAGACCGCTCGGAGTGCGCGCTTTTGAGTGCCACCGGATTGCCTGTTGTCTGGTCGGTAGCCAGCCAGACGGCTCCCATGCCACCGGAGCCGATCTGCCGTTCGACGCGGTAGCGACCTGCGATCAACAGTCGCTCGCGTAAGGCCATGGAGACCATCCCGACGCCGAGGGATTAGGGCGGATCGCCGCTCGCTACGGACAGCAATTAGCAGACACACCCTGGACGTGCGCTGATCATATCGACCGTCCCGGAAGCTGTCAGATTGGCGGATGTATCCGGGCTGGACCGGGTGTGGACGAGCTCGCCGCACGCTGGCCCCGACGTCGATGGTGGGGGATGGCACATGATGGGCATCGGGTAGCAGATCGCGATGGTGGTCCAGCCTCAGCTATCCACGCCGCAAGCGCAGTTCCCCACCCGCGGTGCCGGGCTGTCCCGGGCCAGAATGCTGACGCTCGCCTCGATCGCGGTGACCGCGGCGGTCACGACCGGGCTGTGGGCGGTCCTCGCCGCGGCGCTGCCGACGGGCCGAACGTCGGGCGACCTGACCCGCAGCAGCGGGCTGGTGTTGTTGATCTTGTTCACCGCAACCATCGTGCTCGGCCAGCTCACCGCGGCCCGGGTCGGCGCGACCGGCTGGCCGGGCTTCGTCGTGCAATCGCTGCACCGGAACGTGTCGATGCTCGCGGTGGCGCTGCTGATCGTGCACATCGCGGCACCGGTGATCGGCGGGTACCTCGGGCTCCGGCTCAGCTACGCGTTCGTACCGTTCGTTCCGGCTCAGGTCCGGATATGGACCCGACTCGCCGCGTCCGCGGCCGACCTCATCCTGCTCACCGCGGTCGCCAGCGCGGCGCGGGTCCGGGCCGGCTATCGATTCTGGCGGGCGGTGCACCTGACGGCATATCTGGCCTGGCTGCTGGCGATGGTGCATGCGGCCGGGATCGGCACCGACCGTATTTCGGTGCTGACCGTCGAGGCGGTGTGCGCGGGCGCGGTGGGCTGGGCGAGCTGGCACCGGCTGCGGGCGGCCCGCCGGTTGACCGGGCGGCGACGGCCGTGACGATTGCCCCGCCATTCAACGAGGCGCCACCCCGGCTGCTCGCCCGGTGGCTGCAGACCGGCCGCCCCGCGGACCTGGCCGAGCATGCCCGGCAGTACCGCCGGCCGGCGACCGACAGCGGTGCGGAGATCATCCGGGCGGTCACCGCGGCCGGGCTGCGCGGCCGCGGCGGCGCCTGGTTTCCGACCGGCCGCAAGATGCAGGCCGTAGCGACGCACGGTGCGGCGGCCGGCGCGGCGTACGTGGTGGTCAACGCCGCGGAGAGCGAGCCGGCCAGCAGCAAGGACCAGCTGCTCCTACAGGCCGCGCCGCATCTGGTCCTGGATGGCGCGGAGCTGGCCGCGGTGGCGGTCGGCGCCCGGCAGGTCAGCGTGTGCCTCACCCGCGGCGCCGAGGGTATGGCGGAGTTGCGTACGGCGATCGCCGAGCGCCGGGCCGCGGGTTGGCATCGGGCCGGGGTGAGCATCACCGCGGTCGGCACGCCGCGTTGGTACACCTCCAGCGACGCGACCGCGCTGGCCCGGTTCATCGGCGGTGGCCCGGCCAAGCCGCAGGCGCTGGCCACCCACGTTCGGGGAGTCCGCGGCAAGCCGACGATGGTGTCCAACGCCGAGACGTTTGCCCACATCGCGCTGATTGCCCGCTATGGCGCCCGCTGGTTTCGCGAGGTCGGTACGTCAGACGCGCCCGGTACGTGGCTGGTCACGCTGTCGGGTGCGGTGGTTCGGCCGGGGGTGTACGAGGTGCCGGTCGGGGCGTCGGCCGCCGACATCATCGCGCTGGCCGGCGGTGCCAGCGAGCCTTGGCAGGCGATGCTGCTGGGTGGCTATTGCGGCTCGTGGCTGCCGGCCGAGGCGATGCTGGACCGCCCGTTGGCCCCGGAGGCGCTGGCGGCCGCGGGCGTGGCGCCGGGTGTCGGGATCCTGATCGGGCTGCCGGCAAACGCTTGTGGGCTGGCCGAAACGGCCCGCGTCGTGACCTGGCTCGCTGGTCAGTCCGCGCGGCAGTGCGGGCCGTGTTTCAACGGGCTGCCGGCCGTCGCCGAGGAGCTGGCCGCGCTGACCTGGCATCGCGACCGGCGGGCGCTCAGTCGGGCCCGGTTCGACCTCGCGATGGTCTACCAACGCGGCGGCTGCGCGTATCCGAACGGGACGGTCGCGCTGACCGAGTCGGCGCTGCGGGTGTTCGCCGATGACGTCCGCAGGCATCTGGCCGGCGGCGGTTGTGATTGGGTGACCCGGGCACCGACCCTTCCGTTGCCCGAGCCGCTACCGGCCGGCGAACCGTGGCGATGACCGGCCGGCGGCGCCGGTGGGCCGTACTCCGGGGCGATCGTCGGCGGGAAAGCCTTGTGGGGCAGCGTTTCCACGTAGACATTGCGGCCTGCGACGGCTACGGCACGTGCGCCGAGCTGGTGCCGGAGCTGATCCGGCTGGATGTCTGGGGCTACCCGATCATCGGCGACGAGGTGATCCAGACCCAGCTGGCCGCGCATGCGCACCGGGCGGTGCGGTTCTGCCCGAAGCTCGCGCTCACCGTGGTGCCGGCCGATCCGCGTTGACTTGTTGACCGGCCCCGATTCGGACACGCTGGCTTTGTGGACTTGTCTCCGGTGCCGATCGAGCCGCAGCCGTGCGCGCTCCCCTATGGGCTCAGCTGGCCGGAGCTCGGCTCCGCGCTGCCGGACTTTGCCGCCGGCAATGCGTCGTGGATTTCGTACGAGAAGCGGGGGCTGCACAGGGAGGAGAATTCCCGCATTCTCACGGTGTCCTACGCGACGCAAAATGGGTCGACGCGGACGGCGACGGTCTTCATCAAACGGACCAACGCGGAGGCGGCGAAATATCGGTTCCTCGCCGATCGTCGGGTGCCGACTCCGCGGCTGCTGCAGGCACTAGTACGTGACGATGCCGAAATTCTGGTCCTTGAATTCCTGCCCATCATCGGTATTTCACCCGACGGCGCTGATGAGCTGTTGCGCTTGCTGGCCGGCTTGAATGCCGTGGAGGACCCGCCCCGGCCGCTGTTTCAGCCACCGCCCGGAATGCCCGCGGCGGCGTTTAACGGGTTGGTGACCGCGGCCCTGAACGAGTTGGCTGCCGATCCGCGGACGCCGGTCGATCCGGCGCGCTGGTTGCGCGCGTACAAAAGCGCAGGCGAAATCGTCGCGACACTGCCGACGGCGCTCAATCACGGCGAAATGTATTTCCAGCAGATCGGCTGGTCGGCCGGCCAGCGCAGGCTTGTGCTCTTCGACCTCGAGTCGCTGGCACTGCGCCCGATCTTCACCGATATCGCCGGCATGCTCGCCGGACTGGCTGCGTTGACCGGCCGTTCCGAGCGCGAGTTGTTCGCGACGTATCTCGCCATGCTGCCTGGCTCTGCCTGGCCGGAATCCGAGGCGTGGGAAACGATGCGGATGGTACGGGTCGTACGCTCGTTCCAGTCGCTGCCTTGGCTCGCCAATAACCCGCAAATCGGCGATCGGTCGGTGCGCACATTGGCCGATGATCTGGTCGCTCTCGACCTCCTGGACTGAGCTGCCCACGTCTCACGCGGCCCGATCCGGCCGTTTACGGTCTTGCTTGTAACACGACCGAAAGCTAGTGTGAACCGGTCTACACGATCCTGAGCCGGCACGCCTGGTACGGAGGAATCGTGATTAACCACATGTCTTTCTGGTCCGGCAAACAACACCGGCTGCGCCGCCGGCTCGCCGCTGCGGTCGGCGGCGCGGGCGCGCTATTGGCCGGATTGCTCGCCCCGGCGGCGACCGCCGCCACTCCGGTCACGGTGACCGTGAGCGCGTCGAGCCCGACTGTATTGCGCAATACGAGCGTCGGCCTGAACAACGTGATGTCGGAGATCAGCGACCAGATGTGGAGCGAAGACGGTCACTGGATGAAGCAGACGTACGTCGGGCAGGGCATGAGCAAGATCATGCGGTGGGGATTCGGCACGTCGGACTGGGACCCGTTCAAGCAACGGCCCTATCCCACCGGCTGGTGGTGGGGCGGCGCGAACGAGGCCACCGCGCAGGACACCTTCACGTTCCAGGAATTCATCGCCTACTGCAAGAGCACCGGGACGATTCCGTTGATCATGGTGCCGTGGGAATCGCAGACCTATAACGGCCTCCCCGGCGTCCCATTGAGCCAGATCCTCGCGACCACGCACCGGATGGCGCAGTATGTCCGGGATCGGGGAATTACGAACGCCGAGTTCGAGATCGGTAACGAGGCGTACTTCGGCGATCAGTTCTACACCGATGCGGCAAAACCCACGCCGGCCTTCTACGCCGATCAGCTGCCGGATTTCTGGCACGCGATCAAGACGGTCCGATCGAGCTTCAAGGTCGTTGTGGGAATGGACTCGTGGAATCCGGCATGGGACGAGGCGCTAGATAAGCAATACCAGTATTTCGACATCGTTGCCGACCACATTTACCCGTCCTACGCAAAGGGCTGGGCCAGCTTCTACGCGACGAACGACCTGTGGAGTAAGTACCCCAAGCCGGTCTGGGATCCGGCGCATCCCAAGCCAATCCTGCTTGACGAGTTCAACGTGGTCTGGCCCGGCGGCTTCGCCAGCGATCTCGGCGGCTCGCTGGCGTCGCTGGACGATCTGCTGCAGGCCGGGCAGTCGAATTTGTTCGACGGCATCATGACCTGGCCGGACACCTATACCTACGGCGGTGGTTACGGGAATGACAGCGCCAGCCCGGCCTACGGCGTATTCGACTACTACGCCGCGCTCGACGGCCAGACCAAGGTACTGACGCCGGACACGCTGGCCCACACCGTATTCAACACCGCGGTCCTGCCGCTCGAGGAAAACGCGACCTCAAGCGACGCACACGTACCCGCGTACGCCTACTCCGACGGCGACACCACCAACGTCGTGCTCATCAACGAGTACGCCACCGATCAGCCGACCAACGTCACCGTGCCCGGCTCGGCCGACCACGTCGACGGGTTCACGCTGGCCGGACAATCGATCACCGACACGCACCCCACCTATTCGGCGCTATTCGGCGCCGGCGCCGCGGTCACCGGGTCCGATTTCAACGTGGACCTGCCGGCGTATTCGGCGGTCGTGCTGAAGTTCTATCGCGACAATGCGGCGGCCCGCCCGGGTCATTTCGCCACGGTGAGCCCGCACCCGGACCAGTCATCCGTGAGCTCGTACCAGGATTTCTCCTGGGCCAAGTCAGCCGGCGCAACGAACTACCACCTGACCGTGTCGACCCACCGCGACCTGTCCGCGCCGGTGATCAGCCAGGACGTCGGCGATGTGACCCATTTCCAGGACGTCAGCACCCAACTGGACAGCGCGACCCAGTATTACGGGCAGGTGACCGCCAGCAATGCGGCGGGCTCCAGGGCCGGCCCGGTCAACGTGTTTAGGACGGCCCGTGTTGCCGGTGTGGCAAATCATGTCGTCAATTCTGGCTTCGAGCACGGCGGGTCGCCGGTATACACCGCGCACCCGGACGAGGAGGTCTTCTCCCAGTTCTGGACGCTTTCCAGTGATGCGCACCGGGTCGCGTCCGATGCTCATCGCGGCGCGTATTCCGTGCAGCTCAACGGCGATGGGCAGAGCGTGACCCAGCACGTCTTCGGCCTGCATCCGAATATGAATTATCGGTTGACCGGGTACGTGAAGACCGACGGCGGCGCCGTTTCGCTCTCGGTCGCCGGTGCGGGCAGCGGGTCGACCGGCAACGGCAGCTACACAAAAATCAGCGTGCCGTTCACGACCGGCGCGAATGCTTACAGCGCGGACATCTCCTGCAGCTCGAGCGGTGCGGTCGGTCAGGCGTATTGCGACGACCTGACCGTGATCCGGGATCGCTGACCCAGCCCTCAGCACGGAAGGGGAGAACTATGTGGTGGAAACGCGGCACTGCGATGGCGCTGGCGGGTGGTCTGACGCTATTCGGCCTGCAGAGCCAGGCGCAGGCGTGTGTGCCGAGTGGTTGGACAACGGTGCTCAGCTCGGCCGACTTCACCGGCAGCACGCTGGACACCAGCCAGTGGTCTGCCTACGACGGCACCAACCAGCAGAGCGGCGAGGTGTGGGACCCCAGCAAATGTGTGGTCGGCGGTGGATATCTCACGCTGAATGCCGACTCCGCCGGATTGTGTGGCGTCGCGGGGACGACCCAACATACGTACGGCAAATTCGCCGTGCGGGCAAAGTTCCTTACGCCCGCGAGTACGGCTTTCAATCCCGTATTCCTGTTCTGGCCGCAGGTCGACTCCACCTGGCCGGCCGCGGGTGAGATCGACTTTGTCGAGTGTTACGACGTGACCCGGCAATCGTTCCAGTCCTGGAATCACTATGCGGACGCCAATGGCAACAACGCGGCCGATTATGCCGGCAGCTTCGCCGTCGACATGACGCAATGGCATACGTACGCGGTCGACTGGGAGTCGACATTCATCAAGCTCTACGTCGACGGGGCCTTATGGCACACCTATTCGACGCACATCGAGTCCGGGCCGATGCACGTCACCTTCCAGATCGACCGTAACGCCGCCGCCTCGGGGTCATCGAGCGTCCAGGTCGACTATTTCCGGCAATACCAGTGACGAGTGAGCTAAGCCGCCGGACCGTGCTGGCGGGGCTTGGTGGCGCGGTCGCGTTGACCGCGGCGGCCCGGCCGGCGGCCGCGACGGTCCCCCGGGATCCCCGCGTCGAGCGGCTGCTCGCCAGGATGTCGGTCGCGGAAAAGGTTGGCCAGCTGAATTTGGTTACCGGCGCCGACAATGCGCGCACCGCACTGGCCGGTGGTGCGCTCGGTGGTGCGCTCAACGTGATCGGTGTGCCAGCGATCAACGCGCTGCAGGAAATCGCGGTCAAACAATCCCCGCTCGGCATTCCGCTGATATTCGGGCTCGACGTGATTCATGGTTATACGACGAACTTCCCGATCCCGCTCGCACAGGCGTCGAGCTTCGATCCGGAGGTCACCCGGACCGAGGCGACGGTGGCCGCCGCCGAGGCGCGGGCCAGCGGGATCTGCTGGGCGTACGGGCCGATGCTCGATCTGGCGCGGGATCCGCGCTGGGGCCGCATAGCGGAGGGAAACGGGGAGGATCCGTACCTCGGCGCGAAACTCGCCGAGGCGAAGGTGCGCGGCTTTCAGGGTGATGACTATTCAGCGGACGACAAGGTCGCTGCCTGCGCGAAGCATTACGTCGGCTACGGGCTGTCGGAGGGCGGTCGCGACTACAACACCGCCGACCTGTCGATCGAGAAGATGCACAACTACTATTTGCCGGCATTCCGCGCCGCCGTGCGTGCCGGCGTGGCGACGGTAATGCCCAGCTTCAGCTCGATCAACGGCGTACCTGCGCACGCCGATTCCTACACACTGCGGGACGTGCTCAAGGGACTGTACGGCTTCGACGGCGTCGTGGTCAGCGACTGGGGCGGCATTGACCAGATGATCGCCTGGAACTACGCGGCCGACGGTGCCGACGCCGCTCGGCTCGGCTTGAGCGCCGGCGTCGATATGGACATGGTCTCCGGTGACTTCGCGCGCAATTTGGCGCAACTGCTGGCTTCGGGCGCCGTCAGTCGGACACACCTGGATGATGCGGTGCGGCGCGTATTGCGGTTGAAATACCGGCTCGGCCTGTTCGACCGCCCGTACGCCGATCCGGCCCGTGAGGTGACCGCGCCGACGGCCGCGACCCGCGCCGCTGCCCGTACCGTCGCCGGGCGCAGCATGGTGTTGCTGAAGAATTCCGGCGTACTGCCACTGTCCACATCGGTCGGTGCGATCGCGGTTGTCGGGCCCTTGGGGCAGGCGACCGGCGATCTCATCGGGTGCTGGGGCGGCGCGGGTGTCGGCAGCTCCACGCCGCCGACGACCATTGTGGACGCCATAAGGGCGGCCGCCCCGAACGCGAACGTCACTTATACGGCGGGATGCGCGATAAACAGCGCAGATACGAGCGGGATTGGGGCGGCCGCCGCGGCCGCCAGCGCCGCGGACGCCGTCGTTGTCGTCGTGGGCGAGTCGGCCGTAATGAGCGGGGAAAACCGCAGCCGCAGCAATATCAAGCTGCCGGGTGTCCAGGAGCAGCTGGTGTCGGCAATTGCCGGGAGCGGAAAGCCGTTCGCCGTGGTGCTAATCAACGGCCGCCCACTGGATCTGTCCGCGGTGGACGCCGTGGCGCCGGCGATTCTGGAGGCATGGGCGCCGGGCCTTGAGGGCGGCAACGCGATCGCCGATGTGCTCTTCGGCGTGGTCAACCCGGGCGGCAAGTTGCCGGTGACATTTCCGCGGTCGGTCGGCCAGATCCCGTACTATTACAACCACGACAACACCGGCCACCCGGGTTCGTCGCAGTCCTATCTCGACCTGCCGGCCGGTCCACAATGGGCGTTCGGCCACGGTATGTCGTACACGACGTTCGCGATAGGCAATTTAACGCTGTCCGCGGATCACCTGCGCCGGTCGAACGGCAGCGTTCGGGTCGGGGTTACGGTGACCAATACCGGAAAGCGCGCCGGCGACGAGGTCGTCCAGCTCTACCTGCGCGATCCGGTCGCCAGCATCATTCAGCCGATCCGGAAACTCCGCGGATTCCGCCGGGTCACCTTGGATCCGGGCGGATCGACAACGGTCGAATTCACGCTCACCTGTGACGATGTCGGCTTCTACGACAACGACGGGCGGTTCGTGGTCGAGAACGGCACGATGGAGGTCTACGTTGGCAACAGCTCGGACAATACGCCGCTGCACGCGACATTCACCGTTGGGTGACGGCCGCGCGCCGCCGCTTTGCCGGCGCCGCCGAGGATCCACGGTGCCTGACCGCGCTCGGAAAGGTCATACGCCTGGGCACTTCCGCGCCGCCGATCAGCTCGAGCAGTCGCTCGGCGGCAGCGGCGCCGAGGGCGCGATACTCGCAATGCACGCTGGTGAGCTGCGGCGTGACGTAGGACGCGAGGCTGATGTCGTCGAATCCGGCGATCGCCACATCATCCGGCACCCGCAGACCCAATTCCGCGAGTACGGACATTCCGGCAATCGCCATAATGTCGTTACTGTAGAAAATGGCGGTCGGCCGGCCCGACCCGGCAACCAATTCCTCGGTGGCCCGCGCTCCGCCACGCGCGGTGAAGTCGCCGCGGACAAGTGGACCCGACTCGAGACCGGCCGCGGACAGCGTGCGCTGCCAGATCCGGCGCCGGTGCTCGGCGTGCAGCATGCCCGGCTGGCCGGTGACGTGGCCGATCCGGCGGTGCCCGTCGGCAATAAAGCGCTCGATCAACTCTCGCACCTGGTCGTCGCTGGCGGTATCGACGCTCGGAAAGGGGCAGCTGGCCGGCGGTGTGCCGATCGCAATGGCCGGCATTTCCAGCTCGGTCAGCAGCCGGTATCGCGGATCGTTGGCCCGCAGGTCGGTGAGCAGAAAGCCGTCCACGCGGCGTTCGGTGGCCAGGCGCAAATAGCTGTCGCGTTCGGCCGTTGCATCGTTGACAAAGCGAATCACCGACGCGTATCCGGCGCCGCCGAGCGCCGATTCGACGCCGGCAAGAAATGCCGGAAAGAACGGGTCGAGCTCCAGGAGTTCGGCCGGTCGGCGGATCACCACGCCGACGGCCAGGGCGGCCGAGCCGCTGAGCGCACGGGCAATCCCGCTGGGCGTCCAACCCAGGTCGGCCGCGGCGGATCGAATTCGCTCGGTCGTCTCCGGACCGACGCCCTTCCCGGTGTTGAAATACCGGGATACGAGGGCTTTCGACACGCCGGCTCGGGCCGCCACGTCGGAGATCGTGGGTCGCCGTGGCGGCCGCGGTGTGGAGATCACGGTATGAGTGTACGGGCCGGGTGTACCGGTCCACACGTAGCGCATGGAGGCATCGATGAGCGTCGATCGGCGTAATTTCATTCGCGGCACCGTCGGGCTCGGTGCGGTGCTTTCGTGGAATGCCTTCGGTGCCGGTCTGCGGTCCGCCACCGCGGTGCAGCCCGGCTCGACCGTTGCTGATGGCGGCTTGTCCTACGACGTCGTGATTTATGGCGCGACCCTTGCCGGCATGATGGCGGCGGTACGCGCGCACTGCCGCGGTCTGCGGGTCTGTGTGGTCGAGCCGTCGCGGTTCGTCGGCGGAGTCATTGCCGGCGGGCTGGTCAACACCGACACTCCGTTGAAATGGCGCACCGACTCGAGCAAGACTGAGATACACGGCCTGACCGCGAGTCTGTTCTTCGACCGCATCGGTGCGCTGGAAATCGAGAGTGGCGCGGTGATCCCGGCCGGCACCGATCCGCGGTACCAGTTCGAGGCGAAGATCGCCGCCCGCGTCGCCGCCGAGGTCCTCCACATGGCCCGCGCGTCGGTATTTCTCGGCCGTCGACTCACGAGGAGGACGGATGTGATCGTGGACAACAACACGATCAGGGCGATCCGCGCCGGCTCGGAATGGATACGCGGGTCGTTTTTCGTGGATGCGTCCTACGAGGGCGATCTCATGGCGCTCGCCGGCGTGCCATATACGGTTGGTCGGGAGGGATCGGCGCAATACGGCGAGTCCTACGCCGGCTACTACCCGGCCGGAGCCGTTACGTTGACGGGTTTTCGGGACAATACGGCGTATCCCGCAATACCCGATTCCGGGGAGAATGCGGGTCAGGGCGATGACAGGGTGCAGTCCTACAACTTCCGGTGCATTGTCGCCGACTCGGGGGAGCTGGTGCCGTTCCGGCGGCCGCAAGGTTATCGGGCCTCGAGGTACGACGTCATTCTCGACGAGATAAGTATCCTCAACAAAACAACTCCGATCACGACGTTTCTGCAGGTGGTGGGCAAACAGTCACTGCTGCCCAATGGCAAGGTGCAAACCAATTCGCTGGCCGGCTCGCTGCTGGGCACCGACCTGCCGGGTCGGAGCTGGCGTTATCCGGACGGCAGCTGGAGCGAGCGCGACGACATCGTCGCCGAACACGTCGCCTGGCAGCAGGGGCTGTTCTACTGGCTGGTGCACGACTGCCCGATTGCTGCCATCCGGGCGGATGCGGCTCGATACGGGCTCCCTGCCGATGAATTCGGCAACAGCCCGTATGGTCACGGCTGGCCGCACTCGCTCTATGTCAGGGAGGCGCGGCGGATGATCGGCGACTACGTGCTGACCCAGAAGGACCAGAACGCCCCACACAACACCAAGCTCGCCCCCGTCTGCGAATGGCAGTATGCCCGCGACTCACACATCGTGCAGGTCTTCAGCAGCGGCGCCGATTCGCTGGTCGGTGAGGGTGGCACGGGCGTATTGGATTGGTGGGGCGATCCCGGCGACCGGGTCAACCACGTGGACGTTTATCAAATCCCGGCCAGCTCGCTGTATTCGGCCGAGGTCCGCAATCTGACCGTGCCTATTTGCATGTCTGCGAGCCACGTCGGATATATGACCACCAGAATGGAGCCGGCGTACGGAATGATGGGCGAGGCGTGCGGCGAGATCGCTGCGCTGTGCCTGAGGTACGGGATCGGCGCGCCGGACATCATTGGCCACTATGCGGAATTGCGTACCAACCTGCAGCAATACGGAGCTGGGTTCTCGCTCTGACCGTTGGCCGTTGCTGCAACAATGGGCCGATGACGACCGAGGAATGGTTGCGGCGACGGATACGCCGGGCCGCACGTACCGGCCGGCTACGCCGCCGCGGGGCACGGCGCGCGCAACGATCCCTGATCGGCGAGATCCGCAACTCGTTTTCGCCGACGAGCCAGTTCTTGTCGGCGGTGCTGATGGCGGACTGGATCGAGGAACCCGATGGATATTCGGCACCGGCGCGACGGCCGGTGATTCCGCCCTCGATGTGGCGGGAGGTAGTGGGGTCGTTGCCCCAACCGGTGGTCGACGCGATGTGCGAGGAAGCGCTGCGGCCCGATCGGGAGGAGCTGCGCGACTTCTGTATCGAGCAGCGATTGATGCCGGCCGACGGCGATCGCCGCGCGGTGTTTCTGTGCATCACCGGGCAGCGCGCCCTGCTGCGCGAAATCGATCCGCATGGGACATCCCTGCAACGTGGCTACGACGCCGCCAGCGACGTCGAACGCTTCCGAATCACAAACGCACGCCGAGCTCATGACTGAAGGAGGCTGCTCGCGGCGATCATGAAGATTTGGTTGGCTTTCGCGGCGTGTCGTCGACCATTTCTGCATGATCGCGATGATGTGGGCCGTAGGGGATCGCTGCTGAGGCGGTCATCTCCACCGCCATCGGCGCGACCGCCCCGCGTTAGGGCTCCAGCCGGGGCCCAGCGCGGGTGACCGCGACTCCGGCGACTACGACCACGCCGCATGTTCTTCTGCCGGCGCAGGGACATTCGACTGTGGGTCACGGCGGCGGGTAGACCTAACTACACCACGAACCTGTAGAGAAGGTCATTCTCGCGGTCGACGATATCCGGTGAGCTGTCTTAGGAACCGATACCGATTCATTGGGGAGCAGATCAAATGAGCAACTGGAGCAGAGCCGGCAAGTTCACCGCTGTCGTCGCGCTGACGGCGACCGCCGCCGGCTTGACCGCATGGGCAAGCAGCGACCGGGCCGAGGCATCGAGCGACCGCGGCCGGCGGACCGTC
>Ga0137412_10001766_pt1 | contig 16919 bp, 15 predicted proteins | sample CZODoug2_1_16fun_FD_122160 | JGI IMG/M metagenome (GOLD analysis project Ga0137412, IMG submission 122160) | Vadose zone soil fungal communities from Angelo Coast Range Reserve, California, USA - CZODoug2_1_16fungal (Hybrid Assembly) | ecosystem: Environmental > Terrestrial > Soil > Vadose zone...
CACTCCTCGATTCGAACCGGTACGCATATGGGATTCTGTATGCAGTATGGCTCGACGTCAACCCGCGCGGCGCCCTCTCAGCGGAATTGCCCGTGTGTCGAAGTGCGATCGACACGCGAACAACTCAACCCTGTTGTATCTCGGCTACTGTATGCTATCGACACTGCGGCGGAGTCCGCCCGACGGGTACTGCACAGGAGTCCACATGACGAACCCGAGCACCGCGCCGCGCACTCACAGCCGAGCCCGACGACCAGCGACACCGGTGCGGCCCCGAACTCTCGAACGACCGGCGCCGCTGCGCGAGGCGGTCTATGACGCCATCATCGAGATGATCATCAGCCGCGAACTGCAACCGGGTGAACACCTGGCCGAGAGCGAGCTGGCGGCCCAGCTCGGGGTCAGCCGGCAGCCGGTTCGCGAGGCTCTGCAACGCCTCGAGGGCGACGGCTGGGTCGACCTGCGTCCGGCGCTGGGCGCATCGGTGCACGTACCGACCGACGCCGAGGCGGACGAGCTGCTCGCCGTCCGCACGCTGCTGGAGGCCGAGTCGGCCCGGCTGGCCGCGCGCAACGCCACGCCGGAGGATGTCGAGCGACTCTGGGAACTCCAGCGCGCCGGCGTGAAGGCACTCCAGGCGAACGACCAGGAGGGCCTCGTCTCGGCCAACGCCGACCTGCACGCCTACGTGGTTTCGGTATCCGGCAACAAGGCGCTGGGCGATCTCATCGCGATGGTCGACCGCCGGGTCCGGTGGTACTACATGCCGATCGCACGGGCCCGCGGCAAGGACGCCTGGGACGAGCACGCCGAGCTGATCGAGGCCATCGCCAGCCGCGGCAGCAAGCGCGCGGGTGACCTGATGCGCAAGCACACCGAGCGCACCCGCGACCACTATCACGCTCGCCGGCAGGAACTGGCCGAGCAGGAAGCCTGACGGCTTCCCGCTCAGCCCAGCCCTACTTGTACATCGTCTGGTTCATGGTTCCGGGCGCGTAGGCGTCCGGGTCGACCCACACATTGATGAGTGACGGCAGGCCGGACTCACGGGCCCGCAGCAACGCCGGGCCGATGTCGCGCGGGTCGCGCACCTCTTCGCCGTAGCCGCCGAGCATCCGAGCGAACTCGTCGTAGCGGACGTCGCCCAGCGTGTTGCCGACCCGGCCGCGCGCATCGCCGTACTTCTGGATCTGGCCGTAGCGGATCTGGTTCATCGACGAGTTGTTGCCCACTACCCCGACGAAGGGCAGGTTGAAGCGAACCATCGTCTCGAAGTCCCAGCCGGTGAGGCTGAACGCCCCGTCACCGAACAGCGCGACGACTTCCTTGTCGGGCCGGGCGAACTTGGCCGCCAGGGCGAAGGGTATGCCGACCCCGAGCGTGCCCAGCGGTCCCGGATCCATCCAGTGGCCGGGCGACTTGGGCTGAACGACGCCACCGGAGAACGTCACGATGTCGCCACCGTCGCCGATGTAGATCGAGTCCTCGGTGAGGAACTCGTTGATCTCGTGGGCCAACCGCAACGGATGGATCGGCTGGCTGTCCGAGAGCTGACGAGGCAGCCGCTTGTCGTAGGCAGCGGACTCCTCGGCGCGCAGTTCGGCGAACCAGGCCCTGCGGTCGGGCGCCTTCGCGATCCGACCGGAGGCGGCCTGGGTGACGGCCGCGAGGATCGCGCCCGGGTCGCCGACGAGGCCGAGGTCGACGTCGCGGTTCTTGCCGACCGTGCGGTAGTCCATGTCGATCTGGACGACGGTCGCGTGCTGCGGGAGTCGGCGGCCGTAACCCATCCGGAAGTCGAACGGCGTGCCGATGATCAGGATGACGTCGGCGTTGTTGAACGCGTACCGCCGGGACAGGTGGAAGTGGTGCGGGTCGCCCGGCGGCAGAGTGCCCCGGGCCGAGCCGTTCATGAACGCCGGGATGTCGAGTGTGCGAACGAAGTCCACAGCCGCGTCGGTGCCGCGCGAGGTCCATACCTGCGTACCGAGCAGGACAGTGGGCTTCTTCGCCCTCGCCAGGATGTCGGCCAGCTTCTCGATGTCGGCCGGATCGCCGATGCTCCTGGTCGAGGCCCGGTACCGACCGGCCTCCGGAATGGTGCAGTCGGCGAGATTGACCTCGGCGTCGAGCACGTCGCGAGGGATCTCCAGGAACGACGGGCCGGGGGCGCCGTTGTAGCACTCGCGGAACGCCATCGACACCATGTCCGCGGTCCGCGCCGTGTGCGGAACGGTCGCCGCGAACTTGGTGATCGGCGTCATCATGTCGACGTGCGGTAGATCCTGCAGCGAACCCATCTTGTGTTGGTTCAGCGCGCCCTGACCGCCGATCAGCAGCATCGGGCTCTCGGCTCGAAACGCGTTGGCGACACCGGTGACAGCGTCGGTCGTTCCCGGGCCGGCGGTCACGACGGCAACGCCCGGCTTCCCGGTCACCCGCGCGTATCCGTCGGCCGCATGTGCGGCGACCTGCTCATGGCGGACGTCGACCACGGCGATGCCCTCGTCGACGCATCCGTCGTAGATGTCGATGATGTGGCCACCGCACAGCGTGAAGATCGTGTCGACGCCCTCAGCCTTGAGCGCCTTCGCCACCAAGTGGCCGCCGGAGATCCGATCCGGGTCGCGACTCGGCTCCTGCAGGATCGGATCCGCCAAGGCTTTCGTCGCGGTCTGAGTCATGATCCCAACTCCCTTGGTTCGCGGCGGGCCGAACGGATTGCTCCGGCCTCTGACATCTGCGTGAAATCTTGTCGACCACACACTGCATACCGTATTACGTACTCGCTATGGTGCTCCACTGGATGTTCCCTGTCCAGCTATTGCGAGAAGGTTTCCTGAGGCTTTCCGCACAGAGGCGGGCCGGTACGTCGAACGTCGCAGATGCCGACGGGGATGAGTCTCGTCTACTGCAGCCGCATGCTGTATCCCTCGGCGTCGGCGACGGCCTGCTGGATCAGCACCTGCTGGGCCGGCGGCATGTCTTTTCGCCGTAGCGAATCGATCCGGAGACGAGGTAGCGGCGTCGCTCGACGTCCCGGCTGGCTCATGCGGGCGGTCAACGCGGCGCCGAACAAACCCAGGCACCCGGCCACCGCGAAGGCCACGGTGGCCCCCGTTGTGGTCCAGGTCAGCCGGGCCAGCCCGAGCCCGGCCGCTCCCCCGATTGCCTTGCCCGTGTACACGAGGCCGTAGTTCGAGAGCTTGGCGTCCTCACCGAACCACTCCCGCACCATCCCCACCAGCAAGGGGTAGCCGGCGCCGGTGCCCGCCCCGGCCAGTCCCGCAAAGACGATGACGGCGGCGCTGTATCGGCCGTGGACGGCGACCAGCAGGCCGAACTGGGCGACGCCCCCGACCGCCATGGCGAGACGCAGCGTGCCGCGACGACCGAGCCGATCCGACAGCACACTCGCCACCGCACGACCGAAGCCGGTCATCACCGCCAGGACACCGATCGCGGCCGCGCCGACGAGCGACGGAGTCCGCGACACCGCAAACGCCGCGAGATAGCCGATGTCCAGGAGCGCAACGGCAGCGCCGAGGACCACGACGACCACCATCATGGGCAGCGTCCCGCTGCGGAAGGCGGCCCGCACCGAGTAGGGCTCGAGACTGGGGACGTTGTTCGGCAGGCTGCGGTTGAGGCGTTGGTCGACGGACCATAGCTGTGGATCGACGTGTGACGGCCACCAGTTTCGCGGCGGCTTGCGCATCAACAGTCCGCTGACGCCCACGACCACGAACACTGCTACGCCCGCGATGCTCAGGATGGCTGTGTGACTGTCGACGCCCAGACCGTAGGCGACCACGACGAACGGCAGGGCTCCACAGCCGAAGCCACTGCTCACCAGGCCGACGATCGTCGTGGTCCGTTCGGGGAACCACTCGACGGCAGCGGCGACGCACGTGGCGTAGACCAGACCGCAGCCGATGCCGCCGAGCATCGAGTACCCGAGCAGGACGGGGGCGGGGCGACCGGTGTGCGCCAGTGTCAGCAGCGCCACCGTGCACAGCACGGCGCCGAGCAGCATGGGCACGGCCAGACTTCGGCGCAGGCGCTGATAGAGCCACATCGCCAGTGCGGACACGCCGGCCTGGAAGACAACCCACACCCCTAGTACCCAGAACGCGTCGGTGAGACTCCACCCGTACCCCCGCGTGAGCGTGGGAACCGCGGCCGCGAAGCCGTACTGGAACAGGCCGATCGCCGCCATGGACGCCCAGGCCATTCGAATGATCCAGGCACGTGAGAGCCCGACGAGTACGGAGTCGGTCTCCCCCACGCGATAGCTGCGGCCGTACGCGTCGCGCACCACCCGCACTCGAGTACTACGTCCTGACTCGGCCATCTCGCACCTCCGAGGTGCATACTGTATGTGCCATACATGGTGACCTAGTTCACTGCGGATGTCCAGAGCCACGGAACCCGACCGGGATGTGCGAGTCTGGGCCGGTACGACCCGCGGGAGCTCGGTGTGCCGGGCTGAGAGGGGGGCGTTTCAGCCCCCGACCGCTGAACCTGATCCGGGTAATGCCGGCGCAGGGAGGAGTCTCCCAGTGGCGTCAGCCTTGCCCAACCCGTCCGGAGTGGAAGGCGTTGGTGGCATGAAGCGAAAGGTCTACGTCGAGGGATCGCGTCCCGACGTGCAGGTTCCGTTCAGTGAGATCGAGCTGACCGGCGACAATCCGGCAGTACGGCTGTACGACACTTCAGGCCCGGGAGCGGATCCCGAGACCGGCCTGGCCCCGGTCCGTCAGTCGTGGATCTGCGAGCGCGGCGACGTCGAGTCGCTACCGGCGCAGGGCCCGGCCAACGCCGGCCGAACCGTGCTGCGGGCGAGGACGGGTAAGACGGTGACCCAGCTCGCGTACGCGCGGGCCGGCACCATCACACCGGAGATGGAGTTCGCGGCGATCCGAGAGGACCTGGATCCCGAGATCGTGCGGACCGAGATCGCGGCCGGGCGGGCGATCCTGCCCAACAATGTGAACCATCCCGAATCCGAGCCGATGGTGATCGGTGAGCGATTCCTGGTGAAGATCAACGCCAACATCGGCACGTCCGCGGTCTCCTCCTCGATCGCCGAAGAGGTGGACAAGCTGACCTGGGCCTGCCGCTGGGGTGCCGACACGGTGATGGATCTGTCGACCGGCAAGCACATCCACTCCACCCGCGAGGGCATCGTGCGGAACTCCCCGGTGCCGATCGGCACCGTGCCGCTGTACCAGGCGCTGGAGAAGGTCGACGGCGATCCGCAACGCCTGTCGTGGGAGCTCTACCGCGACACGATCATCGAACAGGCCGAGCAGGGCGTGGACTACATGACGGTGCACGCCGGCGTGCTGCTAAGGCACGTCCCGCTCACCGCGGACCGGGTCACCGGCATCGTCTCGCGGGGAGGATCGATCATGGCGGCCTGGTCGTTGGCGCGGCACGAGGAGAACTTTCTCTACACCCACTTCCGTGAGCTGTGCGAGATCTTCGCCGCCTACGACATCGCGTTCTCCCTCGGTGACGGGCTGCGGCCGGGCAGCATCGCCGACGCCAACGACGCGGCCCAGTTCGCCGAACTCGCCACTCAGGGCGAGCTGACCGCGATCGCCTGGGAGTACGACGTGCAGGTCATGAACGAAGGTCCGGGCCACGTGCCGATGCACAAGATCAAGGAGAACGTCGACAAGCAGAAGGAATGGTGCGGGAACGCGCCGTTCTACACCCTCGGGCCACTGACCACCGACATCGCGCCGGCCTACGACCACATCACCTCGGCGATCGGCGCGGCCATGATCGGGATGTTCGGCACGGCGATGCTCTGCTACGTCACGCCGAAGGAGCACCTCGGGTTGCCCGACCGCGACGACGTCAAGGCCGGCGTCATCGCCTACAAGATCGCCGCGCACGCCGCCGACCTGGCCAAGGGCCACCCGACCGCACAGGCCTGGGACGACGCGCTCTCGGCCGCCCGCTTCGACTTCCGGTGGGAGGACCAGTTCAACCTCTCGATCGACCCCGACACCGCTCGCGCGTACCACGACGAAACCCTGCCTGCGACGCCGGCCAAGACCGCCCACTTCTGCTCCATGTGCGGACCGAAGTTCTGCTCGATGAAGATCTCCCACGAGCTGAAGGACCTGGCCGCCGAGGGGATGCGCCGCAAGTCAGCCGAGTTCGTCGAAGCGGGCGGTCACGTCTACCTGCCCGTCACCTAGGAGCGTCGCTTCCCGGGTTGTGGAGCAGGTGGGTGTCGTAGGCAGACCGCACTGAAGCGTCCTCGACCACTCGGCGCATACCAATTGGTTGACAGGCGAGCCATTCTGGAGGACGTGACCACACAGATCGCCATACGCCTCGACGGCACCGAGCTAGCTGCCCTCGACGCCGAGGTGGCCGAAGGACGCGCGGCCAGCCGCTCAGACGCCGTACGCCGCGGGATCGCCTACCTGCAGCGCGCCCAGCGATACCGGGATGAAGAGGTCCGACTGGTCGAACTCGCCCGCAAGGGCGAGTCGGCATATCCCGAACTCGACGACATGCTCACCGCGGACCATCCTTCGCTCGACTGATGCGCTCAATCGTCACGGTGCACCTCGACAAGCGACGACCAGCGCTCATCCTGACCCGCGCGTCCAAGCTGCACCTGCTCACGTGGGTCACGATCGCACCCATCACCAGCACCATCCGTGGACTGACCAGCGAAGTCCGAGTCGGGCCGCGCAACGGACTCGCCCACGACAGCGTCGTCAGCTGCGACAACATCACCACCGTGCGCAAACAAGCCCTCGGCGACACCATCGGCCTCCTATTCGGTGACCAGGAACCCGAACTCGCTCGCGCAATCAGCGATGCCTTCGAGCTGTATCTCACCTGAGGTCGACCGGTTCACGTTGGCGGACCACTGCGGCGGCACCGGCGGCGAGCGCCGCGCCGTAGGCGGGGTTGCTGGCCACCAATCGGCGGTGGGCCCCCCACGCCGACCGCAGCCGTAACACCGCAGCTCGAACGGCGACGACGGCAGTCCGGACCGCGCGGCCCGCGACTCGGACGGCGGATCGGATGATCGTGCTGAGCATCGGTCAAGTCCTTTCGGCTGGAATGGCGAAACCCGGCACGCAGCCGCGGTCCGAAGGCAGCCCCGATACGGGCTCACATAGGCGCGAATCCTCAGCCGAGGATTCGCGACGGGATTCTCACCTGGGCAGGGCCAACTATGGGCGCACGTCTTCCAGGGAGAATCACGTTATCTCATAAGGGGAATCCTTGATCAATGCCTGTCGGCTGGCACGCCACCCGGTGTGGCCGCTGGAGGTCGGTCGCAAGGTGCTCGCCGCAGCGAGCAAGTGATGGTTTCGAGGCGCTGGTTCGGGTTTCCGGTGTCGTGCTGGCGAACTGCGCCAGATCCTGGCGATGGCGGCCGGTCCTAGCGGTCCGTGTACGCGATCTGGATTCTGGTGTGTTTGCGCCCGCGGCGGATGAGTAGGCCGCGGCCGGGGGGTTGGATGGAGAGGTGGGCTCCGGGCCAGAGTTGGCCTTCTTGACGGTCGCCGGATAGGAGGAGTCCGGTGGCGCCGAGCTCTTTGAGTCGTTGCGGGACAGGCTCGTGGATCGCACGGCTGGCGCCGCCGGAGCGGCGCAGCACGACGAGGTGCAGGCCGAGGTCGCGGGCTTGCGGCAGGAACTCGAGTAGCGGGGCGAGGGGTCCGGGTCCGGCGGGGTTGAGCAGGTCGTAGTCGTCGGCCAAGACGACGATCTCGGGGCCTTTCCACCATGATCTGTTGCGTAGCTGGGTGGTGGTGACGTCGTCGGGTGGGAGCCGGTTGCGTAGCTCGGTGGCGATGCCGCCGGCCATGCCGGCCGCGATTGGTGGGGTGCCGGCGTAGGCGCCGAGGTAGGGCTCGGGGACGATGTCGAGCAGGGTCCGGCGCAGGTCGAAGACGGCGAAGACGACCTGATCGTCGGTGTAGCTGTCGATGAGTTCGTGGATGAGGAGTCGGGCGAGGTTGGTCTTGCCGGATTCGGCGTCGCCGAAGACGAGTAGGTGTTGGTCGGCGCCGAGCAGGTCGAGGTGGACGGGGCGCAGGTCGGCTTCGTCGATGCCCAGGAGCACGGCGGGCGCGTCGGTGTTGCCTCGGCGCAGTGTGGCGTGGTCGACGAGGGCGGGGAGCATGCGGATCTCGGGGACGCGGTTGCCCGGCCAGGCCTCGCTGACAGCCTTGACGAGCGCGTCGAGGCCTTCCTGGCCGCTGGTGATGTCGTCGCGGCCGTCGATGCGCGGCAAACAGAGTTGGGCGGTCAGCCCACCGTTGCTGACGCAGCGTCCGGGGGTGTCGGCGCGGATGTTCTCGACGGCCCTGCGGTCGAGAGTGGAGTCCAACGGGTCGTTGAGTCGTAATTCGATCTTGGTGCCGATGATGGCTTGCATGGGCAGGCGTAAGTCGGCCCACCGTCCGGTGGTCAGGACGAGGTGGACGCCGTAGCCCAGGCCACGGTTACCGATTTCCTGGACGAGGTCGGTGAGGTCTTCGAATTCATCTTTGAACACGCCCCAGTTGTCGATCACTAGGAAGACGTCGGCGACGGGCAGTTCGGTGAGGCGACCGGCGCGGTGGGCGGCGCGCATGGCGTCGATGGAGTCCAGACGTTCGTCGGCGAACAGCTGCTCACGTTCGGCGAGCGCGGCGGCGACTTCGGCGACGGTGCGGCGGACCCGGTCGGGGTCGAGGCGGGACGCGACGCCGCCGACGTGCGGCAAGCCAGCGAGCGCGGCGAGCCCGCCGCCGCCGAGGTCGAGGCAGTAGAAGGCGATGTCTGACGGGGTGTGGGTCAGGGCGGCACCGGTGACGAAGGTGCGTAGCGCGGTGGACTTGCCGGTCTGTGGTGCGCCCATGACGGCCACGTGGCCGCCGCCGGCGGACAGGTCCAGTTCGAGGGGGCCTTGCCATTGTTCGGCCGGCTTGTCGAGCAGGCCGATAGGGATGCGTAGCCGTCCGCGTCGGCTCACGCCGGCGACGGTGAGTCCGTGACCGGGATCGGTGACGAGTTCACCCATGACCGGATTGAACGGCAGCGTTGGTGGAAGTGGTGGCAGCCAGATCTGTTGGACTTGCGCGGCCGCTTGCTTGAGCCTTCCGACGACCGTGTCGAGCGTGCTCGGGTCGAAGCGATCCTCGGGTTCGGCCGGACCGCGCAGGGCGTGCTTGCCGACCATCGTCTCGGACGCTTGGTCGAGCCACCGCGTGGTGTCGTTGAACAGGAAGTAGGGCATCGGTCGGGGTGGTAGGTCGGCAGGGGCCCGGTCGGTGGGTGGGCGGTAGGTGCCCGACACGTAGGCGGCTTTGAAGCGTTCGAAGACGGTGGTGTCGACTTTCAGGTAGCCCGATCCGGCAATGGGCGGTAGCTCGTAGGCGTCGGGCACGCCGAGCACGGTGCGAGACTCCTGGGCGTTGAAGGTACGCAGCCCGAGGCGGTAGGACAGGTAGGACTCCAGCCCGCGCAGCCGGCCTTCCTCCAGGCGCTGGCTGGCCAGGAGAAGGTGCACGCCGATGGAGCGCCCGATACGGCCGATCTGCAAGAACAGCTCGATGAAGTCCGGCTTGGCCGACAGCATCTCACCGAACTCGTCGATCACCACGAACAGGTTCGGCAGCGGCGGCAGGTCGTGCCCGGCGTCGCGGCGGGCGTTGTACTCGGTGGTGTTGGGCAGGCTGCCGGCGTCGAGCAGGAGTTGCTGGCGGCGGTTGATCTCGCCGCGCAGGGCGTCGTGGAGCCGGTCGACCAGACCGGTGTCGTCGGACAGGTTGGACACCATGGCCGCGGTGTGCGGCAGGTCGTCGAGGCCGGCGAAGGTGGCGCCGCCTTTGTAGTCGACCAGGACGAGTGAGAGCCGGTTCGGTCGGTGGGTCATGGCCAGTGTCAGTACGAGGGTGCGCAGCACCTCGGATTTGCCCGAGCCGGTGGCGCCGACGCACAGGCCGTGCGGCCCCATGCCGCTCTGGGCCGATTCCTTGATGTCGAGCCAGACTTTCTGGCCTTGGGCGCCGAGCCCGAAGGGCACTTTCAAGAATTCAGGCAGTGCGCGCGGGGTCCATAGCTGGGCGACGTCGTAGCTGCCGACGTCGTTGACGCCGACGAGACCGGCGAGGTCGATCGTTTGCTCGAGCGGCGCGTCGACCGAGGCGTCGGCCACCAGACGCAGCGGGGCGAGCTGTCGGGCCAGCGTGGTGGCCTGGGTCGGCGATACCCGGTCGAGCGTGCCGGTGCGGGCGCCAGCGGCGATCCGGCGCAGCTGTTGCTCGGCCTCGTCGGTCGTGCGCGGTGGTGGGCGCAGGTCGTCGACCGTGACGTCGGTGCCGTTCGCGGTGATGCGGACATCCACATGAGTGGGTTCTTGCTCGCGGCGCTCGGTGACCGCGATGACAGCGAGCCCCAGCTCGTGGGGGGTCATGTCGTCGGGCAGCAGCGTCAGCGGGTTCGCGGTTGCGGTGAGCTGGTCGGCGATGATCAGCAGCCGGGGTGTGGGCACGACCCGGCCGGGCGCGCCGGAGCGGCGTTGCTGGGCGACGTGAGACGCCCGGCGGGTGATCTCGCCGCGTAGCAACTCGCCGAGTTCGTCATTGTTGCGGGCCGTGAGCCGCCGAGCGACCGGCCCGTCGAAGCCGTCGGAGGCGAGCAGGTGCGGTAGCCACTTGGCCCAGTCGAACTCACCTCGGGCCTGTTGGCCGATGCACAATGCCAGATGCACGTCATCGGGGGCGTGCAGCGCGGCGAGTTGGACGAGCATCGCCCGTAACACGGCCCGGGTCGCGGTGCCGTCGCCGACCAGCGACACCGTCCCGTAGATCGGTACGGCCAACGGCAGGCCGTCCAGGCCCTGGTTGCCTGCCTGCAGGCGCTGCAACGCCGCTTGCGCGAGCGGTTCGGAGGGCGCGAGGGGGTTCATGGTCGCGGCGACGGTCACCGGGCGACACAGGTGGTCAGCGCCGGTACCGACCCGCAGCACCAGAAAGTCCGGGTCGTGGCGGCGCCGTTCCCATAAGCGGGTCGGGTCCCGGACGATCTCACTGAGCTGGCCCGGTGACGGGTGACGCAACTCGGCGACCTGCCGCTGTACCCGGGCGTCCTCGTCGAGCCGGCCACGGATGTCGCTGAGGTAGTCGACGTAGCGTGCCCGCAGCGCGGCCGCGCGACGGTTGGCCCCGGTCTTCTGGGCGATGAAGCTGACAACGCCGCCGATGACCATCGCGCCGAGCATGATGCCGCCGGCGATCAGCATGAGGACACTGCGGTTAGCCATGATCATCACCAGCGAGCCGCCGCCGCCGAGCACGGGCAGCAGGACTTGCATGGCGCCGGCCAGGCCACCCGAGGTGTCGGCCGACGGCGGTGGGGAGGCGAGCTCGACCGGCGCCAGCGGGAGGTTCGGCAGCGGTAGGCGGGCCGGGCGGTGCACGAGTCGCTGTGTCACGCGCCTACCCTCCGCTGCTGCTCAGACGACCACGAGTGTCCTCGACCAGACTAGATGCGGGTGGTCGGTTCGACCCACTGTGGCCAGGTGCGCCATGATCTGCACTCATGGCGACGCGCTTCACCCGGCTCTCGATCGTGGCTGGCGACCGGCAACTCGACGCCAGCCTGCCCAGCAGCCGACCGGTCGCCGAGCTGATCCCCGAGTTGCCGTTGATGTTCGGGTTGCCACACACCACCCCGCCGACGGTGTGGGCACTGTCAACATCACGATCGGGCACACTGGCCGGTGAGCGCACGCTGGCCGACGCCGGCGTCCTCGACGGCGACGTCGTCTATCTCAGCTCGGCTGGTGCCGCCGCCGAATCCCCGGTCGTGGACGACGTGTTGACGGCGCTCTCCACCGCAGTCGACGATCACGCCCGGCCGTGGGCCGGCGCAGCACGCGACTGGGTCATCACCTGCCTGCTCGCCGCCATCGCGGTCACGCTGACCGCCGCGCTGGCCGCTGTGCCGAACCCGCGGCTCAGCGGCGCACTGCTGCTCGCCGCCTTCGCGGCCAGTACCGGAGGCGCGGTCGCGTTGCGGGGGCGGGGTGGGTTGGTTCTCGGCTGGGCCGGCCTCCCGGCCGTGCCGGCGGGATTGTTCCGGCTCACCGATGGCAGCGACCTCGATGTCCGGCTCGTCGCGGCGGTATCCGCCGGCCTGGCCGGCGTGGCAGCGGTTGCGTACGCGGCCCGGCACGCCCGAGCGGTCGTCGTGGCCGGCTTGCTCGGCGGGGTCCTCGCCGCTGGGGCTGCCGGCGTGCTAGCTGCGGGCGCGGACGGCAGCTCGATCGCGGCCTGGGCGAGTCTCGGCATCGTCCTCGCGCTCGGTGTGCTGCCGCAGCTCGCCCTGGTCACCTCAGGACTGCTCGGACTCGTGCGCCAGGCCGAGGCCGGCAACCCGGCCCGACGAGAGGCCGTCAGCCGATCACTGGCCAGTGGCCGCGCCACGATCGACGGTGCCGTGGCCGCGCTCGGCCTGGTTGGAAGCGCCGCGGTTGGCTCGCTCATCTGGGCGGGGCGCCCGGCGCAGGCGTGGCTCGGCGCGCTGGTGGCGCTGATCTTCCTGCTCCGCAGCCGCAGCGTGTCACAGGCTCCGCTGGTTGCGTTCTTGCTGGCCGTTCCGGTCACGGCGCTGATCGCCACCGCCGCGTCGCTACCGCATTGGGCCCATGTCCACAGCTCGGCGACCCGCGCCGCCTACTGGAGCCTGGGAACCCTGGCCATCGCGTTCCTCGTAGCCCTGGCCGGATACACCCGACTTCCCGAAGTCACCAGCGCGCGACTGAGCCGCCTATGGGACCGCGTCGACCTGCTCGCCGTCCTCGCGCTCGTACCTATCGTGTTGCTCGCACAAAACGTGCTCGGCTGGCTGGCCGACAAACTGTGAGGCGCTACTTCTGATGCAGGACGGTCACGATTCGGCTCGCGACGATCACCACGATGACGATCACGACGGCCAGCATCACGCTGCCCCACAGCGCGCTGAGTACCGCCCGGTGAGTGCGGGGCCGGTTGGTGCCGTGTAGCACCGCGTCCCGCGTAGCGGCGGACCGCAGCGCGTGCGCCTGCAGCACCACCTTGGGATCGGGCCTCGGGCCGGTCACAGCGTGCCGTCGTGTCGCGGCTGGTCAGGGTCGACGCGATGAGCCCGCAGGGTCTTGAATCCGCGCTCGATACCGGGTGCCTGGGGCTGCTCGACCGGCGCGTATCGATCGGCGGCCACGTCGGGGCCGGGCGGCTCGTCGTCGGTCGGTTGGTCCTCGTCCTCGTCCTCGTCATCGGCGGCTTGGATGCTGCCGGCGACGGCGACGACGAGTTCGTGCAGCAGGTCGGTCAGCTCGGTGTGCGGGCCGGCGGTCGCCACGACCGCGGTCCAGGTACGTCCGGGTAGCGGCAGGAAGGCCTGCAGTGACGTCATGCCGACGCGGCTACCGCCAGGCGCGACGAGGCTGGCGAAATCGCGCTGCACGAGTATCGGACCGGCGGGTGTGTCGTGTTCTTCGGTGACACCTTGCCGTGAGGTGGCCTGCCGAACGGTCGCGATGCTCGCGGGATCTGGGCTGGAGTCATACCAGGCCAGGTGTAGGCCGGTGCTCGCGAGGATGCCGCCGCCGAGGAAGCCGAGCTGGACGAGGGAGATCAGCGTGCCGCCACGTTGGCAGGCCGCGACCAGGTCGGCGATGAAATCTAGTACCTCTCGTCGCTGGGCCGAGCGCACGCGTCGACCTGCGAGCCGATCGTCGACCAGACGCTCGGCAGAGCGCTGCCAGCTCGAGGGATGAGTGTCCAGCACCGACCACGACGGGTCATCGGGCAGCGCAACCTGCCATGCGAACGGCGGATGAGCGACGTCGGGATTGAGCTGGAGACCGAGCGTCGACTGTGACTGCGTCACTGGGCGACGTGACCGCCGCCTGCCGCGGCGTGCCGGCCACCGGAGGGATTGAGCGCTGCGGCGGTCTGCGCGTCGAACTGCGCGACCATGTCCCCGATCGCCTTGGACAGCCCGCCCCAGGCGCCGATCTCGCCGATGAGCTTGCCGACGCTCGCCTTCCACGTGTGCCGGAAGTCGTTGATCGAGTCCTGGATCCTCGACTGTCCGTCCGAGCCGAGGCCGTCGACATCCTCGGCGCCCCGCTGCTTCTCGCTGAGCTTGGTACCTACGTCGACCAGGTTCTGACCAAGTTGGGACAGATCCGAATACGGATACTGGATGTACGGCACGGCACACCTCCCACAACACAGCCGCGACACATCTACACGTTTCGGCGCCGAGCATAGCGGGAAGATCGGACAGTCCGCATCTCCAACACGGCCACCGACCTCGACGAGCACGCTCTACGATCGGCGCTTGTTGGTCTAGCTGGGTGGAGGGTTGCGATGTCTGGCCGCATAACGACGCCGCTGCGTCCGCCCATCCGGCGGGCACTCGCGGGCGCGGCGGGGCCGATGCTGGGCGGTCACCTGGCCGCGGTGCGTCGTGGCGAAACTCGGCTCGGTGGCATAGCTCCCCGCCCGCTCGTCGTCGCAGTGCTCGCGGTCGGCCCACAGCCGGGCGCGAGCACACTCGTCGCGCTGCTCGCCCAGGCGTTCGCCGGACTGGCACCCGATCGGGTCGCAGTGCTCGACGCGGACGGGGTTCACCAGCCGCAGCGCTTCCGGCTCGGTACCGACGACGGCGGCAGCCTGCGCCAGTTGGTCGCAGATCCGCACGCCTGGCGCTTTCGCCGGACGGTCGAGCGCTACCTGGCGCGCGGGGCCGGGGTGCCGTTGTTGGCAGCGGCGTTGCCCGAAAGGGGCCAGGTGCTCGACGTCGCGCAACTTCGCGCGGGGCTGCACGTACTGCGGCGGCGCTACCCCGTGGTTCTCATCGATGTTCCGGCTCAGGCCTCGGCCGATGTACTCGCGTGGGCCGTCCGGGCAGCGGACCACGTGATCATCACGGCCGGGGACACATCCGCTGCAGAGCCGGCACTGCAGTGGCTCAACGGCATCCGAACCGACGAAGCGCAGGTGACCGTAATTGCACGGGCGGGCCGCGGCATGGCGCGGGGCATCGACGTGGTGATGCCGGACGACGCCTCCCTGGCCGGCTACGGCCAGGTGCGCATCCTCGAGCTCCGCTTGCCCGCGCTCGCGGCTGTCGAGCAGGTAACCGCCCGATTGACCACCAGCTGGGCGCGGGACAGCTGATCAGGCGGTCCGCCCAGGATCATCCTGTGTGCCCGCAGTGACGCACAACACACGGAACGGCAGCTAAGTGCCGCGTTTAGGTTGCGATGTCCTGCGGCCTTGCTTAGGCTCACGTGCAGTTCAAAACGTGCATGTCCGGCAGCCGGCGCACTGGGGAGGAACCTTTCGTGAGTACCAAATTCAGCGTGGCGAACAATGCGGTGAATCAGCACGCCACCAATCTGGATACCTCGGTATCCCAACTCAACGGCCAAGCCGCCGCCTTCCTGGCAGCGATCGAGGGCCTGCCAGGTTCGTGGAAGGGGACGTCCTACGGGTCGTGGGATCGCCTGACACAGGCCTGGCACCTGGCGATGAAAGACCTCAACACGGCGCTCACCGACATCAAAGGGCGTGTCGGTAACGCCGGGCAGCTGTATGACCGTTACGAAGCCGAGCAGACCAGCCAGTTGGACTCGACCATGGCTGGGGCCGCGTGGGACTCGACGAAGTTCCGCGGTTAGGGAGGAGACGAGCTCATGGGTGGCATCTTCAGCTACGACGAGGCCGTCGCCGACGCGGCGCACGGCGACCTGGCCGGGGTGGTTTCCGGGCTGCAGGCCAGTCTGGATGACCTGGGCGGTTTCGTGTCCCGGGTCAAAGGCAACTGGCAAGGCGATGAGCTGGATGAGTACGCCGGCATCCAGCAAAAGTGGGACTCCGCCTCGGCGACCGTCAGGGAGATCCTGACCTCGGTGCATCAGGCGCTCGGGTCCACCACCGGTTCGGTGAAGGACATGCGCGGGCAGGTCCGCTCCGCGTTGCAGTCTCACTAACCCAGCGGGTGTGTGGAGGGTGGGAGGTGAGATGAGCCGTGGGCGACTTTCCCGCTGAGGTGTTCCGTCTCGACGGTGACCCAGGCGCGATCCGCAGCTCGGCTGCGGGCTACCAGCAGCTGGGCAGCGAAGCCAGCGACGCGGCCGGGCAGATCCGCGGCCTGGACACATCGCTGTTCGTGGGTCCTGAAGGCGACCAGTACCGCGACGGGTTGAAGGACTCGCTGCCGCCGCACCTGGACACCACCGGTCAGGCCTACGGCAAGGTCGCGGGCGCGTTGACCACCTTCGCCGATGCGCTGTCAGGCATGCAGGATCGGATGCGGCCCTTAGCGGCGAAGGCGCCCGGATTGTGGGAGGCGATGCAGGCCGCTAACGGCCGGGTCGACTCAGCCAAGACCGCCGACCACGCCCATCAGCAGCAGGTCGATGCTGCGAAGGCGGCGCTCAAGCCGCACCAGACACTCCCGCCGGACACCTATGTCTCCGACGGTGGCGCCGCGGCCGGGGCGCTGTCCACCGCACAGCAAGCCTGGAATGAATGCCTGGGCGCAGCCCACGGCATCAAAGGTGAACTCAAGACCGCGGTCGATACCTGCCACGACACCATCCGCCACGCCTCCGGGATGCGGTTCAAACGAAACCCCCACGGCCTGGGCCGGGTCAGCTCCGCGATCAAAACCTTTGTCAAAGACCACGCCGGCGCACTCGCCAAACTCTCCGGCGTGCTCAAGGGCATTTCCTTCATCACCGGCGTGCTCAGCTTCATCCCTGTCGTCGGCGAAGTCACCCTCGCCATCTCCATGATCACCGGCGGCGCCGCACTCGCCATCGACGGCGCAACCATGTGGGCCAACGGCAAATGGAACATCGAAACCCTCGGCTGGGACAGCCTCGC
>Ga0137412_10001767_pt1 | contig 16914 bp, 17 predicted proteins | sample CZODoug2_1_16fun_FD_122160 | JGI IMG/M metagenome (GOLD analysis project Ga0137412, IMG submission 122160) | Vadose zone soil fungal communities from Angelo Coast Range Reserve, California, USA - CZODoug2_1_16fungal (Hybrid Assembly) | ecosystem: Environmental > Terrestrial > Soil > Vadose zone...
TGTACCTAGCTTCAAATGGTCGTTTGTTTTGGCCAGGACTGCTATCGCATAGTAACACGTCTCGTTCTCCTGCAATGAGCTTGGTTTTCCTACCGGCAAAGTTTTGTACATTTCCGTAGCACTTTCGAGGTGCGCTGAGGCATCGGCGCTTTGAGAAGTCCCGACAAGTCGGGATCGCCGCACACCAACGCCGCTGGGTTTCGCGGCATCAGTGTTATTGAATGTCGCGGCTAAATTCTGAACACTTTCGTCCCACTCGCCGCCATTGAGTTTTATGGTCCTTGAATCGCGCTCTTGGCCGACGTCGCCCCTATCGCTTTTGATCAATTCGATTTCGCTGTACGTACCGCTATTCATTTGCTCGACTGCGGGCTGCGCCAGCAGATCGGCCTGCGCGCGCTGCTTGAGTTCGCCGTGAATTCTTTGGTCGTAAGCATACCAATTCGTTAGGAAACGTTCGGCTAACGCTGGTCTGGCCAAGCACTCAGCAATAACAAAGGGATCATCGCCGAGGGCGGCGAAAAGCTCGCGCAATACTTCAGGCTGCTTGGTGTGCTGTGCCATGCGATCCATCTCGGCTTGTAACTGCTCAGCAGTAATCGACCGGTGCCAGTAATCTTCCAGCGCCTGTGAGTTGCGCTCATAGTCTGTGACTTTCTTTTCCAGTTGTGCCTGCATCATCACTGCACCGAAGGAGGGCTTCGCGTCAGGGCGCTCTTTTGGCCAGATTCGGTGACGCCAGTAAACTTCTTCGATAGCGCGCTGATAGGACACGCGTTCTTCAAAAGTCAGCGTTCTTTGAGCCCTTCCTGGCGCGTCGTGCTGGGACAATCCCAGCAATGTGCTGCTCGACGTCAGGCTAGCAGCGGCTGCGCAGAGCAGCACTGCTATTACAGTAAAACGCACACGTTTGATTTCACGCTTCATTCGAACTTTCGGATCGGTCAAGGATTTAGAAAATCCTTCGGTCTAAGTCGAGCAAAATCGAAAGAACAGGCGACCCGCATGCTAGCCACAAAAAGCCGTCAATCGGCGTCCGGCTTCTGTGCCTGCCCGGTGCGCAGAAAAACTTTCCCGCTGGGACATGACTTGAAAACTTCGCAGCGACTGCAATCCGGCTTGCGCGCATAACAGCGACGGCGGCCATGCCAGATGAGCCAGTGACTCCAATCTGTCCAATGCTCGCGCGGCACCAGCTTCATTAAATCCCGCTCGATCTTTTCCGGGTCTTTGTGTTTCGTCAGGCCGAGTCGTTGGGACAGCCGGATCACGTGCGTGTCCACTACGATCCCTTCGTCCCTATGAAACGCATTGCCCAGTACCACATTGGCGGTCTTACGCCCAACGCCTGGCAAGGCAGTTAGTGCCTCCATGGTATCTGGGACTTTTCCACCGTGTTCCTCTGCGATTGCGCGCATGGCTCCGCGGATACTTTTCGTTTTACTGCGAAAAAAACCTGTAGATCTAATTGCCTTTTCGAACTCGGCTTGCGGCGCATGCGCATAATCTTTCGCAGTGCGATATTTTTTAAACAACGCTGGTGTGACCATGTTGACGCGTTTGTCAGTGCATTGCGCTGAAAGTATCGTGGCTACCAACAGTTGGAGCGGGTTCTTGAAATTTAATTCGGTATGCGCATTCGGGTAAACCTTAGGCCAAATCTCAATCAATTGTTTTATCCGCTCGCGCGCAGTCATGCGGGCATTATGTGATGCAGACAATCTTGTCTGCAAGTTTCAAGGGAAGGACGGGCAGTCCTCTGCCCGCCAGCTTGGTCGGCGGACAACGGCGCGCACGGAGTGACGCGCCCTACCTGCGATTTGGCTGCGTCACGATTTTATTCTGCCCATTACCGTAGCGACCTGCTATCGGTTGCGGGCAACTGTGATCCAAGAAGCACCCAGCAAAGCAATTGACCGCCGCCCAATCGCTACGCGCAATCGAAAATGGGCGCAGTCGTCAACGGCCTGGCTCGCTTCACGGAATGTTTCGCCGAACGCAATTTCGATTGCCGGCATGTGTGCCTGCATCATCGGAGGCATCGCCCTGGGCTTAACTTCAATTGTTGATTACCGAATCTTGTGGATCATTGGCGCGCTTGGCGCGCAATTACGTCTGACTGCCAACATGCTCGATGGAATGGTTGCCATCGCTTCCAGTCGTACTTCGAAGACCGGTGAGCTGTACAACGAAGTGCCAGATCGCATTTCCGACGCGGCTGTTTTCATCGGAGCCGGCTTCGCATGGGGCGGAAATGTTACACTCGGTTATATCGCAACCATCCTGGCTATCTTCACCGCTTACGTTCGAGCAGCAGGAAAAATCGCCGGCGCGCCTAACGAGTTTTGCGGGCCAATGGCAAAACAGCATCGCATGTTGGTCATCACGCTCATCTGTGTTTACGCGGCAATCGCGCCACGTTCCTGGCAGATGATTACGTTCAACAATTCGCAGATCGGCCTGATGACTTTGGGGCTTATCGTGATCGTCGTCGGCTGTGTTATCACGGTTATTCGCCGAGTCGGACGAATCGCACGCTTTGTTCAACTTCACATAAATGAGTGACGAAAGGCACGCGCGCTGTTGTTTGCCGGCTCTATGCTGACGAGACTAGCTAGATCGTGTCCGCCTTTGGGCGGGACGCAATAAAATGAGCGAAATTACGCGCGAACGTCTCTTTGGATTTCGTCACGCTTTTGACAATCCCTTGACCGTTGTTCTCACCCTGACTGCTCTCACTTTGTTCCTGTTAGCACCAGTACTAATTCTTATCGTGACCCGCGCGGCTAACAGCACCAGCGATAAGAGAAAGGAACTCTGGGATCGTTATCGGTCGTGGATCTGGCTGGCGATGTTCATCCTGATTCCCATTCTGGCAGGCGCGTTTTGGACGATCCTGGCCGTGGCCACGCTAAGTTTTCTTTGTTATCGGGAATATGCCCGCATCACAGGATTGTTTCGGGAACGAACCATCAGTCTCATCGTAGTAGTCGGCATTCTCCTACTCACTTTCGCCGAGCTGGATAATTGGTACCGACTCTATGTTGCCCTATTTCCGCTGACGGTCGCGCTGATTGCCATCGGCGGATTGATCCCCGATCAACCGAAGGGCTACATTCAACGTGTTGGTCTCGGTGTCCTCGGCTTCTCTCTTTTCGGAAGCGCATTGGGCAACCTTGGCAACATGGCGAACGATTGGAACTATCGCCCGATCCTTCTGCTCATCATCTTCGCCGTGGAACTCAATGACATCTTTGCCTACATCTGCGGCCATTTGTTTGGTCATCGAAAATTTGTCCCGAACACCAGTCCGAACAAAACAGTAGGAGGTGCGTTTGGAGCGATCGCACTAACTACGCCGCTCGTTGCGGTCGGCGCGCACTATGTCTGGACCGGTACAGCGCTCGACACGCCGGTGCGCTTGCTGGGACTTGGCATCATTGTCAGCATAGTGGGGCAATTCGGCGATCTGATGCTTTCCTCAATCAAACGTGACCTCGGTCTGAAGGACACCTCGAAACTCATTCCGGGGCACGGTGGCATTCTCGATCGGTTCGATAGTCTGATCCTTGTTGCACCTGCTGTGTTTCACTACGTCAATTATTTTGTGGGCTTTGCTGTCGGCCAACCGCAGCAAATTTTTAGCGGCTGGCAAATCTGATGGAACCCTGGGACCTCCAGCCTGCCCACGACACCGGCCTGACTCCAAGCGAGCGCTTCCGCAGCGTACGGCGCGAAAGCGGGCTTCTTGAGAGCCTTGCGCATCAGGTGTGTTTTTCGCTGCTGCGAAGTTACTTCGCGATCGGACATCGACTAACGATCATCGGCCGCGAGAAGCTGCCGGCGCACGGCCCGTTTGTGCTCGCCGCGAATCATTGCAGTCATCTCGACGCCCTGGCGCTTGGAGCGGCACTCACTCCTCGCCATCGCGAACGCGCCTTTCCCATCGCGGCAGGCGACGTTTTCTTCCAAACGAAAGTAACAAGCACGTTTTCGGCAATCATGCTTAACGCCCTGCCAATGTGGCGGAAGAGTTGCGGCCCGCACGCGCTTGTAGACTTGCGCCGGAAATTACAGGAAGAGAAAGCCATTTTCATCATCTTTCCGGAAGGCGGACGCAGTCGAAATGGGTCGATGATGCCCTTCAAACACGGACTGGGAATGCTGGTCGCAGAAACAAACGTGCCGGTCGTGCCGTGCGGTCTTGTTGGAACTTTTGAAGCTCTGCCGCCATCGCGCAATATTCCGCGACCTGTCGCGATCCGGTTGGCTATCGGGAATCCGCTCCAGTTTGCATCAACATCCAACGATCGCGCTGGGTGGTCACAAATCGGAGCTAGCCTGGAGTCCAGTGTCCGTGACCTGGTTGGTCAGTCCCGGACCGCGTAGCCGGCCAGCTTCTGTTCCAGATGCGGTGGAACGTGCGCGACAATCACCGCGTCGCTGCCTTCGTAGCGCAACTCCAGCACGTGGCCGACACGATGAATCTCAGCGATTAACGCAGATTCATTCGATGGAATATGAAATTGTGAGCGCAACCGCCATGAGCTGAGTGCATCTTCCAGCGCCTGCACCAGTGTGTTAACGCCTTCCCCTGTTCGCGCAGAGATCGCGACGCTCCCGGGAAAGCGTTTGAGGTATGAATCGGCCAACTCGCGGTTCGGCAAGTTATCGATTTTGTTGAACACGATCAGGGTTTGCTTGCCGTAGGCGTTCAGTTCCTTGATCACGCCGTCGACCGCTTCCATCTGCTCATCCACTCGGGGATGACTAAGATCGACAATATGAATGAGCAGATCGGCTTCGCTCACTTCTTCGAGCGTCGCCTTGAACGATTCGATCAACGTGTGGGGAAGTTTTCGTAAGAATCCCACCGTGTCGGTGAGAAGGAGGCGCTGTTTGTTGGGCAAAACGAAACTGCGTGTGGTGGGATCGAGCGTGGCAAAAAGTTTGTTTTCGGCAACGACATCCGCGCCGGTGAGGAGATTCAACAGCGTGGATTTGCCAGCGTTCGTATAACCAACGACTGCGGCGACCGGCCATTGATGGCGCTTACGACCTTGACGCTGTATTGCACGTGTTTTGCGCACCGCTTCGAGCTCTCGCTCGAGCCGCGCAATTCGCTCCTGCACGCGGCGGCGATCAACTTCCAACTGTGTTTCGCCGGGCCCACGTGTGCCGATCCCGCCGGTCTGTCGTGACAAGTGATGCCACATCCGGGTGAGACGCGGCAAAAGATATTGCAACTGAGCCAGCTCAATTTGCAATCGACCTTCCCTGCTGCGGGCGCGTTGCGCAAAGATATCGAGAATCAACTGCGTTCGATCCAGAACTTTGCGCGCGAACAAATTTTCCAGGTTGCGGCCCTGCGCCGGTGAAAGTTCATCGTTAAAGATCACCGACGTCACCTGTTGATCCTGACACGAATCTTTGATCGATTCTGCCTTGCCGCGACCGATGTAATACGGCGCAGTCGGTCTCGACAACTTTTGCGTGATTGTATCGACCACTTTCGCGCCTGCGGAACTCGCCAGTTCGCGCAGTTCTTCGAGTGAATCCCGCAAATCCCACTTCGAGACGCCTGCCTTTTCAAGTCCAATCAGGAGCGCACGCTCCTGCGTTTTCTGCGGCCGCGTTTCGATCATCCCTGTGCGCGAACCGTCGAAACCTTTCCGCGCTCCGAAAGCGCTCGGAGCAGGACCCATTTTACAGCTTCGTTGTGAGTAAGAAGCGACAAGTTCAGCGGTAAAAAATTACTTTGTCGCCGGAACCAGGTCAACTGTCTTTTAGCGTATCGGCGGGTTGCCTGCTGAATCGCGGCGACGCATTGCGAGATCGATCCCGCGTCGGCGGGACCATTGAGCAGTTGGCGAATCTCACGGAAACCAATCATCTGCGATGCAGTCGAACTCACCTTCCCGGCGGCGCGCACTTCTTCGATCACGCCATTCTCGAACATTGCTTCTACTCGCTGATTGACGCGGGCATAAAGCTCTTCCCGGTCGCGAAAAACGAATACACCTGTAGCCGGGATCGCTGATCCCGACCGCCCCCGATCGGTGCCCGCGGCTGTAACCGCCGACGCCGGTTTGCCGGTGAGCAGGCAGATCTCGAGAGCGCGGACAAGCCGACGGCGATTCTTCACGTCGATCTTTTTGGCGGCTTCGAGATCGAGTTCGGCGAGTTGGGCGTGCAATTCGTCCAGGCTCATGGCGTTTAATCTTTCACGCAGCTCTGGATCAGATTCGGGCATCGGCGCTAGTCCGTGGGTAAGCGCTTTGATGTAAAGCCCGCTGCCGCCAACAACGATCGCGAGTTTGCCGCGCGAGTGAATTTCTTTAACGGCTCGCGACGCGGCGCGCCGATATTTTTCTGCGTTCATCTCTTCGCGAAGAGGCGTAGCTCCAATCAGATGATGCGGAGTCTTGGCTAGCGTTGAAGCATCCGGTTTCGCTGTAAGCAAATCCAGCCCCTGATAAATTTGAAACGCGTCCGCGCTCACAATTTCCGCGCCTGTTTCGCGAGCGACATCGGCCGCCAGCTCGGATTTCCCGGCGGCAGTCGGGCCGACCACAAAGAACGTGCGGCTCATCCAATTAGATCAAGCCGCGCCTCCCTATTTTTCGCGGGCGGCTTTAACGATTTGCACGAAGCTGCGCGGGTCGAGGCTGGCGCCGCCGACAAGGGCACCATCGATGTCAGGCTGGCTCATGAGCTCGGCTGCGTTCTCTGGCTTCACGCTCCCGCCGTAAAGAATGCGCACCCGTTCGGCGGTCGTATCATCGGCCATTTCGTGCAGAGTGTGGCGAATAAACGCGTGCGCCTCCTGCGCTTGAGCGGGCGTCGCATTGCGGCCGGTGCCGATGGCCCAGATCGGTTCATACGCGATCACTGTTTCCTGCAATTCTTTTGGACTCAGACCAGCGAGACTGCCACGCAGTTGTATGGATAGTATCTTTTCAACGTTACCTCTGTCCCGCTGCTGGAGTGTTTCCCCAACACAAACGATGGGACGCAGGGTCGCCTCATGCGCGGCACGCACCTTGCGATTCACGATTTCGTCAGTCTCACCAAATAAAGTGCGGCGTTCGCTGTGCCCGAGCACGACGTAATGCACAAACAAGTCGCGCAGCAGGGCAGCGCTGATTTCGCCGGTAAATGGGCCGTTCTTCTCCCAATACATATTTTGCGCGCCCACTTTTATGTTTTGCGCTTTACCGAGTGCTTCCATCACTTTTGCAATCGCAGTGAAAGGCGGCACGATCACGACTTCCACATCGGTGATGTCACCCAGATCCAGCAGCATCGACTCGACAAATCGCGCCGACTCCTCCTGCGTCATGTTCATCTTCCAATTAGCGGCAACGATTTTCTTTCTCATGTCATTCAATTGTCATTCCGAGCGAAGCGAGGAATCTCCCGACTTATCGAAGGGGTGGCAAATCTCTCGTGACTGTGAGATCCCTCGTTACACTCGGGACGACAAGCGGCGCGATCACGATTTTTTTGTCCATGTGGTTTGGTTTCTAATCAGGGGCTCAGAACTGAAAATAAATGAATGGTGTGTAGTGCGGCGGAACAAATAAAAGGACGACCGCAAAAGTGCAACCATAAGCCGCTGCAAAGATCGGGGCCGGCCAGTGTCGCCATGATTCTGCAAACCATCGGCGAGAATTGAGCCAATGAATGAGGACGAGCGCCCCAATCACCAAGAGCAACCATCGGTGGAAATGTTCGTTACCGCCGCCCTGAAATAGGATGAACTGCTTTAGTGTTGTTCCCGCACTGCTGAGGTCGTGCGCTCGGAAAAAGATCCAGGCAACGCATATCGCATAGATCGTAATCGGCCACGCAAGCCAGCGCATCGCCCGCGCGGCCCACTTGAGATCCTCGGTAAGGCGAATCCACTCGCGATGAATCAGGAGGGCGGTTCCGTGTAACGCGCCCCAGATAACGAACGTCCACGCAGCTCCGTGCCATAGCCCGCCCAGGAGCATCGTGATCATGACGTTACGGTAAGCAAACCCGCGCGAGCCGCGATTTCCTCCAATTGGGATGTAGAGATAATCGCGGAGCCAGCTCGAGAGACTAATGTGCCAGCGCCGCCAGAAATCAGAGACGTTCCGGGCAAAGTATGGAAACTGGAAGTTGTTCGGTAATTGATATCCAAGTAGGCGGGCAGCCGCTATGGCCATGTCTGTGTACCCGGAAAAGTCGCAGTAAATCTGGATTGCGTAGAACAGCACACCAATCCACGCGCTCGTTGCCGTGAAGTTCGCCGGATGAGCGAAGTAGCGGTCGACGGTCGGCGCGACTCCATCGGCGATGCACGCCTTTTTAATGAATCCCGCCAGGAATAACATCACCGCCCCCCGCACATCGACATTGGAAAACTTCTTGGCCGAGACCAGCTGCGGCAGAAAGTATACCGCACGAACAATCGGTCCCGCGACTAACGGCGGGAAAAAACTGACGAACAACGAAAGATCGACAAAATTCGAAATGGGACGCTGCTTCCGGCGGTACACGTCGATTGTGTAGCTCATCGAGTGAAACGTGTAGAAGCTAATGCCGACCGGCAGAATGATGTTGAGCGTGTTCACGCTCGCCGGTAAACCGAACCACGCCAGAAACCCGGACGCCGAAGAGATAAAAAAGTTAAAGTATTTGAAAAAAGCCAGGACGCCGAGATTGACGCACACGCTGGTTGCAATCCAGAAGCGCCGCCATGCCGGGCTTTCGCTGTATCCGAGCATTTGTCCGACGATGTAATCCACCGTTGTGGACCCGAGGACTAAGAACGTGAATTTCCAATTCCAAGCCGCGTAAAAAGCATAGCTGCAGAGGAGAAGCCACACCTTTCGCGCGGTGTTGTTGCGCATCGCCCAGTAGACGATGAACACAAGCAGAAAAAACCAGAGGAAGCGAAATTCAACGAAAGACATTCGAGCAGAGAATAAGATGGGAAGTTAAACCGCCAGCCATTGGTTTTTGATCACTTGATGCCACCTGCTCGCGCAAGCTCCACAAAATTCGCCGCCACGGTACGCGTGAATTCGTCCGCTCCCGATTTAGTCAGATGCTGCCCATCGCGACGGACGCTGCTGCGAAAGAGGCTCGGATAAGTTCGCGGGTCATTAAACGCCATCAAAACACCTGCCAGCCCGGTACTTTCGGGCGCGACATTAATTTGCGTTGTGCTTGGTGTAATCAAAAAGATCGGCGCGGCTCCAATATTCCGGACTTCTCGCGCGCACTGCCGATAGGCTTCCACCGCATAAGGTGAAAGAGCATGCTCGTCGGTTTGTGCCATCGCAGCCGCAAGTCCGCGCTCATACGCTGCAGCCTGGCTGGGAGACATTCGATTCGGCCTGGTCACGTAACCATCGCCTGCTGCGCCGAGGTAGCTTGCGCTACGTTCCTTTGTGTCTCGACTCAAGAAATAGTCCAGAACGTCACCTGCTTTCGCGACGTTGGTATAATTTTTTTCAAACTGCGCCGCATAAAATGCCAGCAGGCGACGCGTGCTTTTCTCGTCGTTTTGGCGCAGCATAATATCGCGAAGTTTTGCAGGATTCGGCAGCCAAAGCGGTTCAGTGCCGGCGCCGGTAAGCTTTCGCAAAAGGAACGACACCCGCTTCCAGTCGGCCCAATAAAGCGCACGTCGGCTGGTCTGGTTCTCGGGGGACCACTTCGTTTGCAGTTCGTCGTATTCAATGAAAACCCATCTCAAGTTGCGCGGCTTCAGGTTTAAGATTTGCTCAAGCAGATAAGCGGTTTCCGGCAAATACATGCCGCCAATACCGAAGTTGAAGCTGTGCGTCGGCATTCCGCTCTCGCGCGTGACGCGATCAAAAATAGCAGGTGAGATCTGAAAGTAGACGCGGCTCGATCCAATAAAGAGTGTGTCAAATTCGTCCTTGTGGGCGGCGAAAAATCGGAATTTCTGAGAAACCCCGCCATCGATTTCTGGAAACGGCAAGATCGCGCGCAGACCGACGCAGGTTATAAGGAAGGCGGTCCCACCAATCGCTGCATTAGTCAGTGCTCGGATAACAGTCTTGCCGCTGGTCGGTTTACTCGACGCCGGAGGCTCAACGTGAACCTTCGAAACGGGCTCGCGGACTGGCACAGCTTATTTCCTATCGCTTAACGCCGCGACGCCAGGCAGCTCCTTGCCTTCCAATAACTCCAGCGATGCGCCGCCACCGGTAGAGATAAACGTCATTTTGCCGGCAAGCCCGGCTTGTTTCACCGCGGTCACAGAATCGCCGCCGCCAATGATTGTCGTCGCGCCCGATTGAGCAAGCGCTTCCGCAACTGCAATTGTTCCCTCGCCGAACTCGGGAATTTCGAAAACGCCCAGTGGTCCGTTCCACAGAATCGTTTCGGCCCTGGCAATTTCTTCCTGGTAAAGTGCAATGGTCGCCGCGCCGATATCGACTGCCTGCCATCCATCGCTGATCCCATGCTGTGGCGAGAGCCGGCTTGTATTTCGCATGTTTGCGCCGGGGCGTATTTCGTCTGCTTCCGCTGCGTCAACTGGAAGCAAGAATCTTACGCCACGCTTCTTCGCCATCTTGAGAAGCTCGCGCGCAAGATCGAGTTTATCCGATTCCACCTTGCTTGCGCCGACCGGAATTCCTTCCGCCTTTAGAAACGTGTTCGCCATCGCGCCGCCAATCAGGATGACGTCAGCCTTTTCCATTAGCGCCTTCAAAACCCCGATTTTATCGGAGACCTTGGAACCGCCTAAAATAACAACGAAGGGCTTGGCCGGATTCTCAAGGCCGTCCCGCAGGTGTTTCAATTCCTTCTCCATCAGAAAACCCATCGCCGATTGGCTCACAAATTTTGTGATCCCCACTGTGGAAGCGTGCGCGCGATGAGCGGTGCCAAACGCATCGTTGACGTACAGATCGCCGAGACTGGCGAGCGCCTTGGCAAAATTTGGGTCGTTTGCTTCTTCACCGGGCTGGAATCTCAAGTTCTCGAGGAGTGCGACGTCGCCGTTGTGCATGTGTTCGACGATTTTTTCCGGTACTTCGCCAATCGTGTCGTGACTGAAAATGACCGGCTGATGGATTAGCGAGTGCAAATAATCGCCGATCGGACGAAGCGAATATTTTTCAGCCGGCTTCCCCTTGGGCCGGCCAAAATGCGACATCAAAATCGTTTTCGCGCCGTGCTCTCGCAGATAGTTGATCGTGGGCAGGCTCTCGCGAATCCGCGTATCGTCCGTGATACGGACCTTCTGGCCGCGCAGTTCCGTCGGCACGTTGAAATCCACACGCACCAACACGCGTTTTCCGCGCACATCGAGATCACGAAGTGAAAGCTTTGTCATTTTTCCTCGTGATCATGCTCCTGCTCATGATCATGCTCGCTAGGATATGTTCCTTCGTCCTCACGCAAGAACTCCGCTCGCCCGGAAAATCTCTTCAACATTCCCATAAGCGTGTTAACTATTCGAACGAGTCGTTCTTTTGCGGGAACAATTCGCTCTGTAGCGATGAGCTTTCGCACCACAAGCACGTCGAGACATGCAGCGCACTCAAGGGCTGAACCACGAGCAATCTCTAAGAATCTAGATCGATCAGCATCCGAGAACTTCCCATTTCCCTCGGCAATATTGAGAGGCAGACTCGTAGACGCGCGATCGAGTTGGTCTTTTGCAGCTGCCTTCGCAGTAATGTCGCCGAGCAACTCTCCGACCCAGCCGCAGAAGGCAATAGATTCTTGATAGACGTCTAGTCTTTCGTGATCGAAATACGTTTTCATGCTTCGATCATGAGCAAGAGGAGCATGAGCAAGAATCCCTACCCCGCCAACATTTCCATCAATTCCACGCAGCGATTGCTATAGCCCCATTCGTTGTCGTACCAGCCGACCACCTTTACGAACCGGTTCCCCAGCGTAAGCGTCAATTGGCTGTCGAAAATGCAGGAGTGTGGGTTGCCTACGATGTCCTGCGAAACGAGCGCTTCATCGCTATATTCGAGCACGCCTTTGTAGCTTTTATCCGATGCAGCTTCTTTGAATGCGGCATTGATTGCATCCACGGTCGCGTCCTTCTCCAGCGCGGCGGTGAGATCCGTCACGGATCCGTCGGGAGTTGGGATGCGAAAGGAGCCGCCATTCAATTTCCCTTTCAAATCCGGAATCACTTCGCCGATCGCTTTGGCCGCCCCTGTAGTTGAAGGAATGATGTTGATCGCCGCCGCTCGAGCGCGTCTCAGATCGCTATGCGGGAAATCGAGGATGCGCTGGTCATTCGTGTAGCTATGAATCGTGCTCATGAATCCGTGCGTGATGCCGAATTTGTCATGCAAAACCTTTGCCATCGGCGCAAGGCAGTTGGTAGTGCAGCTGGCATTGGAAACAATCTTATCTTTCCCAGGGTCGTAGATATTGTCGTTGATACCGATGCAAATCGTCGCGTCGGGGTTTTTTGCTGGCGCGCTAATCAGCACTCGTTTGGCGCCTGCTTTTAAATGCAGTTCGGCTTTGTCCCGGCTGGTGAAGAACCCGGTCGACTCGAGCACCACATCAATGTCCAGTTTTTTCCAAGGCAGGTTCGCCGGATCGCGGTCCTTCAGGATTCTAATTTTGTGACCGCGCACGATGATGTTCTCGTCATCGTAACCGATCTCGCCGTCGAACTTGCCGTGCACTGAATCCCATTTGAGCAAATGCGCCAGGGTGCGCGTATCTGTCAGATCATTGATGGCGAGGACTTGCTGGACTTGTTTTTGCGTCATGGCGCGAAGGACATTGCGTCCAATGCGCCCGAAACCGTTGATTGCGTAGTTAGCCATAGGAAAACGTTGAAGGGTTAAAGGGTTGAAGAGTTAAACCGTTACGCGGAAAACGTCCAACGTCCAACTCCGAAAGCCTTTGGAGTTGAGAGCTGGACGTTAAGCGTTCAGCGTCTCGTTGTGAGGACTTGCATTGCCCTGTTGTGCGTCACTTGGTTGATTTTATCTGTTGAAACCGTCTGCGCCGGCCCGACGAAGACGATCCTCGTCCTGGGTGACAGTCTTTCTCAGGGTTTTGGACTCACGCCGAGTGAAGCCTACCCGATGTTGCTCGCGAAGAAGTTACGCGCTGCAGCCTTGAATTTCCAGGTAACCAATGCCAGCGCGGCCGGCGGCACCACAGAAGGCGGCTTGGAGCGGCTCCCCGCTCACCTGAGACGCAAGATCGACATCTTCATTGTGGAGCTCGGGATCAACGACGCCTTTCGAGGAGTGCCGGTTAATCAAATCCAAAACAATCTTCAGCAGATCATCGAGAAGGTGAAGGCGCGAAATCCACATGTGCGAGTTGTGATCGCCGGAATGCAACTACCCAATTACGCAGCCGACGATTACGTTTCCGCATTTGGCAAAGTGTTTGCCGATCTCGCGGCCAAAAACGGCGCGGCACTCGTACCGTACCTCCTGCAGGGCGTGGCAGGCGATCCTTCAATGAATTTGTCCGATGGCATTCATCCAAATGCAGCCGGCCAAAAGATTCTTGCCGAAACCGTCTGGCACGTGCTCGAGCCCATAGCGCGCCAGATAGCGGTCATCCCGAGCGCAAGCGAGGGACCTCGCTGATGATCTTTGATCACACAAATGAGCTCGTGTGATTCATCAGCGAGTGTGAGATCCTTCTCCGGCGATCGCGGGATCAGGATGGCAGCGCGCATAACACGACCGTTATGCGGCCGTCGCACGTTAGTTTAAGAAGAAGTCGAAGAACCATGGACCCCGCACGACCAAACGAACCCGATCCAGCCGACCCCTTCAATCCTGAGCGGGCCGATCACGCCGTCCTTGAAACGATCGAGATCGCCACGGAAGGCGAAGATTGCGATGATTGTGTGCGCAAGTTGCGACCGGTGCTGAAAAAAATTGCTGGCGTGACGGATGTAAAGCTCGATCTGAAGCATGAGCGTGTCATCGTCACCTTTGACGCGCGGAAGACGCATCCGCCCGATCTTCACGATGCAATTCTGAAAAGTGGTTACAAACCGGGACCGACTGCGGATTAAATTCGCGTCATCCTGAGCGGAGCGCAGCGAAGTCGAAGGATCCCGCGAAATAACTTAAGGTTCTGCAACGGGATTCCTCGACCTCGCTCGGAATGACAAATCAAACCGCCGGTTGCTGCTGCGTAAGGCAATGAAATGCGCCAAGTCCCCAAATCAGCTCGCGACAATCGATCCCGATAACACGACGATTAGGAAAACATTCGCTCAGGACCGACAGTGCGACTTCGTCAACGGGATCGGCGAACGTTGGTGCAAGCACGCAAGTGTTTGCGATGTAGAAATTCGCATATGTAGCCGGCAGCCGTAGGCCTTCGCGCATGATCTTCTTCGGCATCGGGAGCGTAATGATATCGAGCGCGCGACCGCCAATTTTCATCGCCCGCAGGCCTGCGAGGTTCTTCTGCAGTGGTTCGTAATTTTCGTCGTCGCGATTTTCTTCGACAACAGTTACAACGGTCAATTCGGAGACAAACCGCGCCAAATCGTCGATGTGGCCGTCCGTGTCGTCGCCGGCGATTCCGTCGCCAAGCCAGAGAATATCGCGAACGCCCAGGTAATCCCGCAGGCGTTGTTCAATCTCTTCGCGCGAAAGATTTGGATTTCGATTGTTGTTTAATAAACACGACTCGGTGGTAAGCAGCGCGCCCGCGCCGTTTACATCAATCGCACCGCCTTCCAAAATCATGCCCGGATAAAACACTGGCATGTCGAGAATCTTCGCGACGCGCGTTGGCGCAACTTCATCCAGATCGAATGGCGGATATTTGTTTCCCCAGGCGTTGTAATCCCAGTCGACGACGGCAAGTGGAACCTGCGCGCTTTCGCGCCGTACACTTTGCCCCAGGTCGGGGGCGAGCGGTCTCCAACGCTCGTCCCGGGTTAGAAAAATCGGCCCGTGATCACGACACCACGGCTCATTTGTTGGAACCAGATAAAACGAAATTCGTTCCGTCGGCAATCCGCGTAACACCTCACGCGCTTCGGCTTCGTGCGCGGCATCGCAGACATTGATGCAAACTTGTTCCGATTCGACCAGCGCCTCGACCATCGCCCGCAGTGCGGGCATGACGCGATCGAATGAATCAGGGAAACTGATCCCTTCGCGCCGAGGCCATGAAAGCCAGGTGGCAGTGTGCGGTTCCCATTCCGCCGGCATGCGATAACCGAGAGCTGCTGGAGTTTGCGAACGCTTTTCCATGGACGTCAACGTTCAACTCCGAAATATTCGCGAGCAAGCGCTCAATCCGCCTCGGCAAGGCTACGGCGCGACAGGCTATCAACATCCAACTGCGAAATTGATATGGATCGAACGCGATTCCATCCCTAAGAGATTCGCACAGCTGCAGGCTTGTAAATCGCACCAACGATGACGCCGGTCACGATCATCTCAATGAAGCCCCCGACACTTACCAGCACGAGAAACCTTGCTGGAAAGGGTTGCGTCGCGTAAATCGCGCAACGCGCACTGACTGCCAGAATCTCCAACATGATTCCAAGCCGAACACCGGCCGCGATTCCACCCCCGGCGAAACTGCTCGCATAGATCAGGACGAATGAGAGCGCTAAGCCTGCTTGACCGATAATGATCCAGTGAAACAGGCCCATGATTTCTTCGCGCGGTCGAAACAGACTTTGCGCTTCGGCGAAGACATCTTTCAGCAGCACACCGTTATAGAACCAACCCCACAAGAAGATGAAGATAAATGCCGCAATGAACGCGAAGATGAATCGCTTCATGAATAGCTTTACTCCTAAGTCTATCGAGTTGCGACGACGCGAGGCGAATCAGTTAAGGCGAGCGTTCCTTTACAAACGTAGTATGCGCAGGCGCCGGCTTGTAGATCGCGCCGATGAGTGTGCCTGCAATCGCGAATTGGATCAAGTCGCCCACGATCCAGCCGCAGAGAATCTTCGTCGTCAGCGGCTGTACCGCAAAAGTGATCAAGTCAGCGCCGGCATATATCAGCGCTACCAGAATCGCAAGCGTCGCGCACGCGCCTTGGCCACCCGCGGGGACAAAACGTGCACAAATTAGCGTGAGGAAGAATGCCATCACAATGTGCCCGAAAACGAGGGTTGAGAAGTGATTACCGAAATCGGCTTCGGTTCTCCAAAGTGCCGGCACTTCCTGATGTGCACCATGCATCAGCTTGCCGTACCAGAGGAAGCCAAACAGGAAGATGAAACCAAACGCTGCAACGAATGCGATGAAGAATTTTTTCCAGTCCATAATCTCTTTCGGTTGAGGTTGTTGTTGAGTCCCAGGAGCCCTGAGACGTTCATTGCAAAATGCGTAATCAATGTCGATGTAAATTTTAGCCGGCTGACCGCTTACGAAAATGACGAAGCACGAATGACGAATGTCGAAAGAAGCCCGAATGCTCAAATGACGAAGCGCCAAAATGCCTGGTTCGTCATTCGGACTTCGTCATTCCTTCGTCATTGGACATTCGTCATTGCATTCGATTCAACATACAACCCGAGTTCGCGCAAGAGACCAACATCCACATCGGCTGCTGGGTTTTTCGCTGTAAGAAGTTTGTCGCCGTAAAAAATCGAATTCGCGCCGGCGAAAAAACAGAGTGCCTGACCCTCGCGTGAAAGCCGGGTGCGCCCAGCTGCCAGGCGAACTCGCGCCTTCGGTAGCGCGATTCGCGTTACAGCAACCAGACGAACCAGTTCAAAGATATTTACCGGCGGTTGCTCAGCCAACGGCGTGCCAGGCATCGGCATTAAGCAGTTGATCGGCACGCTCTCGGGAGCCGGATCCAAGCCGCTCAAGACCTCCAGCATTCGCAGCCGGTCGGTCTCTGTTTCCCCCATGCCGATAATCCCACCGCAACAAACCGACATGCCGCTTTCCTGCACTGCGGCGA
>Ga0137412_10001768_pt1 | contig 16913 bp, 16 predicted proteins | sample CZODoug2_1_16fun_FD_122160 | JGI IMG/M metagenome (GOLD analysis project Ga0137412, IMG submission 122160) | Vadose zone soil fungal communities from Angelo Coast Range Reserve, California, USA - CZODoug2_1_16fungal (Hybrid Assembly) | ecosystem: Environmental > Terrestrial > Soil > Vadose zone...
CAGCCGTGCCCGCGGGCGACTGCGCGGCGGAAGGCGGCGGGGCTGTGCCCGCCGATCACAATCCGCGGGCCGCCCGCCTGGACGGGGCGGGGGTGCGCGTCGACCTTGTCGAACGAGACGTACCGGCCGTGAAAGGCGGGGGCTTCGCGCGTCCACAGCGCGGTCATCGCGTCGAGGTACTCGTCGGTCCGCCCGCCGCGTTCCGACATCGGCACCCCGACCGCGGTCAACTCCGGTTCCAGGTAGCCCGCGCCGACCCCGAGCAGCAGCCTTCCCCCGCTCAGCACGTCCAGGCTGGCGACCTGTTTGGCGAGAACCACCGGGTTGCGCTGAGGCAGGATTACGACCGCCGTGCCCAGCTCCATCGTCTCGGTGCAGGCGGCCACGTAGCTCAGGTGCACCAGCGGGTCAAGGACCGGGTCCCTCGGGTCCATCGGCGAGCCGGGCGTCCGGGGGCTGGGCAGCACGACGTGCTCACCGGCCCACCACGACCGGTACCCCAGATCCTCCGCGAGCCGAGCCAGCCGGACAGTCTCCGCAGGACCCAGCGTGGCCTTGGCGTTCAGCCCGTTGACACCCAGTTCCACTCGCGCCCACCTCGATCCGCTCCGAGCGGCGACACCGTGCGACGCCTGCGTACGAACATGTGATCAATCGTGGGATCACACCCGCCAGTTGTCCAAGAGCTGCTGTTATAGCCTTTGGCTATGGATGTCCATGTCCGGGACCTGCGCTACTTTGTCGCGGTCGCAGAGGAACTCAACTTCACCCGCGCCGCTTTACGATTGCACGTGGCCCAACCTTCGCTGAGCAAGCAGATCAAGGAACTCGAAGACTACCTCAAGGTAAAACTCTTTGATCGAACCAAGCGCGAAGTTCGTCTGACACCTGCTGGAGAAGCGTTTGCAAAACAGGGTCGGCACGCAATGTTCCATGCCGAGCGAGCAATTGAAGAGGCCCGCGCCGCGAACGGTCATCAGAAAGGACCTTGGCTCATTGCGTATTCGCCCTTAATTGATCGGCGCATTCTCTCCAAAATAAGACACCACCTGTTCTCCGCAAACCCCACCACAGACATTCGGTTGGTCAGTGCATTTACGTCAGAGCAAGCAGACGCTTTGGCCAATGGGAATCTCAAAGCCGGCCTGGTGATCCTTCCGGTGCGCGACCCCCGCATATCGTGCGAAGCAGTGCACCGGGAGCCTCTGGTTCTCGCTTTACCTGACCGGCATGCGCTCGTGGCCAAACCCGAAATCGAGATTACGGATCTTGACTCCATGCCCCTCGTGACCATGCGTGCTGATTATGCGTGCTGATGTCGTGTTTCGCGCACGGCGCGGGTGACGCGGCGCGCTTGGCATCGGGAAACCGCGCGACGGTTTACGCGTTGCACTTGGAATATTCCGGAGCGAATTTTGCGACGGCAGAGTTCCCTGCGAATGGCGGCCTGCGCAAAAGGCAAAAACCACTGCGCCGCTGGAGATGCCGGCGGCCTCGATCCAAGTTTCAGCGCGTTGACCACTCGATATAAGTGGCGGATTTTGGAGCATACTCGGAATGACCAGGGAACCTGGACCACATGTCCCTCACAACAGTCTCGTTCTCGTCGGCGATGGTCAAAAGGCGCTGTTCTTGCGCAACAGAGGTAACGCATTACGCGTCGATCTTGTCGTTGAACGGATTCTCGAGCAGGACAACCCGCCAAACCGGGAGCAGGGCACGGATCGTCCAGGACGATCCACCGCAAGTCTCGGCGTTGGCCGAAGTGCCATGGAAGAAGTCGACTGGCATCACCTTGCAAAGGAACGGTTTGCCAACGAGGTTGCCGAAGCGCTCTATCGCCATGCTCACGCCAATCGCTTCGAAGAGCTCGTGATCGTTGCGCCACCGAAAATACTCGGCAACCTCCGCAAGGTCCTTCACGCGGAGGTCGTCGATCTTATCGCCGCCGAGATCCCGAAGGATTTGACGACGCATCCGCTGTCAGAGATCGAGAAGCTTATCGCCACTTAGCGACGCGCGGTGTTCTGGCCGGCGTGTAACCTGAGGCGAGGGCTGTCCTCGGAGCCTTGACTCGTTGCAGCGCTATCGCGGGATGACCGGTCTCGAATGTCACGATTGCGCCACTATCAACCAGCCGCGGGCGCAAGAAGCCCGACAAGAACGGTGCCTTGAAAATTTCACGAAATAAGCGGGAACGTTCCCGGCGCGGATTAATTCGATCTGAAGGTAAAGCTGGCGGCCAATGATTTTGGCTGTGCCGATCATGATTGCTCATCAGGCATCAAACTATTTTGACTTGCGCCTGCTGGGCATTTCGACCGAAAGGCGGGTAAAGCGCCGAGCAAGCTTTCGTGTCTGGAGGCGAGCCCCCAAAATGGGCTAAAGAAAAAAACAGGAGTACGCCATGAAGCTAAATTCGACACAGGTGAAGCAAACATTGAACCAATTCGATGCTCAGGTTCTTCCCGAGGATCACCCGGCGGTTACCCAGTTGCACGATCTGTTTGGGGATCATACTTTTTTTCTAGATGGCGGCGGTCTTAAGGTCCTGGAGCCCACCGAAACGCCGGAAATGCAAGCTCAAACCGGTCAAGTCGTAAGTCTTGCCGACTGGAGCGATGCGACTCTCACCAGTCTCAGTCCGCATGAACCCGAACTGACAGGCATGGTCATCGTTCTCGAACGTAAACACTGATCTGCGCCAAAGCGCGGCTGTTCTAAGTGTGAAGGGGCCGCGACGAGACGAGCGTGCGCGCGCTTCACCCGTTGCCTGATCCGCAAGTCAGGTCGCGGCGATGCAGCCTGCCGCGCCGGATCGACCATTTTTCGAGATTGCCGTGCAGGATATCGTTGAGCCCGGAGCGGGCGTTGAGCTGCTTTTCGGACAAGCAGGCGATGACCGCATTGCGGTCCAGGATACCCTGTTCATCGACGATCCATATCCTTAAGCTGTCACCGGCAAGTCTTGCGGCGATTCGATCCGGTATCGGATCGATATCGTTCATGACAGTCACATTCATCACGATGCGGCCGCCCGGCGCCAGCCGTGCGCGGATGGCATCGCAGGTCTCAGTATCGAATTCATCGTTGAACTGAAAACCCGGACCGCCGACATCGATGGCGATGCCGTCGTAAAGCGCATCGTCGTCATAGATAAACTTTCGGAAATCGGAGACCATGCATGGCAGATCATCCGGCAGTCCAAAAAACTTGTGAGCGATCACGAAGCTGATCGGATTGTTGTCGACGATCGTCAGTCGTTTGCCAAGACGGGCCAGCCGGGTGGCAAGGGTTCCGCCACCGCATCCCAACATGAGGATCTTTGTCGAGCGGTGCAGAAGCTCGTCCATCAGCTTGACGTAGGTGAATACGCTCTCACCGTCTGATGTCGCCTGGCTTTGCCTCACGCCGTCTTCGAAATAGATGCGGGTTCCGTCCCACGAACATTCAACGATCTCGATCTCGCCGTTCCTGCCCTGATAGCGCCCCAACAACCGCACGGCCGACCACCACGTTTGAGTTCAATGCATTAAATAGCATGCGTCATGCATCTGCTGGGATCAACAGCGGTGCCCGGTTGACCGCTGTATGATCTGGTCACTTGAAGCGCGCTGCAGGACATCTAAAAGGCAGACACTTAAAGACAGATACTTATAAAGACAGGCACTTAAAGGAACGTCTCAAACCGCACCCAGCTCGCTTCCATGCCGTGTTCCATGCCGGTTGATCGCGCCATATGAAGGCAGGGAATATGGTCTGAAGACAGGAAAAATCGTCCAACTCGGTTACGGCGAGGTCTGGCTCTTCCTCCGGATATTATCCGTTGACGGATATTCAGGTCGCGAATAACTTGGCTTTCCATGTCTCCTAAGATGCTGACAAATCCCCTGGCGCTCGCGGTGCTCGCATTGTGCTTTGAGCGCCCAATGCATCCTTATGAGATGGCGGCGACGCTCAAGCGTCGGCAGAAACATGAGAGCATCAAGCTGCGTTACGGCTCGCTCTACACCGTGATCGAGCTGATGACCTCGCGCGGTTTGATCCGCTCGAAAGAAACTTCGCGCGGCGGCAAGAGACCTGAGCGCACGGTTTACGCTCTGACGCCAGCGGGGCGTGATTTGCTCCGGAACTGGATGCGGCATCTGTTGGCGGAACCGGCAAAAGAGTTTTCGCAGTTCGAGGCCGCGCTGTGTCTTCTGCCCGTGTTGCCGCCGGATGAAGCTGTGGCGTTGCTGTGCGACCGCCGGTCGCGGCTGGAGGAAAAACTCATGCACATGCGAGCCGAACTCCAGGACATCCTCGGCAAGACGTTTGCGGAAGTCGCCGGAGCCGACGAAGAATTGCCGGCGCCGCTATTAGGCCTGAAATTTCCGGCAATCCTCGTCGTCGAAAACGAATATCGCCTGACACTGGTGAAGGCGGAACTGGATTTCGTAACCGAACTGGTACGCCGCATCACGGAACAAGGCTGGGGCCCAGCCTCTTTGTGGCGAGATATGCAAGCCAGCTGCGAGCGAGAGTACCAGCGCGAGAATGACGCCGCGACGCAGGAAACTGCGTCCACAGCGGGCTCGTCGATGGAAGTTGGATGATGACTGAAGACAAGAGCAAATTGCTGCGATCGCTTAGCATCGATCGCAGCGCGAGCGAAGCCGGGCGATCGGGCCGTCGCTGGTTGCCGATCTCGGCGGGCGTTGTCGCCTGCGTCATCGTGGCATTTGCCGTCCTCGCCGCGTCGGGATTTCGGATGCAAGACCGTCCCAACGAGACCGCATCCCAGCCCGCCGCACAGCCGCAGACGCCACAACCCCAGCAACAGCAGGCCGCTGCGGGCGGCAGGGAGGCCGGTAATCTCGCGGCCTCCGGCTATGTGGTTGCGCGACGCAAGGCCACGGTTGCGGCCGAGATCACGGGCAAGGTAATCGAGATTTTCATCGACGAAGGCATGACGGTGACCGACGGGCAGATCGTCGCGCGGCTCGACAGTGTGCTTGCCGAAAAAGACTATGAGCTGGCGCAGTCGCGCGCCGAGGCGGCGGACGCCGCGATTGCCGCGATCACCGCTGATCTTCAGGACGCGACGCGGATCATGTCGCGCGTGCAGACGTTGTCGCAGAAGAATTTTGCGACCGAGGCCGATCTGACCAAGGCGCAGGCGCGTGTCGGCGTGCTCGCGGCGCAATTGCGCCAGGTGCAGGCGCAGTTCGAGACCGCCAAGATCGACGCAAAACGCAGTGCGTCGATGCTCGACAAACACAAGATACGCGCGCCATTCGCCGGCGTCGTCATCGAGCGCAGCGCACAGCCTGGCGAGATGATTTCACCGATGTCGGTCGGCGGCTTCACCCGTACCGGTATCTGCACCATCGTCGACATGGATTCGATCGAGATCGAGGTCGATGTCAACGAAGCGTTCATCGGCCGGGTCGCTGCCGGCGGCGCCGTGAACGCAGTGCTTGACGCCTATCCGGACTGGACCATCCCCGCCTCGGTGATCGCGATCGTGCCGACCGCAAACCGCGAGAAGGCCACCGTGAAGGTCCGCATCCGCTTTGAACAAAAAGACCCGCGCATCCTGCCCGACATGGCGGTGAAGGTAAATTTTCTGCGCGACACCAAGGCGGGTGGCGCCGCCGCGACCAAAACCACGGCGGCGAACTAGAGCATGATCCGGAAAAGTGGATACCGGTTTTCCCTCGCGACAAACGCGAAGCGTTTGCGCGGAGATCATGCTCAAACAAAAGATAGAGCGGGATGACGATTCGAAGAAAAGTCATTCCGCTCTAGGTCCCGGTTGAATTGCGAGAGGAGAGAAAAGTGACAGCGGAACACCCGATGGTTCGCCTCACCGGCGTAAGCAAGCGCTTCATCAAGGGCAAGGAAACGATTTCGATTTTCGATCATCTCGATCTGGCTATACCCCGAGGCGATTTCGTCGCGGTGATGGGTCCGTCCGGTTCGGGCAAAACGACGCTGCTCAATCTGCTCGGGGGTATCGACCGCGTCGATGAGGGCGAGATTGCCGTCGCCGACCGGCGCATCGATGGCTTGTCGGAAGGCGAACTGGCGGCCTGGCGTGCCGCCAACATCGGCTTCATCTTCCAGTTCTACAACCTGATGCCGATGTTGACCGCGGCGCAGAATGTGGAGCTGCCGCTGCTGCTCACCAACCTGCGCCGCAAGGAACGCGCAGCCCGCGTCCAAACGGCGCTGTCGGCGGTTAGCCTCGCCGATCGCGTCAAGCACCACCCCCGCGAAATGTCCGGCGGCCAGCAGCAGCGCGTCGCCATCGCGCGCGCGATCGTGTCGGATCCGAACCTGTTGCTGTGCGACGAACCGACCGGCGATCTCGACCGCCACTCCGCCGACGAGATTCTCTCGATCCTGCAACTGCTCAACAAGGATCTCGGCAAGACCATCGTGATGGTCACCCACGATCCTGCGGCGGCGCGCTATGCCCAGCGGATCCTGCACCTCGACAAGGGCCGCTTCGTCGAACAGGAGCTCGCCGCGTGAACGACTTCGACCTGGTGCGGAAAAACCTGTTCCGCCGTAAATTGCGCGCCGCGCTGATGATCGTCTCGATCCTGATCGCCTTCATGATCTTCGGCGTGCTTGCCGGATTTTACCGCGCCTTCACGGCCGGCGAGGATCGCGCCGCCGCGGATCGTCTGATCACGGTCAACAAGATCAACTTCACCCAGCCGATGCCGATCGCCTATTTCAATCGCGTGCGCGCGGTGGATGGGGTGCGGCAGGTAACCCACGCCAACTGGTTCGGTGGCTACTATCAGGATCCGAAGAATTTCCTGATGACGCTCGCGATCGAGCCGGCGACTTATTTCGATGTGTATCGCAGCGAACTCGACGTTCCGCCCGAGCAGCTTCAGGCCTTCATCAGTGACCGCAGCAGCGCAGTTATCGGTGAATCCATGGCGCGCAAGTGGGGCTGGAAGGTTGGCGATCGCGTACCGGTTGCGAGCAACATCTTCACCCAGCGCAGCAACGGCAGTCACACCTGGGACTTCACCATCGCCGGCATCGTCAAGGGCAAAGCGGAGCAGGTCAGCACCGATTTCCTGCTGTTCCAGTATGCCTATTTCGACGAAACCCGCACGTTCGGCAAGGACACCATCGGCTGGTTGATCCTGCAGACCAACTCGCCGGAGAATAACGATCGGGTGGCGAAGACGATCGATGCGATGTTCGCCAATTCCACCGCCGAGACCTCAACCGACACCGAAAAGGCTTTCGGCAAGGCTTTCGCGGCGCAGTTCGGCAACATCGCGCTGATCGTGTTCCTGGTGGTCGGCGCCGCCTTCGTCACCATCCTGATGATCGTCGGCAACACCATGGCGTTGTCGATCCGGGAACGCACCCGCGAGATCGGCGTGCTGAAGACGCTCGGATTCTCTGGTCCGCGAATCCTGCGAATGGTGCTCGGCGAATCGGTGCTGCTGGCTCTGCTCGGCGGCTTGCCGGGCCTGGCGATTGCCGCGCTGATCACGATCGCGCTACGTGCGAGCCTCGCCAACATCGCGCCGGCGTTTGCGGTGTCGCCGGTCATCGCACTGCAGGGAATCGCGCTGATGATCGCGCTCGGTCTGTTCACGGGCGTGATTCCGGCCCTCAATGCCATGCGGCTCAAAATCGCAACCGCGCTCGGACGGGGATAGCCATGCGCTCGCTTTTGCTTCAGGTGATGGCAGTCACCTCCATCAATCTCAAGAGCATCGCGCAGCGGCGCTGGTTGTCGCTGTCGACGGTGATCGCGATCGCGCTGGTGGTGATCGTGCTGCTGGCATTCCTCGCCATGGCCAATGGATTCCAGCGCACCATCGCAGGCTCCGGCGCCGACGACATTGCCATCGTGCTGCGGGCCGGCTCGCAGGCGGAAATCAACAGTACCGTAGCCCGCGATCAGGTGCGTTTGATCGAGGATGGGCCCGGTATCGCGCGAGGTGCCGACGGCAAGCCGCTGATCTCGCCGGAACTCTATCTCGTGGTCGACGGTCTTAAGCGTTCCACCAAGACCAAGGCCAACCTGCCGCTGCGCGGGATCGGCGAGCAGGGCGCCGCGTTGCGCAAGGGCATTGCCGTCACCGCGGGCCGCATGTTCAATCGCGGCAGCAACGAGGTCGTGGTCGGCAAGGCGCTGCTGCGGGAGTTCGAAGGCTTCGATCTCGGCAGTACGGTATCGTTCGGCGCCACGCGCTGGACCGTGGTCGGCGTGTTCGATGCCGGCGGCAGCGTGTTCGAATCCGAAATCTGGGCTGATCTGAACGTGGTACAAAGCCTGTTCAACCGCAACAACTTCGTCCAGACGGTGCGTGCGCGCCTCACCGGGCCGGCCGCGCTCAATGAGCTCAAGAGCTACAGCGATAACGATCCGCGGTTGAAGCTCGACGTCAAATCCGAAGCCGCCTACTTCGCCGAACAGGCGTCGCAAACCTCCGACCTGATCCAGAAACTCGGCTGGCCCTTGGCGATCGCGATGGCGCTCGGTGCTCTCGCCGGCGCGCTCAACACGATGTATTCGTCGGTGGCAGCCCGCGCGACGGAAATTGCCACGCTTCGGGCCATCGGCTTTGGCGGCTTCCCTGCTTTTGTCGGAACGCTGGTTGAATCGCTGTCGCTGGCGGCGATCGGCGGCCTGCTCGGCGCGGCCGCCACTTATTTGATCTTCGATGGCATCACGGCCTCGACGCTTGGCGGCAACTTCACGCAGGTGGTGTTCGATTTCAAGCTGAGCCCATGGCTGATCGGAGAGGGCGTCGCGCTCGCGCTGATCGTCGGATTGATCGGCGGATTATTTCCTGCGCTCCGCGCCGCACGTCTGCCAATCGTCGCGGGACTAAATCCAACCTAGCTGACGGCGATCGCAACGATTTGCGGCACGGCGGCCATGGGCTCGCTTTGATAGATTGTGCGTGTAAATTGATGCTTGAGGCTGGAGTTCATGTGTTATAATTATGTTTCATCCAGATTGGAGACGTAACGGTCATGATTACCGCCAATCAACTCAGGGCCGCCCGCGCGCTCCTGAATATCGATCAGCGGCAAACCGCCGAATTGGCAGACCTGTCAGTTCCGACGATCCAGCGTATGGAAGCCAGTGACGGCGTGGTCCGCGGCAACGTCGATTCGCTCATGAAGCTGGTTTCCGCGCTTGAGAAGGCGGGCATCGAGCTGATCAATCCGGGAGTGCAGAGTGCGACGGGAGGCCGCGGCGTCCGGCTGCGCGAGCACGTCGCCAAGCCAAAGATGAAGACGACCCGGCAACCAAAGCAGTCATCCTCGCGAGCCCTCGAACGGGCTCGGTGAATTCAGGGTTGTCGCGCCAAGCTCACGGCGTTCGCGCAAGGCCAGCGCAGACATCGAAATCGAAACGATTTTCAAGGCGCAACGGCGCCTGCGTCGACCCGTTCGAGCAGCGCCAGCAGACCTTGCAGCATCGCCGTCGGAGTAGGGGGACAGCCGGGAATGTGGAGGTCGACGGGCACGACTTCGGAAACACCGCCAACGACGGCGTAGCTGCCGGCGAAACATCCTCCGTCCCGGGCGCAATCTCCGATCGCGACCACCCATTTGGGATTGGGGACCGCATGATAGGTGCGCTCCAGCGCTTCGCGCATGTTTTTGGTCACGGGGCCGGTCACCATCAAGACATCGGCGTGGCGCGGCGAGGCCACGAACCGGATGCCGAAGCGTTCGACGTCGTAGTAAGCGTTGTTGAGCGCGTGAATCTCGAGCTCGCATCCATTGCAGGATCCAGCGTCGACCTCGCGTATCGAGAGACTTCGGCCGAGCCGCCGCCGCGCCGCATCGCCGACGGCGCTCGCGAGTTCGCTCACCGCGGCATCGTCCGGCGACGGCGCCTGCTCGGTGAGCGGCCGGCGAAACAGACTTTGGAAAAGCAGCTTGCGCATTTCGTCCCGTCCCTAGATCATGATCCGATTGAATTAAATCGGATCATGATCTCATCTTTCTGTTTGAGCATGATCTCTTCGGAAAACCGGTTCCTGCTTTTCCGGATCATGCTTTAGAGATCCTGGCCCGAATATGAACAGTTGAACGACTTGTTGCAGAGAGGAAAGTCCGCAACGATGTTGTTCTCGATTGCCGCCTCCAGCAGCGGCCATTGAAACCACGAGGGGTCGCGCAAATGGCAGCGCTCGACGTGGTTGCCTTCTAAGCTCACCCAGACCAACACGTCGCCGCGGAACGCTTCGGCGACTCCAAGACCCTCGCGGCTGCCGGCCGGATTGAGGTCGATGCAAATCGGTCCATGCGGCAGCCGGTCGAGGATTTGCTCGATCAACAACAGACTCTGGTCGACTTCGCGAATACGAATCCAGACGCGGGCATCGACGTCGCCGGCATCAAGCACCGGAACGTCGAAGCTGAGCTGGTCATACGGCGGGTATTTCAAATTGTGCCGCGCATCGAAGGCGCGGCCGCTTGCACGGCCCACATAGCCGCCGGCGCCGTACTGACGCACCAGCGACGGCTGCACAAATCCGGCGCCCACGGTCCGATCCTGGAGCGACGCGGTGTTGTCGTAGAGCTCCACGAGCTGCGGAAACACTTTTCGGATTTCAGCGATCAACGCGCGCAGTTGCGTTTGTCCCTCCGGCGCGATGTCGCGCGCAAGGCCGCCGGGCACGATGCGATCCATCATTAGGCGATGGCCGAAGCAAACGTCCGCCGTCCGCAAGCAGCGCTCGCGCAGGATGCTGGTCTGCGCATGCATCAGGACGAAAGAGGCGTCGTTGCAGATCGCGCCGATGTCGCCGAAGTGATTGGCGAGCCGTTCGAGCTCGGCCATCAAAGCGCGCAGAAAAACGGCGCGCGCCGGAACCTGCACCTCGGCCGCAGCTTCGACTGCATTCGCAAACGCAAGTGCGTACGCGACCGTGCTGTCGCCGGAGGTGCGCCCCGCGAGGCGTGACGCCTTCTCGATCGAGGCTCCGGCCATGAGCGATTCGATACCCTTATGAACGTAGCCGAGACGCTGCTCGAGGCGAACCACGGTTTCGCCGTTGACGGTGAAGCGGAAATGACCGGGCTCGATGATACCGGCATGCACCGGACCAACCGCGATCTGATGCAGGCCTTCGCCCTCGGACGGCAAAAATCGATATGTCGTTGAAATCGAATGCGCTTCGACCCGAGTACCAAGTGGACCCTTCACGCCCCAGCGGCCATGATCGAGCCAAGGCCGCTGGTCTTGAAGGTCGGGCGATTCTGACCCGTAGAGGTCATGGATTGCGCGTTCGAGGCGGATCGCGGGCGGATGCACCTGTCCGACCGACGGGAACTTGCCGTCCTGGCATTCGATCGTCACGACGACGATCTTGGCGTCCTGCAGCAGCGCCATGTGCACCTTATCGGCGTCACCCCAAAGCCCGAACAACGTCATGCGGCCTGCCGCAAGCTCCCCGGTCAGCATACGCCACGTCTGTCGGCTCACGATGACGCGCGGCGCGGGCTTGTGCCCTTCGACCCTTTGACCCGGAATTCTTTCGATCAGCATGGGCCTATCCTAGAAGCTTTGCGACATTCTGGAACCACGTGACAATTTGCGGAGGCAGGTAGATTCCAGCCATAAACACCAGCGCCAAATGGATGAACATCGGCACATAGGATGCCTTTGCTTCGGCGCTCGCGCCACGCGGCTCGCCGAAAGCGATGCTGTTCAACCGTAGGAACAAGGCACCGAAGCCAATGAGCAAGCCGGCAACTAGCACGATACCGAGCAGCGGCTGGCGGGCGAAGGTGGAACTGACGATGAGAAACTCGCTCATGAAGATACCGAGCGGGGGAAGGCCGGCGATCGCGACGACGCCAAGCACGAGACCCCAACCAAGCACGGGGTTGGTTTCAGTGAGTCCACCCATCTCGGCGATCTTCTGCGTGCCTTTGGTCTGTGCGATGTGACCGACCGCAAAGAAGATCGCCGACTTCGTCAGGCTGTGCATCGCCATGTGCAACAGCCCGGCAAAATTGGCGATCGGCCCGCCCATGCCGAAGGCGAACACGATGATGCCCATGTGCTCGATCGACGAATAGGCGAACATGCGCTTGATGTCGCGCCGCCGGTAAAGCATGAACGCCGCGAAAACGACCGAGACGAGGCCCAGTGTCACCATCAGCGGGCCAGATGCGAGAGCGGACAAGTTCACCGCGAGCAACATCTTGAAGCGCAGCAGCGCGTAGAGTGCGACGTTGAGCAGGAGCCCCGACAGCACCGCCGAAATCGGCGTCGGACCTTCGGCATGCGCGTCGGGCAGCCAGGCGTGCAGCGGCGCCAGCCCTACCTTGGTGCCATAGCCGAGCAGCAGAAAGACGAATGCGACGTTCAGAAGTTCGGGGCTGAAGCTGCTGGCGTTCTTGATCAGCGTCGTCCACACCATGGCGTCGGCACCTTCGCCGATCACCGGTCGCGCCGCCATGTAAACGAGGATCGTTCCGAACAGCGCGAGGGCGATGCCGACGCTGCCAAGGATGAAATATTTCCACGCAGCCTCCAGCGCTTCATGGGTGCGGTAGATTCCGACCATCAATACGGTGGTGAGGGTGGCGAGCTCGACAGCCACCCACATCAGGCCGATATTGTTTGCGACCAGCCCGAGGTTCATGGCGAACATCAGGGTCTGATACATGGCGTGGTAAAAGCGCAAGTGACTGGGCGTTAGTCGGCCAATTTCCAACTCGTGAGCGATATAGCTGGCGCTGAATACGCTGGTCGTGAAGGCGACGAAGGTCGTCAGCACGATAAAAGCGTTGTTCAGATCGTCGATGAAAAGGTATTCACCTGCCGGAGGCCGATCGAACAGGAGCCAAACCGCTGCGGTCAGAGTGACGAAGGTGGCCAGCACGTTGAGACGAGCCGCCACCCAATAGCTGGGCAGCAGCGCCAGCACCGCCGCAGTCACCGCGGGAATGAACAGCACCGCCGTTAGCGGCTCGATAGAAAGTTGGGTGAGTAAATTGTTCACCGCCGCTCTCCGCGAAACTCGTCGAGCGCCTCAAGTTCGACGGAATCGAACCGCTCGCGGATGCGGAACAGGAACACGCCGATCACGATGAAGGCGACCAGAACCGAGAAAGCCACGCTGATCTCGACGACGAGCGGCATGCCTCGGGCAGCCGTGGCTGCGAGGATCAGACCGTTCTCGATCGACATGAAACCGATGATCTGGCTGACCGCGTTGCGCCGCGTCACCATCATGAGCAGGCCGAGCAGCAGGATCGACAAGGCAAATGCGAGGTCCTCGCGCGCCAACGGATCGGCCGTTTCCGCCGCCTTGAGCATGACGACCATCGAGAGCGCCGTAAGCCCGACACCAAAGAGCAAGGTCGGCCCAATGCCGACGACAGTCTCGATCCCCCGGTGGATGCCGAGTCGGATCACGACGCGGTGCAGTGCGACTGGAATGATGATGCCCTTGAGCACGAGGGCGATCATCGCTGGAACGTAGAGGTGCGGTGCATTCTGAATGTGAGCCTGCCAAGCCACCGAGGCGGAGAGCACCACCGCGTGCAGCGCAAAGACGTTGAGCAGTGCAAACATACGGTCCTGGTAGAGCAACATGAAACTCACCAGCACCATGCCGCCGGCCAGCATATGCGCGACATCGAGGGGAAAGGTATCCATCAGAAGCTCCGTGACACGAAGAGCAGAAGCATGCCCAGCAATCCCAGCATCAGGGCGATGCCCAAGAAATCCGGAACACGGAAGACGCGCATCTTTGCGATTGAGGTCTCGAACAGGGCGAGCAGAAAGCCGCCCACCGCGAGCTTTGCGAGGTAACTGGTCAAACCGATCGCATAGGCTTCCGGGCCGCTGCCCGCCAGCGCCAGTCCCCATGGCATGAAGATGCAGGCGATCAGCGAGAGATAGAGCAACAGCTTGAGGGCGGAGGCAAACTCCAGGACCGCGAGATGCCTTGCAGAATATTCCAGCACCATGGCCTCATGCACCATGGTGAGCTCGAGATGGGTGGCCGGGTTGTCAACGGGGATGCGAGCGTTTTCGGCCAGGGCCACGATAACGAGCGCAATGAGCGCAAGCCCAAGCGAAACGCGCAAGCTGGCATGAGTTTGCATGAATTCGGCGATCACCGAGAGCTGAGTTGAACCGGCAAGGAGGGCGAGAGTGAACACAATCATGATCATCGCCGGCTCGGCGAGCGAGGCAAACATCATCTCGCGGCTTGAGCCGATGCCGCCGAAGCTGGTGCCGACATCCATCCCGACAAGTGCCAGGAAGAACCGCGCCGAGCCGATCAGCGCGGTGAGCGCAATCAGGTCGGCGGTCCAGCTGAACTGCAGTTGTACCGCGAAAGTCGGGACCAGCGCGGCGGCCACCCACGTTGCGGCAAAGATCAGGTATGGGCCGCTGCGGAACAGCCAGGATGCGTTCTCCGCCAGCACAGCCTCCTTGCGGATCAGACGCAACAGATCGCGGTAGGGCTGCAGGACTGGCGGTCCCTGGCGCCGCAGCAGGCGCGCCTTAATCTTGCGCGTATAGCCCAGCAGCAGCGGCGCAAGGATGAGCACAAGCATCATCTGCGCGCCTTGAGCGATGAGATTGAGGATCAGGACCATACCAGCATCACCAGCATGAGAAAGAACAGGAGGATGACGAGCAGCGCAAACACCAGGCTGAGGTATTTGCGAATGGTCAGGAACTGCAGATGGCTGAGGTGGTCGGCAGCGAACCAGATGGCGCCGCCGACTGGAGCATAGAGCATCTCCCAGGTGAGGTCGCGCAGCCTGATGGTGAGCCGCGCAGCCGCGGTGTCGCCAGGCGCCGGCATCGTGACATCCTCGCGCGCGTCAAACAGCGAGCTGAAGACGCGGCGGATCGGCTGGGCGAAGCCGCCGGCGGTGTATTGCGTGGCCGGGCTCGGGTCCGGAAAGCCGCAGTCCCAGGCCGGACCGCGGCGCACCGCGCGCGAGGCAAAGCGGTGAATGATCTCGATCGCGGCGAGCGTCGAGATGGTGATGAAGAGGAAAACCAGCAGCCCGTTATAGGAGCTGCGGCTCTCGGCGATCGGGACGATCGACAGCCACGGGTCGGTGGACTGCATCGGCATGTGCTCGGCCACCAGCGTGTTCACGACCGGTGCGAGCGTGTCGATGATCGGGGCGGGGATGATTCCGATCAGCAGACACAGGCCTGCGAAAATGAACATCGCCGCGAGCGACCAACGGTCGACCTCCTGCGCGCCTGCCGCAACGGTTGTGCGCGGCCGCCCGAGAAAGGTCACGCCGAACGCCTTGACGAAGCAGGCCGCGGCGAGCGCCGCCGACAACGCGAGCATCGCGCCGATCGCAGGGACCAGGAACTTCAGGCCCCATTGCGGCAGGTCCGGGCTGAGGAGGATCGCCTGGAAGATGAGCCACTCCGAGACGAAGCCGTTGAGCGGCGGTAGGGCCGAGATCGCCATGCATCCTGCAAGGAACGTGAAGGCGGTGAGCGGCATGCCATGAATGAGGCCGCCAAGATGCTCCATGTCGCGCTCGCCGGTCGCCGTCAGCACGGCGCCGGAACCGAAGAACAGCAGGCTCTTGAAGATGCTGTGATTGAGGACGTGTAGCAGAGCCGCGGTCATGGCGAGCGCGGCTGCGGCCCGCATGTTATGCGCCGAGAAGGCGAGGGCGAGACCAAGGCCGATGAAGATGATGCCGATATTCTCCACGGTGTGGTAGGCGAGCAGGCGCTTGAGGTCGTGCTGCATCAGCGCGCTGAGCACCCCGAGCACGCAGGTGATGCCGGCAAGCGGGATGATGACGATGCTCCACCACCAGGCCGGTGCGCCGCTGAGGTCGAAGACGATACGAATGAAGCCGTAGACCGCGACCTTGGTCATGACCCCGCTCATCAGTGCCGACACATGGCTCGGCGCTGCCGGATGCGCCAGCGGCAGCCAGACATGTAGCGGCACCAGCCCCGCCTTCGAGCCGGCGCCGAGAATGGCCAGGATCAAGACCAGTCCGGAGAGCGCAGTCGGAGCGCTGCGCATCTCGTCAAATGAATAACCGCCGCCTCCGCCCGCCAGTAATCCGAACCCGAGCAGCAGGCTGAGCGTGCCGAAGCTCGCCATGACGATGTAGACGTAGCCTGCGTGCCGGTTCTCGGGATCATGATGGTGCGCCATCACCAGCGCCCAGGAGGATAGCGACATGAATTCCCAGGATACCAGGAAGGTGAAGGCGTCGTCGGCCAGCACCACAAGGTTCATGCCGGCGAGAAATGCCGCATAGAATGGGAGGACTCGGCCGGGCGCTTCCTCGTGCATGCCATAGCCGATGGCAAAAAGGCTCGCGCTGGCGCCGCCTAGGTTCACCACGGCGAGGAAGAACGCAGCAAGCGCATCGATCCGAAAATGCGCACCGACCCATGGCAATCCGAGGGGCAGACTCAGCGTTGATACCGTACTGCCGGCGCTCAGCAACTGCGTGAGCGCCACGACCAAGATCACCAGGCAAACGACAAAACATGCCCCGTAGATCGGGCGCGTCGCGGCCGACCATCGCATCGCGGCCGCCACCAGCAAGGGCAGGCCGAGGAAGGCCGACACGCTGCATAGGGCGACGACGACAGGCGTCATGCGATATCTTCTCCGCCATCATGGCAGACCATCCGCAGTCGCGGATTGGGAATCAAGGCCATATCGACACCCCAAGCAGCAGGGCGATGAGCGCCACGAATACGAGGCTGAGGTAATTGCGGATGGACAGGAACTGCAAGCGATTGAGCTTCTCGGCCGCGAACCAGATGGCGCCGCCGACTGGAGCATAGAGCATCTCCCAGGTGAGGTCGCGTAGCCTGATGGTGAGCCGCGCAGCCGCGGTGTCGCCTGGCGCCGGCATCGTGACATCCTCGCGCGCGTCAAACA
>Ga0137412_10001769_pt1 | contig 16908 bp, 13 predicted proteins | sample CZODoug2_1_16fun_FD_122160 | JGI IMG/M metagenome (GOLD analysis project Ga0137412, IMG submission 122160) | Vadose zone soil fungal communities from Angelo Coast Range Reserve, California, USA - CZODoug2_1_16fungal (Hybrid Assembly) | ecosystem: Environmental > Terrestrial > Soil > Vadose zone...
AGCCGACTCCTATCGGCGTGCGATTGGCGCATGCCTGCAGGGCCGCGGCTATACCATCAGTTAGTGGCTATACCATCAGCTAGTCGGACTTGAGAATCATGAACCATAGAACGAAAGTCACCTTGGTGTCGTTGTCGATGCTGCTGGCGGGAGTGCAGCTGAGCACGGTTGCCATGGGCGCTCAAGATCGCGACCGAGGTCGCCCCGCCGAACGGCGTCCCGAGAGCCGTCCTCCGGCGGCGGCGCGACCCGCCGGTCGACCGGCGTTCGATGGTCGCGGTCAAGTTCTGGATCAACGCTACAACCACGGCCGCTACTACCCCCCCATCGGCACCGTGAGACCGTCATTGGAGGGCAACTACCGCCCCTATTATCGGGGCCGCGATCGCTATTACTTCAACGGCGGAATTTGGTATGCGCCGCGCGGACCGGGGTTCGTGGTGGTGCGGCCGCCTCCGGGACTCGTGATCACGGTGTTGCCGCCGTATTACTCGACGGTATGGCTCGGCGGCAATCCGTATTATTACGCCGACAATGTTTACTACACGTGGCAGCCGGATCAGAACGGTTACGCGGTCGTGGATCCGCCGGACAATGCGGATCAGCCGTCGGCGCCGCCCGACAGTCCAGGGAACACTCAGGACGATTTGATGATCTATCCCAAAGACGGCCAATCCAAGGAGCAACAAGCCGCGGATCAATTCGAGTGCCATAGTTGGGCGAAGAATCAAACCGGTTTCGATCCGACCCAGGCCGGCGGCGGCGTGCAATCGGGCGACGCTGATCGCGTCAGAAGTAATTACAACCGGGCAATGTCCGCCTGTTTGCAGGGTCGCGGTTACCAAGTCAACTGAGGCCATCGAGCATCGCTCAACGGGATTTCCGCCAGTCGCGACTCTGCGACAACTATCTCTTTTGATTTAACTTGTCAATAATCCTTTTTTGGTGAGCGAAATCCTACGGGGGCCGCCGCCGCTCACCGACTGTTTGTAAGTTGCCGGCGCCGGCATAGTTGGGCTCGTCGAGGCCAACAATTGAATGGAGACGTTGCGATGATGACCAACCGAAACAGTGCGATCGCTGAGAAGAGGGACCTGCATGTTGGGGGTCTTGGATCGAGCGCGTCGGTGGGTCTGCGGATGATCGAGCCGTGGGATGGTACGGCAAAAGCGCGCGATGCCGTCCGCGATGCCGTCAACGATGCGGATGACTATATTCGCGACAACACGTGGACCGCAATCGGTGTGGTTGCCCTCATTGGGTTGGCCGCCGGATATCTTCTGTCTCGACGTTCTTGAGTCTTCCGAGGATTCTGCGATGCAAGACGATGAAGTGAAGCACACGTTTCTCAACCGCCGCGACTGGGGCAGCTATTTGAGCGCGCTGCAAAGCGCGGCAAGCTACCCGAAGGTGCTGGAAGTGGTGAAGTCGAGCCGCGACTGGTTCACCCAAGGCGCCACGCAGGCCTCGAACTGGCTGGTCGGCAACCCCGGACATCGCAACAAGTTCAGCGTCGGCTAAGCACCAAACGCTAAGCGAAACGCTAAGCACCAAACGCCGCGGATTCGCCCAGCAAGCGCTGGGGATTCGAGTAGATATTGCAGCGATTGTCCCGCAAGAAGCCCACCAATGTCAGACCCGAAGCGACCGCCAAATTCACCGCGAGACTGGAGGGCGCTCCGATCGCCGCAAGCACCGCCGCACCGGCGCGCACGGCTTTCTGTACCAGTTCGAAGCTGGCTCTTCCGCTTAAAATGATGATCTTGTCGGATAGCGGCAAGCGCTGCGCCAATAGGTTCTCGCCGACTAGTTTGTCCAGGGCATTGTGCCGCCCGACGTCCTCGGCAACGCCGAGCAATTCGCCCGAAAAATCGAACAACGCCGCGGCATGAATGCCTCCGGTATCGCCGAACTTCGACTGTTCTCCGCGCATACGCTCGGGCAACCGAAAAAGCACCGATAGATCCGTGCGTCCGGTATCGACGATGCGGGTCGCGGCAGCGCGTGCGATCGCGGCATCGAGGCCGGTGGTGCCGCATACCCCGCAGCTCGAGCCGGCTGAGAAGCGGCGCGCAGGCGTTTGCACGTCCAGCTGCACCGTGGAGCGCAAGCGGACGTTCACCACGTTCGGTCGCCGAGTACTCGCCTCGATAACATCGATATCGGAGGCGTGATTGATGATGCCCTCGCCGTACAAGAGCCCCGCAGCGAGCCACTCGTCGTCGCCGGGAGTGCGCATCGTGGCCCCGAAAGAAACCGGTTCTAGCCCCAACTCCGGGTGGTGCAGCTGGAATTCAAGGGGGGCTTCCACGACCACCCGGTCGTCCTTCTCCACGTGAGCGTCGAGACCGGCGCGCAGCACGCGTACCTTGAGAGTGCCGCTCGCGACCGGGGTCGTTTCCGCCGGTGGGATGAATTCTGCCGTGTTCATGGGCGCCGCCTGAATTTTGCTGAAAATCTCCCCCAATGATACCGTTCTGCGCCCTGACCGCACCATTTCAAGGAGGTCCGCAAATGTCGACATCTACCGAGCTCAAGGCCCGCAAGGCCGCCGCAGTGCCCAATGGCGTCGGCACCAAGGGAATCTATGTGGTGAAAGCCGAGAATTCCGAGCTGTGGGACGTCGACGGCCGACGCTACATCGATTTCGCGGCGGGCATCGCGGTACTCAATACCGGGCACCGGCATCCCAAGATCATGGCGGCGGTGGCGCAGCAGGCTGAGGCGTTCACGCATACCTGCTTTCACGTAGCGCCTTACGAGTCGTATGTACGGTTAGCGGAGCGCCTCAATGCCCTTGCGCCCGGCGAGTTTTCCAAGAAAACCCTGTTTCTGAGTTCCGGGGCCGAGGCGGTCGAGAACGCAGTCAAGATTGCCCGCTATTTCACCAAGCGATCCGCCGTGATCGCATTCTCCGGCGGTTTTCACGGACGCACGCACATGACGATGGCGCTGACCGGCAAGGTTATGCCCTACAAGCGCGGCTTCGGACCGTTTCCGGCCGAGGTTTATCACGCCGAATTCCCGCAGCCGTATCGGGGCATCACGACCGAACAGGCTTTGGCCGATATCGATCGCCTTTTTCATGGAGACGTCGATCCCAAATCAGTCGCGGCCATCATCGTCGAGCCCGTTCAAGGCGAGGGCGGTTTCAACGTCGCGCCGTTCGATTTTCTGCGTGCTTTGCGGAATCTTTGCGACGAGCACGGCATCGTGCTGATCGCTGACGAAGTTCAAGGGGGCATGGCGCGAACCGGCAAGATGTTCTCCATCCAACATGCCGGCGTCGTTCCCGACATCGTTACGTTGGCCAAAGGATTGGGCGGTGGGTTTCCGCTGTCGGCAGTCACGGGTCGCGCGTCCATCATGGACGCGGCGCATCCCGGCGGCTTGGGCGGGACTTATGGCGGCAATCCAATCAGCATCGCTGCGGCACACGCCGTGCTGGACGTGATCGAGTCCGAAGATCTTTGCGCGAAAGCGGCGCGGCTCGGGCAACGAATGCGCAGCCATCTCGAAGGACTGGCGAAGCAGCTGCCCTGTATCGGCGACGTGCGCGGGCTGGGCGCAATGGTCGCCTTCGAGTTGGTGCGCGACCCTAAGACGAAGGAGCCCGATGCCGACTTGACGGCCTCGATCCTGGCGCACGCAGAAAAGCGCGGCTTGATCCTGTTATCGTGCGGCACGGCGGCGAATGTCGTGCGTCTGTTGTCGCCGCTCACCATTCCCGACGCCATCCTCGAGGAAGGGTTGGCCATGCTCTCCGCGTCATTGAATGACGCCTATGGCCGGGAGTCGACTCGCGCCGTGGCCTAGCTCCTGCCGGCGTTGCGACGCGCCGGCGCCGCTATTGCCTGTATGTCAGCGTGATGCCGATGGTTCGCGGCCTGAAGGTGAAGTTGTTGTGCTGTACCGATGACGGCAGCGACTGATCGATGTTCGGGTTGTTCGAATCGGGCTGCACTTCCGCATAGTTCGTGGTCGTGCGCGAATCGAACAGGTTGTCCACGAAGCCCGATACCTGCAAGTTGTTGATGGTGACGCCGCTGCGCAGCGATGCAAATTTCGTCGATGACAGGGTGTACGAGTTCGGATTGTACTGAGCGGAATTCGGATCCTGTACCGGGGCGAGCCATGGATTGCGGCTGGTGTATTCCCAATCCAAGCGAACGAACGCATCGTGACCCATCGCCTTGAAACTGTATTGCGGACCGATGGACACAGTCCACGGCGGGTTCGTGCCCGGCGCATAGTTGATCGCTGCCTCGCCCGAGATCGCATCGCCCTTCATCGCCAGCGCGCCCTTCGAGTCTTTGGTGAAGCGCGCGCTTGTGTAGCCGGCGGCCGCCTCGACCGAGAAGCCCCCTCCCAACACTAATTCGCCCTGTATATCGCCGCCCCAAGCCACCGCGGTGCCGAGGTTGTCGGTGAATTGCAGACCACAGCCGCCCACGTAGACGTTTTGCTGGATACCGTCCCATTTGATGTAGTAGAGGCTGGTGGCCAGCCGCAGCCGGTCCGCGATGACGTTCTTCGATCCGATTTCGTAGCTCCTCGTGGTGTCGGACTTATAATTCAATGGTGATTGTCCGCTGGGGTAGCCCAAGTCGACCAGATAGGGCTCGCAGATCGACGCCAAGGGCGCGTTGACGCCGCCCGGACGAAAGCCTTTGGCATAAGTCGCGTAAAAGAGATTCTGCGGATCCATCTGGAAGGAAGCGCTCAATTTCGGCGTGAAGGCGTTCTCATGGTAGCTGCCGTTCGCGTAGTCCGGCCCGAAATTCTCGAAGCCGTCGCCGTAGTGATTGAGGTTGAATGTCATTTTGGCGTAGCGGCCGCCGGCGGTGAGTTTCAACTGGTCCGTCACGTTGTAAGAGACCTCGCCGAAGCCGGCGAGCTGGCGGTCGAAGCTCTTATTGTTGTTGTAGTAAATGTCGCAGGCCGGAAAGGTTTGCGGCGCGTTCATGGGAGACGCGTAGGTCGGGCAGTTGTACCAGGGACCACCGAATACCGCGAAGGCGTCCTCGCCGAACAATGCATTGAAAAATTGATTGATTTGCGGATCTTTCAATTCCTCGATGCTGGATTCCTTTGCGAGCGACCAGAATGCACCGACCGTCCACTTCCACGGGCTGGCGGCGTCGGTCGATTGCAGGCGGAACTCCTGAGTGTACGACTCCTGTGAGTTCGTCATGGTGTTGGGTGTGGCATAGCCGGCGAAGCCCGGCGGCAGGTGCACGCCGCTGGCGTCCAGCAATGGATACCAGGAGCACTGCGACCCCGGAGGCGCCGCCGAGCCCGCGCAGGGCAGGCCGATACCGTCGCCGGTGACCGGGTCGACGCCGCCATATGCTGCCGATGGCCAGCCGATGGACTGGAAGTAGGCCAGGTCGTATGCGGTGCCCTGATACGATGTGTGCTCGAGGCGATTATAGTAGGAGCTGTTCGAAATGAACTCGACAGGGCCCAAGTCGGCCTCGATTTTGATTGCCGGAAGGTAGTACCGGTCCGGGTCCGGCAGGCGTTCAGGCGTGGCGTTTTTGAAATTACCGCTGCCGACGTCCGTGTAGGCAGGCCAATAAGTCGAAAAATCATGTTTCCGGGAGTTTTGGAACATGATGCTGGGCGTGATTCGCAGCCCGTCGACCGGCTGAATGAGGAACGCCAGACGTGCGGCTACGGTGTTGGCTCGATTGGCATTCTTGTCCACGGTCTGGAGCGTGGTGGGATCGATGCGGTCGATCCACCCGCCGTCATAGCGGTACCAGATGCTGGCGCGGTAGCCGAACACATCGTTGATGATGGGGCCGCCATGAGCGATGCCCGCCTCGTAGCTGGGCTCTCCGCCGCGGGTAAACGATGCCTCGCTGCGCACGTAGGTGGACTCTTTGGTGACGCTAGGCTGAGTCATGATGTAGCGCACCGTGCCGCCCTCGGAGCCCGCCCCGAACAGCGTCCCTTGCGGCCCGCGCAGCACCTCGACGCGGTCCAAGTCGAAGGTCTTCGGCAGCGTGTCGTCGGGATTGAAGCCCAGCGCGCGCATCTGGATGGGAGAGTCATCGATGTAGATTCCGGTGGTGCCGGCGCCGCCGGAGGAAGAGATGCCGCGAATCGAGATCGCATTGGTGCCCGAGTTATCGATGGATACGCCGGGCGTGAAGCGAACCACGTCTTGGAAGTCCTTGACCCCCCGCTGGTCGATCATGTCCTGACTGAATGCGGTGACGCTGATGGGCACACGGCTGATGTTCTCTTCGCGCCGCGTGGCCGTGACCACGATTTCCTCCAGTCCGGTGTTGGGCGCGGTGCTGTCCGCCGCAGACGTATTCGCGTCGAGGGGGCCCGCGCCCGCGGCTGCGCCAAACAGGCCCGCAGCCAGGAACGCAGCAATGCGCAAAAATAGCGCAGGTGTAAAAAATCGCCGAAACGTCGGCGCATGGAAATAGGCTGTCATGTCATCCCCGCAATTATTTTGATGCGCAAACGTGAAATCTCGGTTGACACTAGCATCGCCGCAAAAGGCGCGCAACCGAAGGTTGCCTGCACTGCGCCGGTCTTGTGCGGACGTTCAATTGGGCGCAGGACGAACTCGTTGCGGTTGAGTTCGCGGCCGAAACAGGCGATTCGCGCCAAGCAAATGCCCGTCGCTCTCAGCATTGCGCGATCGGCCGGAGGCGATGTGCTGCGAGGTGCTTGCTGCCGGCGATTGGCTGGCGCAGTACCCGCCGGGCGACTACGGGATCGTGAGGCGCGCGCGCTTCGAGGCGGCGTGTCGCATCGCCGACCACGGCGGATACTGATGCGTAGCTTGCTCCGGTGTCCCTCACCGGGAGTCGCCGCGGCGTCGTCGGTTGCCGTCGCGATTTCGCCACACAGAGTGCCTGCGAGGCCGAGGCGCACGAGACGCCAGATCGACCAAAGCAACGGTTTGGACTGGGTCACAGTCACGATATCCCCGCAATTATTGTAGAAAAGTACTCAGTCGCGCCGGTCTGACAGTAGCATCGCGATAGCGGCTGTGCAACCGCGCGCTTCCCAGTTGATGTCTCTTTTTCACATCATACGGCGATCGAACGCGGCGCGGGGGCGCGGGCTCGATAAAGTTATGGGATCATGGCGGTATGAATGCCACTGTCGACCGCCCGCGCGCCAAGTCGTTGAACCCTCTACGAGCGCTTTTGCCGTTCATCAAGCCCTACCGAGGCATGATGGTCGGTGCATTGAGCGCGCTGCTGGTCGCCACCATTTCGATGCTGGCCTTGCCGATTGCGTTGCGTCAGCTCATCGATCATGGTCTCGCGGCGAAGGATGCCAGTACCATTAACCGGTACTTCATCGGCTTCCTGGCTGCCGCCGTCGTCTTTGCCGCATTTGCGGCGCTGCGCTTCTATTTGGTGACCTGGTTGGGCGAACGCGTCGTTGCGGATTTGCGCAGCGCCGTCTATAGGCGCGTGGTCCGAATGGACCCTTTATTTTACGAAACAACGCGCGTGGGGGAAGTGCTGTCCCGATTGACCACCGACACCACGTTGGTGCAGGCCATTTCCGGCGTCAATTTATCCATCGTGCTGCGCTCGACGCTCAGCTTGATCGGTGCGCTGGTTATGCTCGGCCTCACCAACGCCAAGCTCACGGGCGTCATCCTGGTGTTGATCCCCATCGTGGTCGTACCGCTGATCCTCATTGGCCGCCGCGTGCGTGGTCTATCCCGAGCCTCGCAGGATCGGATCGCGGATACCAGCGGGCTCGCGGACGAGACGCTGAACGCGATTCAGACGGTGCAGGCATTTACTCTTGAAGACTTGCAGAGCGAGCGATACCGCCGGGCCGTCGAAGACAGTTTTGTCACTGCGGTACTGCGCACCCGCGTGCGTGCGGCGCTCACGGCCATCGGCATCATGCTGGTGTTCGCGGGCATTACTTTCGTCCTGTGGCTGGGCGCGCATCAGGTACTCGCCGGCACCATGACCGGCGGGCAGCTCGCTCAGTTTCTGCTCTATGCCGGATTTGTCGGCAGTTCCGCCGCTGCGCTCACCGAAATGTGGGGCGAGATACAGCGCGCCGCGGGAGCCATGGAGCGGCTCAGTGAACTACTCGAGGCGCGCCCGGCGATCGGCCCGCCGCAGAAGCCGCTGGAATTGCCGCAGCGAATTCGCGGAACCATTCGTTTCGACAATGTGACCTTTCACTACCCGTCTCGGCCGAATACGGCCGCTCTTGCAAACTTCAGCCTCGATGTCACGCCGGGCGAGACCATCGCCTTCGTAGGTCCGTCGGGGGCCGGCAAGAGCACCACGTTCCAGTTGCTGCTGCGGTTCTACGACCCGGACTCCGGTCGCGTCTTGATCGATGACCGGCGTCTCGCCGACCTGCGACCCGAGGATATCCGCGCCCAAATCGGCTTGGTGCCGCAGGAGACCGTCCTGTTCGGCGCCAGCGCACGCGACAACATCCGCTACGGCCGACCTGGCGCGAGCGACGCCGAGATCGAGGCCGCCGCGGTTGCGGCCGCCGCGGATGAGTTCCTGCGCAAGCTGCCGCAGGGCTACGATACCTTTCTGGGCGAGCGCGGCACGCGCCTGTCGGGCGGACAACGCCAGCGCATCGCACTCGCCAGAGCCATCTTGAAGGACCCGCCGATATTGCTGCTCGACGAGGCAACCAGTTCTCTCGATGCGGAGTCGGAGCGGTTGGTGCAGGAAGCGCTCGAAAGGCTCATGCAGGGACGCACCACCATCATCATCGCTCATCGGCTCGCCACCGTCCTCAAGGCGGATCGCATCGTGGTGATGGATCATGGGCACAAAATTGCCGTGGGTACGCACGCAGAACTCATGATCCAGAGTCCCTTGTACGCACGGCTCGCGTCGCTGCAGTTCGCGCTGGTAGGCAGCGATGCCGTCGACGCGGCGATGCGCTGACCGGCAGGGCCAGATCCGTCCAGCCAGGGCCGTGCCGATCGGCCGCAAGAGCCAAGACTAATATCGTAGCTTAGTTGCCGCGCGTGCCGGCGGCGCGCGATTGAGCCGCACCATCGACGATCCGCCTCGCCGTCAGAAATCCGCGTGCATACGGCGGTGCATTGAGCGAATCGATTCGGACGTGCCCGCCGGCGGAAGGCGCATGGACGAATCGGTCCTTGTCGATTGCGATGCCAACGTGCAGTTCCTTGCGCGCCAGATGCATGAACACGAGGTCGCCGCCGCGCAATTCTCGGCGCGCTATCGGCGAACCGGCACGCAGTTGCTCTTGCGCGGTTCGCGGCAACTGAATTCCCGCACCGCCGGTCGCGTAAACCACTAGACCGCTGCAGTCGAAGCCGCCGGGCGCGGCGCCGCCCCATCGATACGGTTGGCCGAGCATCGCGGTGGCGCCGTCGACGATCAGCGACCGGGTATCCACCAGCGGTGCCGACAACGGCTCGAGTGGAGGGCGCGCGACGCGGGGGCCGGGCGTCGTTGCGCACGCGGCGACCGCCAGAGTCAGAGCGATGATTTGCGCCGCTCTTTTCACGTGCCTTGGCCGGTCAGGCCCCGAGCGTGACCAACGAGGTCGCCAAGGCGGCGCCGACGATACCGGCTTCGGAGCGCAATGCACCGATGCACAGACGCGCCTCACAGTGCAGCTTGTCCATGAATTTCTCGGGCTCTTCGGTGATGCCGCCGCATAGAACGATGAGATCAGGCCATAGCAGCGCATGCATTTCGTTCAAGACCAGATTCAGTTCTGCCGCCCATGCATCCCAACTCAAGTTTTGCTCCACTTTGACGCGCCCCGAAGCGCGCAGTTCGGCTTCTCGGCCGCGTACCCCGAGATGGCCGAACTCGGTGTTCGGCACGAGTCGACCGTCGACGAATAGCGCGCTGCCGATGCCGGTTCCCAGCGTGAGCAAAAGAACGGTTCCGGCCACACCCCGTGCGCTACCGTAGCGAAGCTCTGCGACGCCGGCTGCGTCTGCGTCGTTGATGGCGATCACGGGTCGATGCAAGCGCTCGGTTGCGAGCTTCGCCAGAGGTTGACCGATCCAGGCCTTGTTCAGATTCGCCGCCGTGCGCACCGTGCCGTTGCGGATGACGGTCGGAAAGGCCACTCCAATGGCGTGATCGCCGGGAATATTCGCGACCACCCGGGCAAGGGCCGCCAGCAGTGAATCGGTCGAATCGTGGGCCGGTGTCGGAGTGCTGAAGCGCTCGCTCGCGAACGTCCCGCTGCCAAGTTCGATCAATGCACACTTGATGGACGACCCACCGACATCGACACCGATCGCAAAATTTGAAGAGGTCAACTTTCGCTCCGCAATGTGAGGTTACGCACCCGTCTCTAGCGCGGCTGCCCCCTATAATAACCTGTAATATGCATGCGTTTTACACGGGCCGGTCCCGCGGAGCGATGTTTCTTGCCAAGCCGATGTAAGTGAAGTTGATTCAAGCGGGTTTGCCGCGACCTTTAGGCGCAACGTGGACTCGGCACGGCGTCAATTTCGCGATGTTCTCCAGCCATGCAACGCGCGTCGAAGTGGGGATATTCGATGCCTCGAGCGGCGTGGAGTCGGCGCGCTACGACTTGCCGGCACGCACCGGCGACGTGTGGCACGGCTATCTATCGCCGCGGCTTGCGGGCCCCGGTGCGCATTATGCGTTCTACGTACACGGACCGAATGAACCGGAGAGAGGACACCGGTTCGATCCGAATACCGCTGTGATCGATCCATTCTCGCGCCAGTTGTCGGTCACCAATCCGCTTCGCTCGAGGGTGGTCGACGGGTATTTTGATTGGGGCGACGATCGGCCGCCGGCCATACCGTGGCTCGATACGGTCATCTATGAACTGCATACGAAAGGTTTCACCCGTCTGCATCCCGAGGTTCCGGAGGCGTGGCGCGGAAAATATTTGGGCCTGACGGCGCCCGCCGTGCTCGCCTATTTGAAGTCGATCGGCGTGACGGCGGTGGAGCTGTTGCCGTGTCAATCCTTCCTCACCGAGCCGTTCCTGCGCGAACGCGGCCTGCAAAACTATTGGGGCTACAACTCGGTGGCGTGGTTTTCGCCGGCCAACGAATACGCAGTAACCGATGCCGTGGTCGAATTCAAAACCATGGTCAAGGCGCTTCACGGCGCGGGGCTCGAAGTCATTCTCGATGTGGTATTCAACCATACCGCGGAAGGAAACGAAGTCGGGCCGCTCGTCAGCCTCAAGGGAATCGATAATTCGGTTTACTACCGGTTGATGCCCGACAAACGCCTGTACGACAACGTCACCGGTTGCGGCAACACCGTCAACTGCGAACACCCGCAGGTTCGCGCCTTGATCGTGGATTGCCTCAAGTACTGGGTCGACGACATGCACGTCGACGGTTTCCGCTTCGATTTAGCGACCGTGCTGGCCAGAGACGGTCTCGGATTCAACGAGCATTCTGCCTTTTTCAAGGCGGTCCGAGCCGAACCGTCGCTGGAGCGGGTCAAGCTGATCGCGGAACCCTGGGATGTGGGCTGGGGCGGCTATCAGTTGGGCAGGTTCCCAGCCGGCTGGGCGGAATGGAATGACCGCTATCGCGACACGGTACGCTCGTTCTGGCGGCGCGACGCTGGAAAAGTCGGTGAGCTGGCGGAGCGCTTCGCCGGCTCGAGCGATCTTTTCCGGCACAATGGCCGAAAGCCGACGGCCAACATCAATTTCGTGACAGCGCACGACGGCTTTACGCTGCACGATCTCGTGTCCTACAACGATCGGCACAACGCGGCCAACCTCGAACACAATGCCGACGGCACCGGCAATAACCTCAGTTGGAATTGCGGTTTCGAAGGTCCCACGGAGGACCCGGCGGTCCGTGCTCTGCGCGGGCGGCAGACGCGAAACCTGTTGGCGACGCTGGTATTGTCGCAGGGCGTGCCCATGCTGCAAGCCGGCGATGAATTCGGCCGTACTCAGTACGGCAACAACAATGCCTACTGCCAGGACAACGAGATTTCCTGGATCGATTGGCGCCTCTGCGGCGTCAATCAGGATCTAGTCCAGTTCGTGCGCCTTCTCATCAATGTGCGCCGTCAACATGCGGAGTTTCGACGCGAGACATTCCTCAAGGGAACTGCCTCGCGCACGGGAGTCAAAGATGTGAGCTGGCTGCATGCACGTGGAGGCGAAATGACCCAGAATGACTGGCAGGACGGCAACGTGCGGAGCTTGGGAATTTTGTTCGGCAATCGCCACAATACGGCCCATCGGCTGTTGTTCCTGCTCAACGCCGGCGATGAGGCCTTGCAATTCAGCGTGCCGGCGGTGCCTCCCATCGCGCCCTGGAACTGTCGCTTCGATACGGCGCGCACGGACGTCGAGGTACGGACCTTGGATTTCTCACATTACTATCCATTGGCCGCGAACAGCGCCGCGCTATTGGAGTGCTGACACTTTGGACACGACATTGATCGAAAGATTGGCGCGGCTGCGCGGAGTCGGCGACGCCTACTACGATTACCGCGGCGATCTGCGCTATTTCAGCGTGAAAACCAAGACCGACATTTTGCGCGCCATGGGTTGTGCCGTGGATGACCCGGCGGCGCTCGCGGCCGAGTTGAACGAGGTGGAAGTCTCGCGTGGGCGCCAATTATTGCCGGCAATCGCCACCGCACGCGGCAAGCGCGCCGGCATCGATTTGAATATCCCGGCCCGGGAGTTCGGGGCAAGTTTGCTATGGACGGTGAACTTGGAGGATGGCGGCCGTCGCGCCGGCGTCGCTTCCAGCGCGGACTGTCCGGAAATCTGGCGAGGTGAAGTCCAAGGGTCATGGATCACCCGCCGCCGGTTGGAGTTGCCGGTGGACTTGCCGCCGGGTTACCACGAATTGGAAGTCAAACTTGCGAACGTCGTGACTCGCTGTTCACTGATCGTGTCGGTTCCCGAGTGTTACGAGCCTCCCGCGATCGTACAAGGTCGGCGCCTGTGGGGCCTTGCGGTGCAACTGTACACAGTGCGCTCCACGGACAACTGGGGGATCGGGGATTTCAGCGACCTCGAGAAGCTGATTCGTTGGTTGGCGCCCCGCGGCGCAGGCTTCATCGGTTTGAATCCGCTGCATGCGCTTGCTCCGGCGGATCCCTTGCGGTCGAGCCCCTATAGTGCATCGAGCCGGCATTTTCTAAACATTCTGTATATCGCGATCCCGGCGGTTCCAGAATTTCCCGAGTGCGCTGCGGCGTGCGCGCGGGTCAACGAGCCGCAGTTCGCGGACCGTCTGAACGCGTTGCGCTCGGCGCCCTTGGTCGACTATCGCGGCGTCGCGGACACCAAGTTCGAAATTCTCGAGCTGCTGTTCCGTGATTTCCGCGACCGTCACATGAGTCCGGGCACCGAACGAGCGCGGGAGTTTCGCGCATTCGTCGCCGCCGGCGGCGCGCTGCTGCAATCGCACGCACGCTTCGACGCCTTGGACCAATATTTTCGCGCGACGCTGGCCGCTCCGTCGGGATGGTTGAGCTGGCCCGACGCCTACCGTGACGTGAACGGAGCCGCGGCTCGCCACTTCGCGGCAACTCATCCGCTTCAGGTGGAGTTCCATCTCTACCTGCAATGGCTCGCACACGATCAGCTGACGCACGCCCAGGCCCTGACCCGTGAGCTCGGCATGCCCATCGGCTTGTACGGGGATTATGCGGTGGGCTCCAATCCTTCCGGTTCCGAGACGTGGGTGGATCGCGAGAGCTACCGCATGGGCGCGGAGATCGGCGCGCCGCCGGATCCGCTTGCTTTGAAAGGGCAGGGGTGGGGCATTCCACCGCAGGATCCTCTCGCAATGGAAACCCAGCGGCTGCTGGGTTTCGTGCGCCTGATCCGCAATAACATGCGTTACTACGGCGCCCTGCGTCTGGATCACGTGATGTCGCTGTTCCGACTGTGGTGGGTGGCGGCGGGTGACTCCCCGACCGAAGGCGCCTATGTCCACTATCCGCTGCAGCAATTGCTCACGGTGTTGGCGCTGGAGAGTGCACGTGCCGCCTGCCTGGTGGTGGGCGAGGATTTGGGCGTCGTGCCCGACGAGATGCGCCGCGCCATGCCTGAATTCGGCTTGTATCACTACAAGGTGCTGCTGTTCGAGAAGGACGCTGGTCGATTCAGGCGACCTGATGAATTCGTACGGCGCGCCCTCGGCACGGTTACCACTCATGACATGCCGACGTTGCGCAGTTACTGGGAAGGGCGGGACATCGAGCTGCGACGACGTCTGAATTTGTATCCCACCGCGGAAATTCAGAATGAAGTGATTCGAGAGCGTGAACAAGACCGCGTGGCTTTGCTCGCCGCTCTCCGGGAACAGGGATTGCAACCGGCAATTCCCGCGTCGCCTTCCGAGCCTTTCACGCCGGAACTCGCGGACGCGCTGCACGTGTACCTCGCCCGCTCGCACAGCACGCTCGTTTCATTGCAGATCGAGGATCTGCTGGGGATGATCGATCCCGTCAATGTTCCGGGCACCGATCGGGAATATCCCAACTGGCAGCGGAAATTGACCGCGAACGTCGAGGACATGGCAACGCGCGCGGATCTCGATGCGTCGTTCGCCGCGATCGGGAGCGCCCGCGGGTAGCCGCGCGCATCGGCGTGTCCTTAGCGGAATGACGCACGCGCGAAGTCGGGAAACACCAAGCCGATGCCGCGCAATTCACCAAACAGCGCGTGGAGTTTTTCGACATCCTGTTGCGGCAAGGGCGGCTTGAGGAGAGATGCGATATTGGCGCGTAGATGCGTCTCATCGCCGGTACCAAATAGAATCACGTCGGCACCCGGCTGATGTCGCGCAAAACGATAGGCGGCATCCGTAAGACTGGATGCCCCGCCTTCGTGGATCAGAAATTCGAGCGGTTCGGCGGACTCTGCGATCTGTCGAGGAATCAATCCCCTAAGCGCCAGATCTTGCATGCTCTGCGTTAGCACGGCGGGACGAGAGAAAATATTGCGCACCACGAACATCAGCAGCGTGCCCACTCGGCGCGCCAAAGTCAGAGGAAACACGGTTTTCCTCGGGCCCTGGTTCATCATGTGGAACGCCAGCATGACGACCTCCCAGCAAGCGTCGTTGAGCGCCAGCGACAGCATCGCTTGCTCGGGATCGCGCGGCGGCGTTTCGGTGATTCCGAGATGCTTGATCTTCCCCAGCTCTTTTTGCCGCAGAAGGACGGGCAACAGTTCGTTCATCGCATAGCCGTAGTGTTTGGCCTGCACGCCATGCAGGTGGTATAGGTCGACGTGGTCGGTGCGCAATTTGCGCAGCGACGCTTCTAGATTGACCAGGATGGCGGCGCTCGATAGGGGGTTGCCGTCCTCGTCGAGAATGCGAGTCTTCGATGAAACGACCACGCTGTCGCGCGGTACGCCCGCGAAGGCCCGGCCCAAGACCTCTTCCGTGCCATATACCTCGGCGGTATCGAAAAAATTGACTCCCAAATCGAGCGCAGCGCGGACGAGGCCGATGGCTTCTTGCTCGCTCTTGCCCGACCCCAGGCCCAATCGACTATTGCCGCCGCAGCCAAGTCCCGCCACCGAGACGCGCAAGCCGGTACTGCCCAACATGGTGTATTGCACAGCGCTTCTCCGTATGGGCATCCAACCAGCGGACAGAGAGCGTTTCCGCGGGAACGTTGGGTAATTAAAGGGCTTTGTCCGACCGCCGCCCCGGCTGTATCGAAAGAGTCCTGAGGGCGCGCAAACGGCCGGCAGCCGGCAGCGCCATGTCGATAGTATAGCGTCATGAGCCACTGGCCCCAATTGACTGCTAAGACAGTGAGAACCGAGATTCTTGCCGGCGTGTTCCTGGCGTTGCTGAGCATCGCCTCTCGCGCGGAGCCATCCACCGATATCCGGGCGAAGGCCGACATCGAGGTCACCGACGCCTGGATTCGATGGCTGCCGGCGAATCTACCCGGCGCGGGCTATGCGACGCTGACCAATACGGGGTCCGCAGTGCACGTGTTGGTCGGCGCCAGCAGTCCGGACTATGGAGATGTCAGCATTCACCTAACGCGCGTCAACAACGGCATGACTGAAATGAGGCCGATCGATTCGATAATCTTGAAACCGCACACATCCGTTCGCTTTGCCGAAGGCGGTCATCATTTCATGCTGATGCAGCCGAAGCGATCGCTTCATCCCGGCGATCAGGTGTTGGTTACGCTGCGCTTCACCGAAGGCTTATCGATCACGATTCCATTCGAAGTCCGGGCCCGACCGTAACCTGTTCGCGCGCTGCCCATCCCCACAACGCTCCGGAGAGAATGACCGCGACCGGCACGATTTTCACCGCCTGCGCCAGCGATGACGCGTCCGAAATAGCGCCGATCAAGTACGGGGATATGGCGTCGCCGAGCAAGTGGATCGCAAAAATTTCGAGTGCGACCGCGGATGCGCGCTGGTTGGGCAGCACGAGGTTCATGATGGTGGCGTTGATGGGGCCCGTCGACAGGAACATCAACAATTGCGCGATCACCATGCATACCAGGTACGCCGTCGATGAGGCCGTGGTCAGGGCGAGCCACACGAAGGGAGCGGCGACCAGGGTTGCGATCGCCGACACGATGAGGTACGCCCGCTTCGAATACTTGGCGCAGTAATCGCCGAGCCATCCGCCGACGAACGTGCCGATGAATCCGGTAATCACCACGATGTAGCCGAAGCTGATGGTGGCATCGCCGTGCGGCATGCCGCGAACGCGCTCGAGAAACGCGGGCATCCAGGAAGCGAGGCCGCCCATGGCAAACGTGTACGCGGCGTAGCCCAGCACGGTGAATACGTACGGCCGGTTTCGCAGCAGGCGCAGATACGTGGCCTTTGTCTCGGAGCCGACCGAGGATTGCGAAAAGCGGTTGGCGGATTCCACGTTGGTTTTGTCCGCCGGCGAAAGGTCGGTGTCCTGGCTGCCGC
>Ga0137412_10001770_pt1 | contig 16907 bp, 12 predicted proteins | sample CZODoug2_1_16fun_FD_122160 | JGI IMG/M metagenome (GOLD analysis project Ga0137412, IMG submission 122160) | Vadose zone soil fungal communities from Angelo Coast Range Reserve, California, USA - CZODoug2_1_16fungal (Hybrid Assembly) | ecosystem: Environmental > Terrestrial > Soil > Vadose zone...
TTCGAACCGGGGGTGCGCTACCCAGAGAAGGAGGTCGACGCGATGTTGCGGGCGTGGACCGACGACGGCCCGGTGGACCACGTGACGGTGCGCCGGTACCTGGTCGACGAGAGCCTGCTGGACCGCGGCGGCGGCGAGTACTGGCGCTCCGGCGGCTGGCTGGACGTCTAGGTCTCGACGGCGCGTGCGAGCAGGTCCAGGGACCGCCGTAGCTGCTCGCGGTCCAGCACCGGCAAGTGGGACAGCATGTCGAGGTGGCTGAACCCGGACCAGTCGTAGGTCTGGCTGACCACGGTGCGCCCCTCGCCGTCGGGACGCAGCCGCCACACATAGGTATGCCCGGCGGGCTCGTGCCCCGGCTCGGCCGGCGCCCACCCGAGCGCGCGGTCGGGCTCGAACACCACGATGTGGTTCTCGACCTGGTGATCGCCCCTGATGGCGTTGTGCATGTCCATCACGAACACGGCGCCGACCCCGGTCACGGTGGCATGGTCCGCTGAGCCCCGAACCATCCCGCTCGTGTCGAGCAGTAGGTGGTTGTCAGGGTCGGCGAGAAAGGCGAACACCCGCACGCCAGTTCTTTCACTCGGCTGTAGTTGGTGGCCCTATGCTCAGCAGTACAGTGAAAGAAGCAGTCGCAACCGGTGCGCCTCGGACGACGACCAGCCAGCCGCGTCACTGGGTGAAGCCGGCGTGCTCGAAGTCGTAGTCGCCGAGGCCCTTGGCGCCGAAGTTGGCCACCGTGGCACGGACGGCGAACGCGCCGGTCTGCGGGTAGAGCGGGAGGTCGTGCACCTCCTCCCAGATCAGCCGGTCGACCTGGTTGCCGATCTCGGCGCGCTTGGCCTCGTCCAGCTCGGCAAGGCCCTGGGCGAACAGCGGCCCGATCCGGGGGTCGTAGATCCGGCCGAAGTTGTTGCCGATGTCGGTGCCCTTCGTCTCCTGGTAGTTGCCGACGCTGTTGGAGAAGGGCACCGAGGTCTGTATCCACTGGAAGCCGGTCAGATCGAAGTTGCCCACGTTCACGAAGTTGGAGAAGAACTGCTCGGTCGGCACCGCGTCGATCTCGATCTGCACGCCGATCTGGGCGAGCTGGTCCAAGGTCGTCTTCGAGATCGCGTCGGAGATCGGGTTGCCGGCCGGCACCACGAACCGCAGCCGCAGTAGTTGGCCGTTCCTGGCGCGCACCGAGCCCGGTGAGGGGCGCACCCAGCCCAGCGCGTCCAGCTCCTGGTTCGCCGCCGCCTGGTCGTAGGGCAGCACATCGGAGTTGTCCCGGTAGTCCTTCGAGCCCACCGGGTAGATGTGGTTCCCCATCGGCACCACAGTCGGCACGATCCCGCCGATCAGCCGCCGCTCGATGGCCGCCCGGTCGATGCCCTTGGCGATGGCCAGGCGCAACTTCAGATCGGAGAGGATCGTGCCCGGTGCTCCGTTGAACGTGATGTGGGTGTACTGCTTCGGCGTGGCCTCGCGGATCTGCACACCGGGGATGGTCTGGGCGCGGCGGAACAGGTCCACGCTGGAGCCGATCTCGTAGAGGTCGATCTCGTTGTTGGCCAGCCGGTCGGCGAGCGCGTTCCGGTCGGTGACGGTGAAGATCACCCGGCCCAGCCGGGGTTTGTCGCCCCACCAGCGTTCGTTGCGCACCAGCGTGATGGTCTTCGCGGTCTGGTCCACGTTGCCGACCTTGAACGGGCCGGCGGTGAGCTGAGGAGTCTGCACCCAGCCGGTGTTGTACGCCTCCGGGGTGGCGTCGGTTTCCTTGGGGTAGAGCCCGTAGAACAGCCCCTGCCACTCCGCGAACGTCTTGCTGAAGGTGACCAGCACATCCTTGTCGGTGGCACCGCGCTCCACCTTGGCGATGTCCTGGTAGCCGCTCTTGTCGGCGATCAGGTAGGCCGGGTTGGACCCGCTGTTCGCGGTGACCTGGGCGGCGAAGTCCTCCCAGGTGATCGGCCGCCCGCTGGACCAGACCGCGCGGTCGTTGATGTGGTAGTGCACCACCTGCGGCGACGGCGAGACCAGCTCGGCGGACGTCACATAATTGGTGTCCAGCGTGACCCCGCCGTCCGGGGCGTCCTTGAACACCCCCGGCATCAGCGCCCAGAGCACCTCCCCGGTCTGCCCCTCGTGCCCGTCGATGGTGTTGTAGTTGTAGTTCGTCGGCAGGTTGTCCAGCGGGATCCGCAGGTCGCCGCCGTCGCGCAGGGTGGCCGGGTCGTGCGGGTTGATGTCCTGGTTGCCGCGTTCCGGGGCGGCCAGCCGTTCGCCGCCACCGCCCCCGCAGCCGGCCAGCAGCAGTGCGGCGGCCAGCGCCAGCAACAGTCGCATCACTGGGTGAAGCCGGCGTGCACGTAGTCCCAGTCGCCGAGGCCCTTGGCGCCGAAGTTGGCCACCGTGGCGCGTACCGCCCAGGCGCCGGTACCCGGGTAGAGCGGGATGTCGTGCACTTCCTCCCAGATCACCCGGTCGGCCTGGTTGCCCAGGTCGGCGCGCTTGGCGTCGTCCAGCTCGGCGAACCCCTTTGCGTACAGGGCGCCGATCCGTGGGTCGTAGATCCGGCCGAAGTTGATGCCCAGATCGGTGCCCTTCGGCTCCTGGTAGACGTTCAGGCTGTTGGCGAACGCCGCCGAGCTGCTCACGTATCGGTACGTAGCCAGATCGAAGTTGCCGGTGTTCACGAAACCGGAGAAGAACTGGTTAACCGGCACCGCGTCGACCACGATCCGCACGCCGATCTGGGCCAGCTGGTTCAGTGCCACCTTGGAGATCGCGTCGGAGATCGGGTTGCCGGCCGGGATGACCAACCGCAGGGACAGCTGCTTCCCGTCCTTCGCCCGCACCCCACCGGCCGCCGGGCGGGCCCAGCCCAGCGCGTCCAGCTCCCGGTTGGCCTCGGCCTGGTCGTAGGGCAGCACGTCGGCGTTGTCCCGGTAATCCTTCGAGCCGAATGCGTAGATGTGGTTGCCCATCGGCGTCACCGTGGGCACGATCGACCCGATCATCTTCTGCGCCATCTCGAGCCGGTTGACCCCCCTGGCGATCGCCTGGCGCAGCTTCAGGTCGGACAGGATCGCGCCGGGTGAGCCGTTGAAGGTGATCTGGGTGAACTCCTTCGGCGTCGCCTGCCGCACCCGCACGCCGGGAATGGTCTGGGCCCGGCGGAACAGATCCACGCTGGAGCCGATCTCGTAGAGGTCGATCTCGTTGTTGGCCAGCCGGTCGGCGAGGGCATTCCGGTCGGTCACGGTGAAGATCACCCGGTCCAGCCGGGGTTTTTCGCCCCACCAGCGCTCGTTGCGGACCAGGGTGAGGGTCTTCGCGGTCTGATCCAGGGTGCCGACCTTGAACGGGCCGGCGGTCACCCGCGGGGACTGCACCCAGCCGGTGTTGAACGCGGTCGGGTCGCTGTTCGTCTCCTTCGGATATAGCCCATAGAACAGGCTCTGCCACTCGGAGAACGCCTTGCCGAAGGTGACCAGCACATCCTTGTCGGTGGCCCCGCGCGCCACGGAGGCGATGTCCTGGTAGCCGGTCCGGTCGCCGATCAGGTACGCCGGGTCGCGGCCGTTCGCCGCGGTGGCCTGGGCGGCGAAGTCCTCCCAGGTGATCGGCCGGCCGCTGGACCAGACCGCGCGGTCATTGATGTGGTAGTGCACCACCTGGGGCGAGGTGGAGGCCACCTCGGCGGACGTGACGAAGTCGGTGTCGGGGACCACCCCGCCGTCCGGGGCGTCCTTGAACGCCCGGGGCATCAGCGCGGACATCACCTCGTGCGTCGGCTCGTCGTGCCCGTCGATCTGGCTGTAGTTGTAGTTCGTCGGCAGGTAGTCCAGCGGGATCCGCAGGTCGCCGCCGTCGCGCAAGGTGGCCGGGTCGCGCGGGTTGATGTCCTGGTTACCGTGTTGTGGCACGGCAAGGCGATCACCGCCACCGCCGCCCCCGCAGCCGGCAACCAGCAGCGCCGCGGCGAAGGCGAGCAGCCCGATGCCGGTGAATCGTCGGCTCATGATGCGAACCCCGCATTGATGTAGTCGGCGTCGGCGAACCCGGAGGCGCCGAAGTTGGCCAGGTTGGTGCGCACGGCGACCGCGCCGGGCCAGTTGTAGAGCGGGACGCTGTGCGCTTCCGTCCAGAGCAGCCGGTCGATCTGGTTGCCGATGGCCGCGCGCGTGGCGTCGTCCGGCTCGGCGACGCCCTGGGCGAACAGCGCGTCGAGTTGGGGGCTACTCACCCGGCCGTAGTTCTGCCGAGGATTGGCCCCGACCGGGCTGGCGTAGCTGTCCACCGAGTCGCTCAGCGGGCTGGCCGTGCCGTTCCGGGTATATAACGCCAGGTCGAAGTTCCCCCTGGTGAGGTTCGGGTAGATCTCGTTGGACGGGTATGGGCTCAGGTCGACGCCGATCCCGGCCTGCTCCAGTTGGTCCCGCAGCGCCGTCGCGATGTCTTGGTAGCTGGGGGCGGCGGCGTAGATCAGCCGCAGGCGCAGCGGCCGGCTGTCCCGCTGCCGGATGGTTTCGGCGCGGGTCCAGCCGAGCTCGTCCAGCGACCGAGCGGTACCGGCCGGATCGTGGGGAAGCGCGTCGGAGTTGTCCCGGTATTCGTCGGTTCCGGGGGAGTAGAGGTGATTACCGGCCGGGGGCGCGTCGGGTTGGATCTGGCCAAGCATCCGGCGGGTGATCCCGGCCCTGTCGATGCTCTGCGCGACGGCCCGGCGCAGGTGCGGGTCGGCCAGTGGCGCACCGGGCGCCCCGTTGAAGCTGACCAATGTGTAGTAACGCGACGGCGCTCGCCGGACGGCCGCGCCGGGGGTCTGCTCGGCCCGGCGCAGCAGGTCCACGTTCGGGCCGATCTTGTAGAAATCCAGCTCGTTGTTGGCCAGTGCGTCCGGGCTCGCGGGCGGCTCGTAGACCTTGAAGATGATCCGGTCCAACTTCGCCGGGGTGCCCCACCAGCGCGGATTGCGGATGAGCGTGATCGTCTTGGCCACCGGGTCGATCGTGTCGACGGCGAACGGGCCCGCGCTGGCCGGCAGGCTGGTCCGCCATGCGGTGTTGAACGACTCAGCGGTGGAGGTCAGCGAGGCGGGCAGGAACGGGTTGAACAGCGTGCGCCACTCGGCGTACCGGCTGCCGAAGGTGATCACCGCCTGCCGGTCGTCGACGCCTCTGGTCACCGAGGAGATGTCGGAGTATCCGGTGGTGCCGGCGGCTTGATAAGCGGGGTCGGCGCCCCGGCACGCCTGCCAGTAGGCGGCGAAATCCCGCCAGGTCATCGGGGTGCCGTCGCTCCAGGCGGCGCTCGGGTTGACGGTGTAGGTGACCACCTGGGGCGCGGTGGACGTCACCTCGGCCGAGGTGAGGTAGTCGGCGTTGCGGACCACGCCGCCGTCCTCAGTGCCCCGGAACAGCGTCGGCAGCACCGCGCCGGACAGGGTGAGCACGTCCATGTGCCGCCCGTCGACCTCGTTGTAGTTGTAGTTGTTCGGCATGCCCAGCAGCGGCAGCCGCAGGTCTCCGCCGTCCCGGACCTGGACCCGAGGCAGCGGGTTGATGTCGGTCGGCGTCCGGGCCTCGCTAGGACCGCTCACGGCCCCGCGCGCGCAGCCGGTGAGCGCCACCGTGGCGACGGCGAGCAGCGCGATGAGCCAGGCTCTCACTTGACGAAGCCCGCGTCGATGTAGTCCCAGTCGGCGAAGCCGGACGCTCCGAAGTTGGCCAGGTTGGCGCGCACCGCCACCGCGCCGGGCCGGGCGTAGAGGACCACGCTGTGCGCCTCCTGCCACAGCAGCCGATCGACCTGGTTGCCGATGGCCGCGCGTTTGGTGTCGTCCAGCTCGGCGGTCCCCTGGTTGAACAGTGCGTCGATCTCCGGAGTGCCGATCCGGCCGTAGTTCTCCCGCACGTTGCTGCCCAGCGGCAGTTCGTACACCCCCGTTGCGCCGCTCAGCGGGGTGGCGGTGTTCTGCCAGCCGAACAGGGCCATGTCGAAGTCGCCCCGGTCGACGAAGCTGGAGAAGAACTCGTTCCCGGGGACCCCGTCGAGCATCACCGTGACACCGAGCTGGGCCAGCTGGTTCTGCACCGACTCGGCGAGGTCCTGGACCCCGGGATCCTGGCCGTAGACCAGTCGAAGGGTCAGTGGCTTGCCGTTCTTGGTGCGCGGGGCGGTCGGGGTCGGCCGGGTCCAGCCGAGCTGGTCGAGCACCTGCTGGGCATGCGCCGGGTCGTAGGGCAGCGCGCCGGAGTTGTCCTGGTACTCCTTGGACCCCGGTGCGTACAGGTGGCTGCCATCGGGTTGGGCGTTCGGCACGATCTGCCCGATGATCTGGCGGGTGATCTCCTGCCGGTTGATGCCCTGCGCGATCGCCTGGCGCAGTTGCGGGCCGGCCAGCGGTGCGGCGGCCGCCCCGTTGAACGTGACGGTGAAGTCCTCCCGCCCCGGCGCGTTGCGCACCGCTGCTCCCGGGGTGTGCTGGGCGCGGCGGAACAGGTCCAGGTTGCCGCCGATCTCGTAGTAGTCGAGCTCGTTGTTGGCCAGCGCATCGGGTTCGGCGGCCGAGTCGTAGACCCGGAAGATGATGCGGTCCAGCTTGGCCGGCGTTCCCCACCACTTCGGGTCCCTGGCCAGGGTGATCGTCTGGCCGGTCTGGTCGATCGACTGCACGCTGAACGGCCCGGCGCTCACCGGGATGCTGGTTTTCCAGCCGGTGTTGAACGCCACCGGAGTGCTGTCGAGTGAGACTGGCGCCAGCGGGCTGAACAGGCTGCGCCACTCGCCGTACGACTTGGCGAAGGTGACCAGCACCTGCCGGTCGTCGGTGCCTCTGGCCACCGAGCCGATGTCGTCGTAGCCGGTGGTGCCGGCGACCTGGTAGGCCGGGTTGGTTCCGTTCTGTGCCTGCCAGTAGGCCCGGAAGTCCCGCCAGGTGATCGGGGTTCCGTCGCTCCAGGTGGCCTTGGGGTTGATCGTGTACGTGACGACCTGTGGGCTCGTCGAGGTGACCGCGGCCGAGGTGAGGTAGTTGGTGTTCAGCGTGACACCGCCGTCGGCGGTGCCGGTGAACAGCGTCGGCAGGATCGCGCCGTCGATGTTGTTCAGGTCGACACCCGGCCCGTCCACCTGGTTGATGTTGAAGTTGCTCGGGAACAGGCTCAGCGGCAGCCGCAGGTCGCCGCCGTCGCGCACGTTGTCCCGGGGCTGTGGGTTGATGTCGATGTTGCCGAGCGCCTGGCTCTGGCTGCTCACCGTGCCCCCGCCGCCCCCGCCGCAGCCGGTGAGCACCAGCGCGGCGGCGGCCAGCACCGCGGCCAGGCGTGCCTTCACTTCACGAACCCCGCGTTGATGTAGTCGGTTTCGGCGAACCCGGACGCGCCGAAGTTGGCCAGGGTGGAGCGCACCGCGTACGCGCCCGGGTAGGCGTAGAGCGGGAGGTGGTGCGCCTCCTGCCAGATCAGCTGGTCGACCTCGTTGCCGAGCTCGGCCCGCTTGACATCGTCGAGTTCCACGGTGCCCTGGTTGAACAGGTCGAGGATCCGCTGGCTGAAGACCCGCCCATAGTTCTGCCGCACGTCGCCGCCGGCGGGGTTCTCGTAGAGCCCACGCATGCCGGCGAATGGCGCGGTGCCGATCTGCCAACCGAACCCGACCAGGTCGAAGTCCCCGCCGTGCAGCGCGGTCTGCCACTGGGTGGTGTCAGCGGTGGTAACGCTCACCGTCGCGCCGACCTGGCCGAGTTGGTCCAACAAGGTCTTGTTGATCAGGTCGTTGACCGGGTTGTTGGTGTTGCCCAGCAGGCGTAGCGCCAACGGCTTGCCGTTCTTGGTGCGCGTCGCGCCCGGATTCGGCCGGGTCCAGCCGGCCGCGTCGAGCATCTGGTTGGCGGCCGCCTGGTCGTAGGTGAGCGCGGCGGAGTTGTCCCGGTACTCCCGGGTGCCGATCGGATACATGGTGTTGCCCAGCGGAACCGGGTGCGGGGTGATCTGGCCGAGCAACCGGGTGGCGATGGCTTCCCGGTTGATCGCTTTGGCGATGGCCTGGCGGACCGGTAGGTCGGACAGGATCGATCCCGGCGCACCGTTGAAGGTGACGTGGCTGTAGAGCCGTTCGGTCGACTGGCGCACCACGACACCCGGGGTCCCCTGGGCCCGCCGGAACAGGTCGACGCTGGACCCGATCTCGTAGAAGTCGATCTCGTTGTTGGCCAGCGCATCGGCCAGCGCGGTCCGCTCGTACTGCTTGATGATGATCCGGTCCAGTTTGGCTGGCGTACCCCACCAGCGCGGATCGCGGCTGAATGTCGCGGTCTTGGCGCCTTGGTCGATCGAGTCAAGCTTGAACGGGCCGGCGCTGACCGGGATCTTGTTCAGCCAGCCGGTGTTGAACACGGCCGGGTCGGAGTTGGTCGAGGCAGGGTAGAGCGGGCTGAACAGGGTGTTCCACTCGCCGAGCGGGTGGGCGTAGGTGACGACGGCCTGTTTGTCGTCCGCCCCTCGGGTCACCGAGCCGATGACGTCGTACCCGACGGTGCTGGACACCAGGTATGCCGGGTTGGTGCCGTTGAGCGCTTTCCACTGGGCCTCGAAGTCGCGCCAGGTGATCGGCGTCCCGTCGCTCCAGGTGGCCTTCGGGTGGATCGTGTAGCTGACCACCTGCGGCGAGGTGGAGGTCAGCCGCATCGAGGTCAGGTAGTCGGGGTTGGGTACCAGCTCCCCGTCAGCGGTGGCCTTGATCAGTGAGGCGATCACCGGGCTGATCACGGTGCCCACGTAGGTGGTCCCGCCGTCAAACTGGTTGTTGTTCAGGTTCTGCGGCAGCTCGTCGATCGGCCAGAGCAGGTCGCCGCCGTCACGCACCCCCTCGCGCGGCGTCGGGTTGATGTCGTTGCGCCCGAAGCCCTCGCCAGGTGCTCTCAGTACCGGCGGCGGGCCGCCTCCGCAGGCGGCCAGGAACAGCGAGGCGGCGAGTAGGCCGCCGCCCTGGAGTGCACGACGACGGTTGATCAAATGACTCACTTCACGAACCCCGCGTTGATGTAGTCGGTGTCGGCGAAGCCGGCCGCCCCGAAGTTGGCCAGCGTCGAGCGAACCGCGTACGCGCCGGTACTCGGGTACGTAGGCAGGTGGTGCACTTCCTGCCAGATCAGCTGGTCGACGCGGTTGCCGATCTCGGCGCGCTTGGCGTCGTCCAGCTCCGCCGTGCCCTGGTTGAACAGCTCGATGATCTCCGGACTGAAGATTCGGCCGTAGTTCTGCTGCACGTCGTTGCCCTTCGGCTCGACATACAGGCCCCGGCTGCCACTGAACGGCGTGGTGCCCACCTGCCACTGGAAGCCGATCATGTCGAAGTCGCCGGACTTGATCGCGGTGTCCTTCTGGTTGCTGTCCAGCACCACCAGGTCCAGGGCCACGCCGACCTGGCCGAGCTGGTCCTGCACCGACTTGAGGATCAGGTCGCTGATCGGGTTGCTGGTGTCGCCCACCAGCCGCAGCCGCAGTGGCTGGCCTCCCTTGGCCCTCGGTGCGTCCGGGCTCGGGCGAAGCCAGCCAAGGGCGTCCAGCTCGCGGTTGCACGCGGCCTGGTCGAACGCAACCACCGCCGAGTTGTCCCGGTACTCCGGAGTTCCGATCGGGTAGATGTGGCTGCCCTGTGGTGTCGCGCCCGGCACAATCTGGCCTATCAGCCGGGTGGTGAGGGCGGCCCGGTCAATGCCCTTCGCGATGGCCTGCCGCAACTTGACGTCCGCCAAGCGCGCGCCCGGCGCGCCGTTGAAGGTGATGTGCGAGTACAGCCGCTCGGTGGACTGCCGGACCACCACGCCCGGAATCGACTGCGCGCGGCGGAACAGGTCGATGCTCGAGGCGATCGGGTAGAAGTCGATCTCGTTGTTGGCCAGGCTGTCCGCCAGCGCGGTGCGCTCGTAGACCTTGAAGATGAAACGATCCAGCTTGGCTGGCTGCCCCCACCACTTCGGATCCCGGCTCAACGTGACGGTCTGCGCGGTGAGGTCGATCGCATCGAGCTTGAACGGCCCGGCGGTCACCGGGATCTTGTTTACCCAGCCGCTGTTGAACACCGAGGGGTCGGCATTGGTCGAGGCCGGGTAGAGCGGGCTGAACAGGCCTTTCCACTCCGCGAACGGGCGGGCGTAGGTGACCACGGCCTGCTTGTCGTCCACGCCTCGGGCCACCGACGCCATGTCCGAGTAGCCGATCGTGCTGGCCACCTGGAACGCCGGGTTGGTGCCGTTTAATGCCTTGAACTGGCCAAGGAAGTCGAGCCAGGTGATGGGGGTGCCGTCGCTCCAGGTGGCCTTCGGGTTGATCGTGTACCTGACCACCTGCGGCGAGGTCGAGGTCAGTTCGGCAGAGACCAGGTAGTCCGGGTTGGGAGTCAGCTCGCCGTTGGCCATGGAGCTGAACGGCCCGGGGAGCAGCGCGGACAGCACGAGCAAACCGACGGCGTCCGCGCCGTCGAACTGGTTGTTGTTGAAGTTGGTGACCAGGTAGTCCAGCGGGTAGCGCAGGTCGCCGCCGTCACGCACCTGCTCCCGGGGCATCGGGTTGATGTCGTTATGTCCTGCGTTCTGGCTCGGATTGCGCAGCTGGCCGGTCGTCCCGCCCCCTCCGCAGGCGGCCAGGAACAGCGAGGCGGCGAGTAGGCCGCCGCCCTGGAGTGCACGACGACGGTTGATGCCGCCGCAGCTCATGGCGCCGAATATACGGTGACGGCCTGAGCCGGGTGAATGGTGCCTCAGCCGCTCGCGCCCGTGCTTCTGGGGGGAAGACTCAATCAAGCTTGTCCCGGACGGCGGTGGCAAGGCGCCGCAGCCCGGGGAGACACACAACGTAAGCGATTAGGAGCGTGACACCGCTTACCACGAAAACCGCGCGGAGGCCGAGCCACTGGCCAAGCACGCCCCCTAAGAACAGGCCCAAGGGGGCAATTCCTGCCCCGACCAGCGCGAACACCGATCCAACGCGGCCGCGCAGCTCGTGCGGTACCAGGATCTGCTGGATAGTCGCGCTCACCACCGACCATGCGATTAGCGGAACACCCTGCACGAACAGCACGATCCCGACGGCGATCGGTGAGTGGAGGAATGCAGGCGGCACGGTGAGCAGCGCGTACGTGACAACAGCGAGATGCAGGACACCGACGGTGCCAATGGCGGCGACGATTCGGTTGCACAGCAACCCGCCGATTACGGCCCCCACCGAGGTGGCGGCAAACAGAAGACCAAAGCCCAAGCTCCCAAGGTGAAGTTCCTGGGTTGCGTACAGAACGAAGGGTCCTTCTGGCAGCCACCCGAGTAAGTTCCAAGCAAAGATCAGCGCGGCGAGGGGGCGGAGCGCCCGGTGCGCGGCGATCCAGCGTATGCCGTCTGCAATGTCTCCGGCGAAAGACCGCTTGGGCGGGATGGGCGTTGCCGTAGCCGGAGTCTCAGAATGCGCGATGCGCGGTCGCCATGCGATCCGCGCCACTAGCGCGGCGGAAACCAAAAATGACAGGCAGTTAACAAGGAACGGCAGCCCCGCCGCGACCGCGAACACCAGGCCGCCAATTGCGGGGCCAAGAACACCGTTGCCGAACTCGGCGACCGTCGCAAGAAGGCTGTTCGCCCGTACCAAGTCGCCGCGTTCGACGATACTTGGTAGATAGGCCGGGCTGGCGAGATCGAACAGCAGCTCACAGACACCGAGGCTCGCGGCGAGCACGAAAAGGTGCCAGATCCTGAGCGATCCGCTGGTGAGCGCGACGAGAAGCAGCAGAAGCAGAGCCGCGCGCACGACGTCGGCGACCACCATGAGACGCCCGCGATCGAGGCGGTCGACGAGGCCGCCGGCGACGAGCGCCAGCAACAGGTGCGGTACCAGGCCAACCCCGGCGAGAGCTGAGATGATCAGCGGGTCTCTCGTCAGGGTCGCACCAAGCAAGGGGAAAGCGACAAGGTGCAGGCCATCCCCTAAATTTGAAATTGCTGAGGCGCTCACGAGGTAGCGCAGCCCGCGATTGGGCCGCACCGGATCTGCCGCGCGGGTGCCGGTCATTCGGCAGCCATCGCGGTAAGTACCGTCCGCAAGATTGAACTCACCTGGTCGATCTCGTCATTGCTAGCACGTTCCGCGCACCACTCGACAACGTCACATCCCACGACCGGTAGTCGGCAGCTGACGTCGGCTACGAGTTCGGCGAGCGTATCGACAGTGCAGACCATCCCGTCAGGAGTCGGTGTTGGAAAGCTTACCGATGTGAATATGGCAGGGTCGAGGTAGTCGAGGTCGATTGTTACGTACGCGTGGTGCGGGAGAGGAGTGCCCGGCGGAACCCGCGATTCCGGGGGGTGCTGGCCTTGTTCGCGGCAGCCATGGCGGTGTACCGGCAGCCCTAGCCGCTCAGCGGCGAAGCGAAACACGGTGAAGTTGCTCAACGTCTGCCCAGGGTGGGCATCGTGATGCGCGTCGAACAGGTTCACCTCCACAGGACCAACGTAATGTGCGAGCGCGGTGAGAGCACAGTAACTGAGGCGGTGATCGCCGCCGAGGAGCAAAGGTTTTTCCCCGTCCGCAAGCACTGCCGCGATGCAGGCCGTAGCGGCTGCCGGGAGTAACTCTCCAAGCCTACGATTAAGCACGATCGGGTCGGCGAGCCCATCGACCTCGCGGAGCACGTCGCGCCAGACAAGGGCGTTTCCCGAGGGTCCAGGCTTCACGGAGCTACCGTCCCAGTCGCAAACCAAGGGTCGTACAGCGACCGGGAGGTTATCCGACGGTGGCTGAGGCATATTCACCGCTGGCATAGCGTCGTGGGAAGTCGACGAACACTGGTCCGCCGTTCTTGAACGTGTTACAGGCGACCACGTCGGGCGCGGTCACCGATCCGCCGCTCTCAACGTAGGCGTTAGATCGGCATCCTCCGCCGCATCTTGTACCGGCGGGGCAGCGGGTCACGTTCTCGCAGTTTGTGAAGCGGAACGACGTGAATAGCTCACTCTTATACCAGGCGTCACTTAGAGTCGTGTTCTGAATTGACGGGCCGGCGAACGAAGGCGATTCACGGCTCGTCATTGTCGGGCAGGAAGCTATCTCGCCCTGTGCCGTGACGTAGACGTACGAGTAGGCGACGCCGCAGTCGGGCTCAAAATCCTCGTTACCAGCTGACTCACACACTTTGCCGGCGCGGACGTTGCCGGTCATGTACGGCCCGATGAATTCCCAAAACTCTTCCGGGGCGAGTCCGTTATCGCAACGCAGTGCTCCGCCAGTCGCAATGATTCGATCGACATTGAGCACTGCCTTCGGGTAGCGCTCTGCCATGTACGTTATGGTCTCACCCAGCGAGGCAATATTGTCGCGATGCGCCATGAGTGACAACCGGACGGGTATCCCGGCCTCCTGCAACAGGTCGAGTCCGCGCAATGTGCGCCGAAGTGCACCCCGATGACCGCGAATAGAGTCATGCTTCTCTTCGAGATGGGAATCCAAAGAAACCTGCACGGCGGTTACGTCGAGATGTTGCAATATGGTGATCTTCGGCTCCGTCAGTAGCGTGCCGTTGGTGTGGATGCTCACACCGATTCCAGCTGCCCTCGCGCAGGTTACGTATTCACTCCACGCACGGTCTAGCAGTAACTCACCACCGGTGAAGTCCATCGTCAGTACGCCCATACGATCAGCTTCGTCGATTAGGGCAAGGATTCGGTCGCGGTCAAGTCCACCCCGGTGATGCGGGCCTGACATCGAGTAGCAGTAATCGCAGCTCAGGTTGCACCTGAGCGACACCTCAATCTGCACACGCTTCAGGTGGGGGGACGCATCGACTGTACGCAGGACAGCGCCTGGGTCCAGCCAACCCGCTGCAGTCATCTTCGATGTGGCGTGTGGATAGCTATTGCGCGTGGCGGTAGCTTGTGCGTCGTCGCCGCAGCGCAAGGATGCCAAGATCTGACCTGCTGAACCAGACAGGCGAGACCAGCTGCCATGCGATTGAGCCACGTAGGTGCGTCCAGCGGACGGATCCCAAACGATTCTATGCATTCTCTACTCCGCTGGGAATTGGGCTTGCTTGAGCTCGTACCAGCGTTGGTATGGCCGGAGCGCGAGAAAGTGCGCTCCGGCCGGGTGTATGAGAGAAGATATGACCTTTGCTACAGGTCCACAGTTGGATCGCGAAAGGCCGGAGATGGGAGACTCGGTGGGCAGCGGGCCGCCATCACCTCGAAGCCCAGGCCTTCGTCTTCTCCCGGCACCTCGAGCAAGGTGTGTTCGAAAGCGTCAACTTCGTCTGCCACCGCTTGGTCGATGACCTTCGTGTCGCCCATGGCTAGATCTCCCTCTACTGTTTTTTGCAGATGTGGTCATTCGGTTCTGCAAATGCATCGGTGTCGATCTTGCACGGTGACTGTAGTTCTGACACGTGGGCCCACGTAAGTAGCCAGATAGGGTGGTCTGCAGCAGAGATGCCCGGCGCCGGTCCACCGAACTGGTCAGGCAAATTCACCCGAAACGTACATTTCGGTAACGAACCGCTGATCTTTGGGTCGCCTCGTCCGCGGGAAAGCTGGGTAGAGGGTAAGGATTAGCGCAATCGATCTAACAAAATTTGAGCCTGCAGGTGGCCCGCCGGACACCTCGGCGGCGGGTCGCTTCAGGGCTCGCACGCAGCGCAAACCTCAACGAGTGAAGATCGGCGCCGCGGTGTGGCCGGTTCGCTCCAGAACGAGCCAGAAATTGCCTGAGGCAGGTATAGAGTGTTCGTTCACTCGAACGGGTTCGGGAAGGCTGTCGAAATAGATGGACAGGACATCCCACTCGCTACGCTCGGTAGCGAGAGCACGCCATTCGTCGACAGAGAGCGCGAGCTGGGTTTGATGCTCGTCCAACACGATATCCTCGCCGCAATGCACCTGGACGCGCTCCAGGTCAATTTTCGCGGCCGGATCGCTCCGCAGCTTGCTCCAAGTCACTCGCAGTTCCTGATCGCCGGTGGAAGTGAGCCATTCTTCCACTACGCCTTCCTGGGAACGAGTAGCGCCGTCGATCCACGAGTCGACATGGATGACATAGCGGCCACCAGAGCGAACGCTGAGTGCGGCGAGATGCAAATGCCGACGAAGGCTCGCCACAGAAGGCAGATATCGCAGGGTGTTGAGCCCCGCGATTGCGTAGCCGTACGCGCCAGGGAAGGCACACGCTGAAAGGTCGGCGACGGTCAAGCGACAGGCTCGGGACGTCTCATCGCCTCGGTCGTGGAGAAGGTTGGCAAGCCAACGTACCGTGGGTTCCGCCGCGTCAACTCCATCAACGCGTAGCCCCCGGTCAAGCAGTGCAAGCAGGATGCGACCGGTGCCGCAGCCGAACTCGATGCCCAGGGCGCCTTGGGCGCTGGGCCCGAGCTGCGTGGCGATAAAGTCAATCTCGGATGTGGCATCCCAGTCGAACAATCTCCTGCTCAGATCGGGCTGCTCGAAGAGACGCCCTCCCACTGCCGCGGCAAGGCCCGCGTCGGTGAGTTCGGCGGCATCGTCGGCGCGCAGTACGCGTTGCTGATCTGGATAGATTGAGCGCAGCCGGCGTGCTGCTGTGAAGAGCACGACCCCGTCGGGCCAAACCACCTGCAGGGCAGGGTCGATGTAGATGCAGGATCCGTCATCGACGTCCAGGCAGCGATGCGCCCCCAGCATTGGTGTCTCCTGTCCATCGCGTGGCGGTCGAGGTCGGACAGGAGGCCGCCGGAAACCTTTGGGTGGCGCCAGGTGCCGGACTCGGCTGAACTAGCAGTGCGATCACCGTAGTCGAGGTGTCAGCCATCCCCGCGGCGCAGGGTCTTGCCGCCGTTATTTCACGAACCCCGAGTTGATGTAGTCGGCATCGGCGAATCCGGTCGCGCCGAAGTTGGCCAGGGTCGAGCGGACGGCGGCCACCTCGGGGCGGGGGTAGAGCGGCAGGTCGTGCATGTTGGCCCAGAGCAGGGTGTCGATCCGGTTGCCGATCTCCACCCGCTTTGCCTCGTCCAGCTCGGCGATGCCCTGCGCGAACAGCTGGTCGATCTCCGGGGAGCCGATCCGCCCGTAGTTCTGCCGCACGTTGTCGGGCAGCGGGCTGGCGTAGATCCCGAGCGAGCTGGTCAGCGGCGTCGGGGTGTTCCCCCAGGCGAAGGCGGCCAGGTCGAAGTTCCCCCGGTTGATGTCGGTCACCCACGTCGATCCCTGCAGCGGGTGGAGCTCGACGGTGACGCCGAGCTGGCCGAGCTGGTTCTGCACGGTCTTGCCCATGTCCACGTTGGTCTGGGTGTCGAAAAAGACCAGCCGCAGCCGTAGCGGTGTCCCACCCTTCTGCCGGGGCGCGCCGGCGCCGGGGCGCACCCAGCCGAGCTCGTCCAGGGTGCGCTCAGCCTGTGTTGGATCGAACCGCTGCGCGGCGGAGTTGTCCCGGTAGTCCTTGCTGCCCAGCCGGTAGATGCGATTCCCGGCCAGCTGAGCGTTCGGCACGATCTGGCCGATCATTCGCTGGGCAAGCGCCGCCCGGTCGACGCCCTGGGCGACCGCGAGGCGCAGCCGCACGTCGGAGAGCACCGCGCCGGGCGAGCCGTTGAAGGTGATCTGGTTGAAGTACTGCGAGGGGCTGGCGCGGATCACCACACCGGGGATGCCCTGGGCGCGGCGCAGCAGGTCCACGCTGGAGCCGATGTCGTAGTAGTCGATCTCGTTGTTGGCCAGCGCGTCCGGCTGGGCCGCCGTGTCCATCGCCCGGAAGATGATCCGGTCCAGCTTGGCCGGCGTCCCCCACCAGCGCGGATCCCGCTTGATGGTGACCGTCTTGGCGGTCAGGTCGATCGACTCGACGGTGAAAGGGCCGGCGGTGACCGGCATCGAGGTGGCCCACGCGGTGTTGAACGCGGCCGGG
>Ga0137412_10001771_pt1 | contig 16904 bp, 12 predicted proteins | sample CZODoug2_1_16fun_FD_122160 | JGI IMG/M metagenome (GOLD analysis project Ga0137412, IMG submission 122160) | Vadose zone soil fungal communities from Angelo Coast Range Reserve, California, USA - CZODoug2_1_16fungal (Hybrid Assembly) | ecosystem: Environmental > Terrestrial > Soil > Vadose zone...
ATCCCGGAGGTGAACGCTGCGGCCAGAAAGAGCCCCAATGCCGCCAAGCCGCCGGCAGCCAACCCGAACAGCCCCGGCGCTAGCTCGGCATGGTCACCGGCACGATTCGCGACCCGGCGCCCGCCCCGGGTGAGGGCCACCGCGGCGATGAGCGCAAGTAGCACACCCACCGCGGCGGCCGAATCCACCAGCACGAACAGATCGAAAAACGGTAGACCAGCCCGCCGGTGACCCGGTCCCACCTCGGCATAGCGCGAGCGGATGTCCGTCCAGCCGGCGGCCAGGCCCACCACCGCCACCGTGCCGAACAGGGCCAGGGCTCCCCACACCAACATCGACGCCCGGGGCCACTTCCGCGACGTACCGTGCCCGGTGAACGAGGACAGGCCCAGCGCCACCACCGCATAAACGACGATCCCGGCCGGGGCGAAACCCAGCCACCACCAGTCGGTGGGGGCGACAACACTGAATAGCACCGCGGCGAACCCGCACTGCATGTGCACCGCCCGCAACCGGCGGACGGGTGCTGCGTTCATCCACATCAAGGTCGAGCCCAGACCGACCTCCAGCGCGTTGGTGTCCCGGTGGTGCTCCGGTTCGGTGCGCGTGCGGTACCCGCCGAGGTGCGCCCGGGTCCGCTCGTAGCGGTTCGCGGTGCGCGAGGACACAAACCACAGCAACGTCAGCATCGCCATCGGCACGACCGACCCGACCAACAGCGTCCGCCCCACCGACCGGCCGGTGATCCAGTGTGGCAGCGAGTTCGTGCACACATCGGTGCCCGAGCACTGCCAGCCGATCAGATCCTCCCCGACGCCCACCCCGGCCAGGGTGAACAACAGCGTGAGCGTCAACGCCAACAACCGACTCAGGTACCAGATCCACCACACCCGCGACCATCGGCCGGTGCCCGTCGCGGCGGCGGTTTCCGGGCGGGCACGGGGAGCGATGTTGACGAGGGTGAAGGGCAGCAGCAGCAACCAGAGCGCGCGCCCCGGTGAACCCGAGGTCAACCCGCCCCAGCTGTACCCGACCAGCTGCGGTGCCGGGATCTGTTGTGGTGCCTGCGGGTTCGGTGCCGCATCGGTACGCTCCGCGACAAGGCGCGGGGCGTAGAAGCCGGCGATGTTGTCGCCCGCCACCCGGTGCACCAGTGGACGGTCCAGCAGGGACTCCGGTGGCGTACCCGACACGCCATGAACGCGAAGCTCCAGGGCCGCCATGCCCACCTGCCCGCCGGGATCGACCCTCACCACACGGGTTCGGGTTGGCGAGCGGCGACGAAGCGCTTCATGGCCTCCGCGGCGGCCGGGTTGGCCTCGATCACCTCGCGCAGTCGGCGCTGCGAGATCGCCCAGGTGAGCACGTGACCGACGGCAGTGACGGTGGCCGTGCGGGGGGTGCCCAACAGCGGGCCGCGCTCGCCGACGATGTCATCGGCGCCGAGCAGCAGCGGGTCTCGGCCGTCCGGATCGACCCGGACCTCGCCCTCGGCGATCACGTAGCACTCCTCCGCGTCCGCCCCGCGTGACATCAGGGCCTCCCCGTCGTCGAAGGTGATCGGGTACGCGGTGGCGGCCAGGCTGATCAGCTCCGGACGGGTGCAGCCGGCGAAGAAAGCGACCCGGCGGAACAGATCGGCGAGCGCGTCCAGCTCCTCGCCGTCGTGGCGCGGCGCGGCCTCCATCCGCGCGCGACGGTCCTGACGCCACATCAGGTCCGCGTTTGCCGGGCGCCAGCCGGTGGTGAGCTGCGCCGGGATCCTCGTTCGCGGCGAGAAAGCGAGCGGCACCTCCCAGGGGCCGCGCATCGTCAGGGTGTCCCGGTGCGGCGCGGCGCCGGTGAGCTCGAACGCGTCGACCTGGTCGAAGACCCGGGAAAAGAAGATCTCCAGCTCGGTGCGCGCCAACGCCGCCCCGAGGCAGAAGTGCGGCCCGCCGCCGAAGCTGAGCGGCTTGACGTCCGGACGGGTCACGTCCAACCGGTCCGGGTCGAGGAATCGGCGCGGGTCTCGGTTGCCCGCTCCGACCATGGCCATCACCAGCTCGCCGGGGGTCAACACGGTGCCGTCGGACTGCTCGATCGGCTCGAGCACCATCCGGAGGACCAGTTGAACGGTGGAGTCGTAGCGCAGCAGTTCGTTCGGCAGCGCCCGGTAGAGCTCCGGCCGGGCGCGCAAGAGGTCCATCTGGTCGGGGTGCGCGAGGAAGCCGAGCACCGAGTTGCCGATCAGGTTGGTGGTGGTCTCGAAGCCGGCCAGGAACAGCAGCAACGCGAGGTTGGACAGTTCGTCGGCGGCCAGCTGGTCGGTGCCGTCCTGCACCGCGAGCAGGTCGCTGATCAGATCCTCGCCGGGGTGGACGCGCTTGTGCGCGATCAGGTCGGCGAAGTAGGCCTCGGTCTCGAGCTGGGCCTTGTCCGCCGCATCGAGCACGTCCGGGCCGGCGTCCATCTCGAACTGCGCGGCCAGCGCGCGGGCGTGGTCCCGGAACGGGGCCACGTCCTGTGGCGGCACGCCGAGCATGTGCGCGATCACGCTGGCGGGCAACGGGAAGGCAACCTGTGCCATCAGGTCACCGCCGCCGGCCGCGACCAGCGGGGCGAGCAGGTCGTCGACCATGGTCTCGATGGCCGGGCGCATGCGCTCGATGGTGCGTGCGGTGAACGCGCGGGAGACCAGTCGGCGCAAACGGCTGTGCGCCGCGCCGTCCAGCATGAGCATCTGCTGTTCCATCCGGGTCAGCGCCGGGCGCGAGCGCCAATCCGGGCGCAGCACATCCTGCAGATTGGCATAGCCACGGCCCAACCGCGGATCGCGCATGACTGCCAGGCAGTCGTCGTAGCCGGTCAGCAACCAGGCGTGGATGACCTCCGTTTTGTGGACCGGGGCCAGCTCACGCAACCGGTGGTACAGCGGGTACGGATTCGCGCGGCCCTCGGGGCTGAAGAGCTGGGCCACGATCTGCTCGGCCTGTGCGTGCTGCTCGCTGCTCACTGGCGCCTCCTCGCACCTGCCGATCGGCACGCGGAGCCTGGCACGGGAACTGAGCGCCCGTCCATCTCGGTGAATTTCGCTCGACCAGGGCTGGTACCACATTGGTATCATCGTCCTCATGGCGATGACACTGCGCTTGACCGACGAGCAGGACGCTGCGCTGACCGAACTGGCGGGCCTCGAAGGCGTCTCCAAGACCGAGGCGCTCGTTCTGGCGCTCCAAGAGCGTCTGGCCCGCCGCAAGCACCAGTCCGATGTGCTGCGCTACGGCGGCGAGGAGGCCGCGCACTATCGCGACCTACTCGACCGCCTCGGTCAGTGATCCGCTACCTGACGGCCGAGGATCTCGTTGCGCTGATCCCGTTGACCGGCGCGCCCACATCGATTCGGGACGCCGGCCTGCTGGAATCGGCGGCGGCCCGACCGCAAGCAAGTGTGTTCGGTGAGGACGCCTACCCGGACCTGCATACCAAAGCGGCAGCCCTGCTGGAGTCGCTGGTCCGCAACCACCCCTTGGTCGATGGCAACAAGCGCCTCGGCTGGTTGGCCATGGTGACCTTCTATCGCCTCAACGGCTTCCTCCTGCGCACGGACGACGACTCCGGCTATGACCTGGTCATCGCCATCGCCGAGGGGAAAAGGAGCCTCGGCGAGGTCGCCGTGCTGCTCAAGTCATGGACCACTTCCGACTGATCACTCAGTCCCAGTCGTAGAAGCCCTTGCCGGACTTCTTGCCCAACTCCCCGCGGGCCACCTTGTCGATCAGCACCTGCGGCGGGGTGAAGCGCGAACCCAGCGTCTTCTCCAGATGCCGCGCGATGTCCAGCCGCACGTCCAACCCGACCAGGTCGGTCAGCCGCAGCGGCCCCATCGGATGGCGGTAGCCCAGTTCCATGGCCTTGTCGATATCCGGGGCCGAGGCGACGCCGTCCTCGAACATCCGCATGGCCTCCAGGCCGATGCACAGGCCCAACCGACTGGTGGCGAAACCCGGTGCGTCGTTGACCACGATCGGCTCCTTGCCGATCCGCACCACCAGGGCGCGCGCGGCATCCAGCACTTCCGGGTCGGTGCGCGGCCCGCGGACGATCTCCACCAGGGCCATCACCCAGACCGGGTTGAAGAAGTGCAGGCCCAGGAAGCGCTCCGGGGCGGCCAGGCAGTCGGCCAGGCCGTCGATGGACAGCCCCGAGGTGTTCGAGGCCAGGATTGCCGGCGCGCAGTGATCCTCGACCTGACGCAGAATCAGATGCTTGAGATCGACGCGCTCCGGCACCGCCTCGACGACCAGATCGGCACCCTCGGTGGGCAGGTCGCTGATCGCGGCGACGGTGGACAGCCGCTCCAGGATGGCCTCGGCGTCGGCCCGCTCCAGCTTGCCCCGGGACACCGCACCCTCGGCCACCGCGCGTAACGAGTCCAGGGCCCCGTCCCGACGCCCGGCTTCCGCTTCGACCAGCACCGCGGTGTCGCCGGCCGCGGCCAACACGTAGGCGATGCCCAACCCCATGGTGCCCGCGCCGATAACCGCGGAGTACGAACTCATCAATCAGACCCTTTCCCATGGACTGGCGACGGTCGCTCCGGCCTGCGCACCCACAGAGTCTCCGGGCCGCGGAACGAGATATTGGGCGAGTACTGCGGTTCCCGATCCTCGACGAGGACGATGTCGGGCATTCGCTCGGCCAACATGTTGATCACGATCCGAGCCTCCAATCGTGCCAGCGGGGCGCCGAGACAGAAGTGGATGCCCTTCCCGAAGGAGAGTTGGCGTCGAGCGTTGGCTCGCCGGATGTCGAAGTCGTCGGGCTGCGGGAAGTGCTCCGGTTCCCGGCTCGCCGCACCGAACGCGAGCACGAGCCGTGCGCCGGCGGGGAGGGTCACTCCGGCGAGTTCGGTCTGCCTGGTGGTGACCCGCCGCCACATCGGAACCGAGGTGTCGAAGCGCAGAGTCTCCTCGGTGGCGCCCGCGATCAGCGATCGGTCCGCGACGACCTCCGCCCAGACCTCGGGACGGATGAGCAACTGCCGGGTCATGTTGCCGAGCAGGTTGGTGGTGGTCTCGTGACCGGCGAAGCTGAGCGCGAAGATCAGGCTGGTGATCTCATCGTCGGTCAGCGCCCGTTCGTCCGCGATGAGATCGCTGACCAGGTCATCGGCAGGTTGGGTGCGACGGAAACGGACGAAGTCAGAGCAGTAACGGCGGAACTTCACCATGCTGTGCGCGGAACAGAGCTGTTGCTCGGCCGATGGTCTGCCCCAGTTCACCTCGATCTTGTCCGCACACCACTGCTTGATCAGGTCCGAGTCGTGCAGCGGGAACCCGATCAGGGTGAACACGGTGAGCGCCGGCAGGGGGTAGAAGACGGTGGCCATGATGTCGAACTGGGGCTCGTTGGCGATGACGTCGAACAACTCCGCTGATCGGGCCTGGATCGCGTCCTCGAGCTTGGCCATCCGTCGTGGCGAGAGGGCCCGGGCCATGACCGCCCGGTAGCGCGAGTGCTCGGGTGGATCGCAGTTCGACAGCGTGGGCAGCAGACGCAGATCGGCGAGAACCGCGGCAGCGTCCTCGTTTACCGGGTAGAGAGTGCGCTGGGCCTCCACTGCCGAGTAGGTGGCGGGATCGGCGAGGACCTCCTCGATCTCGGCGTAACGGGTGATGACCCATCGATCCAGGACCGGTGCATACCAGATGGGTGCATCACGGTTCAGCCGCGCGAGCGTCGGATAGGGGTTGCGCAGGTAGCCCGGGCTGAGTGGATCGAAGTCGTGGGCGATCGGGCAGCCGGTCACCATCGTTTCGGGACCGATCGTCACCCTTTTCTCCTCAGCCCGAGGTGTCCAGCAGCGTGCGCGCCACCCAGGCATTGGTCCAGGTCGCCATGGACAACGTAACCGTGTCCGCGCGCAGCCCGCGGCGCAGTGTCTCCACGCCGATCAGGTCGTCCGGCGCGATGTTGCCCAGGTTCGCCTCGGCGCCCAGTCGTTCCACGAACCAGGCCTGCTGGGCCTTGGTCGGCGCCTCGAAGATGATTCTGTCCGCGGGCACCGCCGCGAGCAGAGTCTCGATCAATTCCTGGCGCGGCTTGCCGGCGGAGTCGTAGACGCCGACGGTGCCGGACTCGCGGCCCTCGGCGATCACATAGGTGGCGCCTGCGTCCAGGTCGGTCAGCATCTCTTCGACCCAGCACGCGGGGTCCACCGTGACACCGGTGTCCTTGCAGCCCACCTCGGCCACCACCCGGAAGTCCGCGGACAGCTCCCGGATCAGTTTGCGGCGTCGACCGGCGCCCAGGTCCACGGTGCCGTCGGAGATCTCCACGGTGTCGAAGCCGATCTTCCGGCACCAGTTCGCGAACTCGTGGGTGCGGCCCTGACTGACCGCCAGTTCGAACAGCGTGCCGCCGGGTGAGACATGCACGTCGGCCTCCCGGCAGAGCGCGGCCTTGGCTGCAGCCACCTTCTGCGGGGTGACGTAGGCGGTCCCCCAGCCCAGCTTCACGATGTCGATGTAGTCGCCGGCGATCTCCAGCACCGAGGCCAACATCGCTTCGGGCAGGCCCTTGTCCAGCATGTGGGTGAGCCCACTGGTGCGCGGCTTGCCCGACCGGGCAGGCAGGTCGAGAAACGTAGGGACGTCGTTCATGCGACATCCGCCTTGATTTCGGCACGCACCAGCGCGGCACCGGCCACCAACGCATCCAGTTTCGCCCGCGCCACATCCCGGTTCAACTTCACCAGGCCGCAACTGGTGGTCAACCCGAGGCGCTTGGCGGGCACCACGTCGAGCACCGCACGGATGCGCGCGGCCACCTCCGACACCGTTTCCACCTGCTCGGTGCGCACGTCGATCACCCCGGCCACCACGTCGCCCGGCCACGGCGAATCCCGCAACGCCGCCAGGTCCGCGGTGTCCAACGCCTCCGCGTTCAGCACCTGCACGTCGGCGTCGAGCACGGTCGGCCACAGCGCGGCCAACGGACCGGTCGGCTCGTCCTCGTCCTCGACGCCCGACGGATCGTCGCCGAGCACGTAGCGCTTGAAGCCGTGCCGCCCGCCGCTGACCAACAGCGGTCGCGGGCGGGTGCTCGCGGTGCGGCACACGTGCACCCAGAACTGCACGTTCACCCCGGCCACCGCGCGGTTGAGCAGCTCGATCTCCCAGTCGCTAACGCCGTGCGACCACAGGAACTCGTCGATCTGGATGATGTCCACGCCCGCGTCGGCGAGGCGTCGGAAGTCCTCGTTCAGCGCCGCGGCCAGCGCGGTGCCGAGTTCGCGTTGCGCGCCATAGAACTCGTCCTTGGCGAACAACGTCAGCACCTGCAGCCCGGTGTAGGAGATCTTCACCGGACGATCGGTGGCCCGGCGCACCGCGGCCAGCGTCTCGGTGTGCAGCGGCGCCCGCAGCGACACCGGGCCGGTACAGCGCGGGGACACGAAGTCGCTGCCGCGCGGCAGCTCGAAGCCGCTCAACCGCTCGTAGTAGTGGTAGAGAATCTGCCCGTAGGCGCTGGACCCGCCATAGACGCGGCCGTCGGCGATGACGTCCAGGCCGGCTTCCTCCTGGTCGTGCACGATCGCGGCGACCGCGTCGTAGAAGGCCTCCCGGGACCGCGAACCGATCTCCGACGCGGCCGGCACACCCGGCCGCGCGCGCATCGGCAACGCACCGGCGGCATCCGGGAACACTGCCCAGGGCTGGTCCATGTACCAGGTGGGGTTCGGGTAGTTGCCGACCATCGTGGTCGGCAACAACCGTTCTCGGCCGGCGATCTGCATGTCAGTGGACCATCACAACGTGGTGCTCATGGCGCCGTCGGCCAGGATGAGTGCGCCGTTCAGGTAGGCCGCGCCCGGCGAGGCCAGGAACACCACCATCTCGGCAATCTCCTCCGCGGTGCACACCCGACCGGCGGGGATTTTCGCCAGCAGCGCCGGGCCGAGCTCGGGGTCGTCCAGCCGCCAGCGGATGAACGGGGTGTCCATCCAGCCGGGGCCGATGGCGACCGCGCGCAGGCCCTTGCCGGCGTACTCCGCGGCCAGCGCCTTGGTGAACTGGGCCAGCGCCGCCTTGCTCACGCAGTACGGGCCGCGGCCGCGCAGGATCATCGTGGCGCCCACGGAGGCGATGTTCACGATGATGCCGTCGCCGCGCTCGAGCATGCCGGGCGCGCACGCTCGGGCCATCAGGTACGGGCCCTGCAGGTTCACCCCGAGGATCGCGTTCCACTCCTCCAGTGGGGTCTCCAGCAGCGGTTTGGGCTCACCCAGCCCGGAGATACCGGCGTTGTTCACCAGCACGTCGATCCGGCCCAGCTGCTCGATCGCGGCGGCCACCCCGGCGTTCACCGAATCCACGTCGGCGACGTCGATGTCCACGCCGATCGCGCCGATCTCCTTGGCGGCGATCGCGGTATCCGCGAGGTCGGCGATGCATACCCGCGCGCCGGCCACGATGGCTGCCTCGGCCACCGCGCGGCCGAGACCACGGGCGCCGCCGGTCACCAGCACGGTGCGCTCGGTTAGGTCATAGGTATTGGGCACGCAACCACGGTACGCATCCGCTGTCGGCGTTCCTAGGCGAGAACCAGGGAAACCCGGGCTTGGACTTCGTGGTTTCGGACGAATGACGGCGCCTAGGATCGCTACCAATGGATGCTGCCGGGATCGTGCTCGCCGGGGGCCGGTCGTCGCGAATGGGCACCCCGAAGGCCGCGCTGGAATGGCACGGCTCGACGCTGCTGCACCGCACCGCCGCCCTGCTGGCGCGCAGCCTGTCCGGTCCGGTGGTGGTGGTCGCGGCGCCCGGCCAGGAACTGCCGCCGCTCCCGTCCGGGGTGCGGATCGCGTTCGACCCGGTGGAGGGCCGCGGGCCGATGCAGGGCGTCGCGGTCGGGTTGGCGGCGGTGGCCGGGGAGGCCGAGACCGCCTTCGTGACCTCGACCGACCTGCCCTTCTTGCACCCGGCGTTCGTCCACCGCGTGCTGGAGGTGTTGCAGACGTCGCCGGCGGATGTCGCGTTGCCCTTCGCCCGGGGTTACCGCCAACCGCTGGCCGCGGCTTATCGGATCGGCCTGGCCGCCTTGATCGCGAAACTGCTCACCGAGGGTGAGAACCGCCCCGGCCAGGTCTACCGGCACTGCGAGGTGCGCGTGGTGGAGGAGGCCGAACTGCTGGCTGACGCTGACCTGGCCCGACTGGACCCGGACCTGGACTCGGTGTTCAACGTCAACGAGCCGGCCGACTACGCCGCCGCGCGGGCCCGACCGGCCCCGCAGATCGTGGTGGAGTGCTTCGGTGCCCTGGTTGGCGCCGATCGCCCACGCAAGCAGACGGTCGCAGCCGCCACCCTGGGCTCGGCGGCGGACGCCATCGGGTTGGCGTTGAATGCGCACGTGGTGGCCGCACTCAACGGCGACCGGATCACCCGCGACCCCGGCCTGCCCCTGGTCACCGGGGACGCCGTTGCGTTCCTGTCCGCCGACGCGGGCGGCTGAAGTGCCTAGTCTCTAGACCATGGCGCCGGGCGGGTACTTCGGACGGGTGCTGATCGCTGACGTCTGCGGAGCCGGCGCAACCGCGACCACCATGCCGATCCCGGAGGAGGTGCTGCGGGCTTACCTCGGCGGCGTCGGGCTCGGCACCTGGCTGATGCATCGCCTCGCCCCGGCCGGCGTGGACCCGTTGTCACCCGAGGCGCCACTGGCGTTCGTGTTCTCCCCGTTGGTCGGCACGCCGCTGACCACCAGTGCGAAGTTCGCGGTGGTGGCCAAGTCACCACTCACCGGATTGCTCACCGACGCGTTGGCCTCCAGCCAGTTCGCGATCGCCGGGAAGATGACCGGACACGAGGCGATCGTGGTCCGCGGGCGGGCCGAGACGCTCTCGGTCCTGTTGGTCGACGAGACCGGTGTCCGCCTCGAACCCACACCGGAGCTGGCCGGGCTGTCCGCGGCCGATGCCGAGGTGAAGCTGCGGGAGCGCTTCGGGCGCACCTGGCGCGCCGCCGTCATCGGGCCCGCCGGCGAGTGCGGCGTGCGCTACGCGACCATCAGCCACGACGGCCGCCATGCCGGCCGCGGCGGGTTGGGCGCGGTGCTCGGCGCGAAGAACATCAAGGCCCTGCTGGTCCGCGCCGCCGGCAAGGCCACCGTCGCCGATCCCGACGCGGTGCTGGCGGTGGCCCGGGACCTGCGCGAGCGGAGCTTCGGCCCGGCCACCGCGAAGTATCGCGAGCTGGGCACGCTGGGCAACCTGCTCGCCTTCAACGCGGTGTCCACCCTGCCCACCCGGAACTTCACCGCGAGCACCTTCGAAGGAGCACCGCGCCTGGCCGCGGAGGAACTCCACGAGTTGCGCACGGTGGCCCGCAACAGTTGCGCGTCCTGCTCGATCGGGTGCGAACACATCTACTCCCGCAAGGGCGGCGGGCAGCAGCGGATGGAATACGAGAACGTGTTCGCCCTCGGGCCGTTGTGCGGGGTGTCCGACCCGGACGACGTGTTCGCCGCCAGCGCCGCCGCCGACGAACTGGGGGTGGACACCATCTCCGCCGGCGGGACGATCGCGTGGGCGATGGAGTGTGTGGAACGGGGCCTGCTCGACGAGCCCTGGTTGCGCTTCGGGGACGGGCAGGCGGTGCTCCGCGCCCTGGACGCGATCGGTACCCGCAGCCCCGGCCTGGGCGAGCTGCTCGCGCAGGGGTCGCGCCATGCCGCAGCAACGCTCGGCGCCGGCTCCGGGGATTTCGCCCCGCACGTCAAGGGTTTGGAGATGCCCGGCTACGAGCCGCGGACCATGCAGGCGATGGCGCTGGGGCTGGCCGTCAACTCCCGCGGTGCCGATCACAACCGATCCGGGGCCTACGAGGCCGACCTGTCCGGTGACCTGGACCGGTTGACCGGCGGACCGGCGCACGTGGCGGCCGCGATCGGCACCGAGGACCGCGCCGCGGTGATGGACTCGATGATCCTGTGCAAGTTCCTGCGCGGGATCTTCACCGACCACTTCACCGAATGGGCCGGGTTGCTCGCCCCGGTGACCGGCTGGCAGGTGGACGCCGACGAGCTGGCGGCAGTGGCCCGGCGCATCGTGACCGCCAAGCGGGCATTCAACCTGCGTGAGGGTGCCACCGCCGCCGACGACACCCTGCCCACCCGGCTGCTGGAGACCCCCTTGCCGATGGGGTCGGGGCGAACCGCGACGTTGAGCCGCGAGACGCTGCGCGGCATGGTCCAGGGGTATTACGCCGCACGTGGCTGGGACGACGCCGGTCGACCGACTCCGGCGCAGACCGAAGACCTGCTGCTCGCCTAAAGTTGGGCTGTCCCGTCATCGAACGAAGCGGAGACCACAATCACCGCCCTCGAAGCGCCTGCCCTGACGGCCACCGTCACTGTCACGATCGATGGCCGCGAGGTCACCGTGCCCGCCGGCACCACGATCTACGACGCCGCGGCAACCGCGGGCATCGAGATCCCGGTGCTGTGCCACAACCCGCGCTACGACCCGGTCGGGGTGTGCCGGATGTGTGTGGTGGACACCGGGGGGCGAGTGTTCGCCGCGGCGTGTGTGCGGCCGTGCGACGACGGCATGACGGTCACCACCACCTCGCCCGAGCTCGAGCGCAGCCGGTCGGTACTCACCGAACTGCTGCTGGCCGACCAGCTGCCCCGCGACCAGGACCCGAAGCAGACCACCACGGCGGACAACAAGCTGCTGGAGCTGGCCGACCGCTACGGCGTCTCCCGGGAGACCACCGATCTGCCGCTGGGCAGCGGCCGTGGGCTGGACCACTCCAACCCGGTGATCGCGATGGATCACGACTCCTGCATCCTGTGCGACCGCTGCGTGCGAGCCTGCGACGACCTGCAGGGCAACGACGTCATCGGCCGGTCCGGCAAGGGCTACTCGACTCGGATCGCGTTCGACCTCAACGACCCGATGGGCGCCAGCTCCTGCGTCACCTGCGGGGAGTGCGTGCAGGCCTGTCCGACCGGGGCGCTGACCAACAAGGCGATCCGGTCGATCCCGATTCAGCCGCGCGAGCAACTCGAGGCCGTCGAGTCGGTGTGTCCGTACTGCGGCGTGGGCTGCGCGCTGACCTACTGGGTGGACCGCGAGCGCGGCGCGATCTCTTTCGCCGAGGGTCGACCGCAGCCGGGCTCACAGAGCCGGCTGTGCGTGAAGGGCCGCTACGGCTGGGATTACTCCGCCTCCCCGCAGCGCCTCACGATGCCGCTGATCCGGATTGACTCCTCCTACCCCAAGGGCGCGCTGTCCGCCGACGTGCGCGGCGAGAGCACCGGTAAGCAGGCGACCGGCCGCGCTAAGAAACGGTCACAAAAGGATGGCCGGCCGGGCAAGGACCGCGGCCGCAAGCCCGGTGGGCTGGTCGACTACGACGAGGTGATGCCGCACTTCCGGGAGGCCACCTGGGACGAGGCGCTGGACCTGATCGCGCGCCGGCTGAAGGAGATCCACGGCTCGGGTGGACCGGGCGCGATCGCCGGGTTCGGCTCGGCGAAGTGCTCCAACGAGGAGGCCTACCTCTTCCAGAAGCTGATCCGGGCCGGCTTCGGTACCAACAACGTCGACCACTGCACCCGGCTGTGCCACGCGTCCTCGGTGGCCGCGTTGTTCGAGGGCGTCGGGTCCGGCGCGGTGTCCACCACCTACGGCGACGTCGCCAACGCCGACGTCGCCATCATCGCCGGCTCCAACCCGACCTCGAACCATCCGGTGGCCAGTTCATTCTTCAAGCAGGCCCGCCGCCGGGGCACCACGATCATCTACATCGACCCGCGCGCCTCCACGGTCGCCGAGCACGCCGACATCTTCGTCCAGATCAAGCCGGGCACCGACGTCGCGTTCTACAACGCCGTGATGTGCGAGATCATCTCCCTCGGCCTGACGGACGCTGCGTTCATTGCGGACCGGACCTCGAACTACGACGCGCTGGCCGCGACGGTCGCCGACTACCCACCGGAGCGGGCGGAGCAGATCACCGGGGTGCCGGCCGACACCATCCGCGCGGTCGCCCGTGCCTGGGGCGAGGCCGGCTCCGCGGTCGTGTACTGGGGCATGGGGATCTCCCAGCACACCACCGGCACCGACAACGCGCGCTGCCTGATCGCGCTGTGCTCGATCACCGGACAGGTCGGGCGACCGGGCACCGGACTTCATCCGCTGCGCGGGCAGAACAACGTGCAGGGCGCCTCGGACGCCGGGCTGATTCCGATGTTCTATCCGGACTATCAGGGCGTGGACCGCGCGGGCACCCAACGCTTGTTCGAGGAGGCGTGGGGCACCGCACTCAACCCCAACCGCGGCCTCACCGTCACCGAGATCATCCACTCGATCCTGGCCGGCGGCGTGCGCGCCATGTACATGCTCGGCGAGAACCCGTTCCTGTCCGACCCGAACACCAACAAGGTCCGCAAGGCGCTCTCGGCGTTGGAATTCCTTGTGGTGCAGGACATTTTCTTCACCGAGACAGCCGAGTTCGCCGACGTGATCCTGCCCGCGACCTCCTACCTGGAGAAGGACGGCACCTACACCAACACCGACCGCCGGGTGCAGCTCGGCCGCAAGGTGATGGACCCGCCGGGGCAGGCCCGAGCGGACTGGGCGATCGTCCAGGACATCGCGCAGCGCGTCGGGCTGGACTGGAACTACGGCTCGCCGTCCGAGGTGTTCGACGAGATGGTGCCGCTGATGCCGTCCTACGCGAACCTCACCCACGCCAACCTCGGGGCCGGCGGCAAGCTCTACCCGAACGACGACCCCGAGCACTCCGACGGCACCATCGTGATGTTCGACGAGCGGTTCAACACCGACGACGGGCTCGCGCACCTGGTGCCGGCGGTCTGGCTGCCGCCGAAGGAACTGCCCGACGCCGAGTATCCGCTGGTGCTCAACACCGGCCGGCTGCTCGAGCACTGGCATACCGGCTCGATGACCCGCCGGTCATTCGCCCTCGACGCGATCTCCCCGATCGCCGAGGTCTACATGCACGCCAAGGACGCCGCGGACCGCGGCCTGGTGCACGGCGCGATGGCCAGGGCCCGGTCCCGGCGTGGCTCCATCGAACTGCAGGTGCGGATCAGCCACCGCGAGCAGCAGGGCAACGTGTTCATCCCGTTCCACTTCCGGGAGGCCGCGGCGAACCTGCTGACCATCGACGAGGTCGACCCGGTCGGAAAGATTCCCGAGTTCAAGTTCTGCGCCGTCCAGGTCGAGTCCGTCGGGACCGGGGCGTGAAGGCACCGCAGTGGGTTCCCGGCGTCGAGGCGCGCGCCGGGAAGTTCCCCGGGCCCTCGCTCATCCCGGCGCTGAACGCGATCCAGGCCCGGCTGGGCTGGTTGCCGCGGGAGGAACTGGAGAAGCTCGCGCAGGACGCCCGGCGCCCGCGCTACGAGCTCGAGGGTCTGATCTCGTTCTATCCGCACTTCCGCACCAGCGCGCCGTCGAAGGTGGCCCTGCACGTGTGCCACGACCTGTCCTGCTTCCTGCGTGACGGCGAGGCGCGGATCGCGGAACTGAGGGAGCGTCACGGCGGCTCCGAGGACGTCGAATTTGTCGAGGTGTCCTGCCTGGGCCGCTGCGACTCCGCGCCGGCCTGCGCGGTCAACGAGTACCCCGCCTCGATGTCGTCCGCCGAGGACCTGATCGAGGCGGCGCGTGACGCCGGAGTCGGGCACGCGCCGGCGAAGACCCGCACAGAGCCCTGGCCCAACGACCCGTACCCGGCGGGCTCCGGGATCGCCGAGCGGTACACCACGCTGCGGGCGCTGCTGTCCGGCACCCTCGATCCGGACGACCTGGTAGCCACCCTCAAGGACTCCGGCCTACGCGGTATGGGCGGCGCCGGCTTCCCGACCGGCCAGAAGTGGGAGCTGGTTCGCGCCGCCGAGGATGCCAATCCAATGTCTCCGAAGTACGTCATCTGCAACGCCGACGAGTCCGAGCCGGGCACCTTCAAGGACCGCCAAATTCTCGCCACCCAACCGCACCTGGTGTTGGAGGGCCTGATGTGCGGGATGGCGGTGATCGGCGCCGAGGAGGGCTGGGTCTTCATCCGGCACGAGTACGGCCCCGAGGAGCACGTGCTGCGGGAAGAACTGGAGGCGCTGCGGGTGGCCGGCGTGGTCGGGCCGGACTCCTGCGGCAGTGGGCGGCGGCTGAACGTGGAGATCTTCGTCTCGCCCGGCGGCTACATCCTGGGCGAGGAGACCGCGCTCATCGAGTGCATGGAGGGCCACCGCGGCGAGCCGCGCAACAAGCCCCCCTTCCCCGGGAACTACGGCCTGCACGGGCGCCCGACGTTGATGAACTCGGTGGAGACCTTCGCCGACGTGCCGGTGATCGCCCAGCGCGGCGCCCGGTGGTGGCAGGAACAGGGTCTGGGCGAGTCGGTTGGCTGGAAGTTCTTCGCGATCTCCGGGCATGTAGAGAGCCCCGACGTGTACTGCGTGCCGATGGGCACGACGGTGCGTGAGCTGATCGATCTCGCCGGCGGGGTCACCGGCGGCGCGGCGGTCGGTGCGGTGCAGCCGGGTGGGGCGTCGTCGAACTTCATCGGCCCGGATCAGCTCGACCTCGCGCTCGACTTCGGCACCGCGGCAAAGGCAGGCACGATGCTCGGTTCCGGCGCACTCGTCGTCGTCGCCGAGGGCAGCGACTTGCTGGCCGCCGCGACCAACGTGCTGCGCTTCTTCCGCAACGAGTCCTGCGGCAAGTGCGTGCCATGCCGGGTCGGCTCGACGAAGGCCCACGAGATTCTGCGCGGCGTGCTCGACGACGGTGTGCCGCTGGACGGGCCGCGTCGGGGCCGCATCCTCGAACTCGAAGAGGTCATGCGCAAGACCTCGATCTGCGGTCTGGGCCAGGTCGCGCTCGGCCCGGTGGTGAGCGTTCTCGGGCTGGGTCAGCCCGACCGATGAGCGGACGCGAGTTCTTCACCGCCCGCACCGTCGCCGAGGCTCTGGCGGGGTTCCGGCCGACCCGGCGCACCCCGATCGAGGACGTGCCGCTGGACCGACTGCTCCGCCGCGTCCCCGCCGCGAACTTGCGGGCACCGGGTCCACTGCCCGGCTTCGCCCGCTCGACCGTGGACGGCTTCGCGGTGCGCGCCGCGGACACCCACGGCGCGTCGGAATCCCTGCCGTCCTATCTCGACCTGGCCGGCGCGGTCCGGATGGGAGCGGCGCCCACCGTCGCCGTACCGCCCGGCGGCTGCGTTGCCATCCCCACCGGGGCGGTACTGCCCGCCGGCGCCGACGCCATCGTGATGGTCGAGTACACCGCGCAGACCATGCCCGGCACGATCGAGGTGACCCGGCCCGTCGCGGTGGGCGCGGGCATCGTACGGGCCGATGAGGACGTCCGGGCCGGTGACGTGCTCGCCCCCGCGGGGCGTCCGTTGCGGGCGCCCGACCTCGGCCTGTTGGCGGCCGCCGGGGTGTTGACCGCCGCGGTCCACGCCCCACCGCGGGTGCTCATCGTGTCCACCGGCGATGAGGTCGTTCCGCCGCAGACCACGGATCTGATGCCCGGTCAGGTACGGGACGCGACCGCCTCCGCGCTGGCCGCCCTGGTGCGCGACGCCGGCGGCGAGCCGGTGGCCGCCGGCATCGTGGCCGACGACGGCGAGGCCCTCGGGGTTGCGCTGCAGGCCGCGCTTCGCCATGCCGACCTGGTCGTGGTCTCGGCCGGGTCCTCGGTCGGCACCCGCGACGAGACCGCCGGCGCGGTCGGCAAGCTGGGCGACATCTGGTGCCACGGACTGTCCATCAAGCCGGGCAAGCCGACGCTGCTCGCCGAGTGCTCCGGCGTCCCGCTGATCGGACTGCCCGGCAACCCACTGTCCGCGCTGGTGGTGTTCCGCCTGCTCGGTGTACCG
>Ga0137412_10001773_pt1 | contig 16891 bp, 16 predicted proteins | sample CZODoug2_1_16fun_FD_122160 | JGI IMG/M metagenome (GOLD analysis project Ga0137412, IMG submission 122160) | Vadose zone soil fungal communities from Angelo Coast Range Reserve, California, USA - CZODoug2_1_16fungal (Hybrid Assembly) | ecosystem: Environmental > Terrestrial > Soil > Vadose zone...
TAGCCGATGCTTTTGATCTGTCTTCTCCGGTGCACGCCAGCGTTTTCTGAGCGGTGCAGCAACCGATGTGCGCGGCAAACATGCGGCCACCGGCGATCAGGAGGGACAAATGAACTTAAGGACATTGCTAGGCGGCGCTACATTGCTAGCCATCGGCGCGACGTTCGCGAACGCGAATGCGTATGAGTTGGGCTATCCCGGATTTGCGCAGCCGCCCGGGCTCACGATCGGAGCCAGCGCGGGACTTCCCCCGCCGGGCATCTATTCGTTCAACCAGGTTTTCACCATTCAGGGCAATCTGACTGGGCCTGGCAACGCGCTGCTCAACCCTACCGGCACGAAAACCGGAACGCAGGTCGCCGTCGAAGCAAACGGATTCCTGTTCGTACCCGGCTGGACTTTTCTCGGTGGAAACTACAGTGCGGTGCTGGTGCAGCCGTTCGTCATGGACAGTGTGGGCAGTCCAGTGAATGCGCAAGCGGCGGGCATGCACAACACCTACATCGTGCCAATAGAGCTTAGCTGGAAGCTCGGAGACAGCGGCTTCTTCGTGAAATCAGGCTTCGGCATGTATGTTCCTGACGGCACCAAGACCGGCATAAATGGGCTCGGCAACGTCGGTAATCCCTGGTGGACCTTTCAGCCCGAGTTGATCGTCTCTTACCTAAAGGACGGCTGGAACCTCACCGCTTTCCTGTACGAAGAATTCAACACCAAGAATACGATCACAGGTTATCGAAGCGGCGACGTCTTTCATGCGGAATTTACTGCGGCGAAGACGATCGGCAATTGGACGGTTGGACCGGTCGCTTACTACGTCGGCCAAGTCAGTGACGACAAATCCAGCGCATTCTACAATGGCGCCATCAACGTCAATCGATACAATAAGTGGGCGGTAGGCGGCATGGTCGGCTACAACTTCGGGCCCGCATCTCTGACGGTTTGGGCTTTCGAGGACGTTTCCGCTAATGCGTCGCGCGGCACGCCGATCGCTGGCATCGATCCGGCAACCGTATCGAAGGGCGCGAGCGTGTTCGCGAACTTGAGCTTCCGGCTCTGGGCACCGGATGCCCCGTCATCTCCAACGTTGCCGAAATTCCACAAGTAGGAGGGTTTTAAAAAGGATCGATGGGGACTCGCGCGCGCAGGCTCGTTTAGCACAAGACACTCCCTGACTGCCCGCCTTTTGCTCCTGACCGGGAGCACGGCGGGCATTTTTTTGAACGGTCTGGCGGCTCGCGGGCGTTGGAGTTAGCCAGCGCCATGGGGCCGCATCCAAGGGTGTGCCGCTATCTATCGGCGGATAGCCGTTCGCGCCCGGGTGGCTCGCGAAAATCACGCAGAGGGCCAGCCGGAACGATACCCGCGGGATTTATCGTGCGGTGGCTCTGATAGTAATGACGCTTGATATGCTCGAAATTCACAGTCGATGCGATGCCTGGCCACTGATAAACATCGCGAAGGTATCCGGAGAGATTGAGATAGTCTGCTACAGGCCGAATGTTGCACTTGAAATGACCTAGATAGACGGCGTCAAACCTGATCAGCGTTACGAAAAGTCGAATGTCCGCCTCGGTCAAACGAGCGCCGAAAAGGAAGCGATTATTCGCTAAACGCTCTTCGAGCCAGTCCAATGTCTCAAACAGCGGAACGACGGCTTCGTCATAGGCAGCTTGCGTGGTCGCCAGTCCAGCCTTGTAGACACCATTGTTGAGGGTGTCATAGACTCTGGCGTTCACTGCATCGATCTCTTTCCGAAGCTGACTTGGATAGAAGTCGCCCGATCTGGCACCGAGACGATCGAACGCTGAGTTCATCATGCGAATGATCTCGGACGATTCGTTGCTGACGACAGTGCCTAGTTGCTTGTCCCAGAGCACTGGCACGGTCACTGTACCGGTATAGTACCTGTTAGCCATCGTGTAGATCTGATGCAGAAATTTCGCGCCGTTCACATGGTCCGGTATCACTCCCGGACCCTCCACGAAGCTCCAGCCGCGCTCGGCCATCAGCCAATGCACGACAGATACGGAGATCTTGCCTTCAAGGCCTTTGAGCACTCGCATGATCAGTGTCCGATGGGCCCAAGGACAAGCAAGGCTGACGTAGAGGTGATATCGCCCGGCCTCGGCCGTGAATCCGCCGACACCGCTCGGGCCGGGACTTCCGTCGGCGGTAATCCAGTTTCGGAAAGCCGCGTCTTTCCGAATGAAGAAGCCGCCGGTCGCGTCGGTGTCGTACCAGGTGTCGCGCCATTCTCCTTCGACCAACAGCCCCATACCGTCCTCCTAGCGTGATCAGCTCGCGGGTTCATCTCTGGTAAGAACGAGAGACAGGAGTTTTATTGCTGGCGCGGCCAGAAGGACCAGCGGCGACATCGCAACCCACGATATCAGCCACGACGCCAACCAATTCCAAAGGAAATCACCCGTCGACAGAGACGGTATGCTCGCAACGCTAGCAGCGACGAGGGAAGGCATTCCCGACTGGATGACTCCAAACACGAAACGGCGATGACTTCGCGGGATGGGAAACATCACGTGCTCGATCCTTCAGATCGAAATGTCACGGGCATCGCTAGACGAAAGGGTAGACAGTACCCCTGGTCCGCGCCACCCGTTTAAGCCAGACTGCGAAAGCCAGGAGCGGCCGTCCGATGGCTCTACGTCAACCAGACCGTGTTCTCGCAACCCTTGCGAAGCATCTTCGAGTATGGACACACTCGCTCGGTCTCCTTGATCAACTCCTGAGCAATCGTGCGATCAACACCAGGAAGGGTCACTTCCGTATCGACCTTGAGCAGGAACAGTCCATCCGCAGGATCTCTGCCGAACGTTACGCTGACTTGAATGGTGGAATCTCGTATGGATATCCTGCTCTTCGAAGCAATCAAATTGAGCGCGCCGTGAAAGCAGGCGGCAAACCCGGCAGCAAGGAGTTGCTCGGGATTGGTTCCACCGCCGGTGCCGCCTAGTTCTTTGGGAAGGCGAAGATCAACGCATAGCGCCCCATCATCGGACTTGGCTATACCTGAAGCACGTCCGTGACGCGCATCACCGCCTGTCAAGGCAACCCTGGCCGTATACAGCGGTAAAGCGCTCTCGCCGGTGTACTTATCAAGAAGACTGATTGGCGGTGCTTGAATCGGGCTCATGTCACTTATTCCCATCGCTAAAATGCGGTTCTGGTCACGGAAGTAGCCTTTTGGCGGCAAGACGGGTCCAAATCCTACCGTTTCCTGAAGCGCTCGATGCGCACGCCCGGCGGATGACCGGGCCAATTGATTACGCCATTTTGAATCGCCGGCGACGCAAACAGTCTCTCCGCGTATTCAGACACTCTTGGGCGTTCCCTCCACATCCAATCGTAACCAAGATAGAGAAGCCGAAAGAGACTTACGCCCCAGAAAATATCCGCCAAGGAAAAGCCATCCGGAATCAACCACTCGTCCTTGCTCCCGGCCAATCGTTGGTCCAATTGCGCGATAGTGCTGCCGGTTGACTCGATGATGCCGCGCATATTCGACGGTTGCGATATAAATGCGCGCCCTGCTTCCTCCTTTACGACCTTGTGCCTGTACGCCTCACGAAGAACGGATTCAGCAGGCAGGTGCTCCAAACGTTTGCGGACGAGGTCGATCTTTTTATCGTGCGCACCCAGCATTCCCGTGCGGATCTCTTCAGGTCGATCGTCGCCGTCGGGGTTTGCGCCGTAGAACAGACCGGCATGTGGTATTGCGTCAACAATCGCTATTTCATTCCAGACCTTGTTCTGCCACTGCAGCGGGACCAACGCCCCTCCGCTCAAGGTGTCGAGATATGCCGCGATCAAGCGTGAGTCCGCAACGACTTTTCCCTTTTCATGATCAACGAGCGTGGGAACCGCCAGCGGGTCAAAACCCTCGTTCTCGACGCTCGAGCTCCCAGAATAGCCCTTCACGAATGGGCGGCTATGCGCAATCGCCGACGTCATCCGAAGTTTCACGTATTCCGCCGAATAGTTTTCGCTGAACGGCGGCATGATGATCAGTTCGCTGCTGGCAAACGGGACGCCAATCTGGAATAGCGCTACGCGGATCTTCTGAGAGCAGATCGACATGGTGAAGTGAAATAGCTCAAGCCGTGGGCTCTGTGACTGCCCGTCTCTCGGCTTTGGATACGCGCTACCGCTCGAAACGATGGCCCTCCGCTCAGGATCCCCGATGGCAGCGTTCCTCGCTTGCTCGGCCAAGATGCTGGCCGACGTTCCGAAATCAGTGGTCATGGCGCTTCCTGAATGTTCGAGCCCTACCCGCGCACGTGTGCAGCCAAATTAGCCACGGATTGCCCGGCCTGAAGTCGTCTTTCTTCGAACTATGCGTTCAAAGTATCGGACGATGCTTTCGACGAACGAGAAGGGGCATCGCGGTGATCGTTCCAGTTTGTGGAACGATGCGTTCGATAACGCGCAGCTTCCCGCCCTGCCCGCGCTGCTTTTACGTCCGGACGGTCATCAGCTGCGAAATCAGTCTCGGCGGCCGATTTCTTAACAACTCCGGAGCAAAGACAATGACCTGTCTCTTGGTAATTGAAGCCAGTCCACGCTTTGAACATTCGACTTCCCGTACGTTGACCGCCCAGTTCGTCGAGAAATGGACCCGCCTGCATCCGGATGCTTCCATTCTCACACGCGACCTTGCGCGATCGAACCTGCAGTTCGTCGACCTTCCGTGGATTGGCGCGGCATTTACCTCACCCGACACGCATTCGCCCGAAGTCGCTGCGGCCTTGACGATCTCCGACATCCTCATCGAAGAACTCAGGGCTGCCGATCACATCGTCATCGGCACACCAATGTACAATTTTTCGATTCCGGCACTCCTCAAAGCCTACATCGATCAGATCGTGCGTGTCGGCGTTACCGTCTCAACCACCTATGAAGGCATGTTGAAGGGCAAACAAGCGACCGTGATCCTCACAACCGGCGGCGACTTTTCTCCCGGGGCTCCGTTCGCTTCAGCCAACGTGGCAAGCTCGTATCTGAAGCAGATACTTGGGTTTGTCGGCATTACCGACGTCAACATTGTTCTGGCCGTCAAGACACTCACTGTCGATCAAGGCGAAACAACGCTCGCGGATTTCGCCAAGCGGTTCGAGACCGAAATATCCACGGCCGCAGCATAGCTGAGGGAGGTTTTCCGGCAGCGTCGGTGCAAGCCAGGACGTCCTTTCCGCCTTCGCATCCCGGCCGACCGAGTAACGCTCAACCAATGAATCGGAAGCCGCTTGTGGCGCGCCATATCGGCGGATCAAGTGCGTAACTACCAGTAGCTTCCGAATTTCAACCAGCAACGAAATTCTTACAAAATGGAGGACCACCGCAATGAATATCCAGATCACCGAGAAGGACAGATTTGAGCAAACACCGTATAGCATGTGGCTGCAGACAGACTCTTTGCATGCACTCCAAAGGACAGTGAGCGATCATCCAGGAGAGTACTCATTCATCGTCAACTGTCAGGTAATGGAGCTCTACTGGGCGCTCATCGTCCGCGAACTTGAGGCTGCTCAATCCAGCCTCAGACAGAATGATCTTGCCAAGGCCCAGCAAGCATTACGGCGGGTGGTCGATGCGCATGAGCCACTAAATGCCACGTGGCGTTCCTTGTCATGGATTACGCCGTCTGACCTGCTTCCGATGCTTGGCGCGGCCGGAGCTACATTTGGCCGCGACACCGCCCTGCAAGGCTGGACTTACAGACACATGGTCTATCTGTTTGGGATCAAGCAACGGGAGCATTTGGAACACTTTAAGCCCCAGCCGCGCAGATGGCAGCAGCTGAACGAGGCCCTTGGCGCTCCAAGCGTCTACGACGATGTGCTGGCCTTTTTACATCGTGAACGGCTCCCCGTTCCCCGGGCTCAGTTCGAGCGTGATTTCGCTCAACCTTACAAGCCTAGTCCCGAGGTCGAACGCGCTTGGAAAATCGGGTACGACGAGCGGCATGAAATAAAGAACCTGGGCGAGACACTTGCCGATATTTCCGAGGAGTTCACGACCTGGAAATATCGCCACTTGATGCTGACCCGACGCACCTTGGGATCTCGCAATGCCTATTTCGGCACGTCTGGGATTGAGTGGTTGACGCCAACTCTCGAGGAGATTCCATTCCCCGAACTCTTTTCTGCCAGGACGTTCATGGGCGATCCTCCGACGGGCTGCCCCGCAGGCAAAGCCAAGGATTGACCATTCGCGATCGCATGAGTTGGGGGGCGGGCTACGGTCGTCGCCCCCCTTCAAGCCCCCTCCCCGGGCCGCGGCGTTCCTGCATTTGCTTTTCGTCTTCGTGCATAGGATCGATAGCAGGTACGGAGTGACGGAATGCTTATTTGGGCACGCCAAATCAAAGCCGGGCGTTGTCTGGTTGGATGGCAGCAGTTTCAGCTGGCTGTTGCAGCCGGCGTCGGCATCGCAACCATCCGCCGGATTGAGAGAATGACAGGCGGCATCAACGCTCAGTTCGAGACGGTCGAAAAGATTCGACGCGCGCTGGAGGAGGCTGGGGTTGAGTTCATTGGAGAGCCCAAGCCCGGTGTGTGCTTTCGACCCAAGTAGATGAACGTCGCTCCGCCGGTCGCGCAGAAGCATCGATCGCTCGCCGCCTTATGCGGTCAGCCGATTCTAACTGGCTGTCCGGCCGTATCCAAACTCGATGGCGAGCTTCTGAAGCTGTACGGCAGTATTGACGACATCATGATCCCTTCCGCTGCGGCCCACGATCTGGAGGCCAGCGGGTAGAGCATCGGCTCTTCTTGGCAAAGGCAGAGTCGCTGCGGGATACCCAACGAGATTGAAAGGCGCCGTATAGGCCATCAGCGCTTTACGGACGTCACCGCTCCACGCCCCAATCCGAACGTCGTTCACTCCGATCAGGGGCGCAGGACATGGGCACGTAGGCAGCAGGAGAAGCTCGATTTGTTCAAAAAGGGAAGCAATCCGCAATGAAAATCTGTGTCTTGCCTCCTGGGCCCTAGCGAAATCATTGATGCTGAGCGCGCGCGCGCGTTCAAGTCTGGCAGCAGTCTCCCTACCATAGCTTTCGCCGATCAGCTTCGACGGGCTGCGTGAAAAATGAATCATACCTCCCTCTGCCAGCACGAGGTCGGCAAAAATCGAATAGGCCTCGTCGAAGCGTGTCTTGACCTCTACGATATTGTGATCAGGCCGCAACTTCTCAACGAGCGATGAAAAGTCATTCGCAATGCATGGGTCCACCGGAACATCGCTTGGCACCTCAAGTATGCCGATCGTCCGCTTCACCTTGGCGTTGCGCCAGGAATCATCCTGCGGCAGGTTCATGCCCAAAGCACGGCCCAGAATGATGAGATCGTCGGCCGTCTGGCAAATGAGCCCCACGTGATCGAGGGTGGGAGCGAGTGGAAACACTCCCTCGGTTGGGAGAACGCCGTACGTTGGCTTTAGCCCCACCACCCCACAAAGCGCGGCCGGAATTCGAACGGAGCCTCCGGTATCCGTGCCGATACTTGCCGGGACCACGCCGTAAGCAATTGCGGCGGCCGATCCTCCGCTTGATCCCCCTGGAATTCGCGTCGGATCAGTCGGATTGAGCGTATTACCAAACGCGTCGCTCGATGTGGTGACGCCCCAGGCAAATTCGTGTGTGGTCGTCTTGCCAAGAATGATCGCGCCGGCATTCCGCAAGCGGCGGACCACTCTTGCGTCTGCTCTCGGCACGTTCCCGATGTAGGCGGCTGATCCATAGCGCGTCTCGATACCAGCAGTATCGATGATGTCCTTTACGACGATCGGAATACCCTCAAGATCTCTTGCCAATCCTCTCGCGTATCGTCGGTCGCTCTCGCCTGCGAAAGTTACTGCGTTTTCATCGATGGCGGCAAAGGCGTTCAACTCGGCTGCGCAACGCTTTGCCTTTTCAAGCGCTGCCTGAACGAGTTGAGACGATGTTGTTGCGCCCGACTTAAGTCCGTCGAGCATCTCGGCGATGGACGGCGATATCATCCCCGCTCACCACAGGCTTCTTAGCAGGGCATCCAACTTGCGATCGGCGTCATCTCCAAGATCGGACACCTCTTCCTCGTAGTTCTTTCGCAAGAGATCCGCGATCTCTGGAAGGGTGGAGAGCCCTATCTCAAATGACCTCAGCCGATTTGGTAACCCAAGGTGCGACACGAGGTTCTCTATTCTCGCGGCGAGTGCCGGCCCCGGATTGGCCTCTCCAGGCGCATTGAACACCCGAAGCTTGTGGCCATACCGCGCTTCACAACTTCGAATGACCGGGGCGAGCGTTATGCAGGAAGTGACGCTATGAGGAAATCCAAAGGTTCCACCCAGGATGTGCCCGATCCGATGGCTGAGCCCGTAGATGACGGATGCCGGATAGAAATAGCATTGCCACGCGGCCAGTTGAAGCTGAAGCAAATCGCCCAGATGAACCGCGCCACTTTGAACGGCTTCGTCGGTTTCAAGATCGGCTGGCCAACGTTGCAGTACGTCGAAAAACGTGTTCGCCCCTGCGGCAGCCATGATGGCGTGGGGATGGTCGAGATCGACTTGCCGCATGCCTTCAATGGCGTGATCCAGTCCCTTGATGGCCGACGACAGGAGCAACGCACGGGGTGTGTTGATAAGCAGGCTGGGATCCATCAGGACAATCTTCGGAACCGCAGCGCGCTCGGCGTAACTTCGCTTGAACGGTCGTGGCCCGGACGTCTCTGTGACACCGAAATAGTGAGAGAACTCGGATCCGGAGAGCGTGGTCGGCAGTGCGACAATCGGGAGATGGCGGCCCTGGCGAAGCGAATGAAAATGAGAAACGGCCTTGGCGGCATCCAGAACCGAACCGCCGCCATAGGCGATTATCGATCGGGCGCCCGCCAGGATGCACCGGTCGAGCGCACTCTCGATCGCAGTATCGGGCGCATGAGGTGGAAAATCGGAGAGGATACCGGAGACGTCGCGAAGATGCGGAAGAATGACGCGATCGGCAGAGCGCAGCAGCGGCTCAACGGTAAAAATCATGGGCCGCTCAAGGCCCTCTTCAGCCAGCTGCCGAAGGGCCGCATCGACGACTCCCGGCCCCCACCGCAGGGTTTCCTGCGGTAAGCACCGCAGGAAACCTCCGTTGATTGCGCGGTCGGAGCGAGGCGGGGCTGACTTCAGCACAGTGCCGGCCCCTTTCAATTCTGAGGTAGCGGCACAGGAGCGGGGCGCAATGCTATATTGCGCTCTATCTCAATGCGACGATCCTCCAAATCCGGCGCAAGGCAGAGCTTGGTCCCGAGTTCGTCGACGGGTTCATCGATCGTCAGTTGCGTTGGCGTAGAAAGGGCGCAAATGTGGCCATCCGGATCCCGAAAGTAGAACAGCTTGCTGTAGAGACTGTCATAAACGTCCGAAACTTTCACGTCAGCCCGTTTCAGGCGCTCGTGCTCATGAGCAATGGCCGCTTCGTTCTCCACTTCCAGAGAAAAGTGATGCGATAAGCCAGTGCCTAAATGTCCCACGGCGTACCCAGGTAGACCAAAGAAGGTCAGGACCGAGCCCGGCGAGAGATCATCGTCGCATGCGTAGTAGTAGTGCGTGCCTCCGCGCTCATCCAAATAGTCGGTCTTTTTGATCAATCGAAGTCCGACCGTTTCGACGAAGAACTTTTCGGTCCGCTCCGCGTTCGACGAGATCGACGTGATGTGGTGGAAGCCGCGCAGCGCAAAGTCATCGGTGACCGACGGGACGGGACCGGGCCAGGTCTCAGCTGCCGTTAGCACTTCGTCGCGGCCGCCGATCAGGTTCTCCTTCGGTTGAGACCGGAACCCAGACCCGAGAACAGCTTCATCGTGCCCGAACCCAGGCTCGGTGGTCGCGATTTCGATGATCGCGCCATCGGGATCACGGAGGTAGATTGCGTGGAAGTAGTTACGGTTGTACGGCCCCGTAACATGGATACCCAGGTCGGTAAGTCTCCGCTTCCACTTCAACAGGCCGTTTCTTGTTGGAACATGAAGAGCCAAATGATGGTTCGTACCGGCCCCCCAACGTCCCTTTGGGTCTCCTACCCGCGGCGACGTAACCCCAGCTACGGCCGTTTTTGAATCAACGAATCCGGCTTGCGGCACCATATAGAAAATCGGATTCCACTCGATGTAACTGATGGTGTGACCACGCTTGCGCTCACCCTTGAAAGCATTGAATCCGAAGGTAACGACCGGTAGACGCGGATCCAAATGATGGACCGTCCGCTTCACGACTGGCAGACCTAAAAGCGTCGAATAGAAGTGCTCAATTCTGCCGAGATTTGCGGCGACGAACACTTGGTTGTTGACGCCGCCAATAGTCATTTTGTTCATCGTAACCCTCGCGATCATGAGCCGCTGAAGCGGCGTCTCCATCCATCGCGAAGGATGGCAGCATTGCGGAGGGACTTGAAGATGCGTAACCGGGGACGCAGCGTTCAATTTGTTGGACGACCACGCAAACGCTTAGGTCGACCGCTTGCTCGATGCTTTCGCGTGCACGTCTTCCGTCGACGCAGGCTCAAACGCGGTCACGCGCGGTATCTCCAACGCGAGGAAATCGACCAGGGACCTCACCGCAGGAAGAAGGCCTCGCTTATAGGGGATGAGGGCCGAGACGCGTGCGTCTGCCGCAATCCAACGCGGCAATATCTGCTTCAGCTTTCCTGCGGAAATTTCATCTCGGCAAATGTACCCCGGCAATGCGGCAATCCCCAGGTTGGCGCACGCCGACTCCTTTAGCGCAACAAGATTGTTGCTCTGTAAGCGAGGCGTTGTCTGCACAATGCACCTGCGGCCGTTCGGTCCAGTCAGTACTAGATTGGATGAACCGGTCCTCGCTATCGAGATCGTATCATGTTGGGCAATTTCCTCAGGAGTCGCTGGGGCACCTCGGGCGTCGAGATATCCCGGTCCGGCGAACAAGTACCACGGTGCGCGTGCGATGGCCCGCTGGACGAGGGATGAATTCTGCAAGGGCGAGGTATGGCCGCGCAGAGCCAGGTCGAAGCCATCAGCGACGATATCAACCAGGGCATCTGTGGTAATCTCTACGATCTGAACCTTCGGATGCTTCTTGAGGAATATCGGTATCAGATCCTTCAACGCGAACTGGGCGATTTCGACAGCCGTCGTCATTCTGATGACACCGCTGGGCTCAGTTGCCCGCTGGCGCACCGCTTCCTCGGCTACCTCCGCTGTCTGCAGCAATGTCTGAGCGTAGTGATAGAACTGCGTTCCTACCTCGGTCATGCCAAATCGGCGCGACGTCCGGTTGAGTAACGTCACGCCCAGAGTGCCCTCGAGGTCTCTCACCCGATTGCTCAAGGTGGACTTCGGCAGGCCCAACGATCTACTCGCAGAGGTAAAGCCCCCTCGGTCAACCACTTGGACAAAATAGAAGACGTCCTTGAGATCAAGCATGATGTAAAATGATTGAGATATACCTCAGGCTGACAACGCTACGATCCACAACGTTGGATTTCCAAGTTCGCTTTCGGCATTCTAGTCGTCCGACGTTCTTACCACAACAAGCCCGGCCTTTCTGCTTGTACCACGACGCAGGCGGCTCGTATTCTGTCTTGAACGGACGATCGTTGGAGTGGGCCATGCTTCGCCTTTACGATAGCCTCTTCTCTGGAAATTGCTGGAAAGCTCGAATTCTGCTTTCTCAGCTGAACCTCAAGTACGAGCGGATTACTCTGGACTTGGTTCGAGGCGATAACCAACAACCGGATTTCACAAAAATCAGCCGCTTCGCGAGAGTCCCGACATTGGTATTGGCCGACGGCCATTCCATCGTGGAGTCCGGCGCCATATTGATGCATCTGGCCGAAGGAACACACTTTCTCCCTGACGATCCGTATGTGCGCACGGAGATCCTCAGCTGGCTGTTCTTCGAGCAGGCCGATCTCCAGAAAGCCATTGCCGTCCCGCGCGTGTACAATCTTCGCGGGCTGGCATCCCAAATGACAGAAGAAATCACTTACCGACAAGAGGATGGCTATGATGCTCTCGACAAGCTCGAGGGCTGGGTTGGAAATCGAAACTGGCTGGTCGGCGATGGCTACACGATCGCCGACACTGCCGTGTTCGCCTACGTGTCCCTGGCTGCCGAGGGCGGATATCAGATGGAACGATATCCCGGAATTCTCAGATGGTTGGACAACGTACGATCGACCGAAGGCTGGGTACCTCTTATCGTGCAGGACACTTCTCCAAGATAATACGTACCCAGTCCCCAGCGTGATGTTCTAGGCGTCGAGAAATGTCGCGAACGTCTCCGGCCCGAACTTATCAAGCGTCATGCTGTTCTCTGGCAGGCCGTCGTCCGCGTAACCAATGCACATTCCGCATACGACCATATCGCTTTCGGGAATGCCGAGCTCCTTACGTAGCACCGGGTATTGCAGCGACCAAATCTGCTGAGTAAGTGTATCAAGTCCTCGGCCCTGGGCGGCCAACATGATTGTTTGAAGGAAGCAGCCGTAACAGATGAAGCTTGCAGGAGCCAGTTTCCGGTCCATCGTGAAAATGAGACCGACGGGAGCGCCAAAGAATTTGAATTGCCTCGCTACGTCGCGGCGGCGGCCTTCCTTGTCGCTTCTCTCCACACCTTGCGCTTCGCCCATCTGACCGCGAAATTTGGTGAATACCGACAAATATGGCTCGTGAAGAGGGTCCGGGAAGAATGGATACTCCGGAGCCAGTTTTTCGTGGTTGTCGTTGAAATTCTGCACCGCAGCAGCAACCACCCGCTCGCGAGCCTTGCCGGTCAATACATAACACTTCCACGGTTGCGTATTACTCGAACTCGGAGCGAGCCTGGCGATCGAGAGAATGTCTCTGACGACTTCGATAGGAACAGCCCGGTCTGTAAAACCACGCTTCGCCCGCCGAGACCTGATGATTTCGTCGATGTAGAAAGAACTCTCGTCCCCCGTCGGCTCTTGCCGCTGAAGTTCTAGCGTCATTGCATCCCCCGCATGTTTTGAACCATGACCGATTGGCCGTATGACCCATTTTCGGAGTTCAGCGGCCGTCTAGGGAAGTCGTCCAACTTGGGACTTATCGTTCGACAAACTCGAACGATGCGCAGATGCGGAAACCTATCCATCGGCCGTTGGGGGCAATTTGCATCCCTTAGCCAATCGAAGCCTAACCCTATCGCCTTAAGAGGAGAAGGCGAAGCCGCCTGAAATTAACGACCGCTTTGCGCCACAAGCGGTCATTCCGTAATTATTAAGTAAGCGCACGACCGCTTTACTCGGTGAGTTGAAGCGGTCGCACTAATCAATGCGCAGAATACAGCTAGGCCAATCCCAGGCCACCATCGACAGCGATGACCTGCCCGGTCACCCATTCCGACGCCGGACCTGCAAGCTGCACGATCCATTCTGCTATGTCGTCCGGTACGCCTCGCCGCCCGAGCGGAATACGCGCGCGCTCCTGTTCCCTGATTAGGGCAGCCTGCTCCAGGGATAGCCCCATCATGCCGGTCAGCGCGCCCGATTCGGTAGGGCCCGCGGCAACTGCATTTACGCGCACGCCGAGAGGCGCAAGTTCAAGCGCCCAGCAACGCGTCAGATGCTCCAGAGCAGCCTTGCTGGCCGCATAATAGGACAGTCCAGCCGCCGGTTTATGACCGAACGTGCTTGAGACATTGACGATCGCGCCCCGGGTTGCGCTTAGGTGATGGATTGCGGCTGACGCGAGCAGACCGGGACCGAGTACATTGACGGACAGGATATCCGCTATCCGATCAGCTGTTGTGTCGGCCAGCGGAAGGATTGCGCCTGCGCCGGCGTTGTTGACCAGAACATCTACTCTCCCCCACCGATCGACTGCCATGGCGACGGTCCGCTTAGCATCCTCAGCGGATGCAACATCCGCAACGAGACCTGCGATATTCGCATGTTCAGCGATGGTTTCATTTACGGGGTCAGGACGACGACCGGTGACTAGCACCTTGTTACCCAGCCTGGCGAAGCGAGTCGCCGCCGCTCGCCCGATGCCGGAAGTACCGCCCGTTACGATAATAATTTTTTCACTCTTCATCTTCGATTGCCTTTTTGGATGTCGGTGTTTCGTCAGTTATTGCGCGGTCGGACCGCTATCAAATGGGTCGACGGTGAACGGGCCGCGCTCCTGTGCGGAGCGCGGTCCATACCGCGCGATGTAGCTGGAGATCAGTCACGTACTCCGGCTTGCGGTTGCGAGGGGCAGCGACACGCTGCGCGCGCGGCGGGGGCCGCTCAGACGCAACAAGCAGTCAGAAGTCCCAGAAGACCGGCACCCAACGAAAGGCGTCGCCGTCGACCGCCACATGACCGACGGATGGGAACGGAAGGTGAGTAGCCACCAGCAGCCCGCCGGTCGCCGCCAGTTCCCGCAAAAGACGGACCCGAACACGGGCCGCCTCCTCGGGGTCGTGTTCGAAGCCGTTGTACCAGTCGGGGTGCTCGAACCCCACCGCGAACACGGCGTCGCCGGCGAACGTCAGCCGATCGCCGCCGGACGCCAGGCGAACCACGCTGTGCCCGGGGGTGTGGCCGCCAGTGCGATGGACGACCACTCCGGGCGCCACCTCGTACTCCTCCTCGAACGGTCGCAGATGACTGCGATACTCTTCCGTGAACCGCTTGGCGGCCGACCGGAGCGCGTCCGGGAACCCCGGGGGCATGGAGACGTGGGAGAAATCAGGCGCCTCCCAGAACTTAACCTCGGCGGCGGCCACGTGGATCCGCAGGTCCGGACGGATCCGCTCCTTCACCCCGTCGACAAGCAGCCCGCCAACGTGGTCCATATGCATGTGGGTCAGCACCACGTCGGTCACGGACGCAAGATCGATACCGGCGGCCTCCAGTCGGTTGATCAACTGCCCGGCCCGCGGCAAGTGCAAGTCCGGGTCCAACCCTAGTCCAGCGTCGATGAGTATGGTCTTGCCCCCGCTACGTACCACTACCACGTTCAGCGCCCAGTCGAAGGCGTCCGGCGGCAGGAACATGTCGTCGAACCAAGCCGCCCGGACGGATGGAGCGGCGTTATGTCCCAGCATCTTGGTCGGCAGCGGGAGCACCCCATCGCTGACCACCAGCACGTCGATCTCGCCGACCTTCAACGCGTAGCGCGACGGGACCAGCTCTTCGGGCGCCGGTCGAACGAGTTGTGAGGTGTTGTTCAGTTTCATGTTCGTCTCCTGTTGCTTGTTTCGGATCACTTGATTCATCGTTGACTCCTGAGTTCAATATTCGAGAGGCGCGCGGCCCGACTGGGAAGCGTGGTGACTCCTGGGGAGGTGTTTAGAGATCGGTGACGCGCTCCGGATCGGCAGAAGCCAGCGCTGCGGCACGTTCGGCGAGCGGCGGATAGATCCACACGGTGTTGATCTCCTGCTTGGTCTTCTTGGCGCTGTCGCCCACCATCTCCACCTTCCGTTCCCAGCCGCGAGTGAAGAGCGCACCGGCTTCGCCGAGATCGAGGCAGGTGACGTAGGCCTTCTGGTGATACGGCCTGGTCGGCACGCCGAGCAGTTCGGCTGCGGCATTGTTGCCGGCAAAGGCGCCCATCCGGGTCGCGTGCTGGCACGACATCAGCGCGTAATTGCCGGCATCGTCGCAGGCTGCGCGCGCAGCATCGCCGGTGGCAAAAACACCCACCACACCCGGTACCCGCAAATCGCGATCGACCATAAGCCGGCCGAAATTGTCGCGCTCGCCCGGGATCTGCGCGGTCAGAGGTGCCGCACGAATACCTGCGGCCCAAATCACGGTTTCGGTTTCGATATGCTCGCCATTGGAAAGCGTGACACCGGAAGCGTCGAGCGAGGCAACGCCCACGCCGAGCCGGGTCTCCACGCCAAGCTGCTTGAGGGCATCTTCGATGACGGGACGCGCACCTTCACCCATATCGGGAGCGATCGCAGCGTTGCGCTCCACGATGATGACGCGTGGTTCGGCGTCTTTCCCGAGACTGTTGCGGAGCCGCGACGGCATCTCGGTAGCCGCCTCGATGCCGGTGAATCCGCCACCGGCCACGACCACCGTGTCGCGTCCGTTCGCAGCTGGACGATCGGCCAAGCCATGCAGATGCTCGTCAAGGGCGATCGCATCGTCGAGCGAGTCGACGCTGAAGCCGTGCTCAGCGAGGCCGGGAATCTTCGGACGAAAGAGCCGGCTGCCCGTGGCCACAACTAGGCGATCGTAGGAGAGCTTCTTTCGCTTTCCCCCGGAGATCGAGATTTCGACCTCGCACGCCCTGGTATCGACCATCTCGGCGCTGCCCTGTACGTAGACGACGTCGATCGCCCTGAGGACATCCAGCAGCGGCGCAGTCAGCGTCTCCGGCTTCGATTCGTAGAGCCTCGGGCGAACCACCAGCGTAGGCTGCGGTGCGACCAACGCGATCTCGAGCTTCTCGGGCGAGGTGCCCTTGATATCGCGCAGACGAGCAGCGGACAGCGCGGCATACATGCCGGCGAAGCCGGCACCTATAATGACCAGTCGCATATGATTTCTCCTTTATTTTGAATGGATCGACGAAGATTAGGTCGCGATGAACGCCGACAGTTCGGCATTTACGACACCGGCATGGGTCGTGCAGATGCCGTGCGGCAGTCCTTCATAGATTTTGAGCGTGCCCTTCTTGAGCAGCTTCGCCGACAAAGGCGCGGAGTCAGAGACGGGCACGATCTGATCATCGCCGCCATGCAAGACGAGTGTCGGCACCGTGATGCTTTTCAGGTCCTCGGTGAAATCGGTCTCCGAGAAAGCCTTGATGCCATCGTAATGCGCCTTGGCGCCGCCCATCATGCCCTGGCGCCACCAGTTCCAGATCACCGCTGGTGACGCCGTGACGCCCGG
>Ga0137412_10001774_pt1 | contig 16889 bp, 15 predicted proteins | sample CZODoug2_1_16fun_FD_122160 | JGI IMG/M metagenome (GOLD analysis project Ga0137412, IMG submission 122160) | Vadose zone soil fungal communities from Angelo Coast Range Reserve, California, USA - CZODoug2_1_16fungal (Hybrid Assembly) | ecosystem: Environmental > Terrestrial > Soil > Vadose zone...
GCGGAGGCCTCCGAGCGGTTGGACACCAAGCTGGAGCGGCTGCGCGCCACGCTGGACGGCGCCCGCGCCGAGGAAGCAGCCCGGCTGGCCGACGTGGAGGCCGCGCAGGAGGCGCAGAGTGCGGCGGACGCCCGCCGGGCCGCGGTCGCGCAGCGGCTGGGTCGGGCCGATCAGGCGGTGCGCTCGGCGGCCGCCGAGGCCGAGCGGCTGCGCCAGCAACGCGACGACGTTGAGGCCAGCCGGATCGAGGCGCTGGGCGCGCTGGACGAGGCCGAGCAGCGGCTGGAGGCGGCGCAGGGCGAACCGGTCGAGGAAGAACCCGACGACGTCATCCGGGAGGAGGCCGCCGAACAACTGGCCACCGTCCGGGCCGAGGAGATGGAAGCCCGGCTGGCCTTGCGCACCGCGGAGGAGCGGGCCAGGGCGATCGCCGGTCGGGCCGAGTCGCTGCGCCGGCAGGCCCGCTCGGAGCGGGAGGCCAGGGCAAGGGCGGCCAGTGCCAGGGCGGCCAGGGAGCGCGGCGCGGCGATCGCCGAGGCGGTCCGGGCCGCTGGAGAGATCGCCCTGGAGCGTATCGAGCTCTCGCTGACCACCGCCGAGGCGCAGCGGGAGTCCGCCCGCGAGGCACGCGACTCCGGCGAGCACGCGGTCGGCGAGGCGCGCGCCCGGGTCGGCCAGCTGAGCGGCGAGCTGGAACGACTCACCGACACCGTGCACCGGGACGAGGTGCTGCGTGCCCAGTCCCGGCTGCGGGTCGAGCAGCTGGAGTCCCGGATCGCCGCCGACTTCGGCATGGGACTGGAGGAGCTGACCGCCGAGTACGGCCCGGACCAGGACGTGCCGCCCGGGGCCGGCGAGCTGGCCGAGTACGAGGCGGCCAAGGAGCGCGGCGAGGACGTGACCGCGCCGCCGCCGATGCCGTACGACCGGGCCACCCAGCAGCGGCGGGCGCAGCGGGCCGAGCGGGACATGGCCCAGCTGGGCAAGGTGAACCCGCTGGCCCTGGAGGAGTTCGCCGCGCTGGAGGAGCGCTACCGGTTCCTGTCCACCCAGCTGGAGGACCTCAAGGCGACCCGCCGGGACCTGCTCACCGTGGTCAGCGAGGTGGACGACAAGATTCTCGAGGTGTTCGCCACGGCGTATGCCGACGTGGCGCGGGAGTTCGAGATCGTGTTCCGCACGCTGTTCCCCGGCGGGGACGGCCGGCTGGTGCTCACCGACCCGGACGACCTGCTCACCACCGGCGTGGACGTGGAGGCCCGGCCCCCCGGCAAGAAGATCAAGCGGCTGTCCCTGCTCTCCGGCGGGGAGAAGTCGTTGACCGCGGTAGCCATGCTGGTGGCCATCTTCCGGGCCCGGCCCTCGCCGTTCTATGTGCTGGACGAGATCGAGGCGGCGCTGGACGACTCGAACCTGCGCCGGCTGATCGTGCTGCTGGAGGAGCTGCGGAGCACCTCCCAGTTGATCATCATTACCCACCAGAAGCCCACCATGGAGGTGGCCGACGCGCTCTACGGGGTGAGCATGCGCGGCGACGGGATCACCACGGTGATCTCGCAGCGGCTGCGCGGTGTGCCCGCCGCCGGATAGCGTTCCCGCGGAGGCCTGATGACGCTGGTGCTGACCCGCTCGGATCTGAACGCCGTCCTCGACCCGGACCGTGCGCTGGCCACCCTGCGCGAGGGATTCCTGCACGACGACGTGGCGGCGGTGCCCGGCCAGCGCATGCACACCGAGCTGCCCGGACCGGGCACCGCGACGGCGTTGCTGCCCGGCCTGCTGCCCGGTGTGCCCGCCTACACCGTGAAGGTGAACGCCAAGTTCCCCGCCGCCCAGCCGGCCCTGCGCGGGGTGGTCTGCCTGCACAGCCTGGCCGATGGCGAGCTGCTGGCCGTGCTGGACTCCTCGACCGTCACCGCCTGGCGCACCGGCCTGGCCGCCGCGCTGGCCACCGACCTGCTCGCCGACCCGGCGGCCAGCGCACTGGGCATCGTCGGCGCCGGCGCCCAGGCCGAGCTGGTGCTGCGCGGCCTGCGCCGGCTGCGTCCGCTGACCCGGATCACCGTGACCGACATCAACCCGGACCGGGCCCGCCGATTCGCCGAGCGGCACAGCCAGCCGGGCAGCCCGCTCCCTCGGCTGGTGGGCGGGGCGGCCGAGGTGTCCGCCGCCTGCGACATCGTGGTCCTGGCGACCTGGAGCCACACGCCGCTGCTCACCCTCGCCGAGGCCTTCCCTGGTCAGCACCTGACCAGCCTGGGGGCCGACGAGCCGGGCAAGCGGGAGCTCGGCGGGGACCTGCTGAACGCGGCCACCCTGGTGGTGGACGATCTGGAGCTGGCCCGGCGGGCCGGGGTGCTGTGCGCCCAGGACGGGCCGGGTCCGCTGGCCACCACGCTCGGGGCGGTGCTGCGGCGAACCGCGGCGGGACGTACCGACCCGAGCCAGCTCACCGTGTACGCGCCGGTCGGCCTGCCCTGGCAGGACCTGGCGCTCGCCTGGACCTGCTACCTCAGCGCCAAGGAGCGCGGCGAGGCGGCGGACATCGACCTGCTCAGCTGAGCCCGGGCGCGGTCGCTCACGCGGGCGCTCCACGCCGATGGGTGTGGCGGTGTCAGGATGGCACCCGTGATGGACTCGTTCGCCGCCTCGACCGCGCTCGCCCAGGGACAGGTCGGCCAGACCGTGAGCAACATCGCGGTGGTGTGGATCGTCGTCGCGGTGGTCCTGCTGTTGCTGCTCATCGTGCTGGTCGTCGGGCTGGTGATGTCCCGGCGGCGTCGGGTGAGCCTGCGCGAGGAGCGTCCGGAGCCCCCGCCGGGCGCCCCGAGGGAGGGCTACCGGGGTACCGGGGAGATCAGCTTCTCGGCCGGGTCCAGCACGCTGGAACGCCCGGCCCCACCGGCGGCTCCCGAACCAACCCCGGCCCCCGTGCCGGAGCCGACCGAAGCACCCGCCCCGCCCCCCTTGGCATCGAGGGCCCCGGCACCCGAGGCGCCGATCGCACCGATCGCACCGGCGCCCGCACCCGAGGCCCCGGCTCCCACGGCTGAGGCACCGATCGCGCCGACCCCGGCGCCGGCCGAAGCGATCGAGCCGACCGAGGGGCGGCTGGAACGGTTGCGCGGCCGGCTGGCCGGCTCCCGGTCCACCCTGGGCCAGGGGCTGCTCGGTCTGCTCGGCGGAGGCGAGCTGGACGAGGAGTCGTGGGAGGAGGTGGAGGACACCCTGCTGTTGGCCGACCTCGGCGCGGAGACCACCACCGAACTGGTCACCAGGCTGCGCGCGGAGATCGCCACCCGGGGCGCGCGCACGCCCGAGCAGGCTCGCCAGATGCTGCGCGAGGTGCTCACCGAGGCGCTCGCCCCCGAGCTGGACCGCGCGGTCCGGGCCCTGCCGCACGACGGCCGGCCGGCGATCGTGCTGGTCGCCGGGGTGAACGGCACCGGCAAGACCACCACCACCGGCAAGCTGGCCAGGGTGCTGGTGGCCGGCGGTCGGACCGTGGTGCTGGGCGCCGCGGACACCTTCCGGGCCGCCGCCGCCGAGCAGCTGGTCACCTGGGGTGAGCGAGCCGGCGCCGAGGTGGTGCGTGGCCCCGAGGGCGCGGACCCGGCCAGTGTGGCGTTCGAGGCGGTCAAGCGGGCGGTGGAGAGCGGCGCGGACGCGGTGCTGCTGGACACCGCGGGGCGGCTGCACACCAAGACCGGGCTGATGGACGAGCTCGGAAAGATCAAGCGTGTGGTGTCCCGGCAGGGCGATGTGGACGAGGTGCTGCTCGTGCTGGACGCCACGACCGGCCAGAACGGGGTCATTCAGGCCAGGGTGTTCGCCGAGGTGATCGACGTGACCGGGATCGTGCTGACCAAACTGGACGGCACCGCCAAGGGCGGCATCGTGTTCCGGGTGCAGCGCGAGTTGGGCGTTCCGGTGAAGCTGGTCGGCCTGGGGGAGGGGCCGGACGACCTGGCCCCGTTCGAACCGGGCGCGTTCGTGGACGCGCTGCTCGGCTGAGCGGCGCCCGGGGAAAATCACACACGGTTACGGATACGGCGCGCAGGGTGCTGAGAATCGACTGAGAGGCCCACTTAACCTGGCCGTAACGGTTTGTGCATGGTCGTTCACTCCAGCGCAACATGCAGCGCCTTTCAGCGAAACATCGGACCCAGATTCTTTTCGCCAACCTGGCTGACAGGAGGGCAAGAAGGTGATCAACGCAGGAGATACCGCTTGGGTGCTCGCCAGCGCGGCGCTGGTGATGCTGATGACCCCGGGCTTGGCGTTCTTCTACGGCGGCATGGTCCGAAGCAAGAGCGTGCTGAACATGCTGATGATGAACTTCATCTGCTTGGCAGTGATCGGCATACTCTGGACGCTGTACGGATACAGCTGGTCGTTCGGCAACGACGCCTTCGGTGGCTTCGTGGGCGGTAACGAGTTTGCTGGACTCGGCAACTCCATCGGGCATTTCGTCGGGGTGGCCGTGACCGGTCCGCCGGAAATCCCGTGGCCGGGGCCGGATGCGCTGCCCGCGACGGCATTCATCATGTTCCAGCTGATGTTCGCGGTCATTACCCCGGCGCTGATTTCCGGCGCGATCGCGGACCGGGTCAAGTTCTGGGCATGGACGCTGTTCGTCGTGCTGTGGGGCTCGCTGGTGTACTTCCCGGTCGCGCACTGGGTGTTCGCCTTCGACGGCTTCACCGGCCCGGACAACAAGGGTGGCTGGATCGCCAACATCCTGAAGGCCGAGGACTTCGCCGGTGGTACCGCGGTGCACATCAACGCCGGTGCCGCCGGGCTCGCGCTGGCCATCGTGCTGGGCCGGCGCAAGGGCTGGCCCCGTGAGCCGATGCGCCCGCACAACCTGCCCTTCGTGCTGCTCGGCGCAAGCCTGCTGTGGTTCGGCTGGTACGGCTTCAACGCCGGTTCCGCGCTCTCCGCCAGCGACCTGGCCGGCGTGGCCTTCACCAACACCACGGTGGCCACCTGTGCCGCGGTGCTCGGTTGGCTGCTCGTGGAGCAGATTCGGGACGGCAAACCGACCACGTTGGGCGCTGCTTCCGGCGCGGTCGCCGGCCTGGTGGCGATCACTCCGGCCTGTGGCTTCGTGAACCCGCTTGGCGGCATCGTGATCGGCCTGGTGGCGGGCGCGGTGTGTGCGCTGGCGGTCGGCATCAAGTACAAGTTCGGCTTCGACGACTCGCTCGACGTGGTCGGGGTGCACCTGGTCGGCGGCATCATCGGTACGCTGCTGATCGGTTTCTTCGGCACCAAGAGCGTGAACGCGGCGGCGCTGGGCGAGGACGGGCTGTTCTACGGCGGCGGCTTCACCCAGCTCGGTCGGCAGGCCGTGGCGGCCGGCGCGGTGATGCTCTACTCGTTCGTGATGGCGTTCATCATCGGCACGATCATCAAAAAGACCATCGGCTTCCGAGTGGACGAAGAGTCCGAGGTCGCCGGGATCGACGAGGGCGAGCACGCGGAGACCGGGTACGACTTCTCCACCCTGGGTGGCCGGGCCGCCAGCGGGCTGGGGCAGCACGCGATCAGCGGCGGCGGGGCCGACAAGGTGAGCACCAACTCGGCCGCGACCGTCACGAAGGAAGGCTGAACGGACATGAAGCTGGTCACGGCGATCATCAAGCCGTTCGTGCTGGAGGACGTCAAGGGCGCTCTGGAGCAGATCGGCGTGCTCGGCATGACGGTCAGCGAGGTGCAGGGCTACGGCCGGCAGAAGGGCCACACCGAGGTCTACCGGGGTGCGGAGTACTCGGTGGACTTCGTGCCCAAGGTGAAGGTCGAGGTCGTCACCGACGACGCCATGGCGGACAAGGTGGTGGACGCGGTGGTGGAGTCGGCCCGCACCGGCAAGATCGGTGACGGGAAGGTCTGGGTGAGCCCGGTCGACACGGTGGTGCGGGTGCGGACCGGGGAACGCGGCTCGGACGCCGTCTAACCAAGGAGATGGGGTGGTCGCGGTGTGCCATGGGGTGACCGCGATCCACCCATTTCCAGCTACCAGGCAACACAGCGCCGCCCTGGTGATATCGATGACGCCGGGGCCGGCGCTGTTTCATGACTGGCCGGCGCGGTGATAACCACAGCGCTGCTGGCCGGGTCGTGAGATCGGGGGCGGCCTCGCGGACAGCCGTGGGGCCGGGACAGGAAGGCGTGATCCGATGAAGTTGGTCACGGCGATCATCAAGCCGTTTGTGCTGGAGGACGTGAAGGGCGCCCTGGAACAGCTGGGGGCGCTGGGTATGACGGTCAGCGAAGCGTCCGGCTACGGCCGGCAGCGGGGGCACACCGAGGTCTACCGGGGCGCCGAGTACAACGTCGACTTCGTGCCGAAGGTGCGGATCGAGGTCGCGGTGGACGACGAGATCGCGGACAAGGTCGTGGACGCGGTGGTTTCGGCCGGGCGGACCGGCCAGATCGGTGACGGCAAGGTCTGGGTGATCAGCCTGGAGACGGTAGTCCGGGTGCGCACCGGGGAACGCGGCAGTGACGCGCTCTGAGGGTTTCCACCTCCGGCAGTTGAGCGGGTTGAGGACACGTCGATGAGCACGACGGCGGGGATCGCCGACGATCTCGTTCGGGCGCGGGCGGTGTTGCTGCACCCGGGCCCGGGGCAGCGCAGGCTGGCGCCGGAGGCACTGCGCGGGGCGCTGGTCGACCTGCACGATTTCTGGCTGGCCTCGCGGGCGGCCACGATCGGGCTCACCGAAGGGGTGGCGCTGATTGCGGTCGGCGCGCTCGGCCGCCGGGAGTTGGTGCCCTACTCCGACCTCGACCTGGTGATGGTGCACGACCGGCGGCCGGACGCGGACCGGCTGGCCGAGGCGATGTGGTACCCGTTGTGGGACGCCGGCATCGGCCTGGACCACTCGGTGCGCACTCCCGGGCAGGTGGTCGAGGTGGCCACCACCGACCTGCGCGCCGCGCTCGGTCTGCTCGAGGCGCGGCACCTGGCCGGCGAGCGGGCGCTGTTCGACAAGGTGAACTCGGCCGTGCGGCAGTCCTGGCGGGCCGGCATCCGCACCCGGTTCGACGAGCTGGTGGAGCTGACCAACGTGCGGTGGGAGCGCAACGGCGACGTCGCGCACCGGGTGGAGCCGGACCTGAAGAACGGCCGTGGCGGGCTCCGGGACGTGTACCTGCTCGACGCGCTGGCCGCCGCGCAGCTGATCGACCGGCCGGGACCCGAGGTGGCGGCGGCCCGGCTGCTGTTGCTGGACGTGCGCACCGAGCTGCACCGGCTGGCTGGCCGGAACCGGGATGTGCTGCGTGCCCAGGACGCCGACGACATCGCCGCGCAGCTGGAGATGGGCGACCGGTTCGACCTGGCCAGGGCGCTGTCCGGGGCGGCGAGGACGGTCGGCTACGCGGTGGACGTGGCGCTGCGGGCGGCCAAGGCCGCGCTGCCTCGACGGGGGCTGGCCGCGCTGCGCCGGGCACCGGTACGCCGGCCGCTGGACGAAGGCGTGGTCGAACACAACGGCGAGGTGGCACTGGCCAGGGACGCGACGGCGGCCAAGGACCCGGCGCTGGTGCTCCGGGTGGCGGCCACCGCCGCGCGCACCGGGCTGCCGATCGCCGCCGGCACCCTGGCCCGGCTCGCCGACACCGCTCCGGAGCTGCGCATGCCGTGGCCGCGTGCGGCGGTGGCCGAGCTGTTATCCCTGTTGGGCTCGGGTCGGGCGCTGGTGGACGTGGTGGAGGCGCTGGACCGGGGTGGTCTCTGGGGCCGGCTGTTTCCGGAATGGGGCGCGGTGCGCGACCTGCCACCGAGGGACCCGGCGCACGTGTGGACGGTGGACCGGCACCTGGTGGAGACCTGTGCCCAGGCCGCCCGACTCACCACCCGGGTGGCCCGGCCGGACCTACTGCTGCTCGGCGCGCTGCTGCACGACATCGGCAAGGGGCGCGAGGAGGACCACTCGGTGGTGGGGGAGGGCCTCGGCGCGCAGGTCGGCAGCCGTCTCGGGCTGCCCGATCGAGACGTGCTGACCCTCGCCGCGATGGTCCGCCACCACCTGCTGCTCCCGGACACCGCCACCCGCCGGGACCCGGAGGACGTGGCCACCGTGACCAGGGTGCTGAACACGTTGGACGGCGACGCACAGCTGCTCGAGCTACTGCACGCGCTGGCCGAGGCGGACTCGCTGGCCACCGGGCCGGGTGTCTGGAGCCCGTGGAAGCGCGCGCTGATCGATCAGCTGGTGCGGCGGTGCCGGGCGTCGATGATCGGCGAGCCGATACCCCAGCCCGAGCCGCTGGACGAGCTGCGCCGCGAGCTGGTCGCGAAGGCCGAATCGTCCGGCCGACCGCGGATCAGCGTGCGGCCCTCGACCGACGGCGCCCGGGATCGGGAGGCCGGCCCGGATGAGCCGTCCGAGGTCCTGGTGGCGCTGCCTGATCTGCCGGGCTCGCTGTCCGTGGCGGCCGGCGTGCTGGCGCTGCACTCGCTGGAGGTGCACGTCGCCGAGCTGCGCTCGCACCGGGGCGTTGCGGTGGATACGTTCATCGTCTCGCCCCGGTTCGGGCGCATGCCGGACCCGGCGGTGCTGCGTGAGGACCTGATCAAGGTGCTGGACGGCAGCCTCGACCTGGCCGAAGCGTTGGCTCGCAAGGAGCGCGACTATGCCCGCCCGGTCGGGTTGGAGGAGCGGGTACCGCCGAGGGTGCTCTGGTTCGACGACGAAGCGACCGGTGCGGTGGTACTGGAGTTGCGCGGGTCGGACCGGATCGGCCTGCTGCACCGGGTCGCGGTCGCGCTGGAGAGCTGCGGGGCAGACGTCCGGTGGGCCAAGGTGGAGACCTTGGGTTCGTCGGTGGTCGACTCGTTCTGCCTGGTGGAGGTGGACGGCGAGACGTCGCTGCCCCGGCAGGTGCGGCGCAAGATCGAGCAGGCGGTGCTGGAGGCGGCAAACTCCTGAATGCCCGGATAAACCCCTCGGCCGGCCACCACGCTGGCCGATCCGTAGTCGGACCAGCGTGGTGCCCGGCTCGGCGGAGCCACACCCGTGTCAGGGCGTGATCAGGCCAGGGGTCTGGCTAGCGGCGGCTTGGAACCGGGCGGCCGCGTCAGACCAGTTGACCACGTTCCACCAGGCACTCACGTAGTCCGCCTTCACGTTGCGGTACTGCAGGTAGAAGGCGTGCTCCCACATGTCCAGCAGGACCAGCGGGACGACCCCGGCGGGCACATTCCCCTGCTGGTCGTAGAGCTGGAAGATCAGCGGGCGCTGGCCGAGGGACTCCCAGCCCAGGATGGACCACCCAGAGCCCTGGATGGCCAGTGCGTTGGCCTGGAAATGGGCGCGGAAGGCGTCGAACGAGCCGAATGCGTCGTCCAGCGCGGCGGCCAGCTCGCCCTCCGGCTTGCCGCCCCCGTCCGGGGACAGGTTGGTCCAGAAGGCGGTGTGGTTGACGTGGCCGCCCAGGTTGAACGCGAGTGATTTCTCCAGCCCGCCGAGGGCTCCGAACTCCCCCTTCGCCCTGGCTTCGGCGAGCTGCTCGAGGGTGCTGTTCAACCCGGTGACGTAGGTCTGGTGATGCTTGCTGTGGTGCAGCTGCATGATCTCGCCGGCGATGTGTGGCTCGAGCGCGCCGTAGTCGTAGGACAGATCGGGCAGGGAGTACTCGGACACGATTTTCCTCTCCTCGGGTGCCTTGATCCTACTGCCATCTATTTGCATCAGCCTTACTTTCGCACCCGATCGGCCGGGGCGCCCGGCGGAACGATTGAGTCGCCCCGAGCGTTGTGCGAGGGTGACGGTGATGGATGGCGGCCCGGCCGTCCTGAGTGTGCCCCGGCGGTCGTTTGTGCTGGTCGCGGGCATACCAGGGGCGGGCAAGAGCAGCATGCTGGCCCGGCGGCCGATCGCCGCGAGAGGTGCCGTCGTACTGGACTCGGACCCGATCCGGGAGTGGCTGCGGGCGAAGCTGCCGGACGGCACGCCGTACCGGTGGTACCGGGGGCTGGTGCACCTGTGGCACCGGGTGCAGATCGTGCTGGCGGTGCTCAGCACACTCGGCCCGGTGGTCGTGCACATGCCGGCCACCGGGGCGTTCACCCGGTTCGCGCTGGTCGCCCTGGCCATGCTCGCCTGGCGCCGCCCGTACCTGGTGTGGGTGCACGCCGAACCGGCGGAGGCCAGGCGCGGTCAACGCGACAGGGGACGGGTGTTGCGCCGCTCCTGCTTCGAGCGGCACGCGCGGCTGGGCGCGGCGTTCGTCGCGCGACTGCGGGCCGGGCATCAGCCGCCCGGCTGGCACCGGGTCAGCCTGGTGGAGCGCCGCCAGGCGCGGTACGGACTGGTGCTGGACACCGCGCCGACCGGGAAGCCGACCGGGAAGCCGACCGGGAAGCCGACCGGGAAGCCGACCGGGAAGCCGACCGGGAAGCCGACCTGCCCGCCAGCCGGTGAGTTACCCGCCCGCCCGGCCGTTAGCGAGGTCAGTGCGCCCGCCGAGCGAGCCGCCGGATAACGGGCAGTCCGTCGCCCGAACGGCCCGGATCCACCCACCGGCGCCAGCGGACCCCTCGGTCCCTCGTCTAGGCTCGGTAGACAAGGCCCGATCGTCGGCGAGCGTACGGCCGCCCGATCCGGAACGACGAGCTGGAGCGATGAGTCACCGTGTTCGACACCCTCTCTGAGCGCCTTACCGGCGCGCTGCGCGACCTGCGCGGCAAGGGTCGGCTCTCCGAGTCCGACATCGACTCCACCTGCCGGGAGATCCGCATCGCGCTGCTCGAGGCGGACGTGGCGCTGCCGGTGGTGCGCAGCTTTGTGGCCAAGATCAAGGAACGGGCCAAGGGCGCCGAGGTCTCCGCCGCGCTGAACCCGGCCCAGCAGGTCGTCAAGATCGTCAACGAGGAGCTCGTTGCCATCCTGGGTGGCGAGACCCGGCGACTGAACCTGGCCAAGCAGGGTCCGAGCGTGATCATGCTCGCCGGCCTGCAGGGCTCCGGCAAGACCACGCTGGCCGGCAAGCTGGCCAAGTGGCTGGCCGGCCAGGGCCACACGCCGCTGCTGGTGGCCTGTGACCTGCAGCGGCCGAACGCGGTCACCCAGCTGCAGATCGTCGGCGAGCGCGCCGGGGCGACCACCTTCGCGCCCGAACCGGGCAACGGCGTCGGCGACCCCGTCGATGTGGCCCGCCGGGGAATCCAGCACGCCCTCGAGAAGCAGTACGACACGGTGATCGTCGACACCGCCGGCCGGCTGGGTGTGGACGCCGAGCTGATGGCGCAGGCCGCCGCGATCCGCGACGCGACCAACCCGCACGAGGTCCTGTTCGTGGTCGACGCCATGATCGGCCAGGACGCGGTGGCCACCGCGCAGGCGTTCCGGGCCGGCGTCGGGTTCACCGGCGTGGTGCTCACCAAGCTGGACGGCGACGCCCGCGGTGGCGCGGCGCTGTCCGTTCGGGAGGTGACCGGGGAGCCCATCCTGTTCGCCTCCAACGGCGAGAAGCTGGAGGACTTCGACGTCTTCCACCCGGACCGGATGGCCAGCCGGATCCTGGGCATGGGCGACGTGCTCACCCTGATCGAGCAGGCCGAGCAGGTCTTCGACGCCGAGCAGGCGGAGGCCACCGCCAGCAAGATCACCAGCGGTGAACTGAGCCTGGAGGACTTCCTCCAGCAGATGCTGGCGATCCGCAAGATGGGTCCGATCGGCAACCTGCTTGGCATGCTGCCCGGGGGCAACACCGGGCAGATGAAAGAGGCGCTGTCCCAGGTCGACGACCGCCAGCTGGACCGGCTACAGGCCATCATCCGGGGCATGACGCCGGCCGAACGGTCCGACCCGAAGATCATCAACGGGTCCCGTCGGCTGCGCATCGCCAAGGGCTCCGGAGTGGCCGTCAGTGAGGTCAACGACCTGGTCAACCGCTTCTTCGAGGCCCGCAAGATGATGAAGCAGATGGCTGGCCAGTTCGGCTTCGGTGGTGGGGGCCGGCGCTCCAAGACCCGTAAGGGCAAGAAGAACGCCAAGGGCAAGGGCCGTGCTGTCGGCCAGGGCCGTCCTCGGGGCGGACTGCCCGCGCTGCCTGATCTGTCCAAGATGCCGCCCGGGCTGAACGAGCTGCCACCCGGCCTGGCCGGGCTCGACCAGCTTCCCGCCGGGTTCGACCCGTCCCGGTTGAAGCTGCCCAAGTCCAAGTGACCCCCTACCGCATCCGCGGCGTGCTGCTCCCGGAGCAGCGCGACACGGAGCTGTGGATCACCGCTGACGGGCTGGTCAGCGGCGAGCCCATCCCCGGCGCGGAGACGCTGGCCGACCGGGGCTGGATCGTGCCCGGCCTGGTGGACGCGCACTGCCACATCGGCCTGGGCGCCACGGGCGCAACCACGCTGGACGAGGCGGTGCAACAGGCGGAGGCCGACCGGGACGCCGGCACCCTGCTGGTTCGGGACTGCGGTTCACCGCTGGACACCCGGCCGCTGCAGAGCCGCGCCGACCTGCCAGTGATCATCCGGGCGAACCGGCACGTGGCCCGCCCCAAGCGCTACGTACCCGGCCTCGCGGTGGAGCTGGACGACCCCGCGCTGCTGCCCGACGAGGTCACCGCGCAGGCGGCGAACGGGGACGGCTGGGTCAAGCTGGTCGGCGACTGGATCGACCGGGGGGAGGGCGACCTGGCCCCGCTCTGGCCGGACGACGTGCTGGTTGAGGCCATCGCGGCGGCGCACGCGGCCGGGGCCAGGGTGACCGCGCACGTGTTCGGCACCGACGCGCTGTACGGGCTGATCCGGGCCGGTATCGACTGCATCGAACACGGCACCGGGCTGACCGACGAACTGATCACGGAGATGGCCGAGCGGGGCACCGCGCTGGTGCCGACCCTGATCAACGTGGAGAACTTCCCCGGCATCGCCGCGGCGGCCAGCAAGTACCCGGCCTACGCCGCGCACATGCGGGCGCTCTACGCCGCCGCCGACGATGTGGTCCGGCGCGCGGTGCAGGCCGGCGTCCCGGTGTACGCGGGCACCGACGCCGGCGGCGGCATCGAGCACGGCCGGATCGCCGACGAGGTTCTCGCGTTGCACCGGGCCGGGATGTCCGAGGCCGCCGCGCTCGGCGCCGCCAGCTGGGCTGCCCGGGACTGGCTCGGCCGCCCCGGCCTGGCCGAGGGCGACCCCGCCGACCTGATCGTCTACCCGGCCGACCCGCGCACCGACCTGAACACCCTCCGCGAGCCGAGTCGCGTGTTGCTTCGCGGGCGCCCCCGCACGCCGTAGGTCGCCGCGGTGGCCGCACGGTGGCGGCGTGCTGGCGCATCCGGGCGTTGATCGACGGCGCTCGCGGCGCGTGGCCGGTAGCGTCGCGGGCAGATCCCAGGAGGTGGGTGTGAGCACATCCGGTCCGCCGGAGGCGGTTCGTGAGCCGTGGGAGCCGCTGCCGGCCGGATCGGACCTGCCCGCCATCCCCGGTCCCCGGGAGGAGCTCGCCGGCGGCCCGGCGCCAGCCGAGGATGTGCCGCCCACCGCTGTACTACCGGGTTCGCCGGCCGCCGCGCCGCCGGGCCGGCCGCCGCACCGTTGGGGCCTCGGCGCGTACCTGCTGGTCGAGGCGGTGTTCCTGGGTACCTCGCTGCTGCTGGTGCTGCCGTACCTGGGCCCGGACAACGGCTCCCCGCCGCCGGCCATGCTGCTGCTCAGCCTGACCGTGCCCACCCTGCTCGCCGCCGGGGTGGCGCTGCTGGCCACCTGGTTGCGCGGGAACGGCCCTCGGATCGACCTCGGCCTGCGGTTCGAGCGGGCAGACCTCGCCCGGGGTCTGGCCTTCGGCTGTGGCGGGCTGGTGTTGACCATCCCGGCCGCCGCGGTGTGGTCCCGGGTGGTGGGACCGGAGCAGGCGAACTCGGCGGTCGCCGAGCTGTTCGATGGCCAGCGGTTCCCGGTACCGCTGGCCGTCGGGGTCTTCCTGGTGGTGTGGCTGGTGGCGCCGATCTGCGAGGAGATCGTCTACCGCGGCCTGCTGTGGGGCGCGGTGCAGCGGCACGTGGCCAGCCGCTGGTGGACCTTCGGGCTGACCACGCTGTGCTTCGCGCTGGCCCACTTCGAGTTCACCCGGACGCCGTTGCTGCTGATCATCGCGGTGCCCATCGGCCTGGCCCGGCTCTTCACCGGACGCCTGGGCGCCAGCATCATCGCCCACCAGCTGAACAATCTGCTCCCGGCGGTGGCACTGCTGCTGGTACTGCTCGGGGTGCCGATGTGATACCTGGAGGCAAGGAATGAGCACGGAACTGGATCTGAACTCTGACCTGGGCGAGGGGTTCGGCGTCTGGCGATTGGGCGACGACGACGCGTTGCTCGAGGTGGTGAGCTCGGCCAACGTGGCGTGCGGATTCCACGCCGGGGACGCCTCGACCATGCGGCGGGTGTGTGGGAAGGCCGCCGAGCAGGGGGTGGTGGTCGGCGCCCAGGTGTCCTACCGCGACCTGTCCGGGTTCGGCCGGCGGTTCATCGACGTGGAGCCGGGCCAGCTGGCCGACGAGGTGCTTTACCAGATCGGTGCCCTGGAGGCGTGTGCCAGGGCGGCCGGGACCCGGGTCGGATACGTCAAGCCGCACGGTGCGCTCTACAACACGGCGGTGCGGCATGCCGCTCAGGCCGCCGCGATAGCTGCCGGGGTCCGCGCGTTCGGCGTGCTGCCGGTGCTGGGGCTGCCCGGCTCGGAGCTGCTCGCGGCGGCCGAGCGTGCCGGGTTGGAGCCGGTCTTCGAGGCGTTCGCGGATCGCGGATACACCCCGGAGGCCACCCTGGTGCCCCGGTCCCAGCCGGGTGCCCTGCTGGGTTCGACGGCCGAGGTGGTGGAGCGGGCGGTGCGGTTGGCCACCTCGGGGGAGATCGTCGCGGTGGACGGCACGGTGTTGAAGGTCGGCGCTCGCTCGCTCTGCCTGCACGGGGACACCCCCGGCGCGGTGGAGATGGCCCGCGCGGTGCACGACGAGTTGACCGCACGTGGTGTCGCGGTGCGCCCGTTCGTCGCCGGCTGACAGCTGCGCCCCTGGTGACCCGTCCACGTGGAGTATCTGGCACAATGGTCGGCTGACCGCCGTGGCCGGACCCTCTCCCCGCGCCGTGGTAGATATCGAGCTGGTTTAGCCCGTTCCCCACGCGGGTGTCGCCGGATCGGTCGTCTATGACCTGAATGAGCAATTCGATCCGCGAGGAGCAGCTACACCCGTGGCAGTCAAGATCAAACTGATGCGGCTCGGCAAAATCCGGGCTCCGTACTACCGCATCGTCGTGGCCGACGCGCGCAACCGTCGCAGTGGCCGGGCGATCGAGACCATCGGCAAGTACCACCCGAAGAGCGACCCGAGCTTCATCGAGGTCGACTCCGAGCGCGCCCAGTACTGGCTCGGCGTCGGCGCCCAGCCGACCGACCCGGTGCGCAACATCCTGGAGATCACCGGCGACTGGCAGAAGTTCAAGGGCCTGCCCGGCACCGAGGGCACGCTGCGCCAGCCGGCGCCGCCGGTGGACCGGCTGGCCCGGTTCAACGCCGCGCTGGCCGAGGCCGGCGGCGAGGTGACCGGCGACGCCACCACCGCGAAGAAGAAGTCCGAGCCCAGGCCCAAGAAGGACGCCGAGCCCGCCAAGAAGGACGCCGAGCCCAAGGCTGAGGCGAAGTCCGAGTCCTCGGCGCCGGCCGGAGCGGCCAACGCTGAGGGCGGGCAGTGAACGAGAGTGCCAACTCACCACGCAGGTAGTGGCGCTGAAGGTCGCGTGACCGAGCGGGCGAGCTCACCCTCGGTGACCTCGCTGTGCTCCGGCCGGCTGCCCGGGCACAGTGAGGAGATCGCGTGAGTGCCCTCGTCGACGCTCTCGAGCATCTGGTGCGTGGCATCGTCGACCATCCGGACGAGGTCCAGGTGGAGCTGGTCACCACCCGGCGGGGGCGCACGCTGGAGGTCCGGGTGCACCCGGACGACCTGGGCAAGGTGATCGGCAGGGGCGGGCGGACCGCCACCGCGCTGCGCACCGTGATCAGCGGCGTGGGTGGTCGGGGCGTTCGGGTAGACGTGGTCGACACCGATCGCTGAGCCTGAGGTGGCCGAGCGGGTAACGCTGCTGGTCGGCCGGATCGGCCGAGCGCACGGGCTGACCGGCGAAGTCAACGTCGTGGTGCGTACCGACGCCCCGGAGCAGCGGTTCGCCGTGGGCGCGGTGTTCGAGCTGGGCACCGGTCGCAAGCTGACCGTGGCCGCCACCCGCTGGCATCGGGGTGCGCTGCTGCTGCGGCTGGAAGAGGTCACCGACCGGACGGGCGCCGAGGAGCTGCGCGGCGAGATGCTGACCGTGTCGGCGGAGGAACTGCCGCCCCCGGACGATCCGGACGAGTTCCACGATCACCAGCTGATCGGATTGCGGGCCGAGCTCGCGGACGGGGCGCCGGTGGGGACCGTGCGAGATGTGGTGCACGGCCCGGCCGGCGAACTGCTGGTCCTGGGCCGCGACGGCGGCCCTGACGCCCTGGTGCCCTTCGTCCGGGACATCGTCCCCACCGTTGACCTGGCGGCCGGCCGCGTTGTGCTCACCCCGCCGGAAGGCCTGCTGGACGTCTAGGGGACCCCTCTGGCGCGAAACCGGGGCCTGGCGCGCGGGTGTCCGAGTCGGCCTGAGGCCCGCCCGGCCCGGCTGGCAGGATCCGGTTCGATGCGGATCGACGTGGTAACCATCTTTCCCGGCTACCTGGCCGCGCTGCGAGAAGCGCTGCTCGGCCGGGCGATCGAGGCCGGGCTGATCAACGTCCAGGTACACGATCTACGGATCTGGACCCGCGACGTGCACAAGTCCGTGGACGACGCGCCCTACGGGGGCGGGCCGGGCATGGTGATGCGGCCGACCGTCTGGGGTG
>Ga0137412_10001776_pt1 | contig 16884 bp, 17 predicted proteins | sample CZODoug2_1_16fun_FD_122160 | JGI IMG/M metagenome (GOLD analysis project Ga0137412, IMG submission 122160) | Vadose zone soil fungal communities from Angelo Coast Range Reserve, California, USA - CZODoug2_1_16fungal (Hybrid Assembly) | ecosystem: Environmental > Terrestrial > Soil > Vadose zone...
CTGCGGCTGGCGCGCAAGCTACGCCCCCGGGGCATTCGAAACGTCTATTACATCTGTCCGCAACTCTGGGCGTGGCGGCCGTGGCGTGTGAATCTGGTGCGGCGACGGTTCGCCCAGGCACTGTGTATCTTTCATTTCGAGGAAAAGTTCTACACCGATGCCGGCGTGCCGGTGAAATTCATCGGGCATCCGCTCGTGGGAAACGTGAAGGTCACACTGACTCGGGAATTATTTTGCAGGAAATACGGTCTGGAACAAGGGAACCCCATCATCACGATCTTGCCGGGGAGCCGGCGGGGCGAGATCGCCCACCATGTTCCTGTACTGGTGCAAGCCCTTGCGGAGTTGGGTCGGACCTTGCCGGGCAGTTTTGGCGTTGTGGTTGCCGTAGCGCCCGGGCTGGACTCGCAGAAATGGAAGGGACTGTTTCCAGGAAAGCGGCAAGTCAAATTCATTGAGGATGACACTTACAACGCCCTGGCAGCCGGGGACCTGGCGATCGTCTCCAGCGGCACGGCCACGGTCGAAACGGCCCTGCTCGGTACACCGATGATTGTTGTTTACCGGCTCTCTCCGCTGACGGCGCGGCTCGCAAAACCGCTGGTAAGAACCAGGTTTTTCAGCATGGTAAATTTGATCGCCGGACGCGTAGTCGTCCCTGAATTGATCCAGGACGACTTCACATCGCAAGGAGTCGCCGCGGAAGCGAAAAAACTGCTTTCTCCCTCGGAAGAAGGTACGAGGCGAGTGGAAGAAATGCGCCGCGGGTTGGAAGAAGTGCGGCAGCTCCTGGGCCCCCCGGGAGCGGTCGAAAGGGCCGCGGATGAAATTGTAAAGCTGTTGACCGCGCCCAAAAGCAACGCGAGCTGACGGGTTTGGTATCCTATAGGTGTACATTGGTGCAGAATTGAAGATATTTGAAAGGGGTCCGATGGCCCTTCGCCGAAAAGTTCCTGGTACATTTGTCTTCTTTACGCTGATCTTTCTTTCTTGCGCTGCCGCCCCGCTCCAGGCCCAGGCTCCCCGGCCCGCGAATTTCCTCGCCGAACACTACGACGTCTCCGCCTCGCTGGACGCCATTGGACAATCGATTTCAGCCACCGCAAAAATCGATTTCAAGGCCGTGGAAGCCTCCAGCAGCGTGCGCGTCGAGCTGCACCCGAATCTGATTGTGAAAGAGGTAAGAGGAGCCGACGGCAAACCGCTGACCTTCGAACGCGACAACCAGAACCCACTCATGGTTGTCGTCCAACTGCCCACGCCCGTGGCCACCGCCGGCCGCGTCACCCTCACCTACACTTATGCGGGGTTGCTCGTAAATGAAGAGAACAGCCCTGTGCCGGGCGTGCGTGCCGCGCTGATCAGCAAAGATGGCGCTTACTTGCTGCTGCCCGCAAGGTGGTTTCCGCTCACAAACTTTCCGTCGAACCGTTATACGGCGACATTCCGGCTGAACGTTCCAGACATCTTTGCCGTCGCGGGGACCGGCAAAGCTTCGGCTCCGTCGCCCATGCCCGGCAAGAACGTCGTGGAAGGCGGGCGGCTGCTCTACACCTTCGAGTGCAAGAATCCCGCGCCTCATGGCACGTTTGTAGCGGGCAATCTCCAGCTCAATCCAAAGCAGGCGGAAGGAATCAACGTCGCGGTCTACGCTCCGCGGGCGTCGTCCGCGAATGCCGAGGAATTTGCGGCCAGCGTGGCGCGCTCGGCGATTATTTTTTCAGACATGTTCGGACCCATACCGGATCCAACTTTCACGCTGATCCAGCTGCCCGACGGGACCCTACGCGATTACGCGGCGCCAGGAATTTTGCTCCTCAGCCAGCGCATATGGGAACCCAAGAGCAGCGACCGCACCATCGCACGCCTGGTGGCCTCGCAATGGTGGGGCATTCAGGTTCTCCCGGCAACGCCGGGCGATGTCTGGATCAGCGATGGGCTGGCGCGGTATTCCGAAGCGCTTTACGCGGAGCAAAACGCGGGCAAAGAAGCGGGGCTCCGGGCCGTGGACGAATTCGCGGTTGGCGCGCTGATGTATGAGGATGCCGCGCCTATCGCGCAATCCGCACGGCTGGCTCCTTACTCCCCCGATTACCGCTCGGTAGTGCTGAACAAAGGTGCGATGCTTTTTCACATGTTGCGGGCGCAAATGGGCGACGTGGCCTTCAAATCCGCTCTGCGCGATTTCTACTTTCAATTTGCGGAGAAAAGCGCGCGGATCGAGGATTTTGAAAACCTCGCGGAGCGCCGCGCGCAAGCTGCGGCGAAGCCGCCGCAAGAGCCTCCGAACTTGCGCGGCTTTTTCGCCCAGTGGTTGAATTCAACGGGTGTGCCGGAGTTCTCGCTGGAATACGTGGTGTACCGCACACCGAAGGGATTTCGCGTCGTTGGCAAGATCAAGCAGCCCCTGGACACCTTTCGCATGCCCGTGGATCTGCGCATCGATACGGAAGGAAATCCGGAACTGAAGACTATCGACGTGATCGGCACGGAATCGGGGTTCACGGTAGAAACGTTTGGCCGGCCCAAGCCCGGCGGAATCAAAATCGATCCCAATAACCACATCCTGAAGGGAAGCACTTCACTGCGTGCCCGCGCAGCCATTGCGCGGGGCGAGGATCTCGCCGAACAAGGCCGCTTTTACGATGCGGTGACGCAGTATCAGCGGGCGCTGGCGATTCAGCCGAACCGGCCGCTGGCGAATTTCCGCATGGGCGAAGCGTTCTTCTACCAGAAAAACTATCAGGCAGCAGCGAACGCCTTCCGCGAAGCGCTGCAAACCGTTCCCGAACCCTCGGAAAAGTGGTCGGAAGTCTGGAGTCACATCTACCTCGGAAAGATTTTTGACATGCTGGGGCAGCGCGAACGCGCCGTCAACGAATACAGCAAAGCAAAACAAACTAACGACGACACCGGCGGCGCCCAGCAAGTCGCGGAAGGATTCCTGAAAAAGGCCTACTCCGAAGGCGGAACCTCCGTCGCCGCCCCTCCGGCCGGCCAGACCCCCAAGCCGGCGGCAGCAATTCCCGCTCCGGCCTCCGGCGAGAAGCCCGTTCTGAAGAAGCCCAACCCTTCTCAGCGATAGGAATCGTTTTGCAGCGGTTGGGAGCGCTCCTCTTCCGCGAAGAATTGCTCGCGTTGCACGAAGGGTCCGTGCGAAGCTGTCCCAACGACAAGGCAGCAAAAACTCCTTGAGTCTGGCTGCCGCTTTTCCGTCGTCAAATCCGTACCCCAGCGAAGCCCCGGTTCATTGCAAGAAAAGCACCTCCGCGGGACACCAAATCAGCCGTCAGATTCCCCAAGGCCTGTCAATCGCCCGGATACGTCACCTTTTCGCTGGATAAGGACCCGGAATCGCTCGCCCATGCCTTCCGGGTGGATCAGCGTCTTCAGTTGGAGCCGCGCTTTCGTGCGGTCTGCCGCGGTTTGTCCTTCATCGTAGAGGTCCGCAAATTCATTCCCCTGCCCGAGCGCCAGTAGAAATGCGGTCTGTGAAGCGAACCCCGCGGTTTCAAGGCCCGACCGTTTTCCCCAGGATTCGAGCGCGGTGAAATTGGCGTGCGCGGTCAAATCCTGCTCGCCGGGCGAACCATAAAATTCCTCGCTGGCGCGATGGTTTTGATAAGCCAGAAGCGTCCCGCGCATGTGGTGCTCGTCAAAGAGTTCGGCGGCCGGATGGCCGTAATCGATGGTGAGCACGTAACCTCGCTCGAGCCGGCGGCCAATTTCGCTGATCCAATCGCACGCTTCCAGCCCTGCTTCGGCGTGCTGGCCCTCGCACAAAACAATACTTTGCGCCGCAAAATACTCGGAGATGGCACAAGTCGAAAGCGGCGCCAGAACATCTATAAAGTGCCCGTCGCGGAAGCCGGCGAGAATCTCTTTCAACGTCCCACCAACCATCACGACCCGATGTACGGGCAGCGCATCGACCAACTCGTTGGAAAAGAAGCAGCCTGCGGCGATGTGGGCTGGAATTTCGGCCCAAGCGGCAAAGTGCCCGGCGGCCGCGTGGCGCTTGGCATGCATCGCTGCCTGCTCGCGCCGCGCCGCGGAGCGCTCCACCGCGGCGTAGCGCAGGACATCATAAAAAGCAGGGAGCTTCGCCTCGCAAAAATCGAGAACGTGGCTAGCGAACCGCCCGGCGCCGGCCCCCGCCTCAACGAGCGCAAATTCCGCCGGACGGCCAAGACCTTCCCACATCTCGGCGAACTGTCGCGCCAGGAGACGGGCAAAGATGGGATGCACGTCGACACTGGTGTAGTAGTCGGCGAAACGCTTGGACTCCGCTTTGCTGTAATAGCCGTGGACCGGATGGTAGAGGCATTCGCGCATGTAGTCCGCGAACGCAAGAGGGCCGAAGCGGCGAATGCGGTTGGCAAGTAATTCCGCGAGCGGCGTCACGCGCCCTTGGCTCCAGCCGAATCAGCAGCGGGCTCAGCCTGGATCTTTCTCCAGGCCCGCTCAAAAACTCCTTGCGCAGCTTCGTCGAAAAGTACGAAATAAACCGTTTCGACAGAAGTTTCGCCCTTGAGATGCTGTGCCGCTTCGCGAAGCATGATCTCCGCGCAGTCTTTCAATGGAAATCCCGCGATGCCGGTGCCCACCGCCGGAAATGCGATTGTTTTCAGGCCGCGCTCATTGGCTATTCTCAATGAATGCGCCGCGGAACGCCGCAGCGTCTCCGCGCTCGTCTTCCCTCCGAGCTGCATGCTGGCCGCATGAATCACGAATCGCGCCTTCAGTTTTCCGCCCGCGGTGATGGCCGCATAGCCGACCGGGATACTGCCGATGGCATCGCATTCGCGCTGGATCTCTTCTCCGCCTTTGCGGCGAATGGCTCCAGCAACGCCCGCGCCCAGGATCAAATCGTTGTTGGCCGCGTTGACGATCGCGTCCGTATCCATCTCCGTCAGGTCGCCCTGCTGAATGACGATTCTCTCTGCGAGTGGTTTCATCGTGGAATCAATCCATTCTCACTGCTGCGATCATATCTTTGTTTCCGCAGCTTTTTGTTGCCTGTAGTCATAAACGCCGCGCCCCGTCTTGCGCCCAAGCCGTCCTTCCTGAACGTATTGCCGCAACAAGGAATTGGGCCGGTACTTTTCGCCAAGGGTCTGATGGAGATACTCAAGAATCTTGAGCCGCACGTCCAGACCGACGAGATCGACCAACTCGAATGGGCCCATGGGGTGATTTAGGCCAAGTTTCAGCGCTTTATCGATGTCTTCGGGCGTGGCAATTCCAGCTTCGAGCATGTTGAAGGCTTCATTGCCGATCAGGGCATTGACGCGCGTGGTGATAAAACCGGGAGCCTCGTTGACGATCACGACTTCCTTGCCCATGCGGCGCGCGACTTCGCGGCAGATGGCCAGGGTTTCATCGGAAGTCTGCGGTGTCCTAACCAGTTCGATGAGTTTCATTTTCGGCACGGGATTGAAGAAATGCATTCCCACGCAGCGGTCGCGCGAAACGGTGACATCCGTGAAATCCGTAATCGACAGAGAAGAAGTATTACTCGCGAAAATGGCGCCGGTTTTGGCGAACTTGTCGAAGATGGTGAAGAGTTCGAGCTTCATCTCCAGCTCTTCCGGGACGGCTTCGATGATCAGGTCGGCGTCTCGGATGGCATCTTCGACGTTGCTTGCTGTGGAAATCAGCGAAAGTGCCTTATCACGAACGCCCGCTTCGACCTTACCGCGAGCAACTCCTTCTTCGAACGAATGTCGAATCCAAGCGATGCCTTGTTCGAGCACGTAACGCGACACGTCTTCGAGGACGGTGTTGTAGCCGCCGAAAGCAGCGGCGTAGGCAATTCCCCGCCCCATCGTGCCTGCGCCAATCACTGCGATCGTCTTTACTTCCATCCTTTGATCTCCGAGCGACGGAACATCACTTCATAAGTTTCCGATACGCTTCTTCATCAAAACCCAGCACGATCTGCGAGCCTCGGATGACCACCGGCCTGCGAATGAGATTCGGCTCTTTTGCCATGAGCTGGATGGCCTCCGGGCGCGAGGGCGGATGTTCCTTCATTTTCCGCGTGCGATAGAGTTCATTTCGAGCATTCAGAAACTCTTTGTAATCGCGCTTGCCGATCAGTTCTTCTAGTTCGGGCTCAGTCAATCGCTGTTTATCCAAATCACGTGATTCAAGTTCGGCGCCCATCTCCAGCAAGAGACCTCTTGCTTTGCGGCACGTGGTTCACGTCGGCTTCTGCAGAAACTTGATTTTCGTCTTTGGCAAGGCTTTCTTTCTCAGTCGTGTTTTTTGATCTTTGTAGGGCGCAGCATTGCTGCGCCCTCCTTCTAATATCGGGGAACTTTCGGATCCACCTCGAGCGACCAGCGCTCAATTCCGCCAGCCAAGGATTTCGCCCTCTCGATGCCCTGAAATCGCAGCCATGCAGCAGCGTCCAGACTGCGCATGCCGTGATGGCAATAGCAAATCACTTCGTCCACATCCGGAAGCGTCTGCAGGCTTGCCGCCAGCGAGCCGAGCGGCACGAGTTTCGCGCCCTCGATGCGGCAGAGAGCGTGCTCCCAAGGCTCGCGCACATCAATGAGAACCACTGTTTCTCCGCGGTCGAGCCGCGCTTTCACGTCCGCGGGCGCAATCTCCAACTCGTCCATCTATTTCCTCTTCCATATCGGTGGGCGCTTCTCGAGAAAAGCAAGAATCCCTTCCCGCGCATCTTGGGTCTTCATCAACTCCGTCAAGTATACGCGTTCCACTTCTTCGAGTTGCTTCGGGAAGTCCGCGAAGTGGATACGTCCCAGAGTCTTGCAGGTTAGCTGGAGAACAGTGGGACTCAACGTTTGAAGTTCTTCGAGCAAGCTGTCCAAGGCAACGGGCAGCTGAGCATCGGGAACCACCCGCGTGACGAGGCCGAGGCGCCAGGCCTCTGCCGCGCTGACTTGCTGGCCAGAAAGGATCAGATGAGTGGCGGCGCGCATCCCAATAAGATGAGGCAACGTAACCATCGCGACGGGAGGAAAACAGCCAAGCTTGATCTCCGGCTGGCCGAACTGCGCCGATTCTGCGGCTAGGACAAAATCGCAGAAAGTTGCGAGTTCCATGCCGCCGCCAAGACAGTACCCGTGGACGGCGACGATTTTTAGGCAGTCGGCGGCAGCGAGCCTACGAAAGACGGCGTGAAATGCGGAGAGCATTTTCCCGACGCGCTCGGGAGTGTGATCGGCGATTTCCGCTCCGGCGGAGAAAGCCTTGGGACCGGCGCCCTGGAAAACCACGAAATCACATTTGGAAAGAGCGCGTTCCAGCACCGCATCAAGCGCCTGCATCATCGAAATATCGAGAATATTGAGCGGTGGGCGGTTCAGCGTAATCCACGCCATGCGACCTTCGAGCCGCAGCTGAATCGTTTCGTGGCCGGTGGTCATGATTGTGGCGGCGCTTGAACCGGGAAGGCTACTGGCCCTGAAATTTCGGATGCCGCTTTTCGAAGAACGCTCGAATTCCTTCGTTGCAGTCCTCCGACAGGTAACAACGAATCTGTTCCCGGACTTCATTATCGAGAGCCCGGGCAAGTTCCTTTTCCTGACTTGCAAAAAGTGCCTTCTTCACCGCGCGAATGGGCAGTAAAGGACCTTGAGCAATTTTTTGCGCAAGTTTCTTCACTTCCGCTTCGAGCTGCGCGGCCGGAACGACCTGATTGACGAGGCCGAGCGCGAGCGCAGTTTTTGCGTCAATCATGTCGCCGGTGTAAAAAAGCTCCGCGGCTTTTGCGGACCCGGCCAGTTGTGGCAGAAAATATGTTCCGCCATAATCGGGAAATAATCCGACTTTGGCGAAATTCTCCCCGAAGGTCGCCTCTTCCGCTGCAATTCGAATGTCCGCGGCCAGCGCAATGTTCATGCCAGCGCCTGCGGCGGCGCCATTCACAGCGGCGATCACGGGCTGGGGCATCGTGCGCATCTTGAGAACCATTTGCATGCCGGCGCGCAGCAGCGGCTCCAGCTCGTGCGTTGCGCCGGTCTGGCGGCCTTTCCCCAGCGCGCCGAGATCCCCGCCCGCGCAAAAAGCGCGCCCCGCTCCCGTGATGACCACCACGCCGACGCTCTGATCCTCTGCGATGCGGCTGAGCGCGTCGTTGACGGCCATCGCCAGTTCGTTGTTCAGCGCGTTCAACCGGTCGGGGCGATTCATCACTAATGTGGCGATGCCATCGTGCTGGCGTTCCTGGATGACCGGTCCGGCTTGAGCAGTTTGTGGAGTATTGCTCACAGGCAACTCCGTTCAGTGGCTTCGGGCCTCGTGTTCTTTGCCGATGCGAGCAACGAGTTGTGCCAGCTTTCTAAAATGCCGCAGCTTCTCGCTCCTGCCCGTGGTGTTCGCGCCGCTGGTGGAAGGCAGGACGTACACCCGCGCACCGTAGAGCAGCTCCTTCTGCAAGCCAAATTTGCATTTTCGCTGGGAAAATTGTTCATAAGTGAGTTTCCCGTTAAAGGCCACGACGTGAGGAGCGAATTCCTCGAGCTTCTGCGAGAGGACGATGCGGCCTTCGGCGTAGTCTTCGCGTTTCAGTTCCTCGATGCCTTTCGTGGGACGCTTCACCAGGTCCGTAAGTCCAACGCCGAATTCGATCACCCGTTTGTCGTCGTGGTAGTCGAAGGGCTCCGGCACAACGCCGCTCTTGTAGAGCATCGGCCAGAATTCGTTCCCGCGCCCCGCATAGTAATGGCCAACGCGGACGGAGGACTCGCTCGGATTGCAGCCGACGATCACGAGCTTCATGCCTTTGCGGAGATGATCGGGAAGTGTTCGCATTACGCCAGCTTACTATGCCTTTTGATTTTACTACTTAGCCTCGAAGTAAGGAGCGCGCATTTCGACATCGACGGCCGAGCCTTTCTTGGTATCCTCACCGGCAAAAAAAGTAGCTGCCGGAGATAGCGCCCACTGCCATTCGCAAATCCAGTTCATCGTGCCGGAAAGGCGTAGGACGGCGAACCGTAGTTTGAGAGCCGAAGCGATACCGCCGGAAGTGCGTTGGTCGAAGAGCTCCCGCGCCAGATTGTACTAGCGGTGCCGCCAAGCGGCAACTTCCGCGGGACTAGGGTTTTCGAATTAGTCCCCATGATGGGTGTGCTCTCTCCCAGTGGCAGGAGGCGTCGCAATGCCCTCTAAGTAGCTATCATGAAATGACTTGAGTATGACTTCGCAACGGCAACCTATACCTTGCCATTCTCAAAGCGCAACAACGCCGTAACTTTCCCTTATTTCCTGAATCTCATCACCATCAGCAGCATCAAAACAGGAAGAAGGCGGAAGTGTTCGATGCTCTGTGCTACCTTTATACTTTCGAAAGCGAGGCTGCGGACGCCGACCGGCCTGCCTAAACCATTGAGCGCACCAAATCCCCACCGTCTGCCTTCTACCGTTGCGCGCGACGACGAACACCTTCTGGTGGCCGCCGCGAAACGTGGTGATGTGCGTGCCTTCGAAGAGCTAGTAAATCGCTATGAAGCGAAAATTTTCCGGCTGACCATGAACATCACCCGGAATCGCGAGGACGCCGAGGACGCCATGCAGGATGCCTTCCTCAAGTCTTACGCGCACCTCAGGGATTTTCAAGAAGACTCCCGCTTTTACACTTGGCTGGTGCGCATCGCCGCGAACGAAGCGCTGATGCGACTGCGCAAACGACGCCCGAACCAGTTTTCGCTCGACGAGCCGGTGGAAGGCGATGAAGACCTCATGCCCCGCGAACTGGCGGATTGGGGACCGAGCCCCGAGCAGCGGTTTGCCCAGACGGAAATGCACGAAATCTTGTCCGAGGTCATCGACAACCTCGAGCCGGATTTCCGGATCGTTTTTGTTCTGCGCGACGTCGAAGAACTTTCAACCGAAGAGACCGCCAAAGCGCTCGGCATTTCGGTTCCCGCGGTAAAGTCCCGGCTGCTGCGGGCCCGGCTCAAACTCCGGCAGAAGCTGAGTCACTATTTTCGGCAGGGTGACACAAATTGAATTGCAAGAGCCTCATTCGCGAGATTTCCGATTACATCGACGGCGATCTGGAACTATCGGTGAAGCAAGAACTCGAGCAACATCTCGAGCACTGTGGAGAATGCAAGATGGTGGTCGATCAGACCAGGCTGACCGTGGAGGTCTTCTGCGATTCGAAGCCGGTCGAACTACCTGGAGACGTGAAGTCGCGGCTGCATGACGCCTTGCGCCGCAAGCTCTTTGAAAAAGGAAGTTAGGCCGCCCAGCTAGCCTTTTGCACCGTCACTCCATAGTGACAATTCCCTGCCAAGCTTTTTCTCTCGCGCCATCGCATAGACCTTCATCGCCACCGCGAGGTCCCAGGACGCAATCCCATTTGACTTGAAGAGTGTGACTTCCGTATCGCTGGTCCTGCCGCTGGTTTTCCCCGCGACAATTTCAGAAAGTTTTTTGACGCCCGTCCAGCAAATTTCATCGCCATGAAAAGCGATGATCAGATCGCCCGCTTCTTGCCGTGACTGTTCCACGGAATCCACAACAATGATGTCGGCGCTGGCGACCGCTTCATCGTCCAGCTCGCGCTTGTGCGCGTGGTTGGCGCCAATGGCATTGATGTGCGCCCCGGGCGCCAGATCCGCACCGTTCACAACCGGCTGCGAGGATGTTGTAGCTGTGCAGACGATGTCCGCGCCGCGCACTGCCTCGGCCGCGGACGCACACGCGTGTACGGGGATGCCCAGCCTCTCTGACATCTCTTTGCAGAACTTTTCGAGCTTGGCCGCATCGCGCCCGTAAGCGCGCGCGGATTCCAGCTTTCGCACTGCGGCAATCGCTTCGAGCTGCGTCTGCGCCTGCCCCCCGGTGCCAATGATTGCTGCGACGCGAGCATTCTTGCGCGCCAGGTATTTCGTGGCCACGCCGGAGGCCGCGCCGGTCCGCAGCTGCCCCATATAATCCGCTTCGATCAGCGCCAGTAGGTCGCCCGTGGCCATCTCGTAGAGGGGAACCAGAAAACGAAGCTTGCCGCGCACAAAGGTGTACTGCTTCATCGCCACAAAGCCAGAGGAGAAATCCGCCGCCGCCATATAGTGAAAGAATCCACCCCCCGGCAATTCGAACCGCCTGCGCGGGTGCACGACCACTTCCCCCGTCGCCTGCTTGCGCGAAATCTCTTCCACGGCCTCGACTGCCAGCGGCATCGTAAGCACCGCACGCACTTCCGCTTCGCTGATGTGCAGCGTCATCGTTTCATTCTCCGTCTCGGGCCCTTGCCCTCAGACTGCGAGCAACATCTCAACTACTCCGGTATCCTGAAGACCGCCATGTCCCATTACAAAGGTTCTGAACCAAATTTGTTATTTTGCCGCTGGCTTTGCCTGTTTAGCCGAACCGTGTTTTCCGGAAGCTCCGCCCGCTTCGCGGACGCGGCGAACAACGGTCTGGTTCAAATGGTAGACGCGCTCTTCTTTGTTCCCATCCATCACCCGAAAGCGAAACTCGGGTTCGCCCTTGGGGCCTTTGCCGACGCGAACGGGTAACTGGCCGCACAGGTTATTTTCGATGAACGCGGTCTCGTATCGGCTCTTCTTGACGTACCACGTATAGACGCGCAGCGCCGTGAAATCACATACTTGGCCTTCCGGTCCGCGCGCCGCGGCCACAAGAAACTGTGGCTTGCTGCCCGAAGGGTCGTTCACGCGATTCAGTTCAAACCATGCCACCGGCCGGATATTTGCAGAATTCGCCCCTTCGCGCACGGGATCCGGCAAATCCAGCTCCACGAACCGGGCCACCACCCAGCCCGCAATCGGTGTGGTCTGATCGCCGGGCTGCGTGGTGTTTGTGGATTCGGCTGCGCGAGCCGCGGCTTCCCCAGGCGGTCGCGTCGCAACACCACGGACCAGAAACCAGTCCTCTTTTTTTGTCTCCTGCGGCTCATTCGCAGCTTCTTTCTCATCGGCGGCTTGCACCCAATCCGCCACCGCGCGGCCCACAATCTCCACCGGAGCGTTTCGTCCGAATTTATAGAGGCGCGGTTCGGTTCGCCCGGGCTGCACATGCAAATTGGTGGACTTCTTGGTGCGCCCCCGCGCCTGCACCGGCATTCCTCGCGTTTGATCCAGGAGCTTGATGCTCCGCTGCCATACGGCTGGCTCCATCAACTGCCGGCTTTCCACCCAGCCAACCGTGCCTGCGTTGGTTCGCACCTTCACGTAGTCATTGCGCTTGCCGACCACGTCCACGCGTTCACCATAATGCAGCGTACCCACTTGCTCGCGGACCTGCGCGATGCCGCTCAGGAGAGGGGCGACTTTTTCGCTCACAAAGGCTTCGCCCAGCGTTTCATGCTTAGGCCGGAGCATCCACGCCACCAGAGTCACCAGGGCCAGCAGCGGGACCGCAATGAGAAGTCTCCTCTTCATGTGCCGCCCTCGAATGTCGCGCCGGCGGCACGCGCCCCGCCGTGAATGACTCCGTTCAACCGTCCGGCGTCATCTCCGCCGCCAATGACACCAATCTTCTCAACCGTCGTCATGATTCCCTGTTGCTCTTCGTGAATCGCTAAAGATTGTACCTGAAACCTTGGCAACGCCGTGGGCGCCGCTGAGGGCTTTGTATTTCTGCTAAAATTCCGAAGCGTTCGAAGCGAACTCTTGCACGAATCGCGGAGGATTCTTCATGAAGTCTCTCAATTCCCTTCAGCCGCTGGGGTTGCTGATCCTCCGCCTGGTTCTGGGGCTGATTTTCTTCTCCCACGGCTATCCAAAGCTAGCGTACTCCGCCGCAGGGATGCAGGGCTTCTTTGTGCAGCACGGTTTGCCGGGATACTTCGTTTACATTTCTGGCGTGTTGGAGGTCTTCGGCGCCATTCTTTTGGTCTTAGGGTTGTTCACGCAGGCGGCCGCGCTGCTCCTAGCCATTGAGATGGGCGTGGCAATCTGGAAGGTCCACAGCACCGGAAGCTACCTGGCGGTGCATAATTACGAATTCCCCCTCGCGATGCTGGCGGGAAGCTTCGCTCTCGCCACCGTCGGCGCGGGACTATTATCTCTCGACCACCTGCTATTCGAGGGCGGAAGCAAGCTGCGGCCTCCAAAATATTCGAAGCTCGCCAAGTAAGTCTTCCTCCCGGCGAATCTTTTGTTCGCGCAGTTTCCGATTACCCGCTATATATCCAAGTGAAGATCGTTAGGCGCGCCGCAATTTCCCAGCACCGAACCTCTGGACCGCGTGGTGGCGAGGTTGAGTGGACCAGGCCGGTAAGTTAGTATGAGGCCGCGTACCACGTGCCGAATTAGTCTTGCCAGTGGACATGGAGAAAATCCCCAATATTGGGCTGGGGCCGCTTCGGTTTGGTATGATCCCCTCCCAAGTGCAGGCAGTGCTCGGTTCCCATCGAACGTATGGACACTGGATGGGCGGAAATTTGTTGGCCCCGGCAAATATCCAGCAACACAACCATACGGTCAGCCCAAGCTGTATCGGTGAACACTCTCGGCTTGCTTCGGGAGTTATATCGGAAATCGATCACCAGTGGCAGTACAATTCCCCCATGTTCACCCTCAGAGCGCTCCTTGCGACTCTCCTTCTTCTGCCGGGGTTTGCCGTGGCGCAACAGCACGTCTCCTTTCCAACTCAGGACGGAGGCGTCGTCTACGCAGATACCTACGGAAAAGGCGAGCGCGGCGTCGTGCTGGCGCACGGAGGCCGCTTCAACAAGGAGAGCTGGAAGAAGCAGGCACAGGCGCTGGTTAAGGCCGGATTTCGCAAGTGAGAGTGTGTCGGAAGACGCTATACATTTTTCATGTCGAACGGCTGCACGGCGGTTCTGGGGCATGTACTTGAAGCGGGAGTTCTTGTAGCATTGCGCGCATGAAAAAAGTGAAATCCGGCAATCGCAGTTCTGTGGCGAAAGGCAGCGGCGCTCCGAAAAACGTTGATGAATACCTTGCTGGTGTCCCGGAACCCGCCCGCAGCACCTTGAACAAGATGCGCGCGGCGATTCGGTCCGCTGTGCCACCGGAGGCTACCGAGACCATCAGCTATGGGATGCCCGCGTTCAAGCACAAAGGAGTGCTGGTGTGGTTCGCCGCGTTTTCGAACCATTGCAGTTTGTTCCCCACCGCGTCCGTGATCGAGGCATTCAAGAACGAACTTAAGGGCCTCTCCACATCCAAAGGGACCATCCACTTCCCCACGGACAAGCCACTGCCGACTGCACTAGTTAAGAAACTGGTGAAGGCGCGGGTCGCGCAGAACGAAAGCAAGAAACGGCGCTGACCGAGTTGCCCTCGAGACCTGTTCATAACTTCGAAGACGGTTGACTGGCCTCCGTCACCATCGAAATGGACTCAACGCGCACTCAGCGGTAACCCGGCTTAGCAGGCAGTTGCATGTGAACTGACTCCGGGAAGGCGCATTTTCTGTCGCCCGTGTAGACACCAGTTTTCGCTAGCTATGCAATGTCAACTTGCCCTACACTGGTTTCAACTCCCCCAGGGCTCCAAGAAATCTCGGTCAAAACATTCGGTCAAAGAGGAACGATGGCCACAGCCGTAGCGCGTCCAAGCAATCGCACAAGGCCCTCCATTGGCCTGCCAGGCCGCCGTTACGACCATCTATTCTTCTCGGCTATGGCTCTGCTTATCCTGGCAACCGTTTTCGTGGGCTTTGCGCGCACCTACTATCTCGCCGGAGTGTTCCACGCGCCGCTGCCAAGTCTGGTCATTCACCTGCACGGGGCGGCATTTTCCTGCTGGATCCTCTTGCTTGTCACGCAAACCTCCCTGGTCTCCGCCGGCCGCGTGGACATCCATCGCCGCCTGGGCATTGCGGGCTTCCTCCTGGCATGTCTCATGGTAACCTTGGGCGTCTTGGCAGCCACCGATTCGCTTGTCCGGCATGGCGGCCCTCCAAGCCTGGATCCGAAATTGTTCTACGTCATTCCCATGACGGACATGCTGATTTTTGCGACGCTAGTTTTTCTTGCCTTCCGCGCCCGCTCCAGCCCACCAGCGCACAAGCGTTTGATCCTCGTTGCCACGATTGCGCTGCTGATTGCCGCCATCGCCCGTTGGCCCCTCGCCGCGGTGCAAAGAAATCCGATTAGGGCAGCGCTGCTCACCTACATCTTCCTGCTTGCTTATCTTGGCGGGCTATGACATTTGGTCCACGCGCAAGGTTCATCGCGCCACTCTCTGGGCGGGAGCTTTCCTTATCTTCGTGCAGCAGATAAGGATCCCCATCGGCAAGACAGCGGCATGGCAGGCCTTCGCCACTTGGGCCCAGTCCCTGGCCCGTTAAACCAGTTCATACTCAGGTAATCGAGAAGCGACCGCGGTCGGTTCGCTCAGATGGATCGCGTGCCCTGTAGGCCATTGTTGCGGAGGACAGCCTAACACACGCGTCGGAATCAGGAGCATCCACCCTTCCTTCCGGCGTGAGTGTCCCAAACTGGACAGACGGACACTAGTGAATAAGCCAGAATCAGGAGGCGCCTCAATAGAGTGGTCCGGGCCTTTCGGAGTAGCTCACCGGCCGAATTCTCTAAGAAAAATTCAATACTTAGGTCTAAAAATATGTACGCGTCCCGCTTACACATTCTGTCGGCCGCCAGGTTTCGATTGCTCGCGTTTGCTTTCTGCGTGTTAGCCAGGCCGGTTGCGTTGGACAAGTCACCAGGACTCCACCGGGGTCAGAGCGTCCGCCTTGGCCATATGCAAGGAGCCTGAAAGGCGCGATCCGTGCGCTTGGTTTTTGCTGGAACTTTAAGAAACCACAGTCGCTGAGGTCGGTATCACGCCAGCCGGTGCCACGGGGAGCACGATCCAAAGCACGAGGTAAGCAAGCACGCCGGTCCCGGCAAAGAGTATGGCCAGCAGCCAGACGACGCGGACGATTGTGGGATCAAGGTCAAAATAGTCCGCCAACCCGGCGCACACGCCCGCAATCTTTTTGTCGGTGCTTGAACGCATTAGCTTCCGCTTGCCGCCCGTCTGCGGTGAGAGGCCTGGCGCGGGGGTTTCCGGCTGCTTGGCGCCACAGTTGTAGCAAAACCGCGAACCCACAGCGATGTCTTTTTGGCAGTTCACGCAAGTCATTGGATCACCCCCACAGAGCGATTTCCCGGCGTTCCTACCTATAAATACGCAAATGCATCCGAAAAAGTTTCCTCGCCCCGGCAGTCTAAAGCAATCGGCTTAATACTCCAGAAGCTGCTTCACGGCCGCCGCAATGTGGCTCGTCTGGGGCAGGATCACGTCCTCCAGCTTCGGCTGGTAGGCGCAAAACGTATCCACGGCCGCAACGCGCCGGACGGGAGCATCCAGTTCCTCGAAGAGTTCGTCCGCAATGCGCGCCGCGATCTCCGCGCCGTACCCCCAGCTCAGCATGTCTTCGTAAGCCACGATGACCCGGTGCGTCTTCCGAACGGTCGTCGCAATGGCCTCCCAGTCGTAGGGCAAGAGCGAACGCAAGTCGATGATTTCAACGGAAACGCCTTCGCGCTCCAATTGTGCCGCCGCGACTTCCGCGCGATGCACCACCGCGCCGTAGGTGATGATGCTGAGGTCGCTGCCCTCTTTTACGATGCGGGCCTTGCCGAACGGAATCGTAAAATCGGGCCCGGGATGCTCCGAGCGGTTGTACGGCTGGCGGTAGAGATGCTTGTGCTCGAGGAACATCACCGGGTCGTCGCAGCGAATGGCTGTGCGCAAAAGCCCCGCGACGTCCAGCGCCGTGGAAGGCATCACCACACGCAAGCCCGGGCAGTGCGTGAATATCGATTCTCCGCTCTGGCTGTGATACACCCCGCCGCCGGTCAGGTAGCCGCCGATGGCCACGCGAATGACCACCGGTGCTTTGAACGCCCCATTCGAACGCCAGCGCATCACGCACAACTCATCGCGGATCTGC